>Ga0068707_1000213_pt1 | contig 33960 bp, 29 predicted proteins | sample YNPNPMetaG_FD_66600 | JGI IMG/M metagenome (GOLD analysis project Ga0068707, IMG submission 66600) | Anoxygenic and chlorotrophic microbial mat microbial communities from Yellowstone National Park, USA - YNP NP MetaG | ecosystem: Environmental > Aquatic > Thermal springs > Hot (42-90C) >... | reverse complement strand
CAGGGTCAGGCTACACTCGACGCTGGGATACCTTTCCCCGGCGCAGTTCGAGTCAGCTACCCTGGCCAATGCTGCCTAACAAAGTACCCGTACAACCGGGTACAGGCCACGATGCATCAGAGCAACGATAAAAAGAAAGCAGCCATTCTGTTTACCAATGGGAATATCCCGCTTACGCCCGAAAGACTGAGCCTTTAGTTCCACACTCTCTGCCCGTAGCCGGGCATTCTCTGCTATCAGTTCTTCGCGTGTCCTTTCGTCCAGGCATATCACTTATACAGCCCACACAAATGTACCTTAAACTTCTGTGAACACGTCGCCAGCCCGAAAAAAGCCCTCATACTGCAGAGATTAAGTTCCTACTGAGCAAGTCTCGCGCCTGGTCCAAAGACAGGTTAACACTTGTTGACAATGCTCCGTATGCGGTGCTATTATCTCGCCTGATATGGATTTCAAGATAGCCACCAACCAGGACCGCGACCGCTTCAACAATTTCGTTGCTACTTTTCCCACAGGTGATCTTCTTCAATCGTTCGAGTGGGGCGATCTAAAATCAAGGAGCGGATGGTCTCCCGTGCGCGTCTACGCCGAGCGCAACGGTGAGATCGTCGCGGCGGCATCGCTTCTCAAACGGCGGATTCCACACACCAAACGATGTATTATGTATGCCCCCCGCGGCCCTGTCCTCGACACCCACAACGTAGATCTAATACAGAACTTCATTGCGTTTCTCAGAGAGATTGCCGTTCGGCACGGCGCAATACTGCTGAAAATCGACCCGCCAGTGGCCATAGAAGATACTGAGAGCGAGCGCAACCTAAGATCGGTCGGGTTCAGGCTAGTTCCGTCTGGTGGCTTCGGGGGTACGCAGCCAAAAGCCGTCATGCAGTTAGATCTCGACAAGAGCCCAGATGAGTTGTTGGCGTCTTTCAAACCCAAATGGCGCTACAATATCAGGCTCGCGGAGAAAAACGGGGTGACCGTCAGGCTCGACTGCGAGAAGACGGACATCCCAACCTTTTACAAGCTGCTCACTGAAACCTGCGAACGGGACGGTTTTCTGGTTCGCAGCATTAAGTACTTCGAGGATATGTGGGACTGCCTCGTCGACCGAGGTTACATGCGCATGGCCCTGACCTACTATCAGAAACAGCCAATTGCTGGAGCGATAGTATTCCTTTTTGGCAACAAAGCCTGGTATACGTACGGGGCGTCCAGCAACGCGCACCGCAACGTAATGCCCAATCACTTGATGCAATGGACGCTGATTCGATGGGCAATGAGCCACGGCTGCAGGTGGTACGATTTTCGCGGCGTGAGCCCCAAGAAAGAACCCACGCCCGACGATCACCTGCGCGGTCTGAACCGGTTCAAAGAAGGTTTCTCGCCACGATATGTCGAGTACATTGGCGAGTATGATATGGTTCTCTCGAACGCATATTACTGGTTGTGGAATGTTGCGCGCCCCACCCTTCGTAACGCGCTAAAGCTAGTAGCGAGCCGGCGCAATACTGGAGCGGCCGATGACGCACGATCTGTGGATTGAGATAAGCCTTCCCGCGTTGCGACACAACACAAGGCAGGTGCTCTTCCTTATAGGTAACGAGACAGGTTTGATCGCCGTGGTTAAAGCCAATGGTTACGGCCACGGTCTGGTAGAGCCGTCTAAGGTGTTCCTTGAAGCGGGCGCCAGCGCGCTGGCTGTTACCAGACTCGACGAAGCACTTGCTCTACGTAGAGCTGGTATCACTGCTCCCATCATGCTGCTAGTGCCAATTCAACCATCCAACGCCGAAGCAGCGGTGGAGGCAGAATTGCAAGTTACGGTCACCGACCTCGAGCTTGCTAGTATACTCTCAAAAGCTGCCAGGAAGATGGGCCGTGTTGCGCAAGTTCATCTAAAGATTGACACAGGAATGGGAAGGCTCGGTGCGTTGCCAGAGCAAGCAACTTCCCTCATGGTAAAACTTGCCGCGATGCCTGCGCTGAATATCGTGGGTGTCTATACACATTTTGCAAACGCTGCCGAAAAAAGCATTGCCCAGGCGGAGTGTCAGTTTCGCAAGTTTAGCCAGACGCTTGACGAGATGAGGATGAGTGGACTGCACGTCCATATTGCGCACGCAGCTAACAGCGCCGCGTTGTTGAGGCTGCCTCAGTCTCGACTGGACGCTGTTCGTGTCGGTACGCTTCTCTACGGGCAATATCCTTCGCAGCATGTTCCCAAAACGCTCAATCTAATGACTACTTGGAAGATGAAAGCACGTGTGACATCGGTGCGCGAAGTCCCTGTCGGGACTAAAATTGGCTATGCTGGCGAATACATTGCACGACGGCAAACACGAACTGCGGTGTTGCCGCTGGGATTCGCCGATGGCTTTACATTAGTTCCTGAAGGGCCTATCTATCGTCAAAGCCTACCGGCCCTATTAGCACGGCGAGCTCGGCGGAAGTTGTGCGTTACGATTCACGGCCAGGACGCACCAGTCATCGGGCGTGTCGCGATGCAGACGATTGTGGTGGATGTGACACATATTGCGGGTGTCGAGGTCGGCACCGAAGCTGTGATTCCCGTGTTGCGGATTCCCTCTAGCGCCCTTGTTCCGAGGATTTACGTTGATTATGACTTGGGCTGATCCGGCGGTAGGGAGTGCTCCTCCTCCCGATCCGGTTTTCCGACGTATAGTGGATCATTGATCTTCGGATAGTAGTAGGCCAAAGCCACCTGCGCCGCCGCAACAACCGGCACTGCAAGCACTAACCCGGCGAATCCGAACAGCCTTGCGCCAAGCGCAAGCGAGAAGAGCGTAACAAGCGGATGCACCCCGACACTGCCTCGCACTATCTTGGGCACTACCAGTTGGTCAAATATCACGAAACTCTGCACTCCGATCCACGCCATTAGCCCAACCACATACGCGAGGCTGTGTCCTGGTTGCACCATTGCGGCGATGCCTGTGGCAAGAACTGTTATCAGAACTCCGATGTAGGGAACCATATACAGCAGCCCGGAAAGCGCTCCGATGATTAGCCCATACTGGAGATTGGCCAGAGTGAGTACGATGCTCGCGGTTACGCTGTAGAGTACGGCCACTGTTAGCATCCCGCGAACATACTTGCTAAACACCTGCCCCACCGCCGAACCGATGTGTCTAAGCCGTTCCTGATGACTGTCGGGGGTAAAATAGACAACCTTTGCCTTGATATAGTCGAAGTCTTTAAGAAACCAAAGAGTTCCCAGCGGAATGATGATCACCCAGAGGAATCGCGAAGCTGCTCCGCTGAGCGACGAAGCTACAATGTTAAGGGTACTCTTACCAATGCTCTCGAGTTGTGCCGAAAAGCGCCTAACCCAATCTCCAGAGGTGCTCGGAAGGTGTAAGCGTTCAAGCATCGACTTGTTGTGCTCAAGGAAGTCGTCGATGGCCATACGGATGGACTTAACATACTCAGGGAAGTTGTCGGCGAGCATAGACGCCTGGCTGATGATTTTCGGCACTAAAAGAGCACTCACCAGCACGAATACGATTAAGAACGCTAGCCCCACCATCATTACAGCGATCCCGCGAGGTATTTGCCTCTTCCCAAGAAAGTCAACGAGCGGGTCGAGCAAGAACGCGATGACAAGTGCAATCGTGAAAGGCGGCAAAACGTCCAATATAGGCGCGATGACCGGCTCGTAGATAAGACGAACGCAATAGAGACCCGCCGCAATCGCCAGCAGGGCAGCCGCGATCGTATAGACATGCGGGGGACCGTGTTCCTGATTCATACGAGAGATACCGTCTGCGAATTATTAAGTGTTATTTTCAGGCGTTCAGGAGTTCCTTGAGGCGCTTGAGCGCCTTTTGCTGTAGTCGAGACACGTGCATCTGGGATATGTTTAGGCGTTTGGCAACCTCCGTCTGAGACATGTCCATGAAGAAACGATAGTAAATGATCGCCTTTTCGCGCGGTTCCAGGCTGTCCATAGCCTGCTTAAGATCGCCGTATGTTTCAATATTCTGCAGCGTGCCATCCATATCGCCGACAAACTCCGCTAGCGTAAGCGGTGCGGATTCGCCCTCATAGGCAAGCTTGCTGTCGAGGGAGACGGTGTCATAGGCATTTCCAAGTTCGATCGCTTCCAGCGTTTCTTCCTCGCTGGCTCCGATCTGCGCGGCGATCTCTTGAATCGTCGGCGGGTGTCCCAGTCTCTGACTTAAATCCTCCGAGGCTTTGTTTGCGGCCAGGTTGAGTTCCTGCAATCTTCTTGGCACTTTGAGGCTCCACGCCTTGTCACGGAAGTGCCTGCGGATCTCTCCAACAATAGTCGGTGTAGCGTAGGTCGAAAATTTCGTTCCCCGATCCGGATCGAAGCGGTCTATGGCATTGATGAGCCCTATGATGCCGACTTGAATCAAGTCTTCAAGCGGTTCACCCCGGTTGGCAAACTTGCCCGCCAGGAACCTCACCAAGTTCTGGTGCATCATTACTAGTTGATCGCGGACCCACGGTTCGCGCCCGCGCAAATAGCGTCGGAACAATTGCTCCGTCTCTTCATCGGTCCATTCCACCACGCTGCCCCGCTTCCGGCCTATCAATGCGTCATTGTCGCGCATACTTGACCATCCGAACACGGGTACCTCCGTCCCGAGGCACCACGGTGACTTCGTCCACCAGAAGTGTGATCAGCAGAGCTCCCAGGTTCTCAGGTTCCTGTTCAGATGGGTTTTCCCGCGATTCGTCACCTCTAGGGCCGGCTTCATCATCGATTTCCACTACGAGGCTATCCGGGGTAACTTCGCTGCGCAGAACGATTTCCGATTCGGTCCTGCCGTTTTTCTTAGCCCAGTCGACGGAGATGGTACATGCTTCCCCGACTGCAAGCCTGACGTCTTCCACCTCGTCATAGGAGAACCTCATGCGGCTAGCCACGCCCAGTATGGCAAGCCGCGCTACACCGACGTATTCGGGTTTGCACGGGATCCTAAGTTCCACACAAGTCGGGCAATTCTCAGACCCCACGGTTACTCGCTCTCCTTTTCGAGGCTCGACTGGGCTTCCTGTTCCGTGTTGAATATCTCGAAAATTTTGTCTAGTCCTGTGATCTCGAAGACCCGACGAATCCTGGGATTCGGGCATATGAGCACCATATTGCCTTCCTTCTCGCGCATACGCTTAAGTCCCCCGATGAGCACTCCCAGGGCAGTGCTGTCCAGATACTCGACCTTTGTGAGGTTAACCGCAAGCTCCTTAGCACCGCCTTCGAGAATGCTGAGGATCTGTTGCTTAAGTTGGGGGGCGGTGTAGACGTCTACCTCTCCCTCCAACTCGATCAGCGGCAGCTCCGATTCGAGTGTTTTCGTGTCCATTTTGAAGTTCACGGCGTTGTTACCTCGTTCTTTACGGCAGCCCCGGGAGCAAGTTAATCGATTAGCCAGAGAGCCGCCGTGTTGTCTCTACCCCTTCATCCTAGAACCGAACTACTCGTCAGACTTCAGCTTCCTCTGCCTCGCCGGCCATTTCTTCTTTCTTGCGCGAAATTGCCTGCTTGCCGGACTCGATAGCAGTTTGCACTCGATCCTTGGTCGTTTCGAGCAATTCCTTGCTCTTGCGTACCAGTTCCTGGCTGGATTCAGAAATGTCGTGCGCTACCTTCTCGGCCTTTTGCTTAAGGTCGTCCGCGGCATGCTTGATATCTTCCCTGGTCTCGGCTCCTGACTTGGGTGCAACTAGCAGCGCGGTTACCGCACCAATCAAGGCTCCCAAACCCAAGCCCGCCAAGAAGTTCAGCACGACGCTTTTGTCTTTGTTTTCATTGCTCATTAATGGGTTCCTCCTTTGATTCGTTCTTGTGGCCCCATAGAGCTTTCGCTCCCTCCCTGAGCCCTTCCATTATCGAGACAAGAGTGATTTTGGGCGAAATCAAAGCCTTGCCTGCAGCAACAGCAATGTTCTTGACCGCCAGGGCGCTCTCTACCTGTTCCGCCAGCGTGTCAATACGCTCCAAGCGGCCCTTGACGTCGGTCATCAGTGCGTCGGCGCTGCTCATCAATTGCCTCGCGGTAGCGACCGTTGAAACCACCGCATCTCTTACATCCTGTGTTGCGACGGTTATTTGTGTTATTTTCTCACTCAGACGCCGCGCCGAAACAGCAAAGCCCACTATAAGCACAATGAGCGCGGCGCTTAGCAGCACCACGTTTAAAATTAGCAATACCAACACCGCATTCATCGGTGTGACACCTTGTAACCAAGTGCGGAGAGTACCGCATTATATCCTATGTATTTATAAACAACAAGCACGTCGTTCTCGACTAACCAGACTATCTCTCAGACGTCAAATTATTTGACGATGCTTGGTTGCCAGCCTCAAGCTCCGCTCTCGTTGGATTTCGGTCTAGTCGTAAGACTACGCAGGTGTTCCAAGCGGCGCTTGAATTTGGCCTCGTGACCGTGCTCTGTAGGTTCGTAATACGGTCGACTCTTTGCCGATTCAGGTAAATACTCCTGGTGGACATAGTGGCCAGGGAAGTCGTGGGGATACTTGTAGCCTTGTCCGTGTCCAAGTTCCTTGGCGCCTGGGTAGCTGGTATCCCTAAGATGAATAGGTACCGGGGGACCTTTTCTCTCCTTGACATCCTCATTTGCCCTGTTGATCGCGACGTAGCTGGCGTTGCTCTTTGGTGCGCACGCCAGGTAGATGGTGGCCTGGGCAAGCGGTATTTGTGCCTCGGGCAGACCTACGAACTGCACCGCGTTCGCGGCCGCAGTAGCGACAACAAGCGCCATTGGGTCTGCATTGCCGACATCCTCTGCCGCCTGTACTACCAGTCTCCTGGCAATGAACTTGGGGTCCTCCCCCGCCGCTATCATACGCGCCAGCCAGTAGATTGCGGCGTCTGGGTCTGAGCCCCTCATGGACTTTATATAGGCCGAGATGGTATCGTAGTGGTTATCCCCATCTTTATCATATTTCAACACTCTTTTTTGGACCGCTTGCTCAGCAGTTTTTAGGTCGATCCGCCGTGCTTCGGAGTCGGCATCAGGGGTAATGGCAGAGGCGGCCAATTCAAGAGCGCTCAATGCATTCCGAGCATCTCCCTGAGCAATGTGTACGATGTGCTCGAGCGCGTCGTCATCGATGGTAAGCCCTAGGCCGCCAAGGCCATGCTGGTCGTCGGCAAGAGCGCGCTTTATGAGCTGACAAATGTGTTCGTCTTCAAGAGGCTCAAATCGGACAATCCTCGCGCGCGAAAGCAATGGCGAGTTGACCTCAAAATAGGGGTTCTCGGTGGTTGCGCCGATCAGCACCACAGTGCCATCCTCGACGTGTGGCAATAACGCATCTTGCTGAGCCTTGTTAAACCGGTGTATTTCGTCTATGAAAAGTATTGTCTTCTGCCCGTGGGCCTTTCTGGCGTCCCCGGCACGCTGAATCACTTTGCGTATTTCAGGTAACCCCGAGGTAACGGCGCTGAAGTTCTCAAACCGAGCGCTGGTGCGGTTTGCGATTATCGACGCCAGGGTGCTTTTGCCACAGCCGGGAGGGCCCCAGAAGATGAGCGATGGCAGCTCATCTTTTTCGATGGCAGCGCGTATGATGCTGCCAGGTCCGAGGATATGCTCCTGTCCGACAAACTCCTCCAGGCTTCTAGGCCGCATTCGCGCGGCAAGCGGCTGATCCGAAATGGGTTCAGGGGCTGTCGAGTCAAATAGACCGGACATCGCTAGCTCCTCGATTCGAGCCGCAGTCCCAGACTGCCAGCCTGCGGTAGCTCCCATTCTAAGTTCGCTGAAACGGAGTGTCAAGATGCAGCGCAACCGGATGCCCAGTCACGCGGCAAGCGCAGGGCTAGGCTAGTTCTCCACTATCCTGATCCTCAGTTCCTCGAGCTGAGCAGGATCAACCGGCGACGGCGCGGAGGTCATTGGGTCGATGCCGCTAGCGGTCTTAGGGAACGCGATTACCTGCCGGATGTTGTCGTCATCGGAGAGTAGCATTACCATGCGATCGATGCCAGGCGCAATGCCCCCGTGAGGCGGAGCGCCGTATTCGAACGCTTCCAGCATGTGCCCAAATCGGACGATGATTTCGTCATCGGATAGGTTGAGCAGCCGGAAAATCTTGTTCTGAATGTCGCGACGATGGATTCGAATGCTACCGCTCGCCAACTCATGACCGTTGCAGACGAAGTCATACGCCTGCGAACGCACTTTGCCCGGATCGGTATCCAAGTATTCGAGGTCCTCCTCGTGCGGCATAGTGAACGGATGGTGCTCGGCGTCCCATCGGTTGCTAGCCTCGTCCCATTTGAACATCGGAAAATCAGTTACCCAACAAAACGCCATCGTGCTCGGGTCTTTGAGACCTAGTCGCGACCCCATTTCGTTGCGCAGCGCACCCAAGACTTCGGTTACTACCTTAGGCCTGTCGGCCACCATCATAATGAGATCGCCAGGCTTGGCGCCAGCCAATTCGATTATGGATTTCATTTGATCCTCGGTTAGGAACTTGGCAAACGGTGATTTGATGCCATCGGTCGACAGCGCAATCGTAGCTAAGCCCTTTGCACCCCACTTCTTGGCAATATTCGTCAACTCGTCGATCTGGCTTCGGCTGTAGTCACCGCAGCCAGCCGCACAAATTCCCCTGATCGTTTCCGCTGACTGGAACACCTGGAAGTCGGTTTGTTTTGCTGCGTCGGTAACATCGAATATCTCCATCCCGAAGCGAAGGTCTGGCTTGTCGGTGCCGTACTTCGCCATCGCTTCTGCGTGAGTAAGGCGCGGGAATGGCTCGAAGAGCAGCTTCTTGTTCGAAAGCGTCTTCACGATCTTTACAAACAGCGGATCGAGCAGGTCGAAGATATCTTCCTGCTTGACAAACGACATCTCCAGGTCTAGCTGGGTGAACTCCGGTTGTCGGTCAGCACGTGGATCTTCATCACGGAAGCATTTCGCGATTTGGTAGTATCGGTCAAGCCCCGAGACCATGAGAAGCTGCTTGAGCTGTTGAGGACTCTGCGGCAGCGCGTAGAACTTCCCTGGGTAGAGTCGAGCAGGGACAAGGTAATCGCGCGCGCCTTCGGGTGTGCTCTTGATTAGCACCGGCGTCTCAACCTCGATGAAACCGTGATCATCCATATACTCGCGCATAATCTTGATCATCCGATGCCGCAGGAACAGCCTGCGCTGCATCTCGGGCCTGCGCAGATCGAGATAGCGGTACTTAAGGCGAACCATTTCGTCTGTGGAGATACCGTCCTCAATGGGAAAGGGAGGCGTGAGTGAGGTATTGAGAATTTCTAGTTTCTCGATAGCCACTTCCACCTGACCGGTGGCGATGTTAGGATTTTCAGTGCCCTCCGGTCGGCGCCGAACCGTGCCCTTGATCTCCAGCACATACTCACTCCTCACCGACTCGGCCAAAGCGAATGACTCCGGCTGTTCCTGAGGATCTATCACTACCTGTATTATGCCCGTTCGGTCACGTAGGTCTATGAATATCAGCCCGCCGTGGTCACGATTGGTCGCAACCCAGCCCTGTAAACATACACTCTTGCCGACGTCCTCAAGTCCAACTTCGCCGCAGTATTTAGTTCTCCGGTCCATATATCCTCCACAAGCGCTTCGTTTACTAATTACCAGAGCGCATCATCCTCGCTCCGGCTCTCCGTTAGAGGGCGTGGCTAACATTCCTGGCAAGGTTTCGATATGCGTTCCCGAAACAAGTAATAATAATTTGGAAGCGTAATAATACTCAGCGCGTCTCAATTACGTATAGCTTTACCGCGCAAGACAATACTAACTGGAAAGACGCGCACCCAGTTCAGCGATGCTCAGCTTCTCTTGCTCAGATGTGCTCATATTCCTGAGTAAGACAGTTGCTGTGGCGACTTCTTCTTCACCTAGAATAGCCACGAATCGCGCGCCTATCTTGTTAGCGAGTTTCATCTGCGCCTTGAGGCTGCGGCCGGTGTAGTCCATATCAGCCGATACACATTCTCGCCGCAGATCCGACACCAGCTTCACTGCGGCCTTATGCGCTGTCTGGCCTACACTAGCAACGAACACCGTCACGCCTCTCTCGACGGGTAGCTCTACTCCTAACCCTTCGAGAGTTAGCATCAGTCTTTCGACCCCCAAGCCGAATCCTATTGCAGGCGTCGGCGGACCACCCATCTCCTCGACTAGGTTGTCATAGCGCCCGCCACCACCGATGGCGTTTTGCGCACCAAGCTTAGTCGAGGTGAACTCAAATGCCGTCTTTGTGTAATAATCGAAACCACGCACCAAGCGCGGATCCAGCGTGTAACCGATTCCCAAATCATCTAGGAGCCGTCTAAGTGATTCGAAGTGCTCAGAACACTCCCCGCAGAGGTGGTCCGTCAGATTCGGCGCATCCGCGAGAAGCTGCTTGCATTCTGGGTTCTTGCAATCGAGCATCCGCATAGGATTTAGCTCGTAACGGGCATTACAGCTCTGGCAAAGTTTGCTGAATCCTTTGCTTGCGTATTCAGTTAGCGCCTGCCGATAAAGCGGTCTGCACTTCTGGCAGCCAATTGAGTTGAGGCGCAAATCGAACTCGCGGATGCCGATGCTTCGGTAAAATTGTACAGCCAACGAAATCACTTCGGCGTCCAGAGCCGGATCTGCTGAGCCAACTGCTTCCACGCCCAATTGTGTATGCTCGCGATACCGGCCGGCCTGGGGCCTTTCGTATCGAAATATGCGGCCTATGTAATACATCTTGTTGAGGGGCAAGCTCCCGCCCAGATTGTGCTGAACATACGCACGAATAGTGGGGGCTGTTCCTTCCGGCCGGAGTGTTAGACTGCGATCACCACGATCCTTGAATGTGTACATTTCCTTACTGACGACATCCGTGGTCTCGCCTAGATTGCGTGTAAAAAGCTCCGTATGCTCAAAGGTTGGCGTGCGCAATTCGCGATAGCCATAAAGCGCGCACGTTTGCCTGAACTTAGTTTCGACGTATTCCCATTTAGGCGATTCGTCCGGCAGGACGTCGTTGGTCCCGCGCGGCGCTACGAAATCGGGCATTGATTTGGGTTGCTCCTACGGGCGGTCAAGTAGCACTCGAAGCGAGGAAGACGACCGCATCCCCGCTTCACGAACATTGTAGAAAAAACGGGTGCGCGGTGTCAAACAACGGCGGAGAGTTGATGAGTGCTTGCTGTTACAACGGTTTGCTCTCGGGTGTGGCCGGACTCTATATAGGCGCAGCACCGCATTGGCCATGTAACGCTGACGTATGCTTAGCATGGCTGCGGACGTCGAAAGGTGGAGCCGAACGGAGCACTGTGGTCATTTACGATGTGACGAAGCTGCCCAGCTTATCGAACACATCGCTTCGCGAAGTCGTCTGATACATCTGATACAATTGAGTATCGTTCACGCAATCAGAATCGGGGGATGTTGCGGCTTTGTGTTGAAAGGACTTGCCAAGATAGGATGTGTGAGCCTATTGGTTGCAGTTGGGTCAACGTTGTGTATCAGCGTTGCCCTGGCGAAGTCTCGCACGTACGAGGCGTGCATAAACGATGCGCTCACGGAGCTGGCCAAGGGTAATTGCCAAGCGGGCCTTGATTTCGTTGCGGAGGCCATTACCCATAATGCCACTGATCCGCTAGCCCACGTAACCGCAGGTCTAGCCCTTCTCATGGCCGGCAAGCCAGATGATGCGCTAATAGAGCTTTCGGCTGCCACAGAGCTTGGCGACGTCTGTCCTGAAGCTGCTTACGGCAAAGGTTTGATCTTCCTTAGCCGGGGACAGATAGATATGGCAAAAGCATTTTTCGAGGCGGCTGCCCTTGGGAATGGAGTCTCGGGAGCCGTAGTGTACGCCAATTGGCTTGCCGGAAATCGCGAACCGATTCCTTCGGGCTCTGACGATGACTGCATGCGCTCACTTCGCGCCCTTGAGATTATGCGCGCGGGCAACGCCGGAGCTGCCGCTGCGGAGTTCGAGGCTCTCGCGAACCGGCCACTGGGAATAATGGCTACCGAGACGCCAGGATGCCTCATGACAGGTCTCAAGGAAAGGCCGGTTGTGTTCTCTGGCCAGACTCTTAAGAAGCCTTACAAGTCGTTCAATACTGGCAAGCGGAACCAACCCATACTCTCAGGCAGAGTGCTGCTAAAGGCCAACACATCGAAGGCGAGAAGTGTCTACATGGTTTCTTTCTTTGTGGACAACAATCTCGTAGCTATCACCAACCACGCACCGTGGCAGTATGAGTGGGATACGACACGCGTCGCCAATGGGCCACACACAGTTAGGATCACGGGCACTGATCACTTGGGTGTTAAGACGTGCGAGGTTTCCCGGCGTGTCCTAGTCCATAATAAATCAAAAGTCGCTCGCTCCAGTCGAGATCGTGGACGTGATCAGTTGTGGGCTAAGCTTGCGGAGCTGATGAAGTTACGCCCGTCCATAGCCTTTCTGAACTACAACCTTGCATTGTGCGCTTTCCAACGAGGCGATTCGATTGCCGGGGTTACCGCTTTGGAGCGTGTGTTGGCGGTTGATCCGGACTACCGTGATGCGGCTGCTCTGCTCGCGGGGGCTTACGGAGCAAACGGAAATGCGACCAGCATCCGCAGAATTGCAGTCACTAGCAAGAGAATCGCGCTTACGTTTGACGATGGCCCGCGTGAATATACTACGAAATTGCTTGATCTGCTTAAGGAAAGAAACGTGAAGGCAACGTTCTTTGTCCTAGGTAAGTTGGCTGCCACACATCCAGATATTATACGGAGAATGTCAGAAGATGGTCACGCGGTAGAAAACCATACCTACAGCCATCGCGACTTGGAGTATCTCTCAACTCGCGACATCGTGCGTGAATTGTTTAGCACGTGCGTCGTGCTGCGTTCGTTGACAGGCAACCGGCCCGTATTTTTGCGTCCGCCGGGAGGCCACGTTGGAAAGAGATTGCCGTATGTTACGGACAAGTTCGGACTGCGGACCGTGTTATGGACAATAAACTGCTCCTCACTAGAGGGAACATCTCCGGCACGTATGATAGACTATGTAATGTCAAGTCTTGAGCCTGGCGCCATAATTCTGATGCACAATCTCGAAACGGTGACGCTCAATGCGTTGCCTCAAATCATTGATGGTATCAGGCGCAAGGGTTATGACTTTGCAACACTGCCGGAGTTAGTAGGCACCGCACGACCTACGTATGCGTCGAGCCCCTTGCCGGTCAAAAAATGAGCCGCCAGTAGGAGGAGATGGGGGCTCGACGAGTTAAGTCGATATAGGCCATAATATGCCCTTGTTTTATAGAGGAGTCTCGTTTCATGTGTAATTGCAGGAGGCTTGGTACCTCAGCAATCGCAGCGGTGGTTGTCTGTGTGTTGATAAGCACCCCCGGCCTTTGCGCCAAGCGAAGCAAGTCGGTGGGGCGGTATGTGGCGTGGCGTGGAAGGGCGGTTAGTGTACCTTCCCACATAATCAGTGGCTCTGCAGTGCTCAAGGGTCGCAGGTTCTTTGTCGGCGGTCCTCCGGAATACCGGCTTGCTGATATTCATTTGGGTCGTCCCTACCGCGACATCATCGCACGATGGGGAAACCCAACGCGTATAACCGTCGGTGAAGCTAAGGTAGAAACGGGAGAAGGTGCTCCACCTACTCAGCCGGGACTGCCTTATACGCTAACCGGTGCCCCCCCCCGTGAGAGCAGTATGCCGGTGCTACCTGGTCTGCCCGCTCTTCCGGCGCCTGGAATGTCGGCAGGAGCCCCTGTTCCTGCACCTGGCGGTGGAGGAAGCCAGGTACTTTCCGAAGAGGAAGTTACGTGGACTTACGACTTACCGAACGGTATTACGCTTGAGTTTATCATTACTGATGGCATCATTACTCAGATTACGGTTGGCGGTGTTGGGCCGTGGCGCCTGTCAGAAACCGTAAGTGGCATCCAGCTTGGTGATTCCTACAAGCTGATATTGTGGGTATGCGGGTATCCAGAGTCGCAGAAATACCAGGGACGATTCCTGCGTTTGAGCTACGTTGACAAGAAAAGAGTCCTGTTTACATTGCTCAACAAGAGGTTAGTCGGCGTAACCATCGCAATGGTTCCCTCTGATTTGAAGTAATCGACTTAGGTCACAGGTGAACGCTGTGGGCTCCTTCCGCTATCCTGTGGAAGAAATCCGGGAGAAAAGCGACTTGGTTGAGATCGTTTCAGCTCACGTCGCACTGCGGAAAAGAGGCAAGAACCTCGTAGGGCTTTGTCCATTCCACAACGAGAAGACGCCTTCCTTCCACGTCGATCCGGCTAAGCAGCTTTGGCACTGCTATGGCTGCGGTGAGGGAGGAGACGTCTTTTCCTTTGTGGAGAAGATCGACGGTGTGAGTTTCAGGGAGGCTTTGGAGCTGCTTGCCCAGAAGGCGGGCGTGCGAGTTCCTGGCCCAGAGCGGATGGCCCGTGAGCTGAGCGAACGGGAGAAGCTACTGCATGCCAACAGCGTGGCTTGCGCGTTTTATCGCTCGCGGCTGCGCGAGTCGGCAAGGGCAATGGAGTATCTTGCCAAGCGTGGACTCACAGAATCGGCTATCGAGAAGTATCGCCTCGGCTATGCACCCGACGCTTGGGACGAATTGGCCAAGCATCTCGCAGGTCAACGCGTGGCGGCTTCGGACGCTGTAAAAGCGGGACTAATAGTGCCGCGAGAGAACTCACAGGGCTTCTACGATCGTTTTCGGGACAGGTTGATGTTTCCGATACTGGATTCGTCCGAGCGGGTCATCGCATTTGGCGGGCGAACGCTTGGTGATGACGTGGCGAAGTATCTCAACTCGCCAGAAACACCTCTCTTCGCGAAGAGTCGCACGCTCTTTGGGCTTAACTATGCAAGACGAGCTATAGCAGATGCGAACCGCGTGATCGTGGTTGAGGGCTACATGGATGCGATATCGGCCCAGGAGGCCGGCTTCCAGAACACGGTGGCTACTCTGGGAACGGCGCTGACTGAGGAACACGTAAGAATAATTAACCGTTTCACTCGCAATGTTGTTCTCGCCTTTGACGCAGACTCTGCCGGCGTGTCAGCGGCGCTCCGAAGTTCGTCTATATTTGAACGCGAAGGGCTTAATGTCCGTATATTAGTTATGCCAAGGGGCGAGGATCCAGACAGCCTTCTCCGTAGCGGCGATAGAACCAGGTTCGCCAATATGATCGAGAAGGCTATTGGTGTTCCAGATTACAAAGTCAGGCTGGCTCTGCAAAAGCACGACCTTAAGACGGAAGAAGGTAAGACTGCCGCGCTCAAGGACGCCGTGAAGGTTCTTGCTGAGGTGGTGGATTCTGTTGATCGTGAGCGCTTGATCGCGCAGTTAGCCCGTTTTCACCCGACCTTCGGAACCGCGAGTGCTCCCACGGAGCAATTGCTTCGACAGGAGGCGGATCGAATTCGGTCAAGAATCTCAAGAACGGCTCAGCATACTGACGTTCCGAATGTCGAAAAGGCTGGGTCGAGACCGCGATTTGGTCTTATTGAGAAAGCGGAACGACTTCTTCTGGGTATGATTATCGGTCAGAAGTCGGATATCGACAAGGTATTTGCCGAGCTTCCGGCTAAGGAGTATAAGGGCGAAGACACGCGTCGGCTTGCGGAGGCTCTGAGTAAGCAGTTCGATGAGCTGGGAAAGATAGAACTGGAGAGGCTTCGTCTGGAGGTTGCCGGCTCACCGGCGGAGAAGCTCCTTACTGAGCTTTTGCTGAGCGAGGGCGAGCCCGATGGTCCGGTGGATGTACGAGAGGTTATCCAGACCATCCTCCTACACCACAAGAACGAGCGAAGATACCGAATGAGAGCTCTCGCCGAAAAATTACAAGCAGGGCTTCTCAAGCAAGGCGATGAAGAGTTCGAGGAGTACTGGCGCTTGGTGCGCGAAACCAAGGGCAGCAGTGCACCGCGAGTTATGAAATAAAGGCATGGTTATCTGAAAGGATAATCAGAATCGCGCGTATGTGATAGCGGGTCGAAGGGAGATGGATATAAGTGGCTGTCGAGTTGAAGGGGAGCGATCGAATACAGAAGCTGATTGAAGAAGGGAAGCGCAATGGCGTTCTGACTTACGATCAGATAAACGATAGCCTGAGCCACGAGGACTTGAATGCTGAGCAGGTTGATGACATCTTCCAGACTATCGCGGATGAAGGCATCCGGGTAGTTGAGAAAGTGAAGGAGCACCCGGCCTTCGAGATGCTGGAAGAGGAAGAAATTGAGAGCAAGGAAATTGAGCCCGGCGAGGGCGATTTGGCCGAGCTTGAGGGTATGCCTTTGGATGACTCCGTCCGCATGTGGCTCAGAGAGATCGGCAAGACCCCTCTGCTCACGATGGACGAGGAAATCTCCCTCGCGAAAAGAATCGAAGCAGGCGATGACTCGGCCAAGGACATACTTACTGAAGCCAATCTCAGACTCGTCGTCAGTATAGCTAAGCGTTACTCCGGACGCGGGATGAGCTTTCCGGACCTTATTCAGGAAGGCAACATTGGCCTGATCAGGGCGGTGGAGAAGTTCGACTATCGTAAGGGCTATAAATTCAGCACCTACGCTACTTGGTGGATTCGACAGGCCATAACCAGGGCAATTGCAGATCAGGGACGCACGATCAGGATTCCTGTGCATATGGTGGAAACCATCAACAGGCTGATTAAAGTTGAGAGCACGCTGCTTCAAGACCTTGGGCGGGAGCCTACACTCGACGAGATAGCCGTGGAAATGGGGATGCCTACCGACCGGGTAAGCGAAATACGTCGCATAGCGCCGGAGCCGCTGTCGCTTGAAACGCCAATTGGGGAAGAAGAAGACAGCCACCTAGCTGACTTCATTGAGGATCAGGAGGCGGTATCGCCGTCGGAAGCTGCATCGACGCTCATCCTACGCGAGAAGATCGAGGAGTCTCTCAACAAGCTTACGCCACGTGAGCGTGATGTTTTAAAGATGCGCTTCGGGCTCGACGACGGCTACTCACGCACGCTTGAAGAGGTAGGTCGCCATTTCAAGGTAACGAGAGAGCGCATACGTCAGATCGAAGCCAAGGCTTTGAAGAAGCTGCGACATCCGAGCAGAAGCAAGAAGCTACGGGACTACCTCGAATGATCGACGGCGACGTTGTCGTTCGCGTAATCCACGGGCCGGATGCTAGTATTCCGGCCCGTGGTTAGTTTGGTTCTCAGAACTGCGGAAGCCAAGGCGACAGGGCATCGAACATCTCATCACACATTGCCCACACCCGGTCCGGCGTAAGAAGCGCCCCGGTAAGAGGATCGTGCAATACGGCGAGCTTCACAAGCTGTCTGTTGCCAGTAAGTGCTGCTTCTACCGCCATTTCCTGCACACTGATACTAGCACGACAAGTCGCGGCGCACTGGATCGGGAGATCGCCCACGTAGGTCGGATGAATTCCGTTGGAATCAACTGTGCACGGCAGTTCCACCGTGCAGTCCTCCGGCAGATTAGTGATCAGGCCAGTGTTGCCAACGTTGAAACAGCCCCAATATCTGCGGCCTGTTTCCAGAGCTTCGATAATATATGATCCATGCTCGCACGATCGTTCGCCAAGCTTGATCTGATCTAGCTCGCCGGACATCCAGCTTGGGTAGTTCTTCTTATAATCGTCTTGGCTCTCGCGACAGGCTTGCAGGTAGCCGCCGGTCTTGCCGCCTATCCACGTTGAATAGTCGATCCACTTGTCCTTATCGGCTTGGGTGCCCTTTCTGTACCAAGGAATATACTCGCTTAAGTGCCCGTTAGATTCCGTCGAATAGTATCCGAACCGCTCAAGCACATCGATTCTCAGGGGCTCACTCTTCATAAGGTCGGCATTCTTTTTGAACGCGTCCAACACTTTATTGGTGAGGTCCACTCCCTTGTGTGCGACCTTAATAAACCACGTTTGATGATTGATCCCGGCACAAACATATTCTAACTCCTCCACAGGTATACCTAGTGCCGTAGCGATCTGCCACGCTCCGTGCTGAACGCCGTGGCACAGCCCAACATAACGGACACCCCCTGCTCTTCTAACAGCCCAGGAGTTCATAGCCATGGGGTTGGAGTAGTTTATGAATAGCGCGTTAGGGCACACTTCGCGCATGTCCCTGCAAATGTCCAGCAGAACAGGAATGGTGCGAAGCGCATAAAAGATCCCGCCAGGTCCCAGCGTATCGCCGACACATTGATCAACTCCATACTTAAGCGGTATCTCGATATCCTTAGCGAATGCCTCGAGACCCCCTACCCTCACCATTGATATCACGTAGTCAGCATCCTTGAGAGCATCAATCCTGTTCGTCGTACCGATTACTCTGGCAGGCAAACTGTTATCCGCAACCATCTTCGAGCATAGGTTGACTGCCATATCAAGGTTTTCCTGACAGATATCCATCAAGCGGAACTCTGTGTCGCGGAATTCCGGAACGGCCAGAATATCCATCAGAAGCCGACGCGTGAAGCCTACGCTGCCCGCGCCAATCATTGCAACCCTTATCATTCAGTTCCTCCAATCTTGTCGTTGCGGCAATTAGTGCCGCTGAAAGTGTAGCATTTTGCCTATTCGTGGCGCAATGGGCGGATTTGGGTCGCCCAAAAAGTGTTGACATTGGGATTCTCTAGCTGGTATAATTTTTACATCAAACACGCTCCTCGGTAGCTCAATTGGCAGAGCACTTGGCTGTTAACCAGGGGGTTCTTGGTTCGAGTCCAAGCCGAGGAGCCATTTTTGTCTATAGCCAGAACTTGCTGCTCACCTGGTTATCATTATCCCGCCACAACCCCAGCCTCCTTGTCGCCCTGACACGTGCGGGCGTAAACCGAGTGGATTAGACACCTGACGTTGTAGCCTGTGAAGACCGTCGGGGTAGCTGCGGCAGAAAATTGACCCAGCGTCCAGGATATTGGCGGCGCGAGGTGGTTATCGGCAGGTGCGCCCGATCTCCAAGACATTGCTGAGCTGCTAAGTATACTGCCTGGGCTAAAGCTGATCCACCCAAGAGACAAAAGCGATGTTTATTAATGCACCTGCTGCTGAAGGTCCTCAGGAAGCATCTGCAGATCGGGCTTGCGCACGGATTTTCGTGTGTCCAACGTGCGTCACGAGATCGCCTTCCTAGTGCTGGCAAAGCAATTCAGGCGCCGGGGAATTCTGGATCAGCCAACGCACAAACCAGCGTGAGGCCGTAGTATAAGGCACATTCCCCGACTGTTGACACTTTCAAGAAAATGGCGAATCCGCTAACTCGGAGTCGGCTACCGGCTCCTAACGCTAGCTCAAGGTGAAAACTTTGTCGAGATATGGCTGCATAGCAAGTTGCGTAAGTAGGCAGCAGATGGTCGACTCGGCACCCTGATTGAGGTTGGGACCGTCCGGCCCGAGCGCGTCGAAGCACCCACCGGTGACCGGATCATACAGAGCCTCGCCTACCGAGTTGTGACCGAAGAACCAGTCAAAGCACACCCGTGCCAGTCGCAAGTATTCTTCATCCTGTGTAGCGTCATAGGCTGCCAGATACGAAAGCGTGTGGCACATCGGATCAACTGGCTGCTGGTCATACCACGCGCGCTCCTGTCCTTTGATGTACCAGCCATTACACCCAATGGGGTACAAAATTCCATCAACCACACATACTGAGGTTAGGAAATCGAGGCTTTTTGTTCCCACCCTCCGGTATTCTTCCTTCCCAAACTCGCGGTATGCCATAAACAACGATCGCGGTAGCATGCCATTCGAGTAGGTAAGAAAGTTTTCAAACCAAGCCCAGTCCTCTGTGGCATTTTGGTCGAAGGCCGCGCAAATTGCGTCCATTATTTTTTCGAATGAGGCCCTTACGTGCTCAGCCTCGGGAAACTGCTTGAGATAATAGTAATGGCCCATTGCCATATATGCCCGAGCTCGGAGGCTTTGAGTAAACGGCACCCAGCGGTGCGCCAAATCGAACACTTGCTTTGCGACTTTCTTCACGTTGGGATGTAGGTCGGCAGCGAGCGCGTATCCGCACGCCCACAGAACACGCCCGAAGCAGTCGTCACTGCCCATATCGTCCAGCCACACCTGGTCATAGGACATAAAGTTATGGAAGCGCCCGGACGGCGCCTGGGCATAGTGTAGGAAGCTCAGATATGTACTTACTAGTTGCAGCACGTGGCGCGATCCGGTGCGCTCGAACTCCATTACAGCAGCTATAAGGGCGCGGGCGTTATCATCGGTCGTATAGCCCGTTCTGCGATTTGGAATAGAGAATATAGCGTGTTGTATTACACCGGTGGAGTCCGTAAGTGTTTCCAGGTGTTCAAATACAATCGGTGGGTAAATCGTGGTTCTCTCCTTTTCTTCGCAAATTTATTTGCTGGCGGCAGCGGCTTTCTGCGCCTCCCGCCTTTGCAATATCCGATGGAATAGGTCAAGGTAATCGACAGCGACGTTAAACCATGCCGCGCGACGGCCGTAGCGATACGCCGCCGCCTCTAGGCTTTCCTTGACATCCCTGTCGTCCAATATTCGAATCACAGCCTCGGCTATGCTGTCCGGAGAAGCGAAGTCCACAAGCACTCCACGCCCCTCAGCCAACACCTCCTCGGCGTAGAGGTACGGCGTACTTACAATCGCTTTCCCGCACCCAAGCGCATAGGCGAGCGTTCCGCTGACTATCTGATCCTTGTTTAAGTAAGGCGTAACGTACACGTCGGTAGCACACAAATAACGCACTAATTCGTTCAAGGCAAGGAAGCGGTTGTTGAATCGAACAGCGTGTTGCACACCCAGACTGTTGATGGTATCCGTGAGCATATTACGATACGATTCACCCTCGTGCTTACGTACACCTGGATGTGTCTCGCCTAAAACAAGGTAAACAACGTTTGGATGTTTCTTCAAGATTTTTGGCAGGGCTTCTATCACGTGTTCGATGCCCTTTCCACGATTTATAAGTCCGAAAGTAGACAAGATGAACTTGTCGCTGAAACCTAGCGCTCTCTTGACACTGGTCGCCGACACACGATGCACATTGGGCACGCCGTGCGGGATAATCGTGAGCTTTGCTGGGTCAACATCGTATACATCCAGCAATATCTGGCGGCCAGTCCTTACCATAACTACCAGCACTTCACACAGTCTTGCCATTTCCTGCATTATGCGCTTTCGATTAGGTCCTGGCTGCTGCAAGACTGTGTGAAGAGTTGCCACCGCAGGCTTTTCGAGAGCCTCCAAAAAGTCGAGTACATATTCTCCATCGGCACCGCCGTAGATGCCGTATTCGTGTTGGACGCTTACCACGTCTATTGATGAATCGTTGAGAAACTTTGCCGCGTCCAGATACGACTGCTTATCCTCCTTGAATATCTGAAATCGCACCACGCGCTCGTATGGCTCTATCTCCTGCTCTCTGCGAATCGCGACGATGCAAGGTTTGGAGAACGGCGTGTATTTGGCGACCGATGTAGCCACGTCTTTGGTAAATGTTGCGATTCCGCATTCGCTGGGTGGGTACGTAGCTACATAGGCCGGTTCGATCCTGTTCATGGAGTCGCGTATGAACTGAAAAAGCCCTACATCTTCGCTCTTGAGCCATCTCACCTCGTCCCTGAGGGCAAACTCCTCCGGAATCATTACTTGTACTTGCTGCGGTGTTTTCTCGTCGCCTGCCGTCATCTACTCCCCCTGCCCCGGTTCGATTCGTCGATCGACTTCATTACTCTAGCTTTGCTTATCGGACTTGTGATTCTTTAGCGCCTCGACTGCGTGGAGTTCCGTCTCGAACAGCGGAAACACTTTTTCCAGTCCTGTGATCTCAAAAACCTTGCGAACCTGCTGACGGTTGGTAACCACCACGATCTTGCCATTACGCTCGCTCACCCTTTTGAGTCCTCCAACCAGCGCCCCCAGCCCGCAACTGTCAATATACTCAACGTTGGCCATGCTCACGATCAACTCGGTTCCGCCATCCTCAATCAGTTCGAGCATAACCTCACGGAAACGCGCAGAGGTGTATGCATCGACCTCTCCCGTAAGATCGATGACATGAACCTCACCATTCTTGCGTACGTTTATCTGCAGATCCATTTCCATCTGCGTCCGACTCCTTTCAACGGCGTCTGTGAGTTAGACACCCCAATCCCGCGACTCGCCCCAATTCCAGCGCCATTGACCCCAGCCGCTTCCCGAGGGATATTATCGGGTTCGACATTGCGTGGGAGAACCCCTTCGCGGAGCCAAATTCTCGCTAAATCCTATGGGAACTTGTTTTGTGCTCGGCTTGTTGGGCTACGAAGGTTTATCCCCTTGCTCACCCACGGCCAAAACTTGTCCGATACTCCGGAAGGGAAGGACTATCGGCAGCTCCGTGGCTAATGGTTTTGGGGGATTGAATTATGAATGTCGCAATCATCGGGGGTACTGGAATCGACGAAATGGCAGAGTTCTCACAGTGGCGAGACTTGACCGTGGAAACACGGTTCGGATCCGCTCTTGTTGTGCAAGGCACCTGGCTGGAAAAACAGATTTATTTCGTCCCGCGCCACGGCAGAAAGCATAACGTACCCCCTTCGCAGATCAACTACCGAGCCCAAATCGCCGCTCTGCGCAAACTCGACGTTCGAAGAGCAATTGGCGTGTGCGCGGTGGGATCTCTCAAGATAAAGATCAGACCGGGCGATCTCGTAGTGCTATCTGATTTCATTGATCTGACCCGACATCGGCCCATTACTTTTTATGACGCCGCCGAGGGACCGGTCGCACATACAGATATGTCACGGCCATACTGCGAAGAGGTCTCCTTAGCGCTGTGCTCTGCCTGTGCCAGCTCTGGCGTGTCTTATGCTTCGGAAGGCGTTTACGTGGGGGTAGACGGTCCTCGTTATGAGACGCCGTCTGAGATTAGGCTGTATGCAGAATGGGGCGGAGATGTCGTCGGAATGACCAATGTCCCCGAAGCGGTGCTTGCAAAAGAAGCCGGCATATGCTACGGCGCGCTAGCCCTAGTAGCAAACTACGGCACGGGGCTCTCGCCCAAACCGCTCTCACACAACGAAGTTAGAGCTGCGGTTATCGCGGCTGAAAGCCGGATCAAGGCAGTACTCTCTGCCGCACTCGGTCTGATTCCTCAGGAACGGAAGTGCGCCTGCTGTGCCAACAGTCATCTTCAGGTGTAAAGCCAATCAGTTGTAGTAGCCTGTCGACCACAAAGAGGCTAGGCTCTCCGCAAGCCGGACCCATAGCGGTCTTTTGGGCGATCGGGGATTTATCCTCGGAACCTTGATGATGATGCGGGGTGAGCTGGTCCTCATATTCATCTCCTCCATCAGCATAAGGATGCAACCCACGTACCACATAACCCGGCATTAACCCCGGTTTCATGTGCCGACGCGGTGCAGTGGCAAGCAGTTTCGGCTCTGTGTGCTTCGGGTATGCCTTTAGTGTAAGTGGCGAAAAGCTAGGCGAGAGGGTGATGATTATGCTACGGGGAGATGCAGTGGGATGCACCACTATTCAACAAGCCGCGAAGCTTCTCGGACACGCTTCTTCCGTGAGTTGCGGTGACCACAGGGGGCACGCCGTTATTCGGTCAGGCGATCCGATAACGGCCGACCTGCTTAGCAAGATCGAACAACTGGGGGTGCTCGGTGAGTTCTATTCGGAGTGCCTTGGCCGAGAAAAACGAGGCCACGCCAACCTCCTATGGGTAGAAGGGGAGGAATATGCCGAGCTTCTCGGCGCCGCCTAAGGTCTGCACCTGAAGGAACCAGGTTGTTGCAGGGCGAAATATTTAGCAAAACCTACAAGGTGCGTCGATGTCTCATAACGTTCGAATACTCAGCTTGAATCTGGCCGAGGATCTGGCGAAGGAATTGAGAAGAATCGATTCAGACCGAGCCGATCACGACAATGTCGCAAATATTGTCGATCATTACGTCGTCAACTTAGACACTGTGCGTCGGTCGACCGCACATATCCTCGCCGACACACTCACTGCCTACTGCGGGGAAGCGCTGCTACATCGGCAAGTGTCGAGCGCAACCCTTACGCACACAGGCTTAATGCTCTGTGGCACTCGAAAACAGTTCAGTCAGTCCCTGCACGCACTGCGCGAGCAGGGACTGCATTGCGACAATATTCCCGCCGAGATCGAAGCTGCGCTTAATTTCTACGAACACGGACCACAGCAGCCTCCCAAACTGCACGATCACCGACTCACACCAGTTTTTGCAAGCCTCGGCAAACGAACTCTCCTGATGGGCATTCTCAACCTTACGCCGGACTCGTTTTCGGATGGCGGCGCCTACGCCGACGAGGGCGCAGCCGTCGCCCACGCTATGCAGATGATTGAGGATGGTGCCAGCATCATTGATGTAGGAGGTGAGTCTACTCGTCCTGGCTCCGATCCTGTCGATGCGGAGGAAGAGATGCGGCGGATACTGCCGGTTATACGGAGGCTAGCATCCGAGAGCAACACGGCAATTTCGATCGACACTTACAAAGCTTGCGTCGCTAGGGCGGCTCTAGACGCAGGGGCTTGCATAGTTAATGATATCAGCGGCGCAACGTTCGACCCGGAAATGCCCGCGCTCATAGCCGAGAAACGCTGTCCGGCGATTCTTATGCATATACTGGGGACACCCAAGAATATGCAGCAAAACCCGACTTACTACGATCTTATGGGCGAGTTGTCTCACTATCTCCGGGCAAGGGTAAGAGCTGTAGTTGAGGCGGGAGCTGACGAGAGACTGCTTTTAATCGATCCCGGCTTCGGATTCGGCAAAACACCAGAGCACAATATCGAGATTCTCAGACGACTTAGAGAGCTCAGATCATTGGGAAGGCCAATTGTAGTCGGCACATCTCGCAAATCCACAATTGGAAAACTTCTGGGCGATCTACCACCGGAGGAACGCCTGGAAGGCACGGCGGCAACGGTAGCGATCTCCATAGCCAACGGCGCAGATATCGTACGCGTCCACGACGTACGAGAGATGGCGCGCGTAGTTCGGGTTACAGATGCGATCGTTCGCGGAGCGGGTGTTCCCATACCCTGACACAACTTTCCACAAAACGAGAAAGTGAACAAGCTAGCCTTGCATTGCTGGTTAGTGAGTGATCCTTTGCAACAAGGGCTACTTCTTCCCCGTGGGATAGAGAAGCTTTTGGATACCCGGCTCATCCATGTTTTTTTGAGTGACCACCCTAACACCGGTATCGATACGCTTGCTGATTGGTTTCCCCTCTAGAAAGTCCAAGGCAGCCTTGACGCCCTCATATCCCATCGCGTAAGGATTCTGAACTATCAACGCTTGGATTGTGCCTTTTTTCAATGCACTGATCTCAGCGGGCGCTGCGTCGAAAGCTACCAACTTCACTTTACCGCTCGCTTTGCGTAGGTCCAGCGCTCTAGCCGCCCCCACTGCCCCACCCTCGTTGGCCGCGAATATGCCGGCGATATCTGGATGAGCGGCAAGCATATCCTCGGTCGCCCTTACTCCCTTCATAACATCGCTGTTGGAATATAAAACGCTGACTAATTTTATGTCTGGGAAGCTTTCTAAGCCTTTCTTGAAGCCGTATTCTCGCATATTGGACGTCGCGGCACCCTTAACAAACGGAATAAGTCCTACCTTGCCCCTGCCTCCAACGAGGCGCGCAAGTTCTTCCGCCGCCTTGCGAGCCCCCGCGATGTTATCGGTAGCCACAAATGACTTTGGCACATCGGACATAACGCCGGAATCAATAGTGATAACAGGAATACCAGCCTTATCTGCCTGCTCTATAGCAGGAACGAGCGCGGATTCGTTGCAGGCGGCCATGACAATCGCGTCGACCTTTTGATTTATGAAATTCTCTATGATGCGCTTTTGTCCGGCTACATCGGTTTCCTTAGCTGGGCCCTTCCATATAACGACTGCATTTCCCTTGCGAGCTGCATCCTCCGCCCCGGCTTTCACAGCCAACCAAAACGACTGCGTAGTTCCTTTGGGCACCACTGCGATACGAGTCTTCCGTTTGGCGCCTCCACAGCCAATCAGAACCAGAGCGACGCACAGAACCGCCAGAAATCGAACACGCATAGCTAAGAGTCTCCTAAGCGGGCAATCCCTGAGAATTGGCCTGTACTCGGTTGTATGGGTACTTTGTTAGGCAGCATTGGCCAGGGTAGCTGACTCGAACTGCGCCGGTGAAAGATATCCCAGCGTCGAGTGTAGCCTGACCCTGTTGTAGAACACTTCGATGTATTCGAAGATGTCCCTTCTCGCCTCGTTCCGGCTTCGATAAAGCCGGTGATGGACTCGCTCGGTCTTGAGAGTCGAAAAGAAACTCTCAGCCACCACGTTGTCCCAGCAGTCACCTTTCCGGCTCATCGAGCAAAGCATCCCGTGCTCGTCGGGAGTGATGCGGGAGCCGTCCGGCCTCTTCCCGAACTGATTGACCCACTTGTGCAGAAGACCGTCATTGATGCCGAGGTCCCGCGTCACTTGACGGACCGGCACGTTACCACGCTCCGCCAGCCGGACCGCCTTCATCTTGAACCCGTTAGAATGCTTACGTCGATTCATTGCACACCTCGATTCTATCACAGACTCTCTAAAAAAGCCTCCACGAAATCGGCTACAGGTCGTCTAGAACAATACATTCTTCCGCAGAACTGAACGGTCTCTTGCGCTCGAGCGACGTAGCGCGGGGAGTCTGCATCATGTTAGAATGGATTATTGACCGCATTGTTGTGCAGGTCGCTGGGGTAGGTGAACGTGGCAAGGAACGCAGTCTCACCTTTATCAATATGTGTGCTGACCGCCCTGTTGCTTGTCGCTCCTGGTGTCTCCTTGGCAAACGGGAAAGCCGCAGTGTTAAGCCAGCTCACGTCGGCTTCCAGAGCCCAACTGGGCGTTCGCGCGGCCACGGCAGTAGCCACCTGTCCAGAAGCCTCGCAAATTGCCCTAGACCTCATTGTATATCGCTGGGCCTGCAAACTGATGGGCGATAAGCCGGATGCAAGAAACATCGACGACGTGATCACCGCTCTTGTCAAGCAGCTGAACGATCCTACCGTGAGCTGGGCATTGTATCTTTTCACGACTGCTTCGAATGACTTACCTTCGCCTATGCCACCAAGGGATGACGAGCGCGTCGATGATCTCTCCAGCCTTCGAATTCAGGTTAAGTCTGCTCTGGACTTCCGCGAGTCTTCGCCCATTGAGGCTGTCAATTCTCTGAACAGCGCCATTCAGATGTGCCAGCGCCTTTATCTCGACATATCAGAAGCATTTTTGCTGAAAGAGCTTGGGGATCACTATCTCTACAGACTAACCCGCTATCGACAAGCTGAAGTATGTTATGATCGCGCAACGCGGGCGTTCGCAGCCTACGGCTGCACAAGATCCTGTGCAGTTGTATACGACGACTGGGGCACTCTCAACACGGAACTCGGACGTTATTCGAGTGCAACCCAGAATTACGTAGAAGCGGCGCGACAGTGGGAGGCCCTGGCAAGACAAAACCCAACCGGTTGCGCCTACCGCGACCTTGCTGGAAGAGCTTATATCAAGGCTGGTGAGGCCCAGCGAGCAGCGGGCGACTCCGACAAAGCGCTTGAGCTAATGAACGATCACGGCCTGCGTGAGCTCCGTTTGTATGCCTATACACGTAAGTCATACACCCTGCTTGTACACAACCTTTTGCTTGTTGCCGCGTTCAGGCGTGAGCGTGGAGAGCTTCCAAAGACACTCGAATTGCTCAAGGAGGCGGAGAAGGCGGCTACAGCAGAACGTGACCTGTTGCTTCTCGCCAGAGTTTACCACGACCTTGCCCATAGCTATTCGGCAGCTAACAATTCTCAATCAGCAGCAACTGCAAGAAGTAAGCGCGTAGAATGCTTGCGAAAGGCAATCGTGTTCGGCGAAGCCGCACTAGCTAGACTTGGCAAAAATGCCGACATCCCACGCGAAGAGCAAGCTCGACTTGTGCTTGTTGCCGAGCGCAGTGCTGCCGCTTATTCGGACAAGCGCAATCCTGCACAGGCAGCGGAATGCTGGAAAAGACTCTGCGGCTATTACCGCAAGTCCGGGAACATCGACGGCGAGATTAGGGCGCTGCGATCGGTGGCAGACTTTCACGATCAACTAGGAAAATACGTCGAAGCGCTGGAAGCGCGCCGAGACGCTGTACTGCTAGCCATGCGCAGCAACCGCAAGCTAGTAGCAGCGGATATCGTCCGGGACATGATTCGCACGTTCATTGCCAGGAACGACCTACCGAACGCACTGGAAGCATTTACGGAACTCGTGCCAATTATCGAGCGATCCGGAAACTTACGCGGCGTGGCCGGTGTAATCGTGGGTAAGGGTACGCTTCTTGCATCTAATGGACAACACGAAGAGGCTGTTCGTCACTTTGCCGACGCTGCGTCGCGCTATATCGTACAGATTGGTGATCCGTGGGCAGCGGGTGAAGTCGCTATCGAAATGGCTAACTCACTTCGCGCACTCAACCGAAACACCGAAGCCATCAAAGAACTAGAGTCGGTGCTTTACGAAATCGAGGTGAAATACCTTGGGGAGAACCTCGGCACAAGCACGTCTTTGGAGCGCGTTCGGATAGTTCAAAGCCTCTACAAAGAATTGGCATCACTCTACATCCACGAAGAGCTGTCTGCCAAAGCAATCGCTTTGCTCAGGGAGGCAAAACGCTACGAATGGGTTGCGGAACTGATTGCAGCGCTAAAAAACAGCGGTGACGAGAAGGTCTCGCTGTTTGTAGAAAAACTTGATCTTGTGGGAGACGGCAACTTATCCCAGGTTCCCGACACACCTGGCCATCAAAAGATCATAGCAAGCGACCGGCCCGGTGTTTACGATGCGTGCAGGCGGTTGTCCAAGCTCTACCAGTCGAACTACAATGCCCTTCCCATCGACCCTATGGACCTCTTACGATTCCGCGCTTCGATCCCAAAGGACACACTGGTTATTGAGTATCTACCCACCGGATCGTCGCTGTTTGTGTTCATTTTCGGGTTCGATAAATCACTGTGCATGGAGATTGCCGCCCGGAGAGAGTCACTAGATGCGGTAGTCGCTAGGCTTCGGCGCTCGGTGCTGAACTGTGAAGAGGGACTGCCTGTGCCTCCGATAAGAGACTGGCAGGAGTCTTCCTTTTTGGACATCAAGGAGCCCCTAGACGCTCTATATGCGCAGTTGGTGGCCCCGATACGCCAACAGATAGAGAAGAGGACCAGGCTAGTGTTCGCCTTGCCCAACGAACTCGCCGGATTGCCGATGCACGCCCTCATCTCGACAGGATCAAGACAGGTACCTCGATTTCTGATTGAAGACTTCGAGGTGAGCTATTTGGCTCGCGGTACGTTTGACGACCTAATCAGTCGCGATTCGCGTCCGATCGACCCAAATACGGATCGTCTGGCGATTTTCGCCGATCCGGAGGGTAATTTGCCCGGTGCACAGCAAGAAGCTAGGAATATAAAAAATGCCTACTTCAACTCAGTGTGGTATGTTGGAAACGAGGCCTCGCCAGCCAACTTTCTCAAGGAGTGCATTACGTCCTCTATTATCCACATAGCCGCGCACCACCGCATATCCCGAGGTCCGTCGGGTTTTGAGCTGCTCCTTGCACCCGTAAAGGATAGTGACGGCCGTCTGGATGTGCAGCAATTAGTGGGAATGGAGAACGTGCGCCTTGCTATGGTAGTGTTATCATCGTGTGACTCAATCAGTTCGTCCGATCCGATTTCCACGGCCCCTTCGGCAGCAGCGGAACTATTCTCACTAGCAGGCGCACGATCTGTGCTCGGCGGGCTATGGAAGGTTTCTGACGAATCGGCATCGAAATTAATGGGCGACTTCTACAGAGATTTAAGCAGGGGCAAGTCTCGATCGGAATCGCTTCGCCGCGCACAGGTAGGCATGATAGAATCTAAGCGGTTTGCGCACCCGTTTTATTGGGGCTGTTTCGCTCTTTACGGAAATCCGCGTTAGGTCGACTCGTCCCGGCCTTTGGCAATAGTGGAATGCCATCGTCTTGAGGTCTCATGCAAAGTCAGCATCTATTCGAAGCCTACATATTGTCTTCCCCCAAGGAAGCAGAGAAATACTGTGAACCGCTAGCGCAGGCCATCGTCGGCCTCGTAAAGCGGGCAATCGCGAAGCACGAGGCCGGCGATCTTGAAGACTTCGAGCAGGATTGTATACTGGCAATTTGGACAAAGATCGCCGCGATAAAGGCGGATCCGTCGTCTGGCTCCATAGACAACATCGAGGCATTCATCCGGCAGTCGGTTCACAATCGATATTGCGACGCTATTCGCCGAAAGCGCCCAAAGTGGTACAACCTCAAGCTCGAGCTAATGGAACTCTTCAGTGGCAAGGCTAACGTGGAAGGTTTCGCGATGTGGGTTAGCGCCGATGGCGAGAAAATGTGCGGATTCTCAACTTGGAAGGAAGGCGCACGGCCCGCTTCTGGTAGATGTCGCGAACTGCTAGACCGTCCTGATGCATTCCGAAAGCGACACTTGCAGAATAGAGATCCCAGTGAACTACCGTTATGGGAGTTGGCCGCATTGGTACTCGATTATTGCGGCGGCCCAGTTGAGATCGATATCCTAACCAACGCCATCGCCGAGCTCACTCACGCTAAGACACCCGAGCCACTATCTATCGACGCCGTGCCGGATGACGACGATGATGCGGGAGCACCTGTCGATTGGCTCATCTCTCCTGACACGGATGTGGAAAAACAAGTGGTGGATGGATCCTGGTTCAGACACGTTATGGAATGGTTCTGGCGCGAGTTCACTGGCCTTTCTCTAAAACAGCGAAAGGCAGTGCTGTATGGAATGGCTGCAGACCAGGCAATGGCGATAGGCACAGTTGTAGGTCTCAACGAACTTGCAAAATCGTTGGAAATAACGCTCGAGGAACTTGCGTCTTTAATAAGCGAATTGCCGATGCCTGATGCGTTAACAGCAGAGGAATTGGGCGTTCCGGCAAGAGCTGTTCCGAGCATCAGGTTCAAAGCCTGGGGCAGAATAAGACGTAGAACAAGAAAGTCTTCGTTGACTCTTGAGGAAGATTGATGGAACGGTGCCGGTGTTGGCAGCGATTTCCCATATCATATGTACTAGGCGTGGCAATCACGGCGGCGTCACTGCGTCCTACAATACCAAGGGTATATTCCAATGAACTGCCTAGACAAGTCGCAACTTAAGAAGATGTTTGCTGGCGATTTGAACCGGCAGGAGCTTGAGCTAATTGCTGAACACCTTTCCTGCTGCGAAACCTGCCGACGCATGGTTCAGGACATGCCGGAGTGGCTGAAAGCGTGCGCCGAACTGAGCAGTAGCATTCTATCCATTGGCGAATGCCCTGACTATGACCAACTTTCGGCTTACGCAGACGGAACCTTGGGTGCGCCTCAGTCTCAAGCTATAGAAGCGCACGCGAATTCGTGTGAGCTGTGCTGGCGCGACTTGGCAAAGATAATAGAACTCCGCTCTCACGCCGCTATGCGTGAAAAAGTAATAGTTGTCAGACCTACCGAGAATAGCAGAGCCAAAGCCGCAATTTGGCTAAGGCGAGTCGTCGTAGCAATCACTGCTAGTGCTGCGGTGGCAGGAGTTGTCCTCTTTATGACACAAATGGGTCCTACACCTACTCGCTCTCGTGAGACAGCGAGGATTACCACTCCAAGCCCCGTCAAGCCCGTTGTAACCAGGCCGGACCCCATTGTGGCCCGCCAACCTCGCCCCAGGGTGCTGGTTATGAAGCCGACGTCGGCGCATTCAACGCGCCGGCCCGCTCAAGTCGTCGTCCTCGAAGACGGACCATATCGCGTGTTGAAGAGGAATGGAAAACTCATCTGGGCCAATTCCAACGGAGTTCCCGTAAAGAGTTCCCTTGAGGCTCGAATAGCTGAGTCGATAGAGTCGAAGCTTAGAACGGGGCGTGTGAAACCCGGTCGCACGGTTCAGGTTGCTATGAACTCGATGCGTCTGAGGGATTCGGGCGATTATACACCAAGTCCGACAGCCCCTACTCCGATCTCACCCGTAGGGACAATCGTGCTTTCCGACAGGCCGACAATCAAGTGGTCGAAGGTGGATATGGGCTACGACTATCGCATCGTGATAACCGATAGCGAAGGCAGGCAAATAGTGGATACCGTGACTCAATCTAACACCTTCACGCCGCCTACGTCCCTGTCGCGCGGTCAGGTATATATCTGGAGAGTAGCCGTCCGGTTCGGGGAAGACGCGGACTGGGAAAATTCGCGGCCCAGCGCTTTTGAGCTGATTTCCAGCGCCGATTACAACGCTATTGAGAAAGTCAAGAGGTGCGCTAAAGGTTCCCATCTGGCACTGGGAGTTGCGTACGAATACTTCGGTCTGTACGAAGAAGCTGCCCAGCAGTATGACATGCTTCGACGCGAAAACCGTAGCTCGCAGTTTGCCCGAACACTTCAAGTAGAGGCAAAGGCTCCTGAACCGTAGTCTGGAACCAATCAACTTGGCTGGAGGCTGTGTAACGGTGCACGCTTTCAGGGTATTGCTATTCTGCCTTTTATGCATCTGCCTTACGGCGATGTATCATTTCACCCAATGTGCGCAGTTCGGAAGTGGCGACAGCAATTCTCGGTCGGAACTGGTCCGGCGACTTCCAAGCGGAGAAGTGGACTGGGACTCGGGGTTCATCTACGCCGTCGGTGAGAGCGTTGTTCCTCCCGCAGACGTTGAGCCTGATAGAGCGAAGGCCTATCCCAAAGCCAGATCTTATGCAAAAATGAAAGCTATAACCAATCTCCTCAACACCCTCGATGCTATTCCCGTTACATTCAAGACCAATTGCCGTGACCACATTTCGCGCGACGCTGCGTTGCGCCAGAGCATTGAGAACTGCGTTAGCAATGCTGAAGTGGTCGACGAACGCCAGAAGAGGCAGGGAAGCGACACAATTGTTGTGCTCACAGTGCGGGCCGCCCTCTACGGACCGGCAGGTCTGGGCACAGCCGTTCTGAAATCGCGCTTTTCCGCACCACCAGAGGGTACAGTCGGCGTGAACGTAGACAAAAAAGGTGAAGCTCGCGGCTCAACCATCGAACCCAGCGCGAAGGGACCATTCACCGGATTAATCGTAGACTGCTCGGGTCTAAAGGTGGATACGGCTTTGTCTCCTAAAATCCGACGAACGGACGGTTCGGAGCTCTACGGCACACCGCCGACAGGATCTGGCTCCACTTTCTCCCGTGGGATCGTGGCATACGCAAGAAATGTTGAGCAAGCACGACGAAAGGACCGTGCCGGCGCAACACCGATGGTGATCAGGGCGGTAGGCCGCGCCGGAGCGAGGCACATGTGTGACGTTATCGTTTCCGACTCAGACGCACAGCGCATTGTTTCCGAGAATCTCATCAATCATTTCCTCGACCGGTTAGATGTCATCTTTGTGGTAGACTAGCCGTTACCGTGCATTGCACTTGCCAATCACCATCGAATAGCCCGTCAACTGGCATTGCAACTGTTTCTTTCTGATGAACGTGAGAGAAATCGGCCTAGCCGATCAGGGTTAAACTGTCAGAAAGACTTTGTAGTCCAGGCAGGAAATCGCGAGTTTCGCGATGAACAACAAAAGGCGGTAGGAAAATCGTTGCTCCACTTCCCGCGTTGGACTTTCGAAAACTATCGGAAATGTGCACAAGCATCTCGTGCGGCGCCGAGTTTGTCCTCGGTAGGGATGGGGTAAACGGTTATAGCACGCATCCATACGGAGGTCAGCCTTGCACCGTCAGCACTTCGCGCTGCTCAAAGCCTCCGGCCGTCCAACGCAGTTTTCGGGGCCGTTGGCACGAGTTCTGTCTTCGCGCTTGCAAAGCAGCAAACTTCTGAAGTTTTTTATTAACGTCGCAAGTTTAGGTGGACACCGAGAGGTTGAGCTGCTGGGAATGGACACCGA
>Ga0068707_1000212_pt1 | contig 33975 bp, 31 predicted proteins | sample YNPNPMetaG_FD_66600 | JGI IMG/M metagenome (GOLD analysis project Ga0068707, IMG submission 66600) | Anoxygenic and chlorotrophic microbial mat microbial communities from Yellowstone National Park, USA - YNP NP MetaG | ecosystem: Environmental > Aquatic > Thermal springs > Hot (42-90C) >... | reverse complement strand
TTTTTGTCGCCGCGTTTTTGCCCTACGCTTTCCTGATTCAGCCGAACATCCCCTTTCCCCAAACACCGGAGCCCATCAAAATCGCCCGCACGCTGGTGGAGAAAGGTGAATATGCCGATCCCTTCCACGCCGCCCCCACGGGGCCTACCGCCCACGTCACGCCCGGCTTTCCGCTCCTTGCCGCGGCCTTGCTGCTGATTTCGGGCCCCCGTTGGGGGTTTGCACTGCATCTGGCCGCGGTTGCGTGCACCGCAGTGATGGTCTCGTCGTTTCCATATGCCGCCAGAAGGCTGGGGCTTGGCTGGGAAACAGGCGTCGTCGCTGCCATCCTGTGGCTGGGGGGGACCCCTGTTCTTTATCCGCGGTTTGAATCCTCTTGGGCCGCCGCGGTGAATCTCGCCGTCACGCTTGTTGCGGCTGCATGGATTGGCGCGCCTTCGCTGGCGCGCGCCCTTGCGTTTGGAATTGCCTGCGGAGTCGCTCTGCTCCTGCTGGCAACCGTGCTGCCTGCGCTTGTGGCCATCCTCATGCTTGCCTGCTTCCGGGTCCGAAAACAGTGCCTCGTGGCCGTTCTCGCCGCCGCCGCGGTCATCGCGCCATGGATGGTCCGGAACTTTCAGGTTTTGGGGGGCTGGGTCCCGTTTCGCAGCAATTTCGGCCTGGAACTGGCGGTCTCCAACAACGATTGCGCCTCGTTCAGTCTTCAGCAGAACCTGGACACGGGGTGCCACATCACCGGGCATCCGAATCAGAACGCAACCGAGGCCGCCAAGGTCCGCGAAATGGGCGAGATCGCCTACAACCGCCAGCGCCTGCGCGACGCGCTGGACTGGATCCGGTCCTACCCGCGCAGATTTCTGGCGTTGACGGCGGAGCGCATCCTCGCTTTCTGGTTTCCTCACGACACCCATGACCTTCTCGCCATTTTGGGAACCCCGGGCTTCAGGCTCCACTTCCTGATGACCGTGCTGCTGACGCCATTGGGCTTCGCCGGACTCGCCATGCTGTACCGCTCGGATCGCCTTTCGGCTTCGCTGCTGGCGGCCTGGCTGGCGCTCTACCCGCTCGTCTATTACGTCATCCAGTCCTCGGACCGTTACCGTTTGCCCATCCTCTGGGTGACCTACCTGCTCGGCGCGCTGCCGGTCCGCCGGCTGCTCGAGTGGCTTGCCTCCCGCTGGGCCTCGCGCGCCGCCCCCCCCTTGCCCGGAGGGCAGGCAAGCCGCTTCACGATGGCTGCATAATGAAGGAGTCCGCTCCATTGCGCCAGGGAGTCGCCGTTTTTCCGGGATGCCGCCTCTATTCCTCCTGCGCGAATGTCTCCGTTTCGCCTGGCAGGCCCTTCATGCCAACCGGATCCGCACCGGCCTGACCGCGCTCGGCCTCGTCATCGGCAACGCCAGCGTCATTCTCGTCGTCACCATCTCGCTCACCAGCCGCGACGTCATCCTGGACAAGATCCGCGGCATCGGGTCGAACCTCGTCATGGCCTATTACGACGCCGGCGGCCAGGAGGTCACCCGCGCCGCCGCCGACTACGTCAAGCTCGCCGACGTCGATGCCGTAAGGCGCCTGCTCGCCGGCCGCATTGTCGCCGCCTCGGCCGTGCTCAACTCCACCGACACGATCGTCATCGACGGCCAGCAGCGCGACGTGCGCATCATCGGCACCGACGAGTATTACGCGAGCGTCCGCAACCTTCTCCTGCTCGGCGGGCGCTTCTTCGATCCCTCCGACATCGCCCTGCGGCAGAAGGTGGCCCTTCTCGACGAAAAGCTCGCCCGCACGCTGTTCGGCGGCGCCGCGCCCGCCATCGGCCGGACCGTGAAAATCCGCTCGCTCGAGTTCACCGTCATCGGCGTCTTCCGCGAGCGCACCTCCACCTTCGGCCAGTCCGAGCTCGGCGACCACGGCGCCGCGCTCATCCCGTACTCCGTCCAGCGCTACTTCACCGAGGTCGAGCGCGTCGACCCGATGTACGTGCAGGTCCGTCTGGCCGAAGACGTTCCCGCGGTGACCGAGGAAATCGCCACCATCCTCGCCTCGCGCCACCGCCCCGGCGCGCGCTACACCGTGCAGAACCTGACCGCGATCCTCGACGCCGCCTCCGCCATCGCCACCGTGCTGACCATCGTGCTCATCCTGATCTCCGCCATCGCCCTCGTCATCAGCGGCATCGGGATCATGAACATCATGCTCGTCACCGTCACCGAGCGCACCCGTGAAATCGGCATCCGCATGTCGCTCGGCGCTTCGCGCAGAATCATCCTTCTCCAGTTCCTCTTCGAGGCGCTGCTGATCAGCATCGGCGGCGGCTTCGTCGGCATCCTCGCCGGCGTCAGCGTCCCGGTGGCGGCCAACCTTCTTCAGGACGAGATCTACATCCCGGTCTCGAAGCTATCGATCGTCGTCGCCTTCATCGTCTCCGCCGTCGTCGGCGTCGCCTTCGGCATCCTGCCCGCCAACCGCGCCGCGCGCCTCAACCCCACCGAGGCGCTGCGTTACGAATAGAGCGCCGCCCTTACTGCCAGCGCCAGCCCTCGCGCACCCGCACCGTATACTGCTTCTTCGACTGCGGATCGAATGCTTCCAGCTTCAGCCGGTGGAAGCGGTTGTCGGGCCGCGCGCGCGGCTCGTACACGATGCGGTACTGGCTGGCGAGCATCGTGAAAATCGTTTGCGCGATATCCCGGTAAGCCGTTTCGAAACGGGGGAAAAACGCCTGCCCCCCGGTCTTTTTCGCCAGCATGTTCAGGAACGCCTCGGCCTGCAACAGCGTCATGCGGCCCGCGGCATCCAGATACGGCTCGTACTGGCCCCGCAGCAGCGAGCCGGCGCCCATCACAAATACGTTCAGGCTGGACGCCTCGACTTTCCGCTGGACCTCGCTCATCGTGTAGCGGCTCAGCGTGTTGAGCCCGGATCCGATCAGCACGACCACTTTTCTGCCGGGCAGAAACTCCAGCTTCTCCAAAACCTCGTAAACGGCGTCGTAAGTGTTCACCTCGCCCCAGAAAGGCTGCCCGATTTCCTCGAATGCGGAACGGATTTCCCCTTTCATCCGGGTGAAATCCTGATGGATTTGCAGCTCCTGCGAGTACGTCGCCAGCGAATACCAGTTGCCCTCCGGCGCCGCGTCCACCAGCTCGCGGAACGCGGTCACGATGTCGTTCAGATACAGGACCGACGCCTGGCTGTATTCCACCAGCACCGTCACCTTCGCCGGCGACTCGGGTTCTGCCAGGCGGAACGCCACCGGCTGGCCGTCCTCATACAGGCGGAAGTTGCCCTCCCTGAGCCCGGTGATCAGCTTGTCGCCCTCTTCCACCGTGAAGTACAGCGAGCGCTGCCCCGGGCCTTGGGCGCCCCCCAACGCGGTCAGCAGCGGCGCGGCTAGCGCCTGCCGGATGAAGTTTCGCCGGGTTCGGGACATAGCTTCTCGATCGGTTCCCCTGGCTTGTACTCGATCTTTTCCGGGGCAGGGCAGCCCTGCACCGGCGCCAGCAGGCTCGGCCGCTCCTTCTCTTCCTCTTCCGCCTGCGCCGTCACCTTCTTCAGTTCCGCCTTCATCTGGTCGAATTCCGTGCTGCTGACCGTCAGCCCGTCCTTCGCAGGCAAGAAGAGGATCTCCCGCTTGCTTTGCACCATCCTCTCGTAGAAGGGCGGGTGCGTGCGGAACCAGCTCAGCCCGTTCACATAGCCTTCGCGCGTCGCCATCTTGTCGAAGAACTGGATGAATCCGTTCGGGTCGAAGCCTGCATGCCACGCATATTGCACGCCGAGCTGGTCCGCCTCCAGCTCGAAGTCGCGGCTGATACCTAGCAGGTCAAGGCTCAGCACCAGGCCGAGTCCGTAAAAGCCGTATTGCAGCGCGTAATACGTGCCGATGGTCGCCGCGCCTCCGGTGAGGATCAGCGCCGCCACCTGCGCCGCCTGGTAGATGATGGAGGAAATCGTCGCCCGCTTCATCAGCCGGTGCCCGTGCCTGCCGGTCACATGGGCGATTTCATGCGCAATCACCCCCGCCAGTTGCGCCTCGTTTTCCGCCGCCTCCAGCAGGCCGCGCTGAATGAACAGAAACCCGCCCGGCAGCGCGAACGCGTTGATCTCCTTCGAGTTCAGCACCGTCACATTCAGCGGCACCCGCAGGTCCGAATGCTTGCCGACGCGCTGCGCCAGGCTCGTCACGTACTTCTTCACCACCGGGTTGTCCACCTCGGGCGGCATCAGCCCGGCCAGCTTCATCTCGCGCACCGTCTCCTGGCCGACCTTGACGTCCTTTTCCTGGTCCGGGAACAGCTCCCGGAAACCGATATCCTTGACGTCGCCCCATTTCCGGTTCACATGCGTCCCAGCAGCCAGTTCCGCCTGGATTTTTTTCAGCTCCCCGGGCCATTTTTCGATCAGGTCCAGCTTCGCCTTCCGGTTCTCATAAGCCACCGGAATGGCGTGCTCGGCCAGCACCCGCGCCTGCGCTTCCAGAGCGCGCAAATTCTGGATGGTGCAGTGCCTCTTTTTGCGCTCCGTGTCGTCGATCTTTCCTGTGTTGGCCCGGAGCCATTCCTGCTCCCGGCGAAGCTGTTTTCCGTGTTCCTCGGCGCGTTTGCGGAAATTCGCCGTGCAGTTCTTCTGGGCGTCCTCGAAAATTCTCCGCATGGCCGCGATTTGCCATGCGCTGAACTCCAGCCGCGGCGCCTCGTCAAACAGTTGCAGGTAGGACTTTTCCATCGCCTCGCGGAGCGCCTTCCGCACCTCCGGCGGAAGCTCGCTCCGGCCGGCCTGCCCGGCTGCTGGCGCCATCGTCAGCGCAACACAGGCGACGACGGACACAATTTCCCTCCCGAGATTTCCCAATCCGGCATTCGGGGAATTTTTCATGGCGATCCTCGATCCCACTCAGTCTAACCACGGTCGCGCCCGGGCACAACCCGCCGGTGCCGGCCGCGGTCCTCACGCTACCCTGTGAAGAGACTCCCATGCGAAGATGGATGGTTTTTCTTCTCCTCGCCCCCGGCCTTCAGGCCGGCCAGCGCACGCTCACCTTGCGCGAGGCGGTCGACCTTGCTCTGCGGCAAAACCCCGAAGTGGTCATGGCCCGTCTGGACGAACAGCGCGCCGCGCTCGAGGTGCAGGCGGTCCGGGAGCCTCTGCTGCCCCGGCTCGTCGTCGGCAGCGGGCTGGCATATTCAAGCGGCATGCCCATGTCGATCGAGGGAGCCACGCCCGCCGTCATCCAGGCCAAGGCCGCACGAAGCATCTGGAACCGCCCGCAGGGCTATCAGGTCGCCTCCGCACGGGAAAGCGCCCGCGCCGCTTCCGCCGCCGCCGCCTCCGTTCGCGAGGACGTCGCCTTGCGCGTCGCCACGCTTTTCCTGGATCTGGAACGGCTCACCCGGCAGTCGGAGGCCGCCGAGCGCCAGCTGGAACACCTCCGGAAAATCGAGGCCGCCGCGCGTCTTCGCGCGGAGGAAGGCCGCGACGCCCCCATCGAGGCCCGCCGCGCCGCGCTCGAAACCGCCCGCGCGCGGCTGCGCCTCCAGCAATGGACCTCGCAGCGCAAAGCCGCCTCGCTGGCCCTGGCCAACGCGCTGGGCCTCGACCCTTCTGAAGAGATCCTTCCGGCGCGCGAGGAGCGGCCCGTCCCGCCGTTGCCTCCCGAAGAAGAAGCCTCCGTCGCCGAGGCCCTCCGCGACGACCCCGAAATCCGACGCCTCGAGGCCGAGCTGGCAGCCAGGCATCTGGAGGCCCGCTCCTTCCGCGCCATGCGCCTGCCGCGCTTCGATCTCGTGGCGCAATACGGGCTGCTGGCGAAATTCAACAATTACGACCAGTTCTTCAACCGCTTCGAACGCCACAACGGCCAGCTCGGCGTCTCCATCCAGGTGCCTGTGTTCGCCAACCGCCAGGACGAGGCCCGCGCCTCGCAGGCCGAGATCGAAGCCCGCCGCCTGCGCGCGCAAATCCAGGATCTGCGCCGCCGCCTGGAAACCGACGCCCGCCGCTCCTGGCAGAAGGTCCGCGACGCCGAAGCCGCCCGCGAACTGGCCCGCATGGATCTCGACCTCGCCCGCGAGCAGGTCTCGGCCATCCTCGCCCAGGTCGAGGAAGGCCGCGCCTCGCTCCGCCAGCTCGAACAGGCCCGCTTCCAGGAACAGGAACGGTGGATTCTGTATTATGAGGCCGCCCGCGATGTCGAGCTCGCCCGGCTCGAGCTGCTCCGCCGTACCCATGCGCTGCTGGCGTCGTTGCGCTAGGCCGAGCCGCGTTGTGATCCACTGGGAGTAGCCCGCATGGACTCGCCGCTCATTTTCCACGCCATCCAGTTCGCCGCCGCCGCGCATGCCGGCCAGTACCGCAAAGGCACCCGCATCCCCTACCTCATCCATCCGCTCCGCGTCGCCGCCATCCTCCTTGAGTCCGGCTGCGCCGAGGACCTCGCCGTCGCCGCCGTGTTGCATGACACCGTCGAGGACTGCTTCGTCACCCTCGACCAGATCCGCCGCCTCTTCGGCCCGCGCATCGCCGAGCTCGTTGCCGGCGCCAGCGAGCCCGACAAGAGCCAGCCCTGGGAGGCCCGCAAACAGCACACCATCGATTTCCTCCGCACCGCGCCCCCCGACCAGCTCCTCGTCTGCCTCGCCGACAAGCTCGACAACATCCGCTCCATCCGCGAAGACCTCGCCCTGCACGGCGAGCTCGCCTGGCTCCGCTTCCGCCGCGGCCGCGACAAACAGCGCTGGTATTACGAAAGCCTCGCCGACGTCTTCACCCGCCGCTGCGACAGCGGCATCGGCGCGCGGCTGGCCGAAATCTTCGCCGCCGAAGTCCGCGCCGTCTTCGACTCAACCTCCGCCCCGCCCGCCGGCGCCTCCTGAAACCCGCTCCCGCCCCGCCCGGCGCGCGTACCCTGTTGCCGGGATTGGCGCGCGCGCCGTCTTGCGCCACACTGAATAGGTGCCGCAGTGTGGCGCGGCCGCCTTTCCTTCATGGCCCAGGACATCCTCTCTCCCGAAGCCCGTCAGGCAATCGAGAAACTCGGCCATGCCGACATCGTCATCGGCATCCCTTCCTACAACAACGGGCGAACGATCGGCCATGTCGTGCGCGCGGCCCAGGCGGGCCTGAACAAGTACTTCCCCGAACTCCGCGGCGTCATCATCAACTCCGACGGCGGCTCGAAAGACGACACCCGCAAGCAGGTCCTCGAAGCGCAGCTCGATGCCGCCCAACTGCTGCTTCTCGACACTCCCCTCAATCCCGTCCACCGCCTGTCGTTCCCTTACCACGGGATACCCGGCAAAGGCAGCGCCTTCCGCATGATCTTCCAGATGGCGCGCGACCTCGGCGCCCGGGCCTGCGCCGTGGTCGACTCCGACCTCCGCTCCATCACCCCCGAGTGGATCGACCTCCTGCTGCGCCCCGTCATCCACCGCGGCTACGACTTCGTCGCCCCCTACTACCACCGCCACAAGTACGACGGCACCATCACCAACAGCATCGTTTACCCGCTCACCCGCGCCCTGTACGGCCAGCGCATCCGCCAGCCCATCGGCGGCGATTTCGGCATGTCGCTCCCGGTCATCGAAACATACCTCAAACGCACCGACTGGGAGACCGACGTCGCCCGCTACGGCATCGACATCTGGATGACCACCATCGCCGTCGCCCGCGGCTTCAGGGTCTGCCAGAGCTTCCTCGGCGCCAAGCTCCACGACGCCAAGGACCCCGGCGCCGACCTGAGCGCCATGCTCCAGCAGGTCGTCGGCAGCGTCTTCAGCCTGATGATCGAGTTCAAGGACGTCTGGATGCGCATCTGCGGCAGCCGCGACGTCGAGCTGTTCGGCTTCCGGTACGACGTCGGCCTGGACCCCATCCCTGTCAACCTCGACCGCATGGTCCATGCTTTTCTCCGCGGCGAAGCCGACCTGCGCGAGATCTGGTCCCTCGCGCTGTCGGACACCACGCTGCGGCAGATCGGGGAAATCGCCCGCCGCGCCCGGGCCGCGCAGGCCGCCGAATTCCGCATCTCCGACGAGCTCTGGGTATCGATCATTTACGAATTCGCTTCCGCCTACGCAGAGCTTCCCGCCGCCCGCTCTCACCTGGTCCGCTCGCTCACGCCGCTCTATCTCGGGCGCGTCGCCTCGTTCGTCAACGAGACGCGCGAAATGAACGCCGCCGAAGTCGAAGACCGCATCGAGCAGCTCTGCCTCGCCTTCGAGCGGCTCAAACCGTTCCTCGTCGAACGCTGGGGCGGGCCCCGCGTCGACGAATACCGGCCCGCGCCGGCCGCGCGGCCGGGCCAGCCTCAGGAGGTGTCCTCATGATCGAGACGTTCCGCCAGGTTCTCGAACAGACGGTGGCCCGCCTGTCGGCCCAGGCCACCGCCTGGCTGCCCCCGCTCTTCGTCGCCATCGTCGTCTTCGGAGTGGCCTGGGCCCTCGCCCTGGTGCTGCGGTGGCTCCTGCTGCACGCCTTCAAGGGCGAGCGCTTCGACGCCTTCCTCCGCAAGACCGGCATCGGCACAATGCTCGACCACTCCGGCCGGCTCCGCGCCAGCCCGCTGCTGGCGCACGCCATCTACTACGCCATCCTCCTCATCGGCCTGCTCAACGCCATCAGCGTCTTCGACACCGACATCACGCGCGAAATCGTCGACAGCGTCGTCCACCTGCTGCCGAAGCTGTTCGCCGCCGGCGCCATCGTGCTCGCCGGCGTCTGGCTGGCGCAGTACCTCGGCCGCGGCGCGCTGCTCTGGGCCAGCAACGAAGGCTTCTCCTGGGCCCGCCGCTTCTGCGCCTTCGTCCGCGTCGCCGTGGTCTTTGTCGCCGTCGTCGTCGCCGCCGACGTGCTGAATTTCGCCAGAACGGTGTTCTTCTCCGCCTTCCTGATTTTCTCCATCGGCGCCGTCTTCGCCGCCTGCCTCGTGGTCGCCCTCAACCACCGCGAGGTCTGCCGCTGGTTCACCGCATCGCGCAGCCAGGCGCAGGAAAGCGAGGATGAACGCTCCCTCTGGCATCACCTCTGATCCCCTGCCGCCCGGACAGCAAAAGGAAACGGCCGCCGCATTCCTCATGCGGCGGCCGGGTCGGGCTGTGGATGATTATCTTCCGCCGAAGGTGTAGCCGACGGGAAGACCGTACTCAGGCACCCAGTTCCGGCCGAACTGGAACAGATCGTTCACCCAGCGCAGCTTGAACTCCGGCTTCACGTAGAAGTTCTCGTGGACGAAAGTCTTGAAGCCGCCGCCAAAGTGCGTGGTGAACTTGTTGCTCGTCCCGACCAGCGAGCTCGTCGTGCTGCAACCGGTGAAGTTGTTGCACAGCTTCTGGTCGTAGTAGAAGCGCAGGTTGGCCGCGCCAAGCCCGGCCTGCACCTCCGGCACGAACCACTTGGTCTTCGTCGGCGGCGTGTACATGCCGTAGAAGTCATAGAACAACGGCCGGTACCGCAGAGCCGCGTAGTCGCCCTTCGACGCACGCCAGCTCATCTCGCCGCCCACGGCGAACCAGCTGTTCAGCTTCAGGTTGGCGCCGAACTTCGGGAACGCGCCCGTCATCTTCGGGCCATACCGAAGCACCCCGTCGCCGAAGGTGTCAATGGCCGTCTCGCGGGCCTTCACCTGGTTGGTCACCGTGCCCACGTAGACGTCCAGGCTCTCCTGGGCGAAAAGCGGCATCGCCACGAAGAAAGCCAGCGCGAGAAGAGACACCACACTCCCACGCAGTCTCATAAGCGATTCTCACCTCCCGCCACGCGGACACGGCTGCGTCCGCGCAGCTCGCACTCCTGAAGTCTTTTTCGAAAGCAGAGAATCCCTCCGGCGCCCCTCCGACCCGGCCGGATCTCTGCTTCCAACCCGTGGGACGCACAAAGGCAAAGCCGGGTTTCACCCCGCCCGGCGAGGCGCCGTCAGCGCAGGCTTGCGGCCACCCGGGCGCGGAACTGCGCCGCTTCCCGCATCACGCGCGCCGCGTCCAGCGTGAGCGGCCTCCGGTCGAGCACCGTGATGCGCCCCTCGATCACCACGTCCCGCACGTCGCCTGCCTTCAGGCTGTAAACCAGCATCGAATACGGCTCATGCGCCGGGACCGCGTGCGGCGCCGCCGTCGAAATCGTGATGAAATCCGCTCTTTTTCCCGGCTCAAGCGAGCCGATTTCTTTCTCCATTCCCAGCGCTTTCGCCCCTTCAATCGTGGCCATCCGGAACGCTTTCTCCGCCGGCAGCATCGTCGGATCTCCCGTGGCCACCTTCGCCAGCTTCGACGCCAGGTCCATCTCCTCGAACAGGTTGAAGTCGTTGTTGGACCCCGCCGGCCCGTCCGTGCCCAGCCCGAGCGGCACGCGCGAGCCGAACCAGGCGCGGTAGTCCGGCACCCCGCTGGCCAGCTTCGTGTTGCTCGACGGGCAATGCACGATGCCCGCGGGCTTGCCCTCCAGCCGGCGCAAGTCCTCCGCGCCCGCCCAGACCATGTGCGCCAGGATGGTCCGGCCCGAGAAGAACCCGAGCGATTCCAGATAACCCGCCGGCGTCATCCCGTGCGCCCGCGCCGAGTCCTCGTTCTCGCGCTTCGTCTCCGAGACGTGCGTGTGCACCGGCACGCCGTAGCGGTCCGCCAGCGCCCGGCAAGCTTTCAGCGTCGCGGCGTCCGTCGTGTAGATCGCGTGAGGCGCCACCGCCGGCGTGATCAGCGCGTCGCCGTGCCAGGCCCGGATGAATCGCTCCGTGCCTTCCAGCGCCTCTCTCGGCGACTTGTAGTCCGGGGCAGGGAAGCCGATCACCGTTTGCCCCAGCACCGCCCGCATGCCCGCCCGTTTCGTCTCCTCGGCGATCGCTCCCTCGAAATAGTACATGTCGGCGTACGTCGTGATGCCCCCGAGCATCATCTCGAGCGCCGCCAGCCGCGTGCCCGCGCGCACGAACGCCTCGTCGACGTTCTTCGCCTCGGCCGGAAAGATGTACCGCTCGAGCCACGTTTGCAGCGGAACGTCGTCGGCGATGCCCCGCAGCAGCGACATCGGTGCATGCGTGTGCCCGTTCACCAGGCCGGGCGTCAGCAGCGCCTCCGGCCGGTCGATCCGCCTCCTCGCCCTGAACCGCCGCTCGATCTCCGCCTTCGGCCCCACCGCGGCGATCCGCCCGCCCCGCACCGCCACCGCCCCGCGCTCGATCACCGTGCCCGCCGCGTCCATCGTCAGCACCCTGCCGGCGCTGACGATCAGATCGGCGGGCTCGGCTGCCTGAATGCCGGAAATCAGTACGAGGCTAATCCAGAAAAGTCGCATCGAATGGCCGCGGCAATAAAGAGGAAAGGCGCATGGATTCTCTCGCGCCTTTCGGGTTCACCAGCACGATCTCCACGTCTCCGCAAAGCTCCCACAGCACCTGCCGGCAAGCCCCGCAGGGCGGCGTCAGCGGCTCGCTGTCGGCCGCCACCACGATGCGCCGGAACCGCCGCCCGCCCTCGGCCACCGCGCGGAACGCCGCCACCCGCTCGGCGCACATCGTCAACCCGTAGGACGCGCTTTCCACGTTGCAGCCGGTGAAAATGCGGCCGTCTTCCTCCTCGAGCGCCGCTCCCACCGCAAATCCAGAAAAAGGCGCCCGCGCCCGCTGCCGCGCCTCCAGCGCCGCCGCCGTCAGCGGATCCACCTCACACCTCCACCCTGGCAAGGAATGCCTCGAGCAGCCGCCGCAGCGCCTCCGCCGACGCCTTGCCCGTCTCGAGCACCTCCTCGTGGCTCAGCCGCTGTTGCAGCCCGGCCGCCATGTTCGTCACCGTCGAGACCGCCAGCACCCGCATCTCCATGTGCCGCGCCGCAATCACCTCCGGCACGGTCGACATGCCGGCCAGATCCGCGCCGATGGTCCGCAGGAAGCGGATCTCGGCCGGCGTTTCGAAGCTCGGGCCCAGCATCGCCGCGTAGACCCCCTCGCCGGTCTCCACCCCCGCCTCGCGCGCCGCCGCCCGCGCCGTCTCGAGCAGCCCGCGGTCGTAGGCTTCGCTCATGTCGGGGAAGCGCGGCCCCAGGCTGTCGTCGTTCGGCCCCGTGAGCGGGTTCGTTCCCTGCAAATTGATGTGGTCCGTGATCAGCACCTGCATCCCCGGGCGGAACGTCTCCCGGATGGCCCCGGCCGCGTTGGTCAACACCAGGACCTTCACTCCCAGCAGGCCCATCACGCGCACGCCGAACACCACCTGCTGCGGCGTCCAGCCTTCATACAGATGCACGCGGCCGCACAGCGCCGCCACGCGCTTGCCGGCGCAGCGGCCCACCGCCAGTTCGCCCGCGTGCCCCGCCACCCTCGGCACGGGCCAGCCCGGAATTTCCCCGTAGGGGATCGCCGTCCTGTCGGCCAGCGCTTCGGCAAAGGACGCCTGCGCGCTGCCCAGCACCACCGCAATCTTCGGCCAGTCCGGGATTCTGCGGCTCAGCTCTGCCGCTGCGGCGCGGATCATAGAAGGATTCCTGCTATACAGGCTGACATGAAATTGGCCATCGTGCCGGCCAGCATCGCGCGCACACCCAGCCGCGCCAGGTCCGATTTCCGGTTCGGCGCCAGCGCCCCGATGCCCCCGATCTGGATCGCGATCGAGCTGAAATTCGCAAAGCCGCACAGCGCGAACGTGCTGATGACGAACGAGCGCGGATCCAGCGTCGCCTTCAGTTCCCCGAGCCGCAGAAACGCGATGAACTCGTTCAGCACCATCCGCGTGCCCAGCATGTCGCCCACCGCCTGCGCGTCCTTCCAGCTCACCCCCAGCAGCCACGCCACCGGCGCGAAAACAATTCCGAACAGTTTTTGCAGCGACTCCGGCCACCATCCGGCCAGCGAGTGCACCCACCCCATCACCCCGTTGATCAGCGCGATCAGCGAAATGAACGCAATCAGCATCCCGGCGATGTTCAGCGCCAGCTGCAACCCTTCGCCCGCCCCGCGCGCCGCCGCGTCGATCACGTTCACGCCCGGCCGCTCGATTTCCACCCTCACGTCGCCCGCCGTCTCCGGCTCGCCCGTCTCCGGGATGAGCATCTTCGCCAGCACCAGCGTGGCCGGCGCCGTCATGATCACCGCCGTCAGCAGGTGCTTGATGTCGACTCCCGCGATCTTCACGTACGCCGCCATCACCGCGCCCGAGACGTGCGACATGCCCGCCGTCATGATTGTGAACAGCTCGCTCTCGGTCAGCCGCGGCAGAAACGGCCGGATCGTCAGCGGCGCCTCCGTCTGGCCCATGAAAATGCTGGCCGCCACGTCGGTCGACTCCGCCCCCGAGCAGCGCATCACCCGGTGCATCAGCCACGCCATGCCCCGGATCACCACCTGCATCACGCCGAAGTAATAAAGCACCGAAAACAGGCTGGCGATGAAAATCACGATCGGCAGCACCTGGAAGGCGAAAACCACGCCGAATGCGCCCGTCTTCACCCCCAGCGGCCCGAAAAGAAATTCGCTCCCTTTTTCGGCGAATTCCAGCAGCGCGTTCACCGCCACGCTGGCCGCCTGGAACAGCAGCCCGAAGTCGGTTTTCAGCACCAGAAAGGCAAACAGGAATTGCAGGCCCAGCCCCCACGCCACCACGCGCGGGCGGATCGCCTTGCGGTTGGAGGAGAAGGCGTAACAGGCGCCCAGGATCGACAGCAGGCCCAGCAGCCCGGTGAAGCGCTCCATGCCTTTCCCCCGCGCCGGGCTGTCAGCCCACCACTTCGAGAATCAGCTCGCGCGGCTCGGGCTCGGAGGTCGAAATCCGGAACGCGTCCTCGATGCGCTCCACCGCGTCCTCCAGCCGTTCCTCGTTCGTGTAGTGGATCCGGCAAAGCACGTTGCCTTCCTCCACCTTCGCTCCCACCTTGACCTCCAGAAAGACGCCCACCGCCGGGTCCACCTTGTCTTCCTTCGTGTCCCGCCCCGCGCCGAGCATCGAAGAGGCCCGCCCGATCTCCTCGGCGTCGATCGCCGCCACATAGCCCGAGCGCGGCGACAGAATCTCGTAACTCTTGTCCGCGTTCGGCAGCAGCTCGAACCGGTCGAGCACCTGCGGGTTGCCGCCCTGGGCCGCAATCATCTCCTTCAGCTTCCGGTAGCCCGCCTGCTCCACCAGCAGCCGCGTGGCCAGATCGCGCGCCTCATCCAGCGTCGGCGTGACCTTGCCCAGATAAATCATCCGCGCCGCCAGCTCCAGCGACAGCTGCGTCAGATCCTCCGGCCCCGCGTTCAGCAGCGTCTGCGACACCTCCATGATCTCCAGCGCATTGCCGATCGCCCGGCCCAGCGGCTGGTTCATGTCCGTGATCAGCGCCTGCGCCCGCAGGTCGTTGCGCCGCGCGATCGTCACCATCATCTGCGCCAGCCGCCGCGCGTCCACCTGCCGCTTCATGAACGCGCCCGCGCCCACCTTCACGTCCAGCACCAGCCCGTCCAGCCCCACCGCCAGCTTCTTGCTCATGATCGACGCCGCGATCAGCGCCGGCGACTCCACCGTCGCCGTCGCATCCCGCAACGCGTAGAGCTTCCCGTCGGCCGGCGCCACTGCGTCGCTTTGGCCGATCACCGCGAAGCCGACCCGCCCGAGCACTTCCTTGAACTCTTCCGTGGACAGGTCCGTCCGCAGTCCGGGGATCGATTCCAGCTTGTCCAGCGTCCCCCCGGTGTGCCCCAGCGCCCGCCCGCTCAGCATCGGCACCTTCACGCCCGCCGCCGCCGCCAACGGCCCGGCAATCAGGCTGGTCTTGTCCCCCACGCCGCCCGTCGAATGCTTGTCCACCTTCGGACCCGGAACATCGCTCAGATCGATCCGCTCGCCGGACCCGATCATCGCCTCCACCATGGCGCCGACCTCGTGGTCCGTCATGTTCTGGAAATACACGGCCATCAGGAAGGCGGCCATCTGGTAGTCGGGAATTTCGCCCCGCGTGTAGGCGTCCACGAGCCAACGGATTTCTTCGGGCGACAGCTCTTCGCCGTTGCGCTTGCGCTGGATGAGGTCGACGGTTCGCATTTTCAATTGCTTAGGGTAACACTGCGGACCCGCCCGACACAAATGCCCGTCGCGGGCCTTCGCTTCCCCGTCTCAGCCCTGCGCCGTTATTACCGGCAACGGAAACCGGTAGCGTCCCGCAAACACATCGGCGAACAGCTCGAGCAGCGGGTCATGGATCAGCCCGTTGGTCGCTGTCACGTGCGCCCCGCGGATGTCGGCCGGCTCGCCCTTCATGGTCGTCGTCCGCCCGCCCGCCTCTCGGACCAGCAGCAGCCCCGCAGCCATGTCCCACGGGTTCAGCCCGAACTCCCAGAACCCGTCCAGCCGCCCGCAGGCCACATAGGCCAGGTCCAGCGCCGCCGAGCCGCTCCGCCGCACCCCGTGCGTCGACATCGCCACCTGGTGGAAGAAGTGCACGTTCACATTCTCGTGACGCTTGCGCGACGGGAACCCCGTTGCCAGCAGCGCCTCCCCCAGAGACGCCGTCCGGCTCGTGCGGATCCGCTTGCCGTTCAGAAACGCCCCGCCGCCCAGCTCCGCCGTGAACATCTCCTGGTGCAGCGGGTCGTAAATCACGCCCGCAATCAGCTCCCCGCGCCGCTCGAGCGCCAGCGTCACGTTGAACGCCGGGTAGCCGTGCGCAAAATTCGTCGTCCCGTCCAGCGGGTCCACGTACCAGCAATACTCGCCCGTCTTGTCCCGCATCCCGCCCTCTTCGCCGAGCACCGAATGCGACGGGAAATAGGCGTGCAGCCGCTCCACCACCAGCGTCTCGCTCGCCCGGTCCGCTTCCGTCACCAGGTCGAATTCGCCCTTCAGGTCCCAGGAAATGCCGCGCTCGAAATAATGAGCCAGCAGCGCGCCTGCCTCGCGCGCAATTTCCGCCGCCGTCTCCAGAAAACTGGTCATTTTCGGAAAAATCCGTCCCCGAAAAAGTCTCTCATTCGCCCTTTTCCGCGATGTAGGCGATATCGTGCTTGAAGATGAACAGATTGGGCGCCGCGGGCTCGCGCGTCAGCCGCAGGAACGCCTGGTCCCAGTATTCGATGTAGCCTTCCACCACCTCGCCCGTCACCAGCTTGATGCTCACCGGCGCTCTCGACGACACCAGCTTCCGCAGGTACCGGACCTCCTCGAATGTCTGTGCCGGGGCCTTGGATTTCGCCACCTCGCGCGCCTCCTTCAATGCCCCTATGGTAGCGCATCGGCGAAATAGCCCGTCCGCGCCGAAACCGTGTAGCCCGGCCGCCTCACCTCCACCCGCACCCGGTGGAATCGCTCCTTCGACGGCGGCACGTTCCTCGGGTAGAAGCCGAGCAGATACTGCGTCCGCAGGTCGCGCAGGATCTGTGCAAAGGCCGCGTCCAGCTCGCGCGGCGCCGACGGGTAAAACATCTTCCCGCCGGTGCTCGTGGCAAACTGCTCGAGCGCCCGCTCCCCGGCCAGGTTTCTTCCCGCCTCGCTCTTCACCGGCACCAGCAGCAGCGCGTACATCACCGCATCGGCGCGGTGCAGGCTTTCCAGCGCCGCGTGAAACCGGGTCCGGCTGATCGTGTCCGACCCGTCGCTCACCACGATCATGACGCGCCGGCCCCCGCGATACCCCAGATCGCCCGCCGCCAGGTAAACCGCGTCATACAGCGCCGTCGCCCCCTCGCTGCGCAGCTGCCGGATCGCCGCCTTCAGCCGCTCGATGCGCCGCGTGAACGGCGCCTGCTGCACCACCTCGAAATTGAACGAGTACAGCGCCGCCGCGTCCCGCGGGTTGCCTTCGCGGATCACCGCGTCGAAGAACCGCTCCAGCGCGCGCAGCTCGTAGGCCCGCTCCCGCTGCGTCGAACGGCTCCGGTCGATCAGCACGGCAATCGACAGCGGTTGCGCCGATTGCCGCTCGAACACCGCGATGTCCTGCTCCACCCCGTTGTCCGTCACCCGGAAGTCGCCCCGCTCCAGGTCCCCCGCCAGCGCGCCCTGCGCATCGCGCACCGTGGCCAGGATCCGCACCAGCCGCACGTCCACGCGGAACACCGGCTCCTGCGCGGGCGCCGCCGCCAGCGCCGCGATCAGCGTCCGGCGATCGACGAGTCCCACTCTCCCTCCACCCACACCGCGCCGTCTTCGAAGTGCTCCTTCTTCCATATCGGCACTTCCTTCTTCAGCCGGTTGATCGCCTCCAGCGCCGCCTCGAACGCCGGCCGCCGGTGCGCCGCCGCCACGGCAATCACCACGCTTGCCTCGCCGATCTCCAGCCGCCCCAGCCGGTGCACGATCGCGATCCGCGACACCTCGTGCCGCGCCGCCACCTCGCGGCCCATCTCCGCCATCACGCGAATCGCCATCGGCTCGTAACACTCGTACTCGAGATACAGCGTCCGGCGCCCGCCGCTGTGGTTGCGCACGATGCCCTCGAACGTCACCACCGCGCCGTCCTCGGGCCGCGCCACCCGCGCCCGCAGCGCGTCCGCATCGATCGGCGCCCGCGTCAGCGCGAAGAAATGCCCCGCTGCGTCCTCTTCCACCCGGAGCCACCCGTCCTGGCCCCCGCTCACCGGCGGCAGAAACGCCACCTCGTCGCCCTCGCGCAACACGTCCGTCCGCAGCGCGTACTTCTGGTTTACGGCGATCACCGTGGACTTGCGCTGCTGCTCCAGCGCCGGCCACCGCTGCGCCGCCACGCGGAAGGCGTCCTCCGCCGTCGCCCCTTCCGGCAGCTCCAGCGACGCTTCATCGACGCCCGCAGCGTCCTTCAGCATTCCGAAGAACAGGATCCTGACTTGCACCCTGTGGCCATCGTAACACCGGCGTTCCCGCTACCATGAAGAACGATGGAACCCGCCCCTGTGGAACGCTCCGAGGTCCGCTTCCGCGTCCGCTACGCCGAAACCGACCAGATGGGCATCGTCCACCACGCCAACTACCTCGTCTGGATGGAAATGGCCCGCACCGAGCTGTGCCGCCTCCGCGGCATCACCTACCGCGAAATGGAGCAGCGCAGCGGCCTGCACCTCGTTGTCGCCGAGGTCCGCTGCCGCTACCTCCATCCCGCGCGCTACGACGACGAAATCCTCGCCTCGGCATGGCTCGAAAGCGCCCACCCGCGCATGGTCGCCTTCGCCTACGAAATCCGCCGCGCCGCCGACGGAGTCCTGCTCGCCTCCGGCCAGACGCGCCATCTGTTCGTTCGCGACGGAAAACCGGTGAAAATTCCCGAAGAATTCCGCCCCATTTTCGGCCTTTCATGATCACCCGGCGCGCCATTTTCCCGGCATTGGCCGGCGCTTTTTCCCGCGCCGGCGCGGCCGTGGTGCTGCGCGCCTCCGACGGCGCCGTGCTGCGCATCGAGAACGAAGCCTCGGCCCGTTCGCTCGCCGCGCCGCCCGGCTCCGTCCTGAAGCCGTGGCTCCTCGAAGCCCTTCGCCCCTGGAGGCTGCGGCCCTGTTCCATGCGCCTCCGCATCGGCGGCTACCGCCTGGACTGCGCCCACCTGCCCCTGAACGCGCCCCTCGACGCCGAAACCGCGCTCGCCGCAAGCTGCAACCAGTGGTTCGCCGCGGCCGCCGCGGAAGCCGACCCCGCGGCCGTCCTGCGCCGGCTGGAGGAATGCGGCGCCAGCGCCGCGCGCGTCTCCACGCCCGAGCAACTGCAACTCCAGGTGCTCGGGCTGGCGCACGTCTCCATCACCCCTTTCCTGCTCGCCCTCGCCTTCCGCCGCCTCGCCCTCGAAGCCGGCCCTGTCATCCGGTCCGGCCTCCGCCGCGCCGTCATCGAGGGCACCGCGCAGTCGGCCGACATCCCGGGCCTTGAGATCGCGGGAAAGACCGGCACCAGCCCCGGCGCGGCGTGGTTCGCCGGCTTCGCCCCGCTTTCGGCGCCCCGCTTCGTCGTCGTCGTCCGCCAGCCCGGCGGCCGCGGCGGGCGCGACGCCGCCCCCGTCGCCAGGGAGCTGTTCGCATGGGCCTTCGACTCCGGCTCCCGCTAGCCGCCCTCGCCGCACTGTCGCTCGGCTCCGCGCAAACCCTGGCCGTGCGCATGGGCGGCGAGACCCGCCGCGTCTCCGTCGAGACCTGCGTCGAGTGGGCGGTGGCCGGCGAGATGGGCGCCGCCGCGCACCCCGAGGCCCTGAAGGCCATGGCCGTCGTCGCCCGCACCTGGGTTCGCTCGAATCGCGGCAGGCACCGCACAGAAGGCTTCGATTTTTGCCAGACAACCCACTGCCAGCGTCTTGACCCTTCCGTCCGCTCCCCCGCCATCCGCCGCGCTGTCGAGGATACCGCCGGCGTCATCCTTTGGCGCCGCGGCCGCCCGGCCGCCGTCTTCCACTCTGCCGATTGCGGCGGCCGCACCGCCTCCGCCGGCGAGATCTGGCCCGGCCTTGCCCGCCCGTACCTGCCCTCCAGGGAAGATCCCTGGTGCAGCCGTTCTGCGCCGGGCGGCTGGCGGACCGAGATCCCCTGGCCCCGGCTCGCTGCCGCCCTCGGCTTGCCCGGCCTCCGGTTTCTTGCCGTAGAGCGCCGCTCCCCATCCGGCCGCGTCCTCTCGCTCCGCTCCGACCGCGGCCCCGTCGATGCCGAAACGCTGCACCTGCGCGTCGGGCGCGCCCTCGGCTGGTCGCTGCTCCGCAGCCGCTTCTACGAGGTGGAAAGCCGCCCGCTTTTCGCCGTATTTTCCGGAAAAGGCGAAGGCCACGGCGTGGGTTTGTGCCAGAAGGGAGCCATGGAAATGGCGCAATCCGGGGCGGATTTTCGCGAAATTCTCGCGTTTTATTTCCCCGGCACAACGCCCGGCGTTTCCGCCCGCGGCCTGCTGTGGCAGCGCTTCTCCGCCGGCACGCTCGATGTCGACACCCTCGAAGGCGCGCCCCCTGCCAGCCTCCCGTTCGCCCCGGCCGCGTGGGAGGAGGCGCGCCGGCGCTCCGGCCTCGACGCGCCCTGCCGCCCCCGCGTCCGCGAATACCCGGAAACGGCGCTCTTCCGCGACGCCACCGGCGCCGGAGGCCGGCTCGCCGCCGTCACCCGCGGCTGCTCCATCCACCTGCACGCCCCGGCCCGCCTCGCCGCCCAGGGCCGCCTCGGGCCCGTCCTGCTCCACGAAATGATGCACGTGCTCATCGAAGCCAACCGCCGCGTCCCGCTGCCGGAGTGGTTCGAGGAAGGCCTCGCCGAATACCTCTCGGGCGGCTCAACCCGCGCCGCCGGGCGCGCCCGCGTCGAAGCGCTCGTCCGCCGCTACGGCCGCGCTTCAGTCCTGGACTTCCTCAAGACCGGACTCCCCCAATAGCCGCTCGTACACCCGGTAGGCCGCCTCCCCGAATTGCACGAAGATCACTTCCTCCACCCTTGCCGCCCGTTCCTCCAGAAACCGGCGCACTTCGCCCAGCGCCACCCGCGCGGCCTCTTCCGCGGGGTACCCGTAAACGCCCGTGCTGATGGCAGGAAAACTGATCGTCCGGCAGCCCCGCTCCTCCGCCATTTCCAGACACGTCCGGTAGCAGGAGGCCAGCGCCTCCGCCTCGCCATGCCGCCCGTCCCGGTACACGGGGCCGACGGCGTGAAAGACGTACTTCGCAGGCAACCGGCCCGCCCCGGTCGCTACCGCCTGTCCCGCCGGCAGGCGCCCGACCCGCGGCCGGATCTCGTCCAGTTCCCGCATGATCTCCGGCCCGCCCGCCCGGTGAATCGCCCCGTCCACGCCGCCGCCCCCCGCCAGCGCCGAATTGGCCGCGTTGGCGATGGCATCGGCCGGAATTTTCGTGATATCGCCTTCTGTAATCCGGATCATTTTTCCGTTGGGAAGCCGGAATTTTCTTTCCATTTCACATCCTCCGACGACAGAATTCCCGCGCATGCCGCCAGCCAGCAGATCCCGCCGGTGAACAGCAGCCACGCCGCCGCCAGCCGCACCGCGGCGCTCGCCGCTTCCGCCGCCAGCGACTCGAACCGCGGCGCCCACGTCGCCAGCCTCCACGGCAGCCACGCGCCCCACGCCGCATACAGCGCCACCGCGCCCCAGAACCCGGCCCGCTGCACCAGGCGCGCCGGCCGGATGCCCCCGCCGGCGAAGCGCCGCTTCACGATCGCCAGCGCCCACACAAGGCACGCCAGCGCACCCAACGCGTAGCCGGTCTGGAGCGCCAGATCCACGCCGGTGGCCACCGGCGCCCACAGCCATAGCACCGCCATCCCGGCCGCCGCTGCCAGCAGGCACGCCGCCTCCGCCCACCCCCTTCGCCCGGCTGCCAGCAGCCGCAGCGCCCGCATCCAGGTCTTCACGGCAACACCTCCCACTCGGCGGCCTCGCTCCACGCCGCCACCCCCGGCTCATACATCGGCTCCACTCGCGCGGGCGAGACGCGGAACCGGCCCGCGTTCGTGAACCGGAACAGGTACACCGCGTCGAACCCCCTTTCCGGAACCCTCCACGGAAACCACAGCACGCGGTTGTCCCGCAACTCCCGCCGAGCATGCCACCACTGCCACCACTTCGGCACGCCCCGCAGCGCCAGCCCGTCAGCGCGCCCCACCGGCTCCGCCCCCGCCGGCAGCGGGTCCTCCACCACCAGCGCGTTCATCAGGTTGGCGCCCGTGACGCGGATGTGCACCGCCACCAGCTCCCCGCGCCGCGCCGCGCCGCTCCATGGCTCCATTTCGTACTCCACTCGCCCGCCCGCCTGCACCGCCCGCAGCCGCCAGTAGCGGCGCTCGATCCGCAACGGCGAGTTCTCCGGCCGGACTCTCGCCTCGCCCGGCTCCGCCAGCCGCCACCGCCAGTTGGCCGAAACATACAGCGTTCCGCTCCCCTCCATCTCCACGCGCACCTCGCTGTGACGCCCTGGCGCAGGCGCTTCCACCCGCACCGGCTTCGCCGCCAACGCGTCCTCGGCCGTGAACCGCCGCCGCAGCACTTCCCGCCCGTCCGCCAGCACCCGGGCCGTGAAATCCGGCCGCAGCTGCCCGGACCGCTCAAGCACCGGCGTCAACCCGTAAACAACAAAAGCGGTGCGTTTTGTCGATCCCCAGTAATAGCCCCGGTCCCGGTGCGCCAGCAGCCAGCGCACCGCGCGCTCGATCTGCGGGCTGTCGGGCTTCTCGGCCGCCAGAAACCGCACCGCCATCGCCGTCGCTTCAAACGTGTGCTCCGCCTCGCGTCCGAACATCGGGTCGCGCCGGCTCGGCCAGTACAGCTCCTGCCCCTCCTCCCGCGCCAGCAGCGCCAGCGCCGCCGCCGCCTCGTGCCGGCGCCCGTCGCCCGCCTTCTGCAACGCCAGTCCCAGCGCCGCCCAGCCGAAGCCGGACAACTCCTGCCTCCGCGCCCACGCCGCCGCCAGCAAGTCCTCGCCGGGTTTCCGGTCCATCGCCAGCGCCAGCACCGCATAGGCGTGCGTATCGGCGTCCGCTTTCCGCTTCCGGAGCTGCTCCATGAGCCACCCGGCAGCCTGGTCGCGCCGCCACTGCGGCACGGCATAGCCGTTCTCTCGCGCGTGGCTCAGGCCCAGCAGCACATACGACGTCAGAAAGACGTCCCCCTCGTCTTCGCTCCACCAGCCCCAGCTTCCGTCCTCGTTCTGATAACCGGCCAGCTTTTCAAGCCCCGCCTTCACGTTGCGGTCGAGCTCCCTGCGGTCCACCTGCGCCTCCAGCTTCAGCCTTCGCAGCGCCTCCGCCACCACCAGGTTCGGCAGAAAACTCGACATCACCTGCTCGGTGCACCCATAGGGGTACGTCACCAGATACTCGAGCGCGCCGAACAGCGAACCCGCCAGCGAAGGCGTCAGCCGCACCTCCACCGCTCTGCCGGAATTGCCCGCCTCGGGCGGGAAATCGAACGCAAGCACCCGGCGGCCGCCGCCGTCGATCCGCTCCTGCGCCGCCGCGCTCATCGGCACGCCGTACGGGTGCACCGGCAGCCGGATCTCCACCGCATCGCTCCCTCCCCGGCTCTTTGCCGACGCCGTCAACACCGCCTCGCCTTCCGCCTCCGCCTTCAGCCGGTAATCCACGCGCGCCTCGGCTTGCGGCGGCACCTCCACATCCGTTTCCTGGCCGGATACGATCTGCACCCCCTGAGCCCGCAGCGAGACGCGCGCCTGCTGCGGCTCGCTCGTGTAGTTGCGCACCAGCACCGGGACCTCGGCCTCGTCGCCCTCGGCGAAAAACCGCGGCGCTGCCATCGATACGATCACGTCCTTCCGCACCAGCACCCGCGCCACCGCGCCCCCCACCCTGGTGTCCACGGTCACTCCGCGCGCCGTCGCCCGCCACGTCGTGAGGGAATCCGGAAAGGCGAAGCGCGCCTCCGCCCGGCCCTGCGCGTCGGTCTCGAGATCCGATGCCCAGAACGCCGTGTCCGGAAAATCCTTGCGGATTTTCGGCTCGGCGATCTCCTCCCGTTTGAGTTGCGCCCTCCAGGGCGGCCCCGCGCGCCGCGCCAGCTCCATCCGCCTCGTCCCGGCCTCGCCGTAAAAGAAATACGACTGGCTGGTCGACGTGTTCACCCGGTTCCACCGCCGCCCGTAGAAGATCTTCACGAGGTCCGGCTGCGCCTCGCGCCGGATCGCGTAAATCGCCTCGTCCACCACGGCAAGCGCGAATTCCGCGCGCAGCGGCCTCCCCTTGTCATCGCGCGCCGTCAGCCGGAATTCCGCGTTTTCGCCCGGTTGAAACAGCTTTCGCGAGGGCGTCAATTCCACGAAAATCTGCTTTTCCGTCGGCGGCACTTTCAGCAGTTTTTCGCCGGTATACAGCTTGTCGTTCAGCACAAATACCGCCTTCACGAAGACGTTCGGCGCATATTCGGGCCGGATCGGGATCTCCACCGTCGCCGTGCCTCCCTCCGCGCGGACGAATTGCGACCCGTGCAGGCCCGTTCCCTCCACCGTCACCCAGACGTCGGCCCGGGGCGCTCCCGTCACCACAAGCACCCGCGCCGTCTCGCCCGGCTGGTAGGCCGGCTTGTCCAGCGCCAGCCGCACGCGCTCCATCGCCGGCTCGCCCGACCAGGCGCCGGAAATCCACATCCACCCCTCCTCCCGCAGCTCGCCCCACTGCGGCGACATGGCTACCGTGCGGATCACATAACCGCCGCCACGCGGGGCGGGGAACTCCACCACTGCGTCTCCCCCTTCGCCGGTCACGCCCTCGCGCTCAAGCAACCGCGGGCCCGACGCCGACCCGCGCACGCTGTGATACAGTTCCACCCGGAATCTGACTCCCGCCACCGGCTGCTCGTCGAAATTCCGCGCCGTCACCCGCCACCGCACCGTCTCGCCCGGCACATACGCCCACTTCTCCGCGCGCGCCGTGATCAGAAACGGCGCCCGCGTTGCCAGAAACGAGCCCGCGCCGGAGATCGCCCGCCCGCCCGCGTCGGTCACCTGCGCCTCGATCCGGTAAATATAGTCGTGCTCTCCGCGCTCGAGCGGGAAGGCGATTTCCAGCTCGCCCGATTCGTTCAGGTAACCTTTTTCCGCAAAAATCCGCTCCCCGCCGAAGCTCTCTTCCTCTTCTTCCGGCTCGAATTCCTCCTCCGCCTGCCACCACGGCGGATACCACCGGTAGCGCTCCACGCTCCACTCCACCGCCGCGCCGGCAACCGGCTCGCCAAAGAAATACCGCGCCTGGATCAGCGCCTTCGCCCGGCCTCCCTGTAGCGTCCGCGCCGCCTCGGGAGTCACCTTCACATCGTATTCCGGCTTCCGGTACTCCTCGACGTGGAAGCCGCCGTAAACGCCTTCCTCCGTTCCCTCCGGCACGACCCGGATGCCGAAATAGCCGAGCGGCGCGTCTTCCGGCAGCCGAAAATCCCCTCGAACCGTGCCGTATTTCGTGAAAGAGAGGCTCTTTTGATAAATCGGGTTTCCCGTCGCGTCCTCCACCGTCACGCGCGCCCGCCCCGCGTCCGGCAGAGCGTAATCCGCGCCGCGCTCCTCCCTCACGATCGCCCGGAAGTGCACCGTCTGCCCCGGCCGGTAGACCGGCCGGTCCGTGTGCACGGCGCCCTGCATCCCCCGCCACCTCGGCGACAGGGAGAAACCGGCCAGCTGCGCGGCCGCCGGCACGCCCCCGCAGTCGGCGAGCAACACCAGGTTTTCCTCGAACTGCCCGGGAACGGAAAACGTGGCGGCGCCGTTGGCGTCGGAACGCCCTTTCGCGACGGCTTGCTTCGACGTCGGGTCCAGCACCTCCAGCGAGCAGCCGGCCCGCGGCGCTCCGCTGATGCGGTCGGTCACCCGCGCCGTCACCGTGCCGGCCGCAGACTTGCCCAGCACGGCCAGCGGCGTCGCGATCAGCACCGTGTAAGCCTGCCGCTGCTGGTCGGTCGCCTCCAGCACATACACGCCGGCCTCGGCGAGCGGCGCCTCGACTGTCGCCGTCTCCCACGGCCTGCCCGCCGGCAAGGGCTGCGTCCAGCGCTTCACCAGCTGCTCCGGGTTCAGCACCGGGACTCCGGCGTATTCCGGCGCCGCCTCCGCCGGCGTCCGCGGCTTTTTGCTCCTCTTTTGCAGCCACGCGCGCAAAACGGCGCGGTTTTTCGCGCTGAATTGCATCCGGAAAAAGTTTCTGATTTTCGCCCTCTGCCGGCTTTTCCAGGCGGCGAATTTTTCGATCGGCGTCCGCGCGCCAGGCCTTCTGGGCCGCGCCGCCCCGAAGCTCGACGCGCTGTCCAGCTTCAGGAAAAACGCGCGCGGCTCTCGCACGCGGTACAGCCGGAACTCCAGCTGCCGCACCCCCTGCGCCTGCACCCGCACCGGCGCCGCGCGCCCCGGCAGCACCGTCTGCTCCGCCGCCACCGAAAAATAAACCCGGCCCTCGTCGAGCTGCGCCGGCGCGGCGAACGTGCCCGCCAGCATCGCCATCGCCAACCATCGCCTCCGCATTGCCTACTCGGCCTCCGTCAGCAGATTCCACCGGTAAACGCCCAGAAAATGCGGGTTGCCCTCCACCGGCCGCCACCGCGGCTCGGAGTGCGCCATCAGCTCTTCCAGCGCCGGCCGCCGCACCTCGCCGCGCCAGGCGCCCTCCGGCCCCGTGTGATAGATCACATAGTTCTTTGACGATGGCTCGAACCGGCTGCGCCCCAGATACGCCATCGCATGCCACGGCCCGCCTCCGGGCGTCCGGTAAAACAGCAGGTCCGCCGGCCGCGCTTCCTGCACCCTTGCCGAGATCTTCCTCGTGTTGAACCGCATCAGGTGCCGCGCGTCGGCGAAATGCCGCGCCTCGCCGCCCACGCGAAACAGCGGCGCGCCCGCCAGCCGCGGCTCGGGGTACGGCGGCAGCCACCCGTAGCCCCATTGACGCGCCCACTCGGCCGTGTGCGGCCGCAGCGCTTCCCGGTAGGCGAACCGCAGCAGGGAAGAGCAGTCCTTCACCTCCGCCGGCAGGCTTGGCATGAAATACAGCGCTTCCGCCAGCCAGCAGAACCACTCGCGAAACGCCTCGCCCCCTCCCGCCGCCCCCGCGGACAACAGGCCCGGAGGCAGCCCTGCCGCTGCCAGGAGCCATCTCCTCCGCGTCATTTTCCCGTCCATCATACTGTTTGCATGGGCGAAGGAAAAGACCCGTCCCTGCTGTTTGTCTACGGCACGCTGAAGCGCGGTTTCCCGAACCCCTGGTCGCGCCGCCTCTGGTCGCGCGCCGCCTTTCTCGGGGAAGCATCGATGCCCGGAAGACTCCTCGACCTCGGCGCCTGCCCGGCCATGATTGAGCCTGCCTCGCCCCACGATCTCGTGCACGGCGAGGTCGCCGCCCTGCGCGACCCGTCGCTGCTCGGCAGCCTCGACCTCTATGAAGGCCCGCAGTACAAACGAATCCTCCGCCGCGTCTGCATGCGCGACGGCGCCGAACGCGACGCCTGGGTTTATCTCTTTCGCGCCTCCCCCGGCCGCGCCCGCATCATACCCGGGGGCCGCTGGCCGATACAATAAGACCCATGCCGCGCCTCCTCCTTCTGGGTTTCCTGCTGCTGCCTCTGGCCGCGCAGAACAAGGTGTGGACGGACGAAGAGGTGATGGCCGTCCACCGCTCCGCCCTACTGATCGACGGCCACAACGACGTCACCAGCCGCACCGTCCGCGGATGGGACATCGCCTCCGAAAAGGACGCCCGCCACACCAGCATCGGCAAGTTGCGCGCCGGCGGCGTCGGCGCCCAGTTCTTCGCCGCCTATGTCAGCGTTTCCTTCATCGAATCGGGCGGCCCGGCCCGCCGCGCGCTCGAAATGATCGATACCATCCGCCACGATATCGTCGCCCGCCATCCGGATCATTTCACCCTCGCTCTCACCGCCGATCAGATCGAGGCCGCCCGCCGCGCCGGAAAAATCGCCGCCCTCATCGGCATCGAAGGCGGCCACGCCATCGAGAACGAGCCGCGCCTGCTGCGCGCGTTCTACGACCTCGGCGTCCGCTACATGACCCTCACCCACACGCGCAACCTCTCCTGGGCCGGCTCCTCGGCCGAAAAGGAGCAGCGCGGCCTCGACGAACTCGGCCGCCGCATCATCGCCGAAATGAACCGCCTCGGCATGATGGTCGACATCGCCCACGTCTCCGACAAGACCTTTTGGGACGTCATCGAAGCCAGCCGCGCCCCGGTGTTCAGCTCTCACAGCTCCGCCCGCGCCCTTTCCAACATCCCGCGCAACCTCGGCGACGACATGATCCGCGCCGTCGCGAGGAAGGGCGGCCTCGTGATGATCAACCTCGGCTGCGAATTCATCAGCCAGCGCTCGGCCGACACCTCCCCCTGGATCAACCCCTCGCTGCCGAAAAACGCCCGCTGCGAACAGGCCTCGCTCGACGAAGTCGTCGCCCATTTCGAGCATATTCGCAGAATTGCCGGCGTCGATTTCATCGGTCTCGGCAGCGATTTCGACGGCGTCAGCTGCACCCCCAGGGGCCTCGAAGACGTCTCGAAATGGCCGAATCTCACCCGCCGCCTGCTCGAAAAAGGTTTCACCCCGGAGGAAATTCGCAAAATATACGGCGGCAATTTCCTCCGTTTCATGCGCGCAATCGAACAGACCGCCCGCTCCCTCGGCGGCTCCGCGCATTGAGTCGCGCTCCCGGCCGGGAATGCCGGCCCGCCCCTACGCGCTCGCCCGCGTTGCCGGATAGACCTTCCGGATCGCCGCCACGATGTCGCGCGTGTCCGCCTCGCTGAACTTCGGGTCGAGCAGCACCCCGCCGAACCGGCCCAGAATGTCGATCGTTCGCGGGCACGACGCCGCCCCGTAGCGGATCTGCGGCCCGCGCCCCACGCGGAAGCTCGGCCATTCCGGGTGCACCGTCAGCTTCTTTTCCGCGTAATTCTGCACGGGCAGGATCACCGACCCCGACGGCGGCGAGGCCGGCACGTTCTCCGCCCGCATCGCCTTCAGGAAATGGTCCCGCGCCGCCCTGCTCCCCAGATCCAGATACACGCCCACCCCGAGCTCGCCCGCCGGGTCCGGCAGCAGCCGCGTCTTCAGCCCCGGCAGATCCGCGATGCCCTCGTAGACCCGCCGCGCCACCGCCCGGATGTCGCCCACGATCCGGTCCAGCTTCCGCACCTGCGCCAGCAGCACGGCCCCGGTGAACTCCGTCATCCGGAAATTCGACCCCGGCACCGGCTCGAGCTTCGCCCCTCCAAGGCGCTCCTCGTGCACCTGCCGCAGCGACCCCACGTCGTGGAACCGCACCGCCCGCTCGAACAGCACCGGGTCGTTCGTGTACACCATGCCGCCCTCGCCCGCGCTGATCGTCTTGTTCACCTGGAGGCTCGCCGCCGCGATGTCGCCCATCGAGCCCAGCCGCCGCCCCTTGTAGGACGCCCCCACCGCCTGCGAAACGTCCTCGAGCACCCGAATGCCACGCTTCCTCGCCAGCGGCAACAGCCGGTCCATGTCCGCCGGGTTGCCCTGCAAATGGACGATCATGAGCACCTTCGTCCGCGGGCTGAACGCCTCCTCCACGCGCGCCGGGTCCAGGTTGAAACTCTCGTCGATTTCCGCGCACACCGGCAGCGCCCCCAGCCGCACCACCGCGTGGAAGCAGGAATGCCACGTCCACGCCGGAACGACCACTTCGTCGCCCGGGCCCACCTCGAGCGCCGCCAGCGCCGCTTCCAGCGCCGTCGTCCCGCTGTTGACCGCCAAGGCGTATTTCACACCCATTTTCTCCGCGAATTCCCGCTCCAATGTGGCCACTTTGTCCGGCAATTTCAGCTCGAAATTCCAGAACCGGAACGGGCTTCGCGCCTGCCACACCTCCCGCAGAAAGGTCCACTCCGATTCGTCGTAATACAGCGGCCCGAAATGCCGCGCCCGCAGCGGCGTCGCCCGCACCGGCGCGCCGCCATCCAGCGCCAGCGCCGCCGGCGCCGCCAGAAACGATCTGCGAGTCCACAACACAGCCGGCCTCCTTCCTCTTCACTCGGGCAGCGTGCCCGACCACCGCCGCAGCGCGCGGTGGAAACGATGGATCCATCCTGTGCCGCGCAGCCACATCAGCGGGCACTCGTTCTCGATCACCGCCACGCCCTCCAGCGGCACGCCCTTCTGCCGGAACCACACCGCCGCCGCGCCCGCCCGGCGCGCCTCCTCGCCGACCTTCGCATACAGCGAGGGATGTGTCAGGATCAGCGCCGCGTCCGGCGGCGGCGTCACCTCGCCCATCGTCCGCGCGCACGCAATCCCTTCGATCTGGTCCGCCGCCGGATGCACCGGAACCACGTCGTAGCCCCGCCGCCTCAGCTCCCGGAATACCAGCCGGCTGTAACTGGCCGCCGACCGCGACACCCCTGCCACTGCAATCCGCCGCAGCGCCAGAAAAGCCTCGATGTCCCGCCGCGTGGTCATGACGTTCACGTTCACCCTACCACGGCCGCCGCGACGGCGGAAGCGGCCTCGTGCGGCCGCCGCGCGCGGGGCAGGGAAGCGCCCCGCCGCGCCTCACGCCTCGTAAACCAGCTCGCCCCCCAGCCACGTGCGCACGATCCGCAGCGACTTCGCCGCCGCGTCGTAGTCGAACTCCACGATGTCGGCGCGCTCGCCCGGCTGGAGGCCCCGCCGCCGGTGCTCGATCCGTCCCACCCGCGCCGGGTTCCGCGCCGCCATCGTCAGCGCTTCCGGCAGCGTCAGCCCGGCCAGTCGCATCAGGTTCTCCACGCCGCGGTCCATCCGCAGCGCGCTGCCGGCCAGACGGTCCGTTCCCCGCAGCGTCACCTTGCCCTCCGCCTTCAGTTCCACATCGGCTTCGCCCAGCCGGTACAGGCCCGGCGCGCACCCGGCCGGCGCCACCGCGTCCGTAATCAGCACGCTGCGCTCCACGCCCTTGGCCCGCAGCGCCACCCGCAAAAAGGCGGCATCCAGATGAATGCCGTCGACGATGAATGTCGCCGCCAGCCGGTCGTCGGCCAGTTGCTGCCAGATGTAATTCGGATGCCGCGGCAGCATCGCATGCGACCCGTTGCCCAGATGCGTCGACACCCGCGCCCCGGCGCGCACCGCCGCGTCGATCTGCTCCGGCGTCGCATCCAGATGCCCGATCGCCGCCACCACCCCCTCGCTCGTGATCGCCTCGATGAACTCCGGCGCCCCGGGCCACTCCGGCGACACCGTCACCATCCGCACCAGCCCTTCGGCCGCCTCCTGCCAGCGCCGGAACTCGTCCATGTCCGGCGAACGCACGTGCTCGCGCGGGTGCGCTCCGCGCGGCCCGTCGTGGGGCGAAATGAACGGCCCTTCCACGTGGATCCCTTCGATCGCATGCCCGTGCGGCAGCTCCCGGCGCGCCCGCGCCAGGTTCCGCATCGCCGCCAGCATCCCCTCGCGCGGCCCCGTGATCACGGTCGCAAAGATCCGCGTCACCCCCGTGGCAAACTGGCTCTCCAGCGACCGCCCGATCGCCTCCACGCTCGCCTCGCTCCCGCAGTAGTCCACGCCCGCATAGCCGTTCACCTGAAGGTCAATGAAGCCCGGCGCCAGCCATCGCAGCCCCCCTGCGGGGCCCAGCACCGGCTCCACCGCCGTGATTACCCCGCCGGCCGCCGTGATCTCCACCGCCTCGCCGGTGAGCGCGTCAATGCCGGAACATTTCATTGCATTCATGTTTTATTCACAACTTCTCCACTTCATCCACAGCTTAACTCGCTGATCCCGAAAGGAGAAAAAGCTGTTGAAATCGTCCCTTCCCGCGCGCCGCCCTTCTTCCCGCTGCCGCGGCCGCGGTTTACAGTAAAAGCAGACAGGCCGCCGGCCCGCTCCGAATCGTGAATCTCGGGGGAGGTTGACATCGGGAGCGGGCAGGCGGCCATCTTTGTTGATTCTCGCCTCGCTTCAGACCTGCGGCACCGGCGTCAGCCAGCCGTAGCGGTCCTCCACGCGGCCTTCCACGATGTCGAAAAAGGCGCGTTGCAACTGCTCCGTCACCGGCCCGCGCCGCCCGCTGCCCACCGGGATCCGGTCCACGCTCCGCACCGGCGTCACCTCCGCCGCCGTCCCCGTGAAAAAGATCTCGTCGGCGATGTACAGCATCTCGCGCGGAATGTCGGTTTCGATCACCGCAATGCCCAGCTCGCGCGCCAGGGTCAGAATCGAGTCCCGCGTGATCCCGGGCAGAATGCCCGCCGAAACCGGCGGCGTATGGATCTTGCCGTCGCGGATCACAAAGATGTTCTCGCCCGAGCCCTCGCTCACCAGGCCGTCCGGGCCCAGCGCGATGCCTTCCGCGTAGCCGTTCTGGTGCGCTTCCATCCGGATCAGCTGCGAGTTGATGTAGTTGCCGCCCGCCTTCGCCAGCGCCGGAAACGTGTTCGGCGCCATCCGGTTCCAGCTCGATACGCACACATCCACGCCCTCGGCCAGCGCCTCCTCGCCAAGGTACTTGCCCCACTCCCAGCAGGCCAGAAACACCTCGGTCGGGTTGTTCGCCGGCAGCACGCCCATCCCGCCGTAGCCGCGCAGCACGATCGGCCGGATATAGCACGACCGCAGGCGGTTGACCCGCACCAGCTCGATCTGGGCCTCCATCAGCTGCTCCAGCGTGTAAGCCATCGGTATGCGGTAGATCCTGGCCGAGTCCAGCAGCCGCCGCGTGTGTTCCCGCAGCCGGAAAATCGCCGGCCCCCGCTGCGTGTCATAGCAGCGCACGCCTTCAAACACCGAGCTGCCATAGCTCACCACGTGGGAAAGGACATGAATGTGGGCATCATCCCAGGCGATAAACCGCCCGTTGTGCCAGATTTTTTCAGTGGGCGTCATATCGTCCATTATGCCAGCATGGTAGGAGAAGGCTTATGCGATCCCGAAGGTTCCTGCTGCTTCTGGCCGCACTGGCGGCCTGCCTCGCCCCCGCGTCTTCGGCCCAGGCGAAAAAGCGCCCCCTGCCGCGCCCCGGCTTCAACCTCTTCAGCAAGGAGCAGGACATCGAGCTCGGCCGCGAGTTCGCCCGGCAGGTCGAACAGCAGATGATCGTCGTCCAGAACCGCGAGCTCACCGACTACGTCAACCGCATCGGCCGCCGCCTCGTGGAGAAAGGCCAGCTCGAACCCTATCCTTACTTCTTCAAGGTCGTGCAGGAGGACTCCATCAACGCCTTCGCCTTGCCCGGCGGCCCGATGTACGTCCACACCGGCCTCATCCGCGCCGTCGAAAACGAGGCCCAGCTTGCCGGCGTTCTCGCGCACGAGCTGGCGCACGTCGTCCTCCGCCACGGCACCAGCCAGGCCACCAAGGCGCAATTCGCCCAGCTCGCCGCCCTGCTCGCCGGCGCCGCCGTGGGCGGCGGGACCCTCACCGGCCAGCTCGCCCAGCTCGGCATCGGCCTCGGCGCCAACTCCGTCCTGCTGAAATACTCCCGCACCGCCGAAAGCCAGGCCGATCTGCTCGGCGCCTACACCATGGCCAAGGCCGGCTACAACCCCGTCGAAATGGCGCGCTTCTTTGAACGGCTGGAAGCCGAGCGCAAGGGCAAGACGCCGAAGCTCGTCGAGATCTTCACCGCATCGCACCCCAGTCCGGGCAACCGCGTCAAGGCCATTGAAGAGCAGCTCCCGTACATGCCGCGCGGCAATTATGACGCCCGCGAAGGCGACCTCAGGAGAATGCAGGAAATCGTCGCCAAACTCCCCGCCGCGAAAAAGCCGCAACCCGCCGGGCAGGGCGCCGCCGCGCCTGCCCCGCTGCCCAACGCGCCCAGGCCCGAGCGCGTGTCGGTGTCCTCGCGAATGCAGGCCTGGCGTGGAGACGGCTTCCGCATCGAACACCCCGACAACTGGCGCGTCGAACGCGCCGACGGCGGCCTGAACATCACCCCGCCCGAAGGCGTCGTCCAGGGCTTCATCGGCTACGGCGTGCTCGTCCGCCGCGCCAGAATGGAAAACCGCATGGTCAACCTCGAGCGTGACACCCGCACCCTGATCAACGAGATGGCGAAGCGCGAGTCCAACCTCCGACTCGTCGCCGAACCCCAGCGCGTCGTCGTCGGCGGCCGCCGCGGCCTGGTGACCAAGCTCTCCGTCGACTCCCCCTTCGCCGGCCTCCGCGAAATCGACGTCCTCGTCACCGTCGATCTGGAAACCGAGCTCTGTTACGTGATTTGCGTCGCCCCGCTGCCCGACTACCCCTCCTTCGAGCCTCTCTACCAACAAATGGTCCGCAGCATTTCTTTCGAATAAAGGCGCGATTCGAACTTTTTCCGACTTTATATTTACTCGGTCACAACCAAAAAACTTGACGCTGTAATCTGCGCCTCCGAACCGCTTGCCCCGCCAAGCCCGCGAGGCAAGCGCTTCGCGGCTTATCTGGAGGGCTTGGGCCTTGCGCCGCGGGGCGCCGGGACCGGGAACAACCCCTGAAAGATTACTGCCGCGGCCTGCTGCTGCCCAAGCCAACGCAAGTCGATCGAACCCATCGCCGCCCGGCTCCATCCGGACCGCGTCCAGGCGGCGCGGCAATCGCTCCAGCACCTGGTGAGCGCGGCGCCGTGGAGCGACGAGGCCGTGCTGGCCGCCGT
>Ga0068707_1000211_pt1 | contig 34007 bp, 24 predicted proteins | sample YNPNPMetaG_FD_66600 | JGI IMG/M metagenome (GOLD analysis project Ga0068707, IMG submission 66600) | Anoxygenic and chlorotrophic microbial mat microbial communities from Yellowstone National Park, USA - YNP NP MetaG | ecosystem: Environmental > Aquatic > Thermal springs > Hot (42-90C) >... | reverse complement strand
GGGGGGTCAGTCCCTCGAGCGCCGCGCGGGCGAGCGACCGGACCTCGGGTTCGGCCGGAGTCTTTCCCGTCGCCTGGTCCTCCAGCGCCCCCGCGATGGCGGCAACCCACCCGTACTGGCCTCGCTGCGCCAGCTCCCGCACCAGGATCGGGGCGGTCGAGCTGAACGCGCGGAAGCCCTTCGCGTCCGACGTCTCCCGGATCCGCCGCACGTGCATCCCCGGATCGGCCAGGAACTGTTCGGCCAGCCTCTCCAGGTCCAGGTACTCGCGTACGTTGTCGGCCAGCTCGTCCTGGCGCAGCCAGCCGAGACGGAGGGCGTTGCGAGTCAGGGCCACGAGCTCGTCATCGACGACGGTGGAAGCGCAGGCGAGACACGTCCGAAACGCGCCGAGGAGCCGGTCGCGCCGGGCGCTCTCCGGACCGCCCGTCGCCGCCGGCCGCTCCAGTTCCTCCGCCAGGAACGCTGCGACGACGAGCAAGCGGGGCCGCGCCACCGCCTGGGCCACTTCCCAGGCAACGTCCATGCCCTCCAACTCTGTGCCGCAGGTCTCGACGAGATCGCAGTTGACCAGCAACTCGGTGAGCAGCTCGCGGCGCTGCAACGGACGGACGATGTCGCCCAGGACCAGGACCTTCGCCTCCCGAATCTGCTGCGCCGTCGCGCGCGCGTACAGCGGAATGCTCCGCAGGCTCTTGCGCAGGCGGGCCAGCGCCAGCCGCACGCGCCACGGCAGGACACGCTCCCCGAAAACGACGTCGTCTCGGCGGATCGCTGTGATCCCGACGATTCCGCGCTCCGCCAGCACGTCCGAGAAATGGCGCCGGGGCTCCATCGCCCCTGCGGCCCCGGCGGGAACGATGCTCGTCCGCGCCGTCCGCTCCAAGAACTCCAGCAGATCGGCCCGCCGGACGTCCCGCCGGATCGACAAGCTCACCAGCCCGTTCCATCCGAAGAAATCGTGCAGCTTGCCGATGAACTCGTCCCGCAGCGACGACCGCAGGCAGGACCGCAGCGGGACCGCTTCCGGGCCCAATCCCTCCACCACGATCTCCGGCTTCGTCTCCACGGACGAAGCCATGTACGTGATCTCCTCGAAACGATCGCCCAACACGACGGCGCTCTCGAGGAACGCGTCGACCGCCTTGAGGGTCAAGTCGTGCTGGGTACGGAAGAACGAGGCCTGGAAGATGGCTTTCACCAGGTTGACGGTGTATGTCTCGATCGCGGCCCGCACCTCCGCTTCCTCGATCGGGGCGCCCGGCGCCACCATCGGTCCCATCGTCCCCAGCGGTGGTGTTCCCTTCATCCCCCCTCCCCCGGTCGCCCGCTCACGCTTCGCGCGCGCTCGATACCGACGTCCCCTTCGAGCTCCCGGCGGTTCCGCCACGGTCCTGGGGGCCCTCGGCCGCTCGACCTCGCCGGGCGCCGCACGTCCGCAACGCCCCCAGGACGACGGCCGCGGCGGCGAGGAGCAACCCGCGGGCGAGCAGCGGATGGCGGGGCGCGGAACTCGCCGCGCAGTGGCACCCCTCCCGGAACACGTAGACCACGAGAACGTCGCCCTGTTCGTCGGCAGAACCGTCGGCGACCGGGCCTCCATCATCGGTCGCCGGACCCGCGTCGCCGCCGTCCCCTTCTGCCTCTTCCCCCGCGCAGTCCTCGTCGGTGACCCCGTCGCAGTCTTCGTCGACCGACCCCTCGCAAGCCTCGACCGCCAGCACGTCGGTCTGGGTCCAGATGCGGAGGTCGCCGCCGTTGAACGTCTGGTACCCGTTCACGTTGTTGAAGTCGGTGCTCCAGAAGTCCGCCTTCTCGTAGTAGTCGTCCACGTGCCGGACCCACAGGCGGACGTCGGGGTGATCGACCCGGAGCAGGCTCGAAGCGGTCGCCTCGACCGTGAGTTCGATCATCTTCGTCTCTCCGGGGGACAACGCGTACAGGTGCAGCATCGGCGTGGCACCGGGGTCGTCGTGGGGTGGGTTTTCCGGATGGGAGTTGGCGTCGTTGAGGCACCATTCGGCGCCGCACGGGTGGGTCGGCCAGTTGTCGTAGATGTCCCAGTGGCGCAGGCGCAGGTAGGGCTCCTCGATCCACAGCCCGACGACCACGTTTCGCCCCACCCCGTCGCCCTCGTTCGCCACGTAGAACCGCTGCACGGTCGTCTGGCCGGTCCACAGGTCGAAAATCCCGGCGCTCTCATACAGCAGGCAGCGGTCGCGCTCCTGGCCGGGGACGTCGTCGATTTCCGCGCGGAGCGTCAGCACCGGCCGGGTCGGCGTGCAGCCACTGCACCCGCAGGCGACCCAGTCCATGTACTTGGCCCAGTCCCAGCCGGGGCCGGGGTCCCAGTGGTCCCCGTGGCAATACAGCTCGTTCGCCTCGTTGTGGCCGATGACGTGGTCGCGGTCGCAGGGGACGCCGAAGTTGTCGCAGATCCATCGGGTGAGTTGCGAGCTGGCGCAGTACATCGCGTCGGTGAAGTTCTCCGGCCGCGTCGCACTTCCCTCGTGCTCGATGCCGATGCTCCGCGCGTTCAGGCAACCGACATGCCAGGCGGTGTCTTCGTTCTCCACGCACTGCACCACCTCGCCCGCCGTGCTGACCACGTAGTGCGCGGAGACGTCGTGGCAGCCGACCAGCCAACCCCAACAGCCCGAGAAGCTCCCCTCGCACGTGTGGATGATCACGAACTCGGCGCCCGTCCGGCTGGCGTTCGTGTAGTCGCACGCCGGTCCCACCCACCGCGCTCCGGGATAGTCCGGCCGCGCCTTGGTCGAGAACCCGGGCGGTTCCGGCCCGAAGCCGCCCGGCACGAACCCGGCGCCGAACGGCGCCGCCATCCGCTCGTACTCGGACAGCGGCTCCAGCCGGGCCAACACCCGCTCGGCGAAGTCGCGGCTCGCCGCCGGAACATCGAACCCGGCCCACCGCACCAGCGTTTCCTCGAGCGACGGCGACGACCGGGCGACCTCGGCCAGCACCGCGGCACCGCCCAGCACGTTGGCGCGCGGGTCGCGCGACAGGTCCTCGACGCTCTGCCCGGTCAACGCCGCGGCCCGTTCGAGCGTCCGGCCGGCGACGAGGCCGGTGAGGCCCCGGCGGCCGTCGCGCGTGACGAAGCCCGGGACCATGCGCCCGAATGACTCGACGTCGGCCAGCGCGCGCAGCAGCGGCTCCGGCACGCCGTAGCGGCGCGAAGCCTCGGCGTACGCGTCGTCCGGTGCGGCAATGGCGCTCTCCCCCGCGGCCGTTTCCTCCCCCGAGGCACCTCTCCGCTCCACGCCGTCGCCAGCGCGGCCGCGATGAGCGCCACCGCCCCTCGCTTCCCGCTGCCTTGCGCCATCGCCCTGCCCTTCCGGATGCCTGCCCCTTCCTCCCGCCGTCGCGGATCGATTCGTCCGCCGAGCGCCCCGGCCATCTTCTCCCTCATGGTAGGAGGCGCTGGCCACCCGGTCAATCGCCGGATCGCCCCCGCCGGCCGCACCTCTCCGTCGGGCGCCCCGTCCGCCGCGAGCGGCCGGGCCGGCAGGTGCCCGGCTCCCGGTTCCGCCGGCGACGCTACGCGCCTCCGGAGCACGGAGCGGTCCCGCCGGGAGGACCGCCGTCGCGGGCGCGGAGCGCCTCGAGCATCTCCTTCAGGCGCGGCGTCTCGCCCTCGTGGGCGACCGCCAGCCGCAGACTCAGTTCGGCGCCCTTCAAGTCCCCCCGGCTCACCGCCTCAACCGCCGCCTGATAGTATCGCTGGGCGGCGGGGTTGCGCAGCGACTCGCGCGCACTCTGCGGCTGTGCCGCGGCCCACTCCTCGTCGAACCGCAGGCGGCCTTCCTTGAGACCGGCGTCGTACCGGCGGCGGAGGTCGGGGTCGACCAGCACGCCGTAGGCCTCGGTCATACGCTTGTAGATCGCATAGACCTGGCTGCGCACCGGCTCGGGCGTCGTACGGTGGCGGTCCGGATGAAGCTGGACCGACCGGCGGTGGAACGCCTTCCGGATCACCTCCTGCGGGTCGGTGGGGTCGACGGCGAGGATCTGGTAATAGGTGCTCGAGTCGAGCGCGTCGTAGGCGCGCTGCACCGCTCCCGCCCAGCGTTGGAACTCGGCGTCGTCCACTCCGCCCTCAACCTCCGAACAGGGTGAGACGGATGCGCTGCGCACGGCCCGTCTTGGTGTCGACCGCGGTGGCGCTGAAGATGCCATCGGTGTCGATCTCGAAGGTGACCTTGACCACGACCGAGCCGCGAGGTCCCGGGGGCAGATCTTCGAGTGTCATCTCGCCGAGGACGACGTTCTCGGCGATCTTCTTCCCCTCCCCCTGGCAGACGCGGATCACCACGGTGGTCTGACCGTCGGCGGTGGTGGCGAACAGGCGGCTCTTCTCGATCGGCACCTTCGAGTTCCGCCGGATGATCGGCTCGACGTTGCCGCCGACGGTCTGGATGCCGAGCGTCATCGGGGTGACATCGATCAGCACGGGCGCGGGGCGGGGGGCGGCGGCGCGGCCGGAAAGGATGGATTGCACCGCCTCGGCGTGGAGGGCGGGCAAGGCGGAGACGTCGAGCGCCGGGGGAATCGGCAGGCGGGCGCCGCCGGCCGGGGAGCCGGGATGCGCCGCCGGCAGCCCGAACCCGGAAGGCGGCTCGAGGGTCATGCGAAGTTCGGGAACGCCGCGGGCGGGGCCCGGGACCCGCGGGGGCTCTCCGGCCGGCACCGCATCCGCGGCGACGCACCCCGCCTCCTTCGCCGGCATGGCGGCCGGCGCGCCCGCCGGACCGGCCGCAGTCTCGCCGGCTGCCCGATCCGCCGGGAGGGGCCACATTCTCGGTCCGCCCACCAGCGAGAAGGCGTGGATGGCGGCCCCCAGCGACACGACGGTGTCGGGCTGGATCTTGTCCAGCGGCGGGCGGAGAAAGTACCTGGTCACCCGCTCGCGCAACAACGGAATGCGCGTCGTGCCCCCGACCAGGATCACCTGGTCGATCGAGGTCAGCGTGCAGTGGGCCATTCGCAACACCTCGTCGCAGACATCGAAGCTCATGTCGACGAGGTCCCCGCACGCCTCGTTGAACTGCTCCCGGCTCATCTCGAACTGGAAATCGACGCGTCGTCCCGCGATCTCCACGCCCCGTTCGGTAAAGCCCGCCACGAGCCAGTCCGAAAGCTGACACTTGATGCGCTCGGCCGCCAGAAACATCCGCTGGTGAAACTCCCGGTTCTCCCGCGGGTGCAACCCCGTCTGCGCCTCGAACGCCTTGGCCATCCGGTCGAAGATCCGCCGATCGAAGTCATCGCCGCCGAGCAAGGTGTTGCCGCCCGTCGCCAGCACCTCGTAGACCTGACCCCGCAGTTCGAGGATCGTCATGTCGAAGGTGCCGCCGCCGAAGTCGTACACGGCAATCCGCTCGTTGCCGCCGCCCCGCTCCAGGCCGTAGGCCAGCGCCGCCGCCGTCGGCTCGTTGAGAATGCGCAGCACCTCGAAGCCGGCACGCTCCCCCGCCTGCCGCGTGGTCGTCCGCTGCACGTCGTTGAAGTTCGCGGGAACGGTGATCACCGCCTGTGGCACCGGCAGCCCCGTCGCCTGCTCGGCCAACTTCTTGAGATACGCGAGGATCATCCCCGCGATGTCGGTCAAGGTGTACTCCCGGCCGTGCGACCGGACCGTCGGCACGCCGTTCTCCCCGGCGTGGATGCGAAACGGATAGGCAGTCGCCGCCCACGAGTTCTCCTCCTGCCGCATGTCCCGGCCGATGAACCGCTTGGTCGAGAAGAAGGTGTTCTCCGGGTCGAGCACGAGGCGTTCCTTGGCCCGCTGTCCGACCAGGATCCGTCCGTCCGGCAGGATCGAAACCACTGAGGGGATGATCCCGTGGCCCTGCGGATCGCGCAGCAGACGCGGCTGCCCGTCCGGCATGCAGACCGAGGCGAGACTCGTCGTTGTCCCGAGGTCGATGCCGACAGCCAGCCCGCTCCCCACGAAGGCGAGGTTAGCAGCAGGACGGGCTGGATTCCAGGTCCTCGGGTGTCGCCGATCCTGCCGCGACGGCTCTCGCGGCGTCCGGAAGCCTGGGCTCCGGACGCGCGACGGCCGCCGGCGTTCCGCGGCCTCGACGATGCCCGCCGCACCCGGAGCCGACGGAGGGAACCTCGGTTCGCCCGCCCCGCCGGCCGGGGCGAGCCTGCGTCCGAGCCGGCGAACGGTGAGCCCGCGGAGGGGGTCGGCCGTCGGATCAGGCGGAATCGTCGGAAGCGCCGCCGTCGGCCTCGACCGGCCCGCTCTCCGCAACGTCGGGCTCTTCGCCGCCGGGCGGCGGAACGGAATCGGGCGGCGGCTCGGAGACGCCAGCCGCCGCCGCGCCGTTCTCCTCGGCCTCGGCCCACTTCTCCACGGCGACGATCCGCTCGTTCTCCCCCAGCCGGATGATGCGGACGCCCTGTGTGTTGCGGCCGATGCACGGGATCTCGCGGACCCGGCAGCGCAGCACGGTACCCGCGTCGCTGACCAGCATGATGTGATTGGCCTCGCCGACGGTGAGCTGGGCGACCACCGGACCGTTCCGCTCGGTCGTCTTGATGTCGATCAGCCCCTTGCCGCCGCGGTTCTGCGGCCGATACTCAGTGATCCGCGTGCGCTTGCCGTAGCCGTTCGCGCAGACGGTCAGGATCGCGGCGTCGGGGTCGCACGCCGAGGCCGGATCGGACGCCTCACCATCCTCAGGAGCGCCCGCGGCCTCGGCCTCCCCCTCCCCTTCCGCGGCGTCCTGCGGTCCCGCCGCCTCCTCGCCGGGCTCGGGCGGCGGGGGTTCGGACAGGATCGCCGTGGCGCCGCGAGGCAGGGACTCCATCGAGACGACCACGTCCCCATCGGTGAGCGAGATGCCGCGGACGCCGCGGCTGGCCCGGCCCATCGGCCGCACCTGCACCTCGGGGAAGCGGATCACCATGCCGCCGCTGGTGCCCAGCAAGATGTCGCCGCGGCCGCGGGTCAAGGTGGCACCGACGAGCTGGTCATCCTCGTCGAGGACCAGGCCGACGATCCCCTTCTGGCGAGCGGCGGAGGCGTATTCGAGCAGCGAGGTCTTCTTGACGTAGCCCTTGCGGGTGGCCGTGACGACGAACCGACCCTCGGCGAACTCGCCGACCGGAAGGATCGCCGCCACCTTCTCGTCGGGCTCCATGCCGACGAAATTGACGATCGCCCGGCCGCGGGCCGCCCGCCCGCCCTCGGGAATGTCGTAGACCTTCTTGGCATACACGCGACCGCGATCGGAGAAGAAGAGCACGAAGTCATGGGTCGAAGCGACGAACAGGTCGCGGACGAAATCCTCCTCGCCGACGTCCATCCCGGTCACCCCCCGTCCCCCGCGACGCTGGGCGCGGTACTGGTGCACCGGGTTGCGCTTGATGAAGCCCTGGTGGGAAATCGTCACCACCATGTCCTCGCGCTGGATGATGTCCTCGAGATCGATGTCGCCGGGGTCAGCGACAATCTCCGTGCGCCGCTCGCCGGCATGCGCCTTGGCCACCGCCTCCAGCTCCTCGACGATCAGGGCGTCGAGAAGCTTCTCATCGGCGAGGATCGCGCGCAGGCGCGCGATCTCCTTGCGCAGGGCTTCCCGCTCCGCCACGATCTTGTCCCGCTCGAGACCGGTCAGGCGGGCGAGACGCATGTCGAGGATCGCCTGGGCCTGCTTCTCGGAGAGGTCGAACCGCTCCATCAGGGCCGCCCGCGCCTCTGGCGCGGCGGCCGAGGCGCGGATCACCCGGATCACCTCATCGATGTGATCGATGGCCTGGAGCAGCCCGTCGAGGATGTGGGCCTGAGCCTCGGCCTGCCCCAGCTCCCAGCGACAACGGCGGGTGACGACGATGCGCCGGAAGTCGATGAAGCGCAACAGCGTCTCGCGGACCGAGAGCACCACCGGCCGGCCGTCCACGATCGAAAGGTTGATCACGCCGAAACTGGTCTGCAGCGGGGTGAGCTTGAAGAGCTGGTTCAGCACGACCTGGCCGACCGCCTCGCGCTTGAGCTCGATCACAATCCGGATTCCGTCCCGGTCGGATTCGTCCCGCAGATCGGAAATCCCCTGCAGCCGCTTCTCCCGAACCAGCTCGGCGATCTTCTCGACCAGGCGCGCCTTGTTCACCTGGTACGGGATCTCGGTGACGATGATCGTCTCGCGCCCGGTCTTCGGATGCTCTTCGATCCGCGCCCGGCCCCGAATCACGATCGAACCGCGCCCGGTGCGCATCGCCTGGAACACGCCGGCCGTGCCACAGATCAACCCCCCCGTCGGGAAATCGGGTCCCGGCAGGAGCCGGAACAGCTCGTCGTCCGACACTTCCGGGTCGCGGATCAGACGCACCGTCGCCGCCACCACCTCCCCCAGGTTGTGCGGCGGGATGTTCGTCGCCATGCCGACCGCGATGCCGTTCGACCCGTTGACCAGCAGGTTGGGAAACTTCGCCGGCAGAACCAGCGGCTCCCGCAACGAATCGTCGTAGTTCGGTCCCCACTCGACCGTGTCCTTCTCCAGATCGGCCAGCAGCTCCGACGCCAGCTTGTGCAGCCGCACCTCGGTGTAGCGCATCGCCGCCGGGGGGTCCCCGTCGATCGACCCGAAGTTGCCCTGCCCGTCGACCAGCAGATGGCGCATCGAGAAATCCTGGGCCATCCGCACCAGGGCGTCGTACACCGCCGAGTCGCCGTGCGGGTGGTACTTGCCGATCACGTCGCCCACCACCCGCGCCGACTTCTTATAGGGCTGGTTCCAGAAGTTGTTCATCTCGTACATCGCATAGAGGATCCGGCGATGTACGGGCTTCAGCCCGTCCCGCACGTCCGGGATCGCGCGCCCCACGATCACGCTCATCGCGTAGTCGAGATACGCACTGCGCATCTCGCGATCGATCGACACCGTCATCAGATCATCGGGCGGCGGAGGCGGCGGCACCGACGCCTTCCCCGCCTCCGGCGGCACTGCGCTGGACCCGCTTTGTTCCATCCCCGCGCTCGCTCCACCAAACCCCCGAGTCTGGGAGCCGAGTCTACTCGCTGAACAAACGAAGCGTCAATCGCTCCGGACCATTGCCAACCCCGGGCCAACACCGGCAAACCTGCCGCACCAAGCATCGACCGATCGCCCCCGAAGTCGCATGCGTCCCACGCCACCCACCCCGCGCCCCGCCTGCCAACCCGAGATCCCGACCGACAACCATGTTGGCACCCCGAACCGGCGGAAGACTTCCGACGACCACGAAAGGACACCGATGGAACCCATGGCAACCACGAGGGTTCCCGGGGAACGTCGCGAACCGCGGCGTACCTCTGGGCACCGGCACGAAGACTGCTTCCCGATCGCCCTGATGCGGAAGGTTCGCGCCGCGGTCCTGTCGCTCGCCCTGGCCGCCCTGATCCCGGCCTGCAACACGCCGACACTGCCGATCCCGCCGCCGATCGTCGAGCCGCTCATGGCGCCCGACCCCGCCACGGGGCTGGTCGAGGTGCGGATCGAACGGTCAATCCCCGAGAAGGCGTCGCATGCGATCGCGCTCAACACCGCGACCCAGCACGGTGTGATCGAGGCGCGCCTCGTCGATGGCACCTTCCTGCTGCACGTTCCGGCCGAATCCGGCGACTACCTGCAGTGCTACCTGCTGCTCGGGTTCGACGAGATCAGCCAGGGCACCCGCCCGCTCCGCGTGCCGTAGCGCGGGTCTGGCCCCCTTCCTCCTCGACTCCCCCGGCCCCGACCTATCCCGGCTGGGCCACGCCCCACCGGATGATGCACCCGAGCTGGAGCTGCAGCAGGCCGAGCAGCCGATCGGGGGAAGCGTCGACGGCGGCGCTGACCACGTCCAGGTAGCCGAGCACGGCGGCGCGGACGCCGACGTCGAGGAACTGGGTCTTGCGGAGCGAGGAAACGGCGAGGCCGAGGATCAGATTCCCGGCGTGGTCGCCGGCGACGTAGGCGTACCCGAGGCCGGGAAAGACCGAGACTTCGAAATCCAGCGCCGGGCAGACGCGGGGGACAGAGGCGCAGATGTTGAACGTGATCGGACTCAGGACCTCGAAGTGGGCGTACACGCCACCGACGGCGCCGCCCCCGCGCTCCTGCATCCCGCCGAGGCCGCCGGCGAGCGAGATGCCGTACCGGCGGGTGAGGTCCCAGGCGAAGCTGCCGGCGAACCCCGCGCCGAAGCCTTCGGCGCCCACCGCCCCGACGGCGAACGACCCGGTCGCGTGTCTGCGGTCGGCCCCGGCCGCCTCCTCCGCCGCTCCGATGTCCGGGTCGGCCCGGCCGGTCTCCTGGGCGACGGCGGTCGAGCGGAACAGGACGAGGAAAGAGGCGGCGACGATCGGGGAAGCCGCGGGCGCCCGGTTTCTTCCCGGTCCGCCCTGTCGCCTCGAGACCGCGCGCGCCATGGTGCCCGACTCTATCACAAACCGGTCCCGCGGCGAGCCTTCGCGCGCCGCCACATCGCCTCGAGTTCGTCGAGCGTGCGGCGGCCGTCGCCGTCGGGCGAGAGCGGGCGTCCCTCGGCCTCGCCCTGCGCTTCCATCGCGGCGAAGCGGGCCCGGAACCGCCCCGCCGCCTCGCGCAGCGCCTCCTCGGGATCGTGGTGCAGGTGGCGGGCGAGCTGCGCGAGGGTGAACAGGATGTCGCCCAGCTCCTTGCGGATCGCCTCGTTGTCGCCGGCCGTCCGCGCCGCATCCAGCTCCGCCAATTCCTCGTCGACCTTGCCGCGCACGCCCGCGGCGTCGGGCCAGTCGAAGCCGATGCGCGCGGCGCGTTCGCCGAGCTTGGCGGCCTGGCGAAGCATCGGCAGCCCGGCGGGGATGCCGGCGAGCAGAGAGGAGCGGCGCGTCTCCGCGCGCTTGATCTCGTCCCACCGTCGTTCGACCTCGGACGGCGTGCGCGCCACGGCCCCCTCGCCGAACACGTGGGGGTGCCGGCGCACCACCTTGTCCGCGATGCCGCGGGCGACGTCGTCGAGGTCCCAGCGGCCGGCGGCGCGGGCGAGTTCGGCGTGGAACACGACCTGGAGCAGCACGTCCCCAAGCTCCTCCCGGATCGCCGCGTCGTCCTCCCGGTCGATCGCATCGAGCAGCTCGTAGGTTTCCTCGACCAGATACGGCTTGAGGGACCGGTGGGTCTGGGCGCGGTCCCACGGACATCCGTCGGGTTCGAGCAGCCGGCGCAAGACGGCCACCAGCCGTTCGAGCGGTGGCAGCGTGTCGGGCGGCGGCGGACGCCCCATCGCGCCGGCTTGTAGCGGAGCGCCCGCCGGGAGGCAAGCCGACCGGCCGGGTCGCCGGGTTCCGCCGCGGCAATCGTTCGGCCTCCCGGGAAGGGCGCGGCGCGCGAGGTGCGGAATTCGCGGCCCGGAGTGTGCTTGTGGGGCGACGGGTTCGGTGCTAGGTTGCACCCGACAGGAGGTGCGGCCGATATGCCGGAGATTCCGGGAAGCACGATCAACGCCCATTGCCCCAAGTGCGACGCCGACACCCCGCACACGGTTCTGGAGGTGGTCGAGGGCGGCAAGCGGATCGGCAAGGTTCGCTGCGACCGGTGCCGCGAGGAGCACCCGTTCCGGAGACCCAAGGCCGCGCCCGCCCGGCCGAAGAGCCGCGCGGTCAAGCCGGAGTCGCATCCGCGGCGACCGACGAAGTCCCACGCGCACGGAGAGGTCCCGGTGGAGGAGGCGTGGCGCCAGGTCGAGGCGATGGTGCAGGCGGCGGTGAAGAAGCCGTACGAGATGGGCCGGACGTACGACAAGGGCGAGGTGATCGAGCATCCGCAGTTCGGGGTCGGCGTCGTGGTGGATGTTCTGTCGCCGACCAAGGTCGAGGTGTTGTTTCCGGACGCCCGCCGCAAGCTGGTTTGCGGGCGGTCCGCGGTCTCCTAGGCCCAGCGCCACCGCCGTGGCCCGCCCTCCGTGACGTTTCGCAAGGCCGGCAACCGTGCCCGCGAGCGCGGCGACCTCGCCCTGTTCAAGGCCGCCGCGGACGACGACCCCACCCTCCTGCCGCTCGCGGCCCGCCTCCGCCCCCGGACGCTGGACGAGGTCGAAGGCCAGGAGGGCATCCTGGGACCCGGCAAGGCGCTGCGGGAGGCGATCGCGCGTGACCGCGTACCCTCGATGGTCCTGTGGGGCCCCCCGGGGTCGGGAAAGACCACGCTGGCGCGCATCATCGCCGCGGCGACGCGGGCCCGGTTCGAGCCGTTGTCGGCGGTGCTGGCCGGCGTCGGCGACGTGCGCGAGGTGGTTCGCGAGGCCGAGGAGGCGCGCGCCTTGCACCGCCGCCGGACGATCGTGTTCATCGACGAGATTCACCGGTTCAACCGGGCCCAGCAGGATGCCCTGCTGCCCCACGTCGAGGCGGGGACGATCACGCTGATCGGCGCCACCACCGAGAACCCGTCGTTCGCCGTCAACGCCGCGCTGCTCTCCCGGCTCCACGTCTTCCGCCTCGAGCCGCTGTCGCGCGCCGCGGTGCTCCGGGTGCTGGACCGCGCGGTCCGCGACGATCGGCGCGGGTTGCGCGCCGACGGCCTCGACGTCGCCACCGACGTCCTCGACGCCATCGCCGACCGGGCGTTCGGCGATGCCCGCCGCGCCCTCAACACCCTGGAAACGGTCGCCGCTTTCGCCCGCGCCCGCGGCCACGACCGAGTGACGCTCGATGATCTGCGCGCCGCCGAGGAGGCTCCGACCTTCCGGCACGACAAGTCACAGGACGCCCACTACGACCTCGCCTCCGCCTTCATCAAGAGCCTGCGCGGCTCGGACCCCGATGCCGCCGTCTACTACCTGGTGCGGATGGTCGAGGCGGGCGACGACCCGCTGTTCCTGTTGCGGCGGATGCTGATCTTCGCCTCCGAGGACGTCGGCCTCGCCGACCCCGCCGCCATCCAGCGCATCGCCGCGCTGGACCAGGCTTTTCAGCGCGTCGGGCTCCCCGAGGGGCTGCTCACCCTGACCCAGGCCGCCCTGTATCTCGCCCTCGCCCCGAAATCCAACTCGGTCCTCACTGCCATGAACGGCGCGCGGGCGGAAGTGTCCCGCAGCGGCCCTCTGGAAGTGCCTCTCAAGTTGCGCAACGCCCCCACCGGCCTGATGCAGGACCTCGGCTACGGCAGCGGCTACCGCTACCCCCACGACGAGCCGGGGCATGTGGCGAGGGGCGAGCGGTACCTGCCGGACAGCGTGGGCGCGCCCGCCTTCTATGAGCCCGGAGACAACGTCTGGGAGCAGCGTGCCGTCGAGCGTCTCCGGCAGCTTGGCGTCTGGCCCCCCGCCCACCGCCGCGGAACGGGTGGCGGCGGCCCCACGTCCCAACCGTAGGCGCAACCGGACCGCGCCGGCTCCGGCGGAATCCCGACGGGGCCCGAAGGACGCCGCGATTCTCAGGCGTGCGGCGGCACCTCGACGACCGACGAACGTTCGCCCGTCTCGAAGAAGGTCCGCAGCTTGATCACGTCGTCGACCGTCCCGAGGACGATCAGCACCACGCCGGCCGTCAGCACGTAGTCGGGACCGGGGTTGTAGGTGTAGCGATCCGTCTCGGGCTCCCAGGCGGCGATCACGAGGAGCTGGGTGATGCGGCGGATCGGGGCGTCCCGCAGCGGTTGACCGACCAGCGGCGAGCCCGGCGGCACGGGCACCTCCTCGATCCGCAGATTCCGCTCGCGGTCGCGCAGCATCTTGTCCAGAAACTCCACCACCGTCGGACGGATCAGCTCGGAAACCATCCGCATGCCGCCGATCGTGTTGGGCGAGACGACGCGGTGGGCGCCCGCCTTGAGCAGCTTGGGCGCGCTGCCCACCTCCACGGCTCGGGCCACGATCCGCAGGTTCGGGTTGAGCTGGCGGGCCGACACCGTCACGAACAGGTTGTCCTTGTCGGTCGGCAGGGCGGCGACCAGGCCCATGGCGCGTTCGACGCCCGCCCGGATCAGCACGTCGTCGTCCGTGGCGTCGCCCTCGACATACGGTACCCGGTCCTTGCCGAACTCCGCCTCGATCCGCGCCAGCCGCTGGGCGTCGCGTTCGATCACGACGAACAAACGCTTCGTCGCGATCAGCTCGCGAACGACGGTGATCCCCGTCGACCCGGTCCCGCAGACAATGATGTGGTCCCTCATCTTCCCGATCGCCTTTCGCATCCGCTCCTGCCGGAACACGTGCCGCAGGTCCTCCTCGACGAACAGGGCGACCAGCACCGAGCTGGCGTACACCATTGCCCCGGCGCCGACCAGGATGATCGCCACCGTGAACCCCTCGGCACCGGGAATCTCCCGTACCGGGAACACCTCCGTGTAGCCGACCGAGGCGACCGTGATCACGGTCATGTACAGGCAGTCCCACCAGCTCCAGTCCTGTCCCGCCGACAGGCCGATCCAATGGTAGCCGACCGTCCCGGCGGCGAGCACGGCGAACAGCAGGAGGAGGCCGCGGCCGAGCCTTCTGTAGATCTCGCGGAGCAGCACGGGAGGATACGCTACGCCGGGGAAGGGCTCCCGTCAATCGGCTGCAATTCCGGAAGGTTTTGGCCGGCCCTTCCGGGAGGTCGGCCGTCGGGCGGCATGCGGGAATCGCCGGGATCGTGCGTGCGACGCGGGACGGCGGCGGCCCGCCGGCCGGCCGGCGGTCGTCAAGCGAGATACAGGATCGCCAGGATGGCCGCGGCGTAGGCCAGGCCGTTCGCCAGGAACAGCGGGTCGCGCAGCATGGAGTCGGTGGGGGACTCGTCGCCGTTCGGCCGCCGGACCAGCCACCAGAAGCGGGCGAGGCCCACTGCGGGGAACGGCGTCGTGAGCGCCAGCATCCAGGTGCCGAAGAATTCCCTCGTATGGGGCGCCAGGGTGTACGCCGCGTAGGCTCCCAACGCCGCCACGCCGGTGGCAACCATCAGGCCTCGGATCGCTCCGGGCCGATAGCGCACCAGCACGGGTCGGCGCTCGCTCGCCCGATCCCCCGCCGTCCGCAGCTCGTGGGCCCGCTTCCCGAGCGCGAGGAACAGCGCCAGCAGGAACGTGCAGACCAGGAGCCAGGCGGAGGCGTGGATGTCGGCGGCGAGCGACCCGCCGAGGACGCGCAGGACGAAGCCCGCGGCGATGACCAGGACATCGACGAAGACCACCTCCTTGAGCGAGAGCGAGTAGGCGAGGTTGAGGAGGAGGTAGGTCGAGGCGACGATGGAGAAGCCGACGCCCAGCACGGCGGCACCGCCGATGGAGACCGCGATCAGCCCGACGGCGACCGCCGACGCGATGCGTGGTGGAACCTTGCCCGAGGCGACCGGACGATAGCGCTTGGTCGGGTGGGCCCGGTCTTTTTCCACGTCGAGCACGTCGTTGATCGCATAGACCGACCCGGAGAGCAGGCAGAACACCAGCACGGCCGATGCCGCGCGCAGCGTGACCGTGGGCTCGCCGAGGTGCCGGGAGAAGACCAGAGGTGCCGCGACGAACACGTTCTTCACCCACTGGTGCGGTCGCAGCGTGCGGAGAATCCCGAGCAGCATCCGTTTCCCGCGCTCCTGCCCGCCCGCCGTGACCCCGCAGGCGCTTCCGCGGAGCCCGGCACGGGAAGATTGACCATAGCACGGCCCCAGCCTATGCTCCCAATCTCTCGGAGCCGGCCGGTCGCAGGCGGCGACCGGCGCGAAGGACGATGGCGAAGAAGACGACCACCACCCGGCGCCGGAAAAAGGCGACGTCCCTGCCCGAGATCCCGGAGCCGACCGACGTGTTGGCGGGGAGGGACGAGTCGGCGACCCCGGAGGAACCGGCGGACGACGGCGAGCCGATGCCGGACGGGGAGGAATCCGCCGGCCGGATCAGCGACCGCGCGGCCCGCGTCTCCGATGCCTCGTTTCTTGACGATCTCGGATCGGTCCCCGCCGGCGACGACGACGAGGGCGCCTCCGGACCGCTCGCTCCCTACGACCCGCTCGGCGCCTACCTCCGCGAAATCCACCGGTACGCGCTGCTCGACCCGGAAGAGGAGAAGGAGCTGGCGCGGCGCTACTACGAGCAGCAGGACGTCGACGCCGCGGCGCGGCTGGTGACGGCGAACCTGCGGCTGGTGGTGAAGATCGCGTTCGAGTATCGCCGGGCGTACCGCAACGTGATGGACCTGATCCAGGAAGGCAACATCGGGCTGATGCAGGCGGTGAAGAAGTTCGACCCGTACCGCGGGGTGAAGCTCTCGACCTACGCCTCCTGGTGGATCCGCGCCTACATCCTGCGCTACCTGCTCAACAACTGGCGCCTGGTGAAGATCGGCACGACCCAGGCCCAGCGCCGGCTGTTCTTCAACCTCTCCAAGGAGAAGCGTCGCCTCGAAGCGCTCGGGATTGATGCCACGCCCGAGAAGATCGCCGAGGGGTTGCAGGTCACGGCGGACGAGGTGATCGAGATGGACCGGCGGCTGGCGGCGCCCGAGGCGTCGCTGGACGCACCGGCCCGTTCCTCCGGCTCCGCCTCTGATTCGGATCGGGGCGCCTCGCGGCTCGACCTGCTCTCCGACGAGGAAGTCCCGGCGGACGAGGCGCTCGCCCTGGCCCAGTTCAACGACGAGCTTCAGGCGAAGGTCGCGGCCTTCGCGGAGACGCTCGCCGGCCGCGAGGCCGACGTGTTCCGCAACCGCCTGTGGGCCGACACGCCCGAGACCCTCCAGGAGATCGGCGACCGCTACGGCCTGACGCGTGAGGGGGTGCGGCAGATCGAGAAGCGGATCCTCGCGCGCCTTCGCAAGTACCTCGAGCAGGAGATGGGCGAGTACCTTGAGTTTCACGCCTGATCGCGGCGTCCTGTGGATCGTCGCCACCCCGATCGGCAACCTCGCCGACCTCCCGCCGCGCGCCGTCGAGACGCTGCGTCGCGCCGACCTGATTCTTGCCGAGGACACCCGTCGCGCGCGCGCCCTGCTGGCCCGCTTCGACATCCATCGGCCGCTGGAATCGTTCGACGCGCACAAGGAGCGCCGGCAGGCCGACCGGATCGTGGCGCGGGTGGCGGGCGGCGCCGCCGTCGCTCTCGTTTCCGACGCGGGCACCCCCGGCGTCTCCGACCCCGGCGCGTACCTCGTCCGCCGGGCCCTGGAGGCCGGTCTGCGTGTCTCGCCGATCCCCGGCCCGTCCGCCGTCGCCTGCGCCGCGATGGCGGCCGGCGTGGAGGGGCCGTTCCGCTTCGCCGGGTTCCTCGCCCGGAAGGGCGGCGAGCGGCGGCGCGAGATGGCCGCGCTTCGCAGCGAGACGGTGCCGGTCGTGCTCTTCGAATCGCCCCGCCGCCTGGGAGAGACGCTCGCCGACCTCGCCCGCGAGCTGGGCGCGGAGCGGCGCGCCGTGGTCTGCCGCGAGCTGACGAAGTTGCACGAGGAGGTCGCCGCCGGCCCGCTGGGCTCCCTGGCCGCCCGGTTCTCCGGCGAGGTGCTCGGCGAGGTGACCCTCGTGGTGTTTCCCGCCGAGGACCGCGACCCCGCCGGCGCGCGTCCCGCGAACGCCCCGGTCGCGACCGAACCGGCGGCGTGGGCGGCGCGACTGCGCGAGGAGGGGCTGGCCGCGAGCCGCGTGGCCCGGATCCTCGAGGACCTGTGCGGCCTGCCGCACCGGGAGGCGTACCGGATTGCACATGAGACGCCGGGACGCGACGCCGAATCGTAGCTCGCAAGGTCGGACCGCTTCGACGGCTCTCCACCCTCGCGGCGGCCCCGAAAGCCGCCCCACGCTTGACCGCTCGCAGGGTCTTCGCGATTCGCGGACGTATCACCGGGGCCGCCCGGGACCCCGCTCGGAACTCGGGAACGCGGGGACCGGGTGCACCCCGCCAACGGGGGGCAAGCCGCCGGTCTGCCGGTAGCGGCAGGATTTTCGCGCAGAGTCGGGGGACGGCGGAGGCGGAACCGACCTGGGGGATTGACGAGGTGAGCATCCGTGGCGTCGGCGGCTGCTTGGTTGCGACCTCCGGCCGTGCTGCGGTACGATGCTCCGGTGCCGGAAGCCCGGCGCGGAGCGGTGTTGAGAGTCCGGCGGTGCGGAGGTCAACGATGCGTCCCATGTCCGGATGGTCGTGCTGGGTCTGGATCGCCGCGACGGCGGCTACCGCGGTTCCCGCGGCGGCGCAGACGGAACCGGCCGATTCGAGCATGCCGCCGGTTGTGACGGTCACGCCGGTCGCGCCCGAGGAAACCGCTGCGACGGCGCCGGCCGGCTCGGACGGCATCGTCCCGCCGCCGATCGTCGTGCCCGGTACGACGCCGCCGCCGGCGAATCCGCCGTCACCTGCCGGGGCGACGCCGGCGGGAACGACGCCCCCGCGGAACCCCGCGCCGCCCGCGGACGGGGCGGCGGGAGCGGCGACGACTCCGGCGAACCCCGCGGTGCCGGCGAGCGGGCCGGCCTCCGGCGCACCGCCACCGCCACCGCCTCCGCCGGCCGCCTCGGCGAGAACCGGTCCGGCCGATCTTCCGCCGCCGGCGACGAACGCCAGCGCGGAGCCCGCCCCGTTGCCCGAACCCGCAGGAACGGCCGGGGTCTCGGACCCCGGCTGGACGCACGCCGGCCCGTTGCCCGTCGCTCGTCCGCTGCGGGACGGGGACATTTACGGCCATTTTCCCGCATATGGCGGTCTGTTCAGCCTCCAGTACGGCATCAACGGCGACGCCGACGTTGGCGGCGGCCTCACCTTCTTCACGCTCGCGCTGACGGCCAAGTACGCCTTCTACCACGACGACTCCCTCGCCGTCGCCGCGTTCGCCGAAATCGCCTTTCCCTTCTACAAGAGCTTCTGGCCGATGAGCGCCGCCGGTATGGAGTACATGATGTTCGTCGGCCTGGGTCCGCTGTTCAGCCTGTGGAACGATCTGGCGGAGCTGGACGTCGGCCTGCTGCTGATCCCTTCGCTGTTCTGGCCGGCGGAGGAGTGTTTCGACAACCTCGCGACGGCGGACACGACCGACCGGGTCTGCCAGACCAAGCCGTACGACACCGACCTCGTCGTCCTGCCGTACGTCTACGGCTCGATCGCGCTCGCCGGCTTCGCCCGCCTGCTGCTGGGCTTCGAGCATTTCGCGGTCACGGCCCTCGATTCGTTCTCGTGCCCGGAGGGCAGCGCGGTCGATGACGCCGGCGTGTGTCGCAACCCGACGACGCACGAGGTCACGGAGCTGCAGCGGAGCGACGCGGAGGACATCAACGTTCCCACGCTGCTGCTCGGCTTCCGGTTCCACGGGCAGCGGTTCGTCGCCGACATCGGCCTGCACTTCCCGATGTCCGACCTGTGGTGGGACAACTCCGTCGGGCGGTACATGATCTTCATCCCCAGCGCCTCGTTCGGCTATCTCTGGTAGGCCCGAACCCGGCGACTCCGGGCCGGCCGCCGCCGGGGGAAGCACCCCTGCGCCGTCCGGATGCGCGGCGTCCCCGTGCCGCCGGCACCGCCCCCTGATGAGCCGTGGCCCCGGGTCAACGCTCGCGGCGCAGCAGGCGGCAGGAGCCCGCGGCCCAGACATCGCCGGTGGTGGAGACCGTCACGTCGGAGAAGGAGCGGGTCGGCGGGCAAGGGCTCGGCTCCTCGGACCAGCGCGCCCCGTTCCAGCGCAGGATCGTCCCCTCGGCGCCCACCGCCCAGACCTCGGCGGCGCCGCGCCCGGCGACGGCGGCGAGGCTGACGGACGTCCCGGACTCCACGACGGACCATGCGAGGCCGTCCCAGCGCAGGATTGTCCCCTCGGCGCCCACCGCCCAGGCGTTGTCGCGCGCGGCGCACCAGACACCGCGCAAGCCGCGCTCGGTTCCGGAGTCGTACGCGGTCCAGCGGACGCCATCCCAGTGCACCAGCGTTCCGCCGTCGCCGGCCGCCCAGACATCGTCGTGCCCGGTGCCGTGAACGGCCCGCAGGGCGCGGTCGGCCGGCGCGACGACGCGGATCCACTCGGTGCCGTCGAAACGCAGCAGGGTTCCGCCCTCCCCCGCCGCCCAGACGTCGCCGGCCGACGCGCCCCAGACCGCCAGCAACGCGCGCCCGGTGGGAGTCTCCCATTCGCGCCACCGCCCGTCCGACCAGCGCCAGGCGCGTCCGTCCCGCCCCACGGCCCAGACGTCCTCGGTGGAGGCGCCCCAGATCGCGTAGGGGTGTCCCGTCGCGGGAAGCGCCACGGGGACCCAGACATCGACCGCGCGACGGTACAGTTCGGCGCGAGCTGCGACCCAGGGCACGGGGCCGGTGCCGTCTCCCAGCGATTCGAGGTCGCCGGGAGGCGCGGCGGAAACGAGGGACCAGGTCGTCCCGCCGCCGGGCAGGGGGACGGGGTCGGGCGTTCCGGTTGCCCGGGGGGCGGCGTCGATCTCGGCGGTGGCGTCGGCCCCCACCCCCGTCTCGCCGGCTGGAGAGACGGACGGCGCGGGCGGTTCCGCCTCCGCGCAATGGAGCGCCGCGCTTCCGGCAGCGGCGAGCCAGCATGCGGTTCGCAGGATTTGCATCGGGCGCCTCCGGACCGGCGGAATCGTGTCGCCGGACGGCGGAGCGCATCGCGGGAGACCTCCCGCTTGTTGCGGCGCGTCGCGGGCGGACTTGGCCCCAATTCCCCGCAACGCTCGTTTGACTCCCCCCGAACCCGTGTCCTAAGCTTGCCGCCATGAAGTTGCATTTCCGAGTCGCGGCCGGTCTTGTCGCGGGGTGTGCGGTATTCCTGTCGGGCGCGGGCTGCGGCCAGGACGAAGACGGCGCGGCCCAGCCGCTCGGAGTCCGCCTGCAGTTCTTGACGGACGAGGGACTGTCCACCACGATCCCCGATTCGCTCTTCGGCGGGTTTCTGAACATCTGCATCGCGCCGGTCGACGGCGACTGCACGTTGCTCAGTTCGTTCGTTCCGATCGGCCGGCCGGACGGCGCGGATCCCGGGGAACGGGGACTCTTCGACCCCTCGGCGGACCTCGACGACGACGGGCGCCCCGAGTATGCGGTCACCGGCCTGCCGTACGAGACCGATCTCAAGGTGGAGGTCAAGGCGGTGATGTTCCCCGGCCCCGACGAGGTCCCGCTGTATTCGGCGAAGTTCCTCGGCCTGCGGCTGGCGAAGGGGGAGCGGCGGTTCCTGACGGTGACGTTGACGCCGACCAACCAGTTTTCGACGTTCGACCCGACGGTGCTGCAGGCGCCGGAGGGGTTCGCCGGGGGGCGTCTGGGTGCGTCGGTCACGGGGCTGCCCGACGGCCGCGTGTTGATCGCCGGCGGGTTCAACTCCGCCGTCCCTCTGACGCTCGCGAACTGCCGCGCGCACGTTCCGGACGTCGCGGACGGTTCGGTCTGCTTCTACCTGATGGCCACGCCGAAGGCCTACGTGCTGGTGCCGGGGAGCGGGCGGATCTACGAGCTGCGCAGTCCGCTCGGGGAACCCACCGGCCGCGCGTTCCACAGCGCCGTGGCGTTGCCGGACGGGCGAGTGCTGCTCGCGGGTGGCGTGGATGCGGCGGTGCTGGTCTTCACCCCCTTGCCCGACACCGATGGGTGGTTCCCGGAGCTGGTGCCGGTTTCGCCGCGGGTCGAGGCGAAGGGGATGCTGACGACGTTCGAGTGGTTCGACCCGAATCTCAACGCGCTGGCGGAGAATCCAAACCGCGACGGCGATCCCGGTCGCGGAGGGTTTGCCGGTCTGGGAAGCCTGGCGACGCCGCGGCTGTTCTCGGTGGCGGCGTTGTGGCCCACCTCCGACCCGCTCGCTCCGCCCCGGGTGGTCCTGCTCGGCGGAGTCGATCCCTCCCCGCCGCCTGCGACGCGTCCTTCGATGACCTGGGAGAACTGGGATTCGAGCACCGGACTGTCGGAGTTGAGCACGGGGAGCCTGCTGAAGCCCCGGGGGAAGGCCGGCGTGGCGAGGATGCACTACGACGACACGCCGGAGCTCTGGATCGTGGGCGGCGCCCCGACCGCGGCGAACGACACGGACGTCTTCACGATCTGGCAGGCGGGTGCCACGGCGGGCTCGCCGTTCGGCGGCGGTACCTCGCACGCCGACAAGAACTTCCTGTTGCCGTCGATCACGCCGCTCGGCAACGCGGTCGCGCCGCGCGTGCATCTGGTTGCGGGGAGCCTCGGCCCGCGGTGCGAGCGCATCGATGGCACGGGGGAGTACCGGCCGACATACGACGCAACGACGGGGCTGTGGTGGTGCCCGCCCTCGGTCGCGCCGCCGTATGTGATCAACCGGGCGACGGCGACCACGCGGCTGGACCCGATTTCGGGCTGGGATCCCGCTTCCGACGCGCCCCACATCCTCGGCGCCGCCGTCACCCTCGGCGATGGCTCGGCGCTCGTCGTCGGCGGAGCGAACGGCTTCGACTTCGTCGCCACCCGCGCGGCCCACCGGGTGATCTGGGATGAGAGTGCGATGACGGCGCGGAAGGACCCTGCCCTCCCGCCGACGGCCTACCCGGTTGCGGTGCTGTTCCCCGCCGGAACAGCCACGGCGACGGGGGACGCGGTTTTCTTCGGCGGCGTGTCGGTAACGTTGACCCGTTCGCCCGCGATCCAGCTCAGCGACGCGGTGGTGATCTACAACCAAGAGTAGCGGATGAACGAACGGACCGCGCTGCTCGCCGTGTGCGCCGAACCGGCGGCCCTGGTCGAGCGGTCGGGGGTGGTGGTGGCGACGAGCGAGCGCCTGCGGAACGTGCTCGGACCGGGCGCCCCCCCGGACGCCCTCGGCCCGCTGATCGACCGGATCGCGGCAGGGGCCGCGCGCCCGATTGAGTTTCGCGAGGCTGTTCTCGAGGCGGTGCGGGAGGGCCGGTTGTTCCGCCGGTACGCGTCGCCGGCCGAGCCCGAGGGGGACGACCTGGAGGTGCTGGTGCTGCCGCAGCGCGGCGCGTCTCCCGACGACGTGTTGGTCGTCCTGCGCCTGCCGAATCGGCGGATGCGCGAGCAGGCGATCGAGCGGCGTCACGAGCGTCTGGCGCTGCTGGGGCAGATGGCGGCCGAGACGGCGCACGAACTCAACAACGTGCTGACGACGATCCTCGGCTGGAGCCAGCTCCTCGCGCTGCCCAGACCGGGCTGCACGGTCGAGGATCTTTCCGAGCCGGCGCACCGGATCGAGGGGGGCGCGCGGAAGACGCAGCGCATCGTCTCCGAACGGATGGACATCGCCCGCGGGGAGGACGACCGCGCGGCCGCCAACGTCGCCGCCGTCGCCCGCGATGCGGCGCGGATCATGGCGGCCGAGTGCGCGTGTCGTTCGATCGAGGTGTCCGTCGAGGTTCCGGAGGGTCTGGAGGCCCGCATCCGGCGGACGCGGCTCTCCCAGGTCCTGCTCAACCTCCTGCGCAACGCCGTGGAAGCACTCCGCCGCGGCGGGCACGTGCGCCTGGTCGGACGGGCGGACGACGGCCTGGTGGTCCTCCAGGTGGTCGACGACGGGCCGGGCATGGACGCAGCGACGTGCGCGCGGGCCTTCGATCCGTTCTTCGCCACGCGCCGCGGCGGCGACTCCAGCCCCGTGAGGGTCCCCGTGCCGTTCCTTTCCGCTTCGCTCTTCCGGCGGTGGCGGTTCGCCGTCCTCTCGGCGACGCTCGCCCTCGCCGCCTGTTCAGGCGGCGGGGCGGGCGGCCGCGCGGCGGCCGGCGAGACCGGACCGGACGGGACCGCGGCGGCCCCCTCGGGCTCGCCGGGAAACGACGCCGGCGCCCCGGACGCCCGGCGGACACCGGCCGAGGTGCCGACCGAGGAGGAGCCGCGGCCCGAGACGCGACCGGGACCGCCCGACGGTGGTTCGCGCTTCGGGATTGTTCCGCAGCTTCCCGAGGGGATTGCGTCGTTGCCGCGACCCGGCCGCCCGCCGCTCGAACCGCCCGACCTCGGACCCCCGGCCGCCGGTCAGACGGTGGAGGTCCCGGCCGGTCTGGTGCTGCTCGGATCGTGGCCCGGCGCCCCCGGCCGCGATTCCGCGAAGGAAGTGGATCTGGTCCCGACCCGCGTGCCGGCGTTCGCGATCGACCGCCTCCCCTACCCCGACGACCCGGCGCAGCCGCCGGTCACGAACGTGACGCGCGCCGAGGCGGAGCGATTGTGCGCGGCGGCGGGCAAGCGGCTGTGCACCGAGGTGGAGTGGGAGTACGCGTGCAAGGGGCCGCAGAGCCAGACCTGGCCGTACGGGGACGATTACGACCCGGGGCGGTACGGCGGTGGACCGGAGCGGCTGGCGAGCAGTTTCGGCGTGCTGGGGATGGGAGCGATGTACGAATGGACCGCAGGCGACTGGAAGGATCCCCGGGGAACGGCGGTGCCGAACATCGCGCCGGCGCGCGGGGCGCACCCGGAGGAAGGGGACGCGTGGACGCGGCGCTGCGCGATGCGCACGGGGCTCGACCCAACCCGCGGCTCGCCGCGGCTGGGCTTCCGCTGTTGTTCAGGACCGGGCTACCCGCTGCCGTACGAGGTGGAGCCGGTCCGGCGGGCGGTGCGTCCCGCTCCGCTCCTCAACGATGCGATGCTGACGCGGCTCGTGCGGCTGGTGCCCGAGCTATGGCGGGTGCACGAGGCGCCCCGGATCCAGGCGGAGGACGTGCTGACGCGGGCGCTCCTGCGGTCGAACCGCACCGAGGCGTCCGGGGTGGGGTTTTCGATCTCGATCCAGCCGCTGTACTGGATCCCGCGGCAGGGCGACGAGCTTCTCGTGATCGCGGGGCGTTCGGGCGACGACGTCTTCACCGCGGCGCTGTACACCACGGGTCTGCCGGACGTCTACGTGCATGCGGCGAGTCTGGTGTTGACCGGGGTCGGACCGGACGGCGGCATCGCTCTGTTCGGCGGGTTGCGGGACCGCAAGTTGCTGGGATGGGGGGAATGCGATGACTGTCGGGAGGGCGGCTCGTACGAGCTGCAGGACGACGGAACGATCCGGATCGGCCATCGCTGGTAGCGCCCGCGAGAATCCGTGGCGCGCGGTGGGGCGAGTGCGGTAGATTCCGGGCTTGATGGTCGGAGCACCCGCCCCGCACCGCTGCGGACAGGTCGCGATCGTCGGCCCCCCCAATGCCGGCAAGTCCACGCTGCTCAACCGCCTGGTCGGGGAGGGGCTGTCGATTGTCACGCCGATGCCGCAGACGACGCGTCACCGGATTCTGGGAGTTTTCCAGCGGCCCGGCGTCCAGGTGGCGTTCGTGGACACGCCCGGGTTCCACCTGCCGCGCACGGAGATGAACCGCCGGATGATCGAAGCGCTCGACGCCGCCCTGGAAACGGCCGACGTCTTTCTCCTGCTCGTCTCGGCCGCCGGGCGGCGTTCGCCCGAGGAGCGTTTCGGCCCGCCCGTCTCGCAGCTCGTGGAACGCCTCCGCGGCCGCGACAAGCCGCTCGTTCTCGCTCTGACCAAGATCGATCTCGTCCGGCCCAAGGAGCGGCTGCTGCCGTTGCTGGACTGGGCGTCCCGCCACCTGCGACCGACGGAGCAGGTGCCGATCTCGCCGCGGACGGGCGACGGGGTCGAATGCCTGATCGAGGTACTGTTGCCCCTCTTGCCGGAGGGCCCGCCGGCCTGGGCGCCGGACGACCTGACGGACCGGCCGCTGCGGTTCCTGGCGGCGGAGCGAATCCGCGAGGTGGTGACGCGGCGCACCCGCGAGGAGGTGCCGCACGCGGTGGCGGTGCGGATCGACCGCTGGGACGAGGGGCCGCAGGCGACGACGATCCATGCAACGATCGTGGTCGATCGCCCGGGCCACAAGCGGATCCTGGTGGGACGCGGGGGGACGATGGTGCGGGACGTGGGGATCGAGGCGCGTGCCGCCCTGAGCGATCTGCTCGGACGACCCGCGCACCTGCGACTCTTCGTCCAGCTCGAGGAAGGGTGGACCCGCGATCCCGTGAGGGTTCGCGAGCTGACCGGCGACTGAGGGGAGGATGCGGCGCGCGTGTTTCCGGAAGCCCGCCCGCCGACGCGGCCTCCCGATCGACGGCCGGCGCCCGGCCCGCCTGCCGTTCGTCGCCGTCGTCGGCCGGCCGAACGTCGGTAAGTCGACGCTGTTCAACCGCCTCGCGCGTGCCCCGCTCTCGATCGTCGATCCCACGCCCGGCGTGACCCGCGACCGTCTGTACGCCGAGGTCGAGCTGCGGGGCCGTCCGGTCGGATTGATCGACACCGGCGGCATCGAGGCCGAGGGTGCGGCGCTCGGGGAGATGGCCGACCGCATCCGTCTCCAGGTCCGCGTGGCGCTGGAGGAAGCCGACGTCGTGGTCGGCGTGTTCGACGCCACGTCGTCGCCGACGGCGGACGACGAGCGGGTGGTCGATCTGCTGCGGCGCGCGGGTCGCCGGGTGCTGTGGGCCGTCAACAAGATCGACCGCGTTCGCGAGGCCGCGGCGGCGAGCGAATATTACCGGCTGGGGGTGGAGGACCTGCAGCCGATTTCCGCCACCTCGGGCGCCGGTGTCGGCGATCTGGTCGACCGCATCCTGGCGGCCCTGCCGCCCGCCGAAGAAGCGGGGGGGGACGAGGCCGAGCGGCCGCTCGCGGACGGGCCGGATGATGCCCCCCCGGTCCCGCGCGTCGCCGTGATCGGTCGCCCGAACGCCGGCAAGTCCACGCTCGTCAATCGCCTGCTCGGAACGGAACGCATGCTGGTCGACGAGCGTCCGGGCACGACGCGCGACGCCGTCGACGCGCTGGTCGAGACCGAGCACGGTCCGCTGGTGCTGATCGACACCGCCGGGCTCCGCCGCCGGGCCCGCGTCGCCGACCGGCTGGAGCAGCTGGCGGCGCTGTCGGCCGTCCGGGCGCTCGAGCGGTGCCACATCGCTCTGCTCCTCACCGACGGCTCGGCCGAGGCCGGAGTGGACCAGGATCGGCACCTTCTGGGCCTCGCCGCCGATCGGGGCCGCGGGGTGGTCGTCGTCGTCAACAAGATCGACCTCGTGCGCGGCGCCGCCGCCCTCCGCGAGCTCGACCACCGCGTCCGCGACGCCTTCCGTTTCGCCGCCTACGCCCCCGTCCGCTTCGTCTCCGCCCGCTCGGGGCGCGGCGTCCCCGAGCTGCTGGGCACTGTCCGGCGCGTGCACGAGGCGTTCAACCGGCGCGTCCCGACCGCCGATCTCAACCGCTTCCTCGAAGCGGTCGTCGAGAAACACTCGCCGCCGCTGTTCCGCAACAAACCCGTCCGGCTGCTCTACGCCGCCCAGACCGGCGTCCGGCCGCCCTCGTTCGTGTTCTTCGCCAACCACCCCGACGGCGTGCACGCCTCGTACGTCCGCTACCTGGAGAACCGCCTCCGCGAACGCTATGGGTTCGACGGTTGCCCGCTCCGGCTGCGCTTCCGTCGCGGCCGGCCGTGAGCGCGGGCCTTCCGGGGTCGCGTCCTACTCCGGGTAGAGGATCCACTGGGAGTCCTCCCGGATCGAGACTCCCATGCTGCGGCCGATCTCGACGTGATCGAAGTTCTCCACCATCAGGTCGTACACGCCGGGCGGGATCCGCACGGTGAAGGCTTGCCCGGGTTCGATCGTGTTTTCGGCGCCGAGCACGTCCGGGCCCCAGCTCTCGCTGTCGTGCGGCGAGACGTGCAGATAGGCGATTTCTTCGGCCGAGTTGTTGACCACGGTGAGCGAAACGAGGCCGTCCGCGGCGGGCTCCACCGGCGGCGCCGGGCATCCGGCGACGAGCGGCGCGAGCCACGCGGCGAGGACGCGGGGAAGACGCCTGGAATCTCGAAGCAGCACGGTGTCCCTCCTGGCCCCGGCGGGGCCTCTTGGCCCCGCAAGCTTACTACGACGCCCGGCGGGTTCGAAGGAGTTTGTCCCGCGGGGCGGCGTGCCTTGCCGACCCGCTAGCGTTCCTGCCGCGGGACGCGCAGCCGCTGGCCCGGTCGCAGGTCGGTGCGTTCGCCCAGTTCCGGATTCAGCTCGCGGATCCGCCGCACCGACGTCCCGAAGCGGCGTGCCACGAGCCACAGCGAGTCGCCGCGGCGGACCCGGTAGGTCATCGCCCATTCCCGGGGATCGGCGCCGCCGTCCGGCCGCACCTGCTCGTCGGGGCGCCCGCCGCCGACGTCGGGGATCGCCAGGCGCTGGCCGGGTCGCAGCCGGTTGGGGTCAAGGCCGGGGTTGGCCTGGATCAGGTCCCCGACCCGCAGGCCGACGCGGCGGGCGATCCGGCCCAGCGTCTCGCCGGCGCCGACCACGTGCACGTCTCCCTCTTCCTCGGGGAGCGGCTCCTCGACCATCGCGACCTCCGCCTCCGTCGGCGCGGCCGCCGCGGGTCGAGGATTCGCCGCCGGGTTCCGATTCCCGACCGTCGTGGACTCCACCACGACGGGCGGAGCCTCCGGTCCGCCGGCCGACTCTTCGGCCGTCGCGGGAGCGGGGCCTTGCGGCGTCTCTTCGCCGGCCGGTTCCTCTTCGAGCGCCTCGTCCTCGCCGCCCAGCACCAGCGCCATGCCAACTCGGAGGCGCGACGGATCGGCCAGATCGTTCCAGCGGGCCAGATCATCGAGCGGGATCGAGAACCGTTCGGCGATCTCCGACAGGGTGTCGCCCGCTTGCACCACGTACGTGCCGGCCTCCGGGGCGCCCGGGTCGCCGCCGCGATTCTCCGGCGGCGCCGACTCCATGCGGATGGGGATCAGCACCTGCCAGCCGACGCGCAGGGGCGCGTCGGAGCGCAGGTGGTTGGCGGCGCGGATCTCGCCGGCCGGGACGCCGTAGCGTTCGGCGAGCGAAGCCCAGGTGTCGCCGCGCCGCACGCGGTGTCCGACGTGCGGCAGCGGGCCCGACCGCGGCACGCCTGGCGCGGGGCGAAAGAAGGGGTAAGGATCGACCTTTTCTCCCTCCACCCACAGTTCGAAGTGGAGATGGGGGCCGTGCGAGACGCCGGTGTTGCCCACACGGGCGATGCGCTGTCCGCGTTCCACCGCCTGACCGGGACGGACGAGCAAGGTGCTGCAATGGGCGTAGAAGGTGACCCAGCCGCCGGGGTGCAGCAGCACGACCAGCTCGCCGTACCCGCGAAGCTCGTGACCGGTGTAGACGACCAGTCCGCGTTCGGCGGCGAGGATCGGGGTGCCCTCCGCGGCGATGATGTCCAGCGCCTTGTGGTAGCCGTTCGTGCCCGAACCGTGGCCTCGCCCGATGCGCGCGCCCGGAACCGGGTAGAGCAGGTTGCCAGGGCGCTCGTCGCCGCCCGCCGCGCGGAGTTGTGCGGCCGTCGGGCCCTGGCGGAGCAGCCGATGCACGGACGAGCGTCGTCCCAGGTCGAGCGCTTCGGCGCGGCGATGCGCAGCGCGCGTCCACCCGTCGCGCGGTTCGTCGGGGACGGCCGCCGGTTCCTCGCCGGCGGCCCGTGCGACCGGCGCGACGAGGCTGCTGCAGGCGGCGACGAGCGCGACGGCGAGGGTCCTGCGAGAACCGCCGATGGGTCGATCCATCTCCACGCGTCCCGAATACGCGCGGGCCGCGGGAAATGTCAACTTTTCGCCCCGGACCTCGTGGTTTGCCGACCCGTTGACATTCCGATCGGCCCCTGCGTCGCCGGGCGTTGCCGCCGAAGCCCTTCTCGCCTCCCCTCCTTGACATCCTCGGAGCGATGCCGCTACGTTCCGCCCAGCAGTCGGGGGGCACGCCGAGGGCGGGAGGGGCGCACCGGAACGGCATCGGAGGACAAGCGTGAGCGACACGAACGACTCGGACGACAACGAGGTCACCGTCGAGGAGGACCGCGGAGTTCCGCCGGCCCGTGGATCGGTCCCCCTGGCCGCCGCGCCCGGCGAGGGGCAGAAGAAGGTCGACGACCTGCGCGCGAAGCTCGGCCTGGGCACCGCGCGGACGCTGGTGGCGCCGCCCGGGGGGAGGATGCCGGGAGTATTGCCGGGCGGGCCGGGCGCGGGCGTCCCGGGGATTCCGGGGGCGGCGGTGCCCGGGGTTCCGGGCGTGGGGGTCCCGGGGATTCCGGGTCTGGGCGGGGTGGCGCCGGGCGTTCCGGGCGTTCCGGGCGTTCCGGGCCTTCCCGGTCTTCCGGGCGTGGGCGGTCCGGCGAAGGCCGCCACGCCGGCCGCGCGTCCGCCGGCCGCCGTTCCGGGCCTTCCCGGCATTCCGGGTCTTCCGGGCGTGGGCGGTCCGGCGAAGGCCGCGGGGCCCGCATTGCCCGGTCTGCCCGGGCTGGCGCCGCCGCCGTTCGTGGGGGAGGCGGCGCGGGCCGAGGCGGACCGGCACGACCCGTTCGGCACGGCCGCGCAAGCCGTGGGGCCTCGCGAGGGCGCCATCGATGTCGAGAAGGTCGTGCTGGATGAGAAGCAGCTCAAGGACCTGTCCACGCTCAAGGAGCAGAAGCGGCAGTTCACCTTCTATGCGATCCTGGGAGTCGGCGGGCTGCTGATCGGTGCCGTCCTGGGATGGCTGCTTGGTTCCAACGAGAGCCGCAACAAGGTGATGGAGGCCTCGGTGGAACACGCCCGCAAGATCCAGGCGGGCCTGGAGAAGGCGCATCAGCCGAAAGTCAAGCTGTTCCAGGACAAGATCGACGAGCTCAAGAAGAACATCAACGACGCGATCACCTCGCGCGACCCGCAACTGATCCTGCGGACGATCGCGGATGACACGGACGAACTGGAGCGGATGCAGCAGACGGAGCTGGAGAAGGCCGACGACATCACCGGCGAGGCGCTGGTGGTCGGGAACCTGTCTGCGTTCGCCAACGACACGATCGGCCCGGTGTTGCGGGCGGTCGCCTTGTGGAACCGGTTCAACGAGCAGATCCGGGTGCACGTCACGGCGACGCGCACCGCCTGGGCGCGCTATGCGTTCCAGGTGGGGGCCTTGTCGGCGGCGGGGTTCGCCAAGGAAGCGCAGTGTCGAAGCTACGTCGCCAAGTACCGGAACAACCCGGAGAAGCAGAAGACCGTCGCCTCCTGCCAGCAGTTTCTCGACGCGATGGCCAAGGGGAAGATGGACGTCTCGAACGTTCTGTCGGCGGCGGTGGCGGCCTACGAAGCGGGCAAGAACGTCACCGAGGCGTGGCAGGCGGACATGCTCGGGTACTTCAAGAGTCTCGGCGAGAAGCTCGGCGGAACCCCGGGCACCGCGGACCTCTTGGCGAAGCACCTCGGCCCCACGCGCTACGTCGTCGCGTTCGACAAGGACTTCTGGGGATCGCTGGGGAGCGAGGGATGGTCGGGCGACCTGTCGAAGATCGGGCGGCTGTTCGGTCTGACGGGACAGGTCGGGCTGGTCGAGGATCCGGTGCCGCTCACGGCGCTCGGGATCGAGGCGCCCGCGCCGGCCGAGGGGGGAGGGACGGCGGCGGCCGAGCCGCCGGCGGCGAAGAACCTGCTGTCGGTGACGGTCGGGGGCGAAGGGACCGGCGCGCCGGCCTCGAACCGGTATCTGTTCGTCGTCGGCGCGAACGCCGACTCGCACTGGAACGACCTGAACGGCGACGGTACTTTCGACGAGAAGGACGTCGAGCTGTTCTTCCAGTCCTTCCGGGCGCGCCCTGACCTGTGGGCGCTGGCGATCGACCCGGCGCCCGCCCTGGCGCTGGTCGAGGCGTACGACGCGTTGTTCGCGCAGCAGTACCAGGAGCGCCTGATCGCGCTCGGCGACACGGCCGGCGCCATCGCCACGGCGATCAAGGAAGCGATCTCGAAGATGGGCGCGATTCGCTAGGAGCGTCGGGCCGCGTGGCCGCCGATTCCCCGCGTTTTCCCGCCGACAAGCTCCTGCGCGATTACCTGGAGAGCCGGATCCAGCCGTTGCTCGGCATCGACCGCGGTCGGGTCGAGCTGCAGAAGACCGATGCCGTCGCCGGCCGGGTCGTGCTCCGCTACTCCGGCACCTGCGCGGGGTGTCCCGGCCTGTCGGTGACGCACGAGCAGGTCGTGGTTCCGCTGCTGCGGCGGGCTTTCCCCGCGATCGTGGAGATCGACGCTTCGATCGAGGGGGAGCGCCGCGCGTCGGAGGAACCCGCGGCGCCGGAGTGATCGGTCGCGAACGACGAGGTCAGGGCGTGGTCGGCGCGTTCGGGTCGGGGCGCCGACCCCGGATGCGCTGCACGATGTCCGCGTTCTCGTCCGTCGGCACCCCTTCGGTCACGGCCCGCGTCAGGCCCGATTCCGTCCCCTCGCGCGTCGCCGTGACCCGCCGCAGGTTCGGCAGGTTCCCGAGGGTCGCGCGATCCGTCAGGACGATCGCGAACACGCCGTACAAATCCAGCCACCGCAATTGCAGCTCGGTCTGCGAATCGATCCACTTCACCCCGTACGTCGTCGTCACCAGCGTGTACTCGTTGAGCGAGGTCAACGATTCGCCCGGGCCGAACTGCGCCTCCATCTGCGCCCGCATCTCCTCGAACGTCGGCGGCGCGGCGGCGAGCTGCCCTCCGAGCGACCGGAAGATCTTCCAGAGTTTGCCCCGGATGAAGAAGTAGAAGTCGACCGAATCGCCGCGGTCGTACTTGCACATCTCCTCCTGGTTGTTGTGGGTGAACTCCTGGTCGATCATCGAGACGTTCCACGGCGTGTCCTGGCCGTCGAACCGCACGCAGCTATCGACGAACTTCTGCTGGTCCCGCTCCATTCGATTGCGCAGGTTCTGCTCGGCCACCCCGTCGTCCCGCGCCGCCTGGATCTGCGGCCAGTACTTCTGCTTGATCTCCTCCTTGACGACCGCGATCACCTGATCCCGGCTCATGCCCCAGGTCAGCCCGTTCATCAAGGCGACGATGTTCGCGTTCGGCTGCGTCGGCTCCGGCGGCCGAGCCGGAGTCGCCGACTCGCCCCGCCGCCGGCGCTGCGCCTCCGCGTCCGGCGTGAACGCCCCGACCAGCAGCACCGCCACCGTCAGCATCCATCCCGCACGTTTCATGGCCACCCTCCTGTGCCCCTCGATTCCATAGCATCTTTCGGCCGCATCCGGAAGGGGGCGCCCCCCGGACGCGGCGGGACATCCACAGCGGCCATTGGACCGCGGCGAGGGGCGACCGATTCAACGGAGGATGCGGACGGCTTGCCTTCGAGCTGTTGATCTTTTGGAGCGAACCCGCTATGGGGGCCGCGACCGAGGCGGTCGGAGAACGGCCCACGACATGGGCTCGGCCGGGTCGCACGACCTCCGGTCGAAGCGGAGGAAATCCCGGATGAAATTGCACGAGCACCAGGGGAAAGACCTGCTGCGGAAGGCCGGCGTGCCCGTGCCGGTCGGTCGCGTCGCCTTCTCGGTGGAGGAGGCCGAGGCGGCGGCGAGGGCGGTGATCGAGGAAACGAAGAACGAGACGGTCGTGGTCAAGGCCCAGATTCATGCCGGCGGCCGCGGCAAGGGCGGCGGTGTGAAGGTCGTGCGGGGCGTTGCCGAGGCGCGCGCCGCCGCCGAGAAGATCCTGGGGATGACCCTCGTCACGCATCAGACCGGCCCCGAGGGCAAGGTCGTGCGCCGGCTGCTCATCGAGCAGGGGCTCGACATCGTCCGCGAGCTGTACGCCTCGGTCGTGCTCGACCGAGAGCGGCGCCGCGTGGTGGTGATGGTGTCGAGCGAGGGAGGGATGGAGATCGAGGAGGTGGCGCGCCGCTCGCCGGAGAAGATCCACACGCGGGCGATCGATCCGGCCTATGGGATGCGTTCGTTCGAGGCGCGCGATCTGGCCTACGGACTGGAGCTGGGCGAACCGGCCGCGGGGAGGCTCGCGCGAGTGCTGCAGGCGTTGTACCGGGTGTTCGTCGCCGAGGATTGCGCGCTGGTCGAGGTCAACCCGCTGGTCCTGCTGCGCAGCGGCGACGTCGTGGCCCTCGATGCCAAGGTCAACCTCGACGACAATGCCGCGTTCCGCCACAAGGACCGCGAGGCGCTGGCGGACCCGACGGAGGAGGACCCGACGGAGGCGGCAGCCCGGGCGGCCGGCTTCTCGTACGTCCGGATGCACGGCGACATCGGCTGCATGGTCAACGGCGCCGGCCTGGCGATGGCGACGATGGACATCCTCCAGCACCACGGCGGCGAACCGGCCAACTTCCTCGACGTCGGCGG
>Ga0068707_1000209_pt1 | contig 34068 bp, 24 predicted proteins | sample YNPNPMetaG_FD_66600 | JGI IMG/M metagenome (GOLD analysis project Ga0068707, IMG submission 66600) | Anoxygenic and chlorotrophic microbial mat microbial communities from Yellowstone National Park, USA - YNP NP MetaG | ecosystem: Environmental > Aquatic > Thermal springs > Hot (42-90C) >... | reverse complement strand
GTGGTCTTGCCTGCATCGATGTGGGCGATGATCCCGATGTTGCGAACGCGCTGTAGCCGACTACCCATTCCGCATCCACCACTCACTGCCCTGCCTCGGCCCCACCCATGGCAAGCATGGCCACGCTGGCTTCAGCCGGGGGGCGTGGTCCGTCAGCAGGGCACCTCGCCTCCCTCCTTCGGGCGACAAGACCCGCGGCGCCCCTGCCGCCCCCGCCAAGGGGGGCAACCTTTTCTCTCGAAAAAAACAAATCCCTCGAGCACTCAACGGCTCCTCACATAGCTCGGCTCCGGCCGTATGGGGCCCCCGATGGAGATATGGCCGGCCAAGGTCTCGGTCTTCTTTCCCTCTATCATTATCTGGACCGACTTGATCCCCGGGACGTTGGCCGCGATCGTCTCCACGATGGAATACACGGACATCAACTCCCCGGAAGAACCGCCGGGATGATCCCTTTGGATCTCTTCGCTCAGGTCCACGATGCACAGCCCGTCGCCGCGCACGTCGACCTTGAGGACCCTGGTCCCCTTGGGTAGCGTGGGCTGGAGGGCCGTCCTGGGCCCTCTCGCCACCTCCTCCACCACGGCCCGTGCCAAGGCCGCGGCACCGTCAACACGCGGGATGATCCGGTCCTCCCCCAACAGGAACTCGGCCTGGGGGTCCGAGAAATAGAGGGTGACCTTCATCTGTCCGGCCAAGGGTTCGCTCGGCCCGGCCTCGGGAGGGGGCTCCGGCGGCTTGGGGCCCCTGCCGCCCCAGAGGATATAACCCACCCAAGCGCACGCCAGGGCCACAGCGAGGCCTATGGAGGCCTTGATCCATCGGCCCCAGCGGCCGCTGTTGGAGGCCCCTGGCCTCTTGGCCTTGGAGGCCCTCCTCCTCGGAGGGCTGACCCTTCGGGATTTCATGGCCTTTGCACACCTAGAAGGACCTGCCCTTTGCACTCCGAGGGCCAGCAACACAGGCCCCCCGACGAGGCTCATCCCCTTCGAGATGTCAGGGCATCTCAGGAGTTCGAGACAGGGCAGGTGCGATGCCGCGTAACTTTAGGGTAATTTCCCGTCGGTGTCAAGGCCGCCAAGGGCTTGGTCTGGCCCCTGAGGGGATTCATCTGTTATAATGCGCGCTGTCCGCAACCGCTTCCGGAGGTGTAGCGATGAACCTCGGGGACCTTGGTGCACGCCTGAGCGAACTCCTCTCTTATCTCGAGACCGAAAGGATCAGGGACCTGATCTACAACCTGGACGAGCGAGGTTTCATGTACCTCGGGGGGGGCGCCGCGCTGCTGGTCGTGCTGGCGATCCTGAAGAAGATGTTTCGAACTGTCACCGTGATACTGGCCCTTTGCGCCACCATCGTGCTGCTCCACTTCACGTTACCCGAGGCGGGACAGAACATCGAGCTGAGGCAGCTCATCGGCCTGTTCGTAGGAGGGGCCTTCATCGTATCCGTCTCGCTCTACATGCTGTTCATTCGCTCGGATTGAGCCGGAACCTCGATGGGGAGGTGCTTTGCAAGCCAAGAGGCGGATAGCAGGGGAGGTTCCATCCCGCTTCGGCATGGGCTCATCCCCCTTCCCCTGAAGCCGCTTCGTCGCCCCGGCCCGGAGGATGGGCCAGGGGGGCGCTGCCGGGGCGGGGAGGGGTTCGTCCTGTCGTTCCCCCAAACCCTGCGGGTCCCACCTGTCCGCCGCGAGCCCGACCGAAGCACTCTGAGGAGAATGGAGGTGCCATGTCAGAGCCGCTCAAGGTCTTGTTCATGTCGCCCGAGGCAGCCCCTTTTGCCAAGACCGGCGGGCTTGCCGATGCGGCCGGGGCCCTGCCCAGCGCCCTCAAGAGGCTGGGGGTGGATGTCCGTCTGGTGCTGCCCTTCTACCGGGCGGTCAGGGAGAGGGGCTTCGATACGAGGACACTCCTCAGCGGGATGGAGGTCCCCCTGGGGAGCGACCTGCTTTGCGCCGACGTGGAGGAGGCGAGGACCGAGGATTCCATCCCCGTCTACCTGATCCGCCGGGAGGACATGTATGACAGACCCAACCTGTACGGGGACGAGGCAGGGGATTACTACGACAACCTTGAACGCTTCAGCTTCCTGTGCCACGCGGGCCTCAGGATGGCGGAGGCCCTTTCCCTGAGGCCTGACTTGATCCACTGCCACGACTGGCAGACCGGGCTCGTTCCGGCCCTGCTCAGGGGCCCCTATGGCGACTCCGACACCCTCGGCCAGGTCCCTTGTGTTTTCACTGTCCACAACATAGGGTACCAAGGGCTCTTCCCGGCGAGGAAGTTCCCGGTGACCGGACTGCCATGGAGGGAATTCTTCCACCCGGAGGGGCTGGAGTTTTGGGGGGGCATCAGCCTCCTCAAGGCGGGGATGGTGTTCTGTCATGCGCTCACCACAGTCAGTCCGACCTATGCGCGGGAGATCCAGACCCCGGAGTTCGGCCTCGGCATGGAGGGGATCGTCCTTCGCAGACAGGGCTCCCTCCATGGGATCTTGAACGGGGTGGACTATGGCCAGTGGGACCCGGCCAGGGACCCGCACCTGCCTGAACGCTATTTCCCTGGGAGGATGGGAGGCAAGGCCGTTTGCAAAGAGTCCCTGCTGCGGGAGATGGGTTTGGAGCCCGCCCTGATGGAGAGACCTCTGCTGGGGATGGTCTCACGACTTACGCCGCAAAAGGGGTTGGATCTGCTGCTGGAGGCCCTGGACGAGCTGCTGAAGCTGGATGTGGGGGTGGTGATACTGGGCTCCGGAGAGAGGCCATACGAGGACAAGCTCCGGGAGGCGGCCAGGGGGCGTCCAGGGAGGATCGGGGTCAGGATCGGTTTCGACGAGCCCTTGGCCCATCGAATCGTGGCCGGAGCGGATATGGTGCTGGTCCCTTCCAAGTACGAACCGTGTGGACTGATCCAGATATACGCCCTGAAGTACGGCACTGTGCCCGTCGTAAGGGCCACGGGGGGCCTGGAGGATACTGTGACGGCCTACGACATCAGGAGCGGCGAGGGCAATGGCATCAAGTTCGGTCCGTATGAGCCCGAGGCGTTGCTGGCCGCTGTGCGCCGGGCGGTAACCCTCTTCAGATACCCTCAACACTGGCGGCGTATGGTCCTCAACGGGATGAGGGCGGACTTCTCGTGGGAGCGTTCCGCCCGCCGGTACCTGGAGCTCTATCGATCCTTGGCGGAGGTGTAGCTTTATGGTCGAGGGGCCGGGAGCGCTTCGTTATCTGTGTATACATGGTCACTTCTATCAGCCCCCCCGGGAGGACCCTTGGCTGGAGGCTGTGGAGGTGGAGGACTCGGCGGCCCCTTTCCACGATTGGAACGAGAGGATCACCGCTGAATGCTACGGGCCCAACACCGCCGCCAGGATCCTGGACCACGAGCAGATGGTCGTGGGGATCATGAACAATTTCTCCAGGATCAGCTTCGACGTGGGTCCGACGCTTTTGGCGTGGCTCCAGAGAAACGCCCCTGAGGTGGCCCGAGGGATACTGGAGGGCGACCGGATCAGTCGAGACCTCCAGGGGGGCCACGGCAACGCCCTAGCCCAGTCCTACAACCACACCATCCTCCCGCTGGATCGGCCCAGGGATCGGCTCACCCAGGTGCGCTGGGGACTCCATGTGTTCCGCTCTTTCTTTCGGAGGGAGCCGGAGGGGATGTGGCTGCCCGAGGCCGCGGTGGACATCCCGACCCTCGAGGTCCTGGCCCAGGAGGGGATCCGTTTCACCATATTGGCCCCTCACCAGGCAGCGCGCATTCGCCCCTTAGGGGCCAGCGCTTGGGAAGAGGTGCGGGGTGAGGTGGATCCCACGGGGCCTTACCTTTGCCGGCTTCCTTCAGGCCGGGAGATCGCCCTGTTCTTCTATCACGGCGGCACCTCCAGGGCCGTGGCCTTCGAGGGGCTGCTGAACGATGGAGAGGCCTTTTATCAACGCCTCCTGAGCGGGTTCCGTCCCGAGAGGGCCTGGCCCCAGCTCGTGCACATAGCCACCGATGGGGAGTCCTATGGCCATCATCACCGCTTCGGGGAGATGGCCCTGGCCTACGCACTGCAGCGGGCCCTCCAGGACCCCTCGGTTTGCCTCACCAACTACGCCCACTACCTCGCCCTCAACCCGCCCCGATGGGAGGTGGAGATAGCGGAGCGCACCTCGTGGAGCTGCGCCCACGGGATCGAGCGCTGGAGGGCCGACTGCGGCTGCCACCTGGGGTGGGAACAGGGTTGGCACCAGAGATGGAGGGGGCCGTTGCGCCAGGCCCTGGACTACCTCAAAGGGGAGCTGGACGGGGTCTTCGAGAGGGAGGGGGGCCGTGTGCTCAGGGACCCGTGGGCCGCCAGGGATGCATATGTGGAGATCCTCCTGGATCGCAGCCCGCGGGTTGTGGAGGCATTCTGGGAGGCGCACAGGTCGCGATCCGCGAGGGATCAGGACCTCCCCGTTGCCCTTCGCCTCCTGGAGATGCAGCGCCACGGCATGCTCATGTTCACGAGTTGCGGATGGTTCTTCGACGAGATCTCGGGGCTGGAGAGCGTGCAGGTGCTCAAGTACGCGGCCAGGGCCCTGCAACTTGCCCAATCCTTCGGGGAGGGCCTGGAGGAACGCCTGGTGCAGATCCTGGAGAGGGCACAGAGCAACCTGCCCAGGTGGAGGAACGCCCGTCGCATATGGGAGGTGATGGTCAGGCCCTCGGTGGTGGACCTGAACCGGGTGGTGGCCCACTGCGCCATGAGATCCCTCTTCAGGGAGTGGAAGGGCGCGGAGGATCTCTACGCATTCAGGATCCAGGAGCTGCACGAGAAGGTCGAGTCCCTGGGGACGACCCGGGTTGCCGTCGGCCGGGTGCGAGTGCGGTCTATCGTGACCCAGGAGGAGGCCGAGGCCCTCTTCGGGGTAGTCCATTTCGGCGGTCTGGATTTCTCATGTTTTCAGATGCCGCCCTCCTCCCAGGAGGAGGCCATGGCCGTGCAGGGACGGATCCTGAAGGCCTACCGCACGATGTCCGTGGGCGACGCCTACTCCTTGATGCTGGAAGTCTTTCCACCCCCCATATATCACCTGAGGGACCTCTTCGTGGAGGAACAGCGCCACGTGGTGAACGCCGTGCTCAAGGATCGATTCAGGGAGTATCTCCACGCCATGGAGGTCCTGGCCGAGGAGGACCTGGGCATAGTGAGCCGACTGGCCTCACTGCGTTTCCCGATCCCGGAACCCATGGCCATGGCTTGCACGATTCACGTCAACCGCCTCATGGAGCATTTCCTCGAGGAGTTGCCTGCCGATGGCGATGCCCTCGACAGGGCACAGGAGCTGCTCGAGAGGTCCCTCGAGTGGGGATACAAACCGGACCGGCAGAATTGGGGCCGGTCGCTCTTGAGGAGGCTGGAGGAGACCCTGGAGGCGCTGATTTCCGGGGCGATGGGGCCCATGGAGGCGGTGCCGGTTTGCGAGCGGATCCTGGAGGCGGCCCAGCGCCTGGAGATCCCCCTCAACCTTTGGCGGGCTCAGAACCTCCTGATTCGCGCCAGTGAGGGGTCGCGCAACGGGTGGGAGGGACATCTCGGGGGTGTGGAGGCCCTGGGCAGGAGGCTTCGGCTCAAGGAGACCCTCTTTCCCTGGAGGCGCCCTGGCGGGGGCGGGAGACAGGGTTCGATGCATTCCGATGGCCCTTGAGGCTCTTGCTCGGTGCGGGCAGCAGGCAGCGGTCCCTTTGTCATTGGCAGACACCACTGCGGCTTGGGGATGGACCGGTCCCATGGCAATCGATGCGCTCCAGAGGGCGGCCAGGAGATACGGCATAAGGACGGCGTATCGCGACATCTGGGGGCGGCTTCAGGAGCCGCCCCCGGAGACGCTCCGGGCGTTGTTGAAGGCCCTGGGGGCACAGGAGGGGCGTGGCGGAGCTCCCGGGAGGTGGAGAAGGGCCGGCGGAGGGCTTTTACCCCCATGGATCGTTGTTTGCCAGGATGCCGTCCCTGGTGGCCTTCGCCTCCCGAAGGCCGGATCGGCGAGGGCCGGCGGTCGGATGGCCCGTTGGCGCCTCTGGACCGAGCTCAAGGGGGAGGACGGTGGGCTCCTGTACGAGTGGGAGGGGCGGTCGGGGGGAGAGTCGAGCTTTAGGATCCCGTTGCCTCGCCGAGTGCCCCTCGGGTACCATCGTCTCAGGGTGGTCTTGGAGGGCCCGGAGGGGCCACGGGAGGGTGAGGCTCAAGTGGCCTGCTGTCCCCCCAGGTGTCATCACCCCTCGGTTCTCGAAGGGGGGGGGAAGGTGTGGGGAATGGGTCTGGCCCTGCAGGGATTGGCCTCGGGCCGGAACTGGGGGGCCGGTGACCTGCGGGACCTGGAGGAGCTGGTCTGTTGGTCGGCCAAGGAGCTGAAGGCAGGATTCGTGGGGATCCTCCCCATCCATCACCTGGCGAACCGCCTTCCGTACAACATAAGCCCGTATTTCCCCTCCAGTCGTCTCTACCGTAATCTCGTGATCCTGGACCTGGAGTCGATCCCCGAGTTCGCCCTCTGCGCGGAGGCGCGGCGGATGGCCTCGGCCGATGCCCTGGCCCACCTGAGGGGTGCCCCGCTGGTGGAGATCCCTGCCCTGGCCCTCCTCAAGACGAGGGTCCTGAAGGCGCTCTTCGAGCTCTTTCTGAGAGGCGATGGGGCCGAGGGTGCATCGAGCCCCAGGGGGGATTCGTTCAGGAGGTACGTCCTGGAGGAGGGGGCGCCGTTGGTCCTTTTCGCCACGTTCTCCGCCCTGGAGGAACGTTTTCTGAGCCAGGATCCGCCCCTGTGGACGTGGCGGCAGTGGCCTGCACCTTATCAGGACCCGTGCTCCGAGGCTGTCAGGGATTTCCAGAGGGCTCACCCCAAGGAGATCCTGTTTCACCAATGGGTCCAGTGGCTGATCCAGGAGCAGCTACTGCGCGTCCAGCAACGGGCGAAGGACGCGGGGATGCCCATCGGACTCCTGCAGGACATGGCCCTCGGCATGGATCCCTGCGGGGCCGATGCGTGGGCCTATCCCGCAGCGTACGTGAGGGGGGTGACGGTAGGGGCGCCCCCTGACGACTTCTCCCCCTTGGGGCAGAACTGGGGGATCCCTCCCCTTGATCCCCTCTATCTCCTGGAGGAGGGCTTCGAGCCATGGGTCCAGCTCTTGCAGCGTAATCTCAAGGGGGCGGGGGCCCTGAGGCTCGACCACGTCATGGGGCTCTTCCGGCTCTTCTGGATACCCGAGGGAGGCACCCCGCGTGACGGGACTTATGTGGACTATCCTGCCAGGGAGCTCCTGTTGCTGCTGGCCCTGGAGAGCCACCGCAACAATGCCGTCATCGTGGGCGAGGACCTAGGGACCCTGGAGCCGGGTATCCGACGGGGGCTCAGGAGGGCCTGCGTCCTCTCAACGCGGCTCTTGTATTTCCAGAGGGACAAGCAGGGGCGATTCCTTCACCCCCGGCGCTACCCTAGGCGGGCCATGGTCTCCATCACCACCCATGACCTCCCCACCATGGTGGGATTCTGGGAGGGTAGGGACATCCGATGGCGCAAGGGGCTCGGGTTGTTTCCTGACCCCGAGGCCGCGGTGAAGGCATGCGAGGAGCGCCGAGAGGCCAGAGAGGCCTTGCTCAGGAGGCTCAGGGATTTGGGGCTTCTGCCCGAGGAGCTCACGGAGCTCGGCCCCGGGATCACGGAGTGGAGCGAGGAGTTGCAACGGGCGGTGATCCGGATGCTGGCGGCCACACCTTGCGAGCTCGTCATGGTCAGCCTGGACGATCTCACCCTGGAGAAGGAACAGCTCAATCTTCCAGGGACCCTGGAAGGATACCCCAACTGGAGGAGGAGGGTTCGGCTCCCCTTGGAGGCCCTGAGGGAGCCCGGGACGGTGGAGCGGCTGAGGAGGATGCTGGAGGGGCTCTTGGCAGAGACCAGCGGGACCTTCGGGGGGCCCTCATGACCCGGAGGGAAGGGCCGCGGATCTACGGCCTCTTCTATCCCCTCGTCGGTGAGATAGCGAGGTGGCACGATCATCTCCAGCGCGTCCGGGACATGGGGTTCAATTGGCTGCAGCTCAACCCGATCCATTATCCCGGGTTCTCGGGGAGCCTATACGCGGTAAAGGATTACTATCGTCTGAACCCCATTATCGTCCCTGAGACCGATGGGGATCCGTGGGGGAGAGTGCGTTCCTTCATCGAGGCGGCCGAGAGGCACGGACTCAAGGTGCTCGTGGACCTGGTGGTGAACCACACCTCCAAGGATTCCGTCCTCGTCCTGGAGCACCCCGAATGGTTCGTCAGGGGCCCGGACGGCGGACTCCTGTCCCCCTTCGCCATAGACCCTTCCGATGCGAGGAAGAAGACGGTGTGGGGGGACCTGGCCGAGATCGACTATAATTCGCGAGGGCACAGAGAGGCGATCTGGTCATACATGAAGGACGTGACCCTCTGGCTTCTCCGGCAGGGGGTCCAAGGCTTTCGTTGCGATACGGCCTACAAGCTTCCGTGGGAGTTCTGGGCATACCTGATGGATGAGGCCAGGCTGGCCCGTCCAGGGGTCATCTTCGTGGCCGAGACCCTGGGGTGCCGCCTGGAGGAGGCCCTTGCGCTGGCGCCTGCGGGATTCGATTTTTTCCTCAACAGCTCCAAGTGGTGGGATTTCCAGGAGGCCTGGTGCCTGGAGCAGTACGAGACATTCAGGCATGTGGCCCCTTCCATCTCCTTCCCTGAGACCCACGACACCCCGAGGGTGGCAGCGGAGGGCGATGGCGACCCGAGGCACGCGGAGTTGAAATATCTCTTCGCCGCGTTCTTCTCCACCGGTGTCTTCATGCCCATAGGGTTCGAGTACGGTTTCAGGAGGCGATTGGACGTGGTCAGGACCCGGCCCGAGCAGTGGGAGGGGCCGACCTACGACATCACCGCCTTTGTCCGCGAGGTCAATGCTGTCAAGGCTGGTTGCCGGACGCTCAACGCAGAGGGCCCCATCCAGAGGTTCGAGGTGCCGGCTCCGGCGGTAGCCCTGTACAAGGGCGACGATGCGGGGCGCGAGGGGGTGCTGGCCTTGTTGAACCCGGATCCACGGCTCCGGGCTGCCGTGAATCTCCTGGATCTGGAAGGCCGGCTCGGGAAAGTGCCGGGGGGGTTTTCGGAGATCACCCCAGGCCGGAGGAAAGAGGCGCTGGATTCCTCCCAAGTCCTGGACCTCGCCCCCATGGAGATGCGCCTATTCGAGCACACGGAGGCCCCGGGGCCGGCGAGATGAGGGTTGGCCAGGCCGTTCACGCGCAGGGGAAAAGTGGGGGGCGTGGCGGACCCGTTGGGCGCTCGGCTGGGGCCAGTGCCCTTCGAGGCCCTCGTGTGGGGCGCGCCATGATCGGGGGCGTCACGGGGATGGACCGTGCGGTGAATGGTAGTCGCCATCTGGATCTCTCGTTTTCTCGTTACGCGAGGCGGGTGCGATTCGGTGCCGAAGACCTCCTGCGGTAGGCTCGGTCCGGATGGTCTCCCGGCGGCTTGGCCTTTATCCCCTGAAGGAGGGAGCGATCACATGGAGCGGGGGCAGACCCTGAGGGATTATGGGGGCGGATTTCTCCTTTTGTGCCTGGTCTTGGTGCTCTGGTTCGGCTACGTGATCCTCAAGCCCTTCATAACCATCTTCCTCGTGGCCTTGGTGCTGGCCACCATCTCGCAGCCAGCGTATTCCTGGCTGCTGGGCAAGACGCAGGGACGCCGCACGCTTTCGGCCCTCTTGACGACATTGCTTGCGGTCGTCCTGCTCATAGTGCCCTGTCTGGTCCTGGCCGGCATCCTCGCGCAACAATCGATCCAGGCCTACAACTGGATCAACGAAAGGGTCCAGGCGGGCCTCTTGGAGCAGAGCGTGGCGGAACGCCTCATGGATCTTCAACGCAGGCTCCTGCCCCAACTGGAGCTCAACCCCACGGACGTGGGCAAGACCCTGACGGAGCTGGCCGGTAGGGTCAGCGGTCTTCTGGTGGGGTGGAGCGCCGCCGCCGTCAAGACGGTCACGGCGGCGGTGTGGCAGTTCTTCCTGATGCTATTCGCCCTGTTCTACTTCCTGAGGGATGGTGGGTCTTTCTTGCGCTGGGTGATGCACCTGACCCCATTGCCCGGGAGCCTCCAGAGGGAGCTCTTCGAGAGGTTCAGGGGGGTAAGCGAGTCGGCCTTTTACGGTGCCTTCGTGATCTCTCTGACCCAGGGGTTCCTTGGGGCCATCGGGTTTCTCATAGTCGGTCTCCAGCCCCTCGTGTGGGGCGTGGCAATGGCATTTTTCAGCCTCATCCCCGCCGTGGGCACGGCCGTCGTGTGGGGCCCTGCGGCGGTGCTCCTGATCCTGACCCAAAGGGTCGTCTCCGGGATCTTCCTGATCGCCTGGGGGATACTGGTGGTGAGCATGAGCGACAATGTCTTGAGGCCCATCATCATGAAGGGGAGGAGCGAGTTGCATCCCATGCTCATATTCTTCTCCCTCCTGGGAGGGGTGTTCGCCTTTGGCCCGCTGGGGATACTGCTGGGCCCCCTGGCCATCGTGCTCGCGGTGTCCTTGCTCCAGGCCTACGAGAAGGCGGCCCACCCGCTTCTGGAGGAGCTCTCCCGGCGCTGAGGTCCGGTTGAAACTCGGCGGCTCGACCGCCCTGTCGGGGGGAGCATTGACACAGGGCAGGTGCAAAAGGTATCGTGGATGGCAACGGTAATGGACGGACCGGATCGAGGGGAAATGAGACGCTTGGGCCCAGAGATCAGCTCCAGAGGGTTCGAAGGGTTCTTTTTTTCCCCCCACATACTCTGCCCATGGAGCGCCGGAGGATGACGGGATAACATAAGAAAGAAACAGGAGATCTCGAAGGGGCCATGGGCGAAGCGGGGGCGGCGCCCGTGGCCCTTTTTTTTTGGGGGGGGAAATGGATTCAGGCGCCCCAGGCCGCAGGGGCCCGAGAGGTGGGGGGGATCCTGGGGGGATCGTGAAGGGGTCAAAGACATGGCGATGGAGAGAAACAGCGAGGAGCATCACATACTCCAGATCAACAATGTCAGCGTGGTCTATTCCGATGTCATCCAGGTCCTCAAGGGCGTCTCCCTTTCCGTGAAGCGCGGGCAGATCGTATCCCTGCTGGGGAGCAACGGCGCGGGCAAGACCACCACGCTTCGGGCCATATCCGGGCTCTTGAAGCCCGAAAACGGAAGGGTCACAGAGGGCTCCATAACATACGAGGGCCGCTCCATTCACAACGCCCCGCCGGAGACCATAACTCGCCTGGGTATCATTCAGGTCCTGGAGGGGCGTCAGCCCTTCAAGCATCTCACCGTGGAGGAGAATCTCAGGGTGGGCACCGCCACCCGCTGGGGCAAGCCGTACAAGAGGGATCTCCAAGCGGTCTATGAATATTTCCCACCTTTGCACGCCCTGAGGCACAGGCTGGCCGGATACTGCAGCGGGGGGGAGCTGCAGATGCTGGTCATCGGAAGGGCCCTCATGGCCCATCCCAAGCTCCTCCTGCTGGACGAGCCCTCCTTGGGACTGGCCCCGTACATCGTAAGGGACATCTTCAGGATCGTCAGGCGGATCAACCAGGAGCGCAAGACCACGATACTCCTGGTGGAGCAAAACGCCAACATGGCCCTCCAGCTCGCTCACTACGGATACGTGATGGAAAACGGCAAGGTCGTCCTCGAGGGCCAAGCCCGCGACTTGACCCGCAACCCCGATGTGCGGGAGTTCTACCTGGGGGTTGGCTCCTCAGGGGGCCTGAAGAACTACAGGGAGATCAAGTCTTACAAGAGGCGCAAGCGCTGGCTATGACATGGCCTCGAAGGGCACGACGCCCTCCCGGAGATTCGTTACCTACCGGTAAGTAAATTTTTCTTGACCCCTCCCCGGAGCTGCCGTAGACTGAAGGATGACACATCTTCCCTCTTGCCCAGCCGTCCTTGTGTGGGGAAGGGGCAGGTGGGGGGGCGGAGGAGCTGGGTTTGGAAGATCGTCGCACACGCGGGAGGCAAAGACCCACTTGAGACCTCGTCGCTCGAGGGAGGCTGGCCGTCGAGGGGCGAGGCCCCGGCTCTTGGAAGCAGCCGCTGCCCTGTTCGCGGAGAGGGGTTACGCTGGCACATCGGTGGGTGAGATCGTGGCACGTGCCGGCGTGACCAAGCCCGTCCTTTATTATTACTTCCGCAACAAGGAAGGGATATTCCAGGCCATTCTGGAAGAGGCGGGCAGGCTCCAGGAGGAGCTCCTCGGGGAGGTCCTCGGAAGCGAAGGCCACGTCCTGGACAGGCTGGCCTTGCTCTTCCAACGCGTCTACCGAGGCGTATCGGAGCACCCCGATCTCATGAGGGCGATCCACGCCCTCACCTTCGCCGCCCCTCAGGCCTCTCCAGCCTTCGACCTTGAGCCCATGCACAGGGCCATGGTGGAGGCGGTGAAGGCGATCTATTCCGAGGGCGTCGCAAAGGGGGAGGCGGCCCCGAGGGACCCCGAGGAGGTGGGGTACCTGGTCCTGAGCATCCTCAGCTTCTGTCTTGACCTGGACCACACGCTCCCGCGGCTGGCCGATCCCGGGCGGCCCGCGCGCCTGCTCGCTTTGGCTTTTCGCGGATTGGAACCGGAAGGGGAATAGATGACCTGCGCCTCGGCCCCGAGACCTGCCTTTTCCTCGGCCTTCGTCTTGGCCTTGCTCCTCACCTTCGCAGCGGGGTGCGATCGTTCGGAAAGCAGGCCTCAGGCCGCCGACAACAAGCGCGCCGAGAGACTGGTCAAGGTCTCGGTGATGAAGGTGGAACCCGCCCCCATGAACGACATCCTTCTACTGCCCGGCGACACGGAGGCCTGGCAGGACGTGCGCCTGGCCGCGGACAAGGACGGCAGGGTGGAGTGGATCGGCCCCAAGGAAGGCGATGCGGTACGCAAAGGGGAGCTGATCGCAAAGATAGATGCCGAGGCCCTGAAGGCGGCCTTGGAGAGGGCCCAGTCATCCTTCAGACTGACCGACGAGCTCTACCAGCGCCGTCAGACCCTGTACGAGCGCAGGATCATATCCAAGGAGGAGCTGGACAGGAGCGTCACGGAGCGCGCGGTGGCCGAGGCCAACCTTCGCCAGGCCAAGGTGGAGTACGAACGCGGCTTTCTCCACTCCCCCATAAACGGGATAGTCAATCACCTCTATGTGGACCCAGGGGAGTACGTGGCCAGGGGCGCGCCGGTGGCCGAGCTAGTGAGCGTTGACAGGATCAAGATCAACCTGAACGTGCCGGAGGTGGACGTGCGCTATCTGCGCACAGGGCAGCCGGTCATGGTCACAGTGGACGCATTGCCGGACAGGCGCATGAGCGGGGTCATAGATTTCGTGGCCTACAAGGCCGACCCCGCCACCAAGACCTTCCAGGTCAAGGTGTTGGTAGAGAACCCGGCGAGGGAGATAAGACCCGGGATGATCGCACGGGTGGCCCTCCTGCGCCGCACGATCCCAGATGCCGTGGCGGCTCCCCTCTTCTCCCTCGTGGACAAGGGCGGTGAGCGCTATGTCTTCGTCGAAAAGGATGGCGTTGCCCACGCCCGGCTGGTCTCCCTCGGGGTCATAGAGGGGGACCGGATCCAGATCACCGCGGGCCTGGAGCCCGGCGAGAACCTCATCGTGGCCGGGCAGACCGAGGTCGAGGAAGGGGCCAGGGTCCAGGTCCAATGATCGTAAACCGGGCTGCCATCCAGCGCCAGACAGCGGTCCTGGCCCTCCTGCTCTTCCTGGTCGTGGCCGGTCTCTACTCTTACCTCACCCTCCCCCGCGAGGCAGAGCCGGACATCACCATCCCCTACGTCTTCATCACCACCACCTACGAGGGCGTGGCCCCAGAGGACATGGAGAAGCTCATCACCATCCCCATCGAGCGCAAGCTCCAGGGCCTCTCGGACACGGAGGAGGTCCGCTCCACCTCTTCCGAGGGGATCTCCACGGTCTCGGTGAAGTTCAGGCCCGGGACCAAGATCGACGATGTACTTCAGAAGGTAAGGGACAAGGTGGACCAGGCCAAGGGGGACCTCCCTGCTGACCTGCCCGACGATCCTGTGATCAAGGAGGTCAATCTCTCGGAGTTCCCCGTGATCCGGGTGGTGCTCTCGGGACCGTTCAGCCTGCGTCGCCTCAAGGTCCTGGCCGAGGAGTACAAGGACCGGATAGAGGCGATTCCGGGGGTTTTGGAGGCCAGGCTCACCGGGGGGCTCGACCGGGAGATCCGTGTGGAGTTCGATCTGGATCGCGTAGCGGCCTACAACATGCCCTTCTCCAGTCTCATCGCCGCCGTGACCAAGGGCAACGTCAACATGCCCGGGGGGAGCATGGACATCGGCCAGGGCAAATACGCGGTGCGGGTCCCGGAGGAGTTCAAACACCCCTCGGAGATCTTCTCCATCGTCGCCTTCGTCCGAAACGGCAAGCCGGTCTATCTCAGGGACGTGGCCGTGATCCAGGACAGCCACAAGGACCCTCTGACCATCAGCCGCTTCGACAGGGAGCCCAGCGTCACCCTGGCCATCCAGAAGCGCAGCGGCGAGAACATAGTCAGGGTCTGCGACGATGTCAGGGCGGTGGTCGAGGAGCTCGCCCCGCAGATGCCCCCGTCCCTCAAGGTGCACCTCATCACGGACCGTTCCAAATACGTCCGGCGCATGGTATCGGAGCTGGAAAACAGCATCATGTCGGGCCTGATCCTCGTGCTGGCCGTGATCCTGGCCTTCATAGGCGGGCGCTCCGCGGTCTTCATCTCGCTGGCCATCCCTTACTCGATGTTCATCGCCTTCTCCATCCTCACCGCCCTGGGGGTAACCCTCAACATGGTAGTCCTCTTCTCCCTGGTGCTCGCCGTGGGTATGCTCGTGGACAACGCCATAGTGGTCGTGGAGAACATCTACAGGCACATGCAACAGGGCAAGTCCAGGCTTGATGCGGCCAGCTTCGGGACGGACCAGGTGGCATGGCCGGTCACCACCTCGACCCTGACCACAGTGGGGGCCTTCGTACCGCTCCTTTTCTGGCCGGGGATCATGGGGGAGTTCATGCGCTTCCTCCCCCTTACGGTGATAGTCGCCCTGTCCGGATCCCTCTTCGTGGCCCTGGTGATCAACCCCGTCCTCTCCGCCCGATACCAGACAGTGAAAAGCGCTGCCGGCCCAATCACCGAGGACGAGGAGGCCCTGAGGAGGCAGCCCCTGGTGAAGAGGGGATACCGGGGGATGCTCGTCTGGGCCCTCGACCACCGCGGGGTGGTGCTCCTGGCGGCCCTGGCGGCCCTGTGCTCCTCCGTGGCAGCCTTCGCCATCTGGGGCAAGGGTGTGGAATTCTTCCCAGCCGTGGATCCGGAGAGCGCCTACGTATTCATCAAGGCCCCAGTGGGGACCAACCTGGAGGCATCGGACAAGATCGTGCAGCAGGTGGAGGACATACTGTCCGATTATCCGGACATCAAGCACACGGTGGCCAATACGGGCTCGGTGGGTGGGGACATCTTCTCCCAGGGCGGGACCGGGACCCACATCAGCCGGGTGACCATGGACTTCAAGGACTTCAGGGAGCGATCCCGGCCCTCCCCTGAGCTCATCAGGGAGATCAGGGATCGGGTGCTCAAGTCGGTCAAAGGTGCCGAGCTCCAGGTGGAGGAAGAGAAGCACGGGCCCCCGACGGGGGCGCCAGTGAACCTGGAGATCTCCGGGAAGGATCTGGCTCTGCTGGGCGACCTGGCGGCCAGGGTGCGCAAGGCAGTGGAAGACATCCCCGGATTGGTGGACCTCAGGGACAACTTCGTCAGGGGGAGGCCCGAGATCAGGGTCGGCATAGACAAGGAGAAGGCGGCGTTGCTCGGCCTCGACGCCTACACCATCGCCTACACGGTCAAGGCGGCCATAAACGGCGCCAAGGTGGGGGTCTACAGGGAGGGAAAGGACGAGTACGACATCGTGGCCCGCCTCCCGGACCGGGACCGGCACTCGGTGGAGGGCCTGAGGCGCATCACCGTCTCAGGCCCCAAGGGGGAGCCCATACCCATAACCAGCCTGGCCTCCTTCTCCGTTACGAGCGGGCTCGGCACCATCATGCGGAAGGACCAAAAAAGGGTGGTCACCGTGACCGGGAACGTCTCAGGTCGCCTCGCCAACGACGTCATAAGGGACATGAAGGAGCGCCTCGCCAAGATGGAGTGGCCCAGGGGGTACTCCTACCAGTTCACGGGGGAGCAGGAGGAACAGAAGAAGGCGCAGGCCTTTTTGAGCAAGGCCTTCGTGGCTGCCCTCTTCGTCATATTCCTTATCCTGGTCACCCAGTTCAACTCAGCCATTGTGCCGTTGATCATCATGACATCGGTGCTCCTTTCCCTCATCGGGGTCTTCTTCGGCCTCCTGGTGACGGGGACGGCCTTCGGGGTGATCATGACCGGCATCGGCGTCATAAGCCTGGCCGGGGTGGTGGTGAACAACGCCATAGTCCTGATAGATTACTACCATCAGCTCCTCGGGAGGGGGTACAGTCCTCGCGAGGCCCTGGTCCGCGCAGGGCTCGTGCGCTTCAGGCCGGTGATGCTCACTGCCATCACCACCATCCTCGGGCTCCTTCCCATGGCCGCAGGGGTCAGCCTGGACTTCAGGAGGCTCGCCCTGGAGATAGGAGGGGAATCCTCCCAGTGGTGGGGGCCCATGGCCGTGGCGGTCATCTTCGGCCTCGGTGTGGCCACCCTCCTCACCCTGGTGGTGGTCCCCGTGCTCTGTTCCCTGGCCCAAGACCTTCGAAGGGCGCGGCACCGCGCAGGTGGAGCATCACCCACGGCCGAGCCCTGACCGATGAACATCTGGTGCCGAAGGATCTTCTCCTTGGGCTCGACCCATGTGTGGAGTGCGGAGTCCGGCCGCGATGATGTATAATGTCCCTCGCATCTGGCCCGGGGGTGGAGCATGTATATCACCTCCTTCGTGCACAGGGAGGAGCTCTTCGAGATAACCAGGAGGTGGCTCTGCGGCAGGCCTGAGCCCCAGGACGGCTGCCGCATCACGGAGATCCTCATCTGCGACGGCTTCGTGGTGGGTGAGGTCTTGGAAGAGGTGGCCGGTATCCTCATAGGGATGATCCATCGAGGGCCTTTTCGTGTCGAACGGATCCACCTCAAGGGGGAGCTCAGGGACGTCTTGTGCCTGGGGGCGGATGAGACCACGGGCAGGGTGGCGGAGCTCGTCCGGCGTTACAAAGAGAATCCCGACTTCTTCTACAAGGACGCCCCCATCAACGGGGCCTTGTGTCTGGACGAGGAGGGAAGGCTCCTGGGCCTTTACAGGATCAAGAGGCCCAGGAGGATAGCCGAGAAGGCCAACCGATACATAGCCAACTGGATCTTCAACATGGTCCAGGACCGGGCCCGAAGGCTGGCCGAGGAGAGGGCGAGACGGCTTCGCATACCCTTGGAGATGCTCCTGACCCCCAAGGAGGACATGGCCAGGGAGTTCATAAGCGCCGAGGAGGCCATAACCCAAAGCTTCAGGGACGGCACCATCGAGCTCGACAGGAGGGAGCTCTCCATCCACGATGTGGGGGGGATCAAGGTCGTGGCCGAAGAGGAGAAGCTCTCCCGGCTGGAGGGTCTCCTGGTCCACCACCCCGATTTCAGGGTGGTGGAACGGGAGGAGTACCGGGGGGATTACAGGGCCCGCAGCCTCATCCTAGAGGTCCCTTGGGACAGGGGGCGCATCACTCGCCGTTATACGGACTCAGAGGCCTGGAAGAGATATATGGGCAGGGGCATCCCCGAGGAGGAGCTGAAGACCGGGCTTGATCGGTGGTTGGAGGGCGCGGAGCCCGCATTGAGGCTGGAGCTCATCCTCTCCACATTCCCGGACATGGTGGAGTCGGAGCTCGGCAGTTGCATCCATGAGGAGAGGATCATCGCCCAGAGGGACTCCAAGGTCTACAAGGGTTACATCCCCATGAACGTGGAGTTCCTCATAGAGTACCTCTTTTCGGTGGGGTTGAGCCCACAGGCATGCGTGGAGTCGGTGCCCATCAAGCTCTGGGGGCGTTATCTGCCTGACACGGTCATATCCCACATACGCCGCCTCTACAACGTGCCGGAAAACGGGCCCCTGTATTAGCCCCCGGGGCGGAGGTGTATCGGACGCGGTGAATCTTCCGAGGCACGAGGGCGCGCCGTGGTCCGGATGTGAGGAAGGACGATGCAGAGACGGGGTAGAGGCGCAGCCGTGAAGGCATCCCCCCTGCTGGGGAGAGGTAGGGACATTCCGGTCCGGGGAGCTTTCACTTCGAAGGAACCGGCCCGCAGGTTCAGGGAGGCCATGGAAACGCGGGGAGGCGGGCGCAGGGGGAGGCAGGCCTGATGGGGATCCTGTACATCGACGCCTTCTCCGGGGCCAGCGGGGACATGATCCTGGGGGCCCTTCTGGACATGGGGGTGCCCCGGGAGGTCCTGGAAGCCGAGCTCGGAAAGCTCCCGGTGGAACGGTTCGGGTTGACGGCGGCCAAGGAGGCACGCCACGGGATCCACGGGACCAGGGTCCGGGTGGAGGTCCGTGAGGAGGCCCCGGGCCACCGTTCCATGGGCGAGATCCGGGCCCTGTTGCTCCAGGCGGGGCTGGATCCCGCAGTCAGGGACCTCGCCCTCAGGGTCTTTCAACGCCTGGCCGAGGCAGAGGGGAGGATCCACGGTGTGGCCCCTGATGCGGTCACCTTCCACGAGGTGGGGGCCCTGGACTCCATAGTGGATATAGTCGGCGCGGCCGCTGGGATCCGGTGGCTCAGACCGGGGCGGGTCGTCTGCTCTCCCCTGCCCCTGGGCAGGGGGTTCGTCCCGGGGAGTCACGGGGTCTTGCCGGTCCCGGCCCCGGCCACCCTGGAGATCCTGCGTGGCGTCCCTGTCTCAGAGGGGGGAGGGGAGGGGGAGCTCGTCACCCCGACGGGGGCCGCCATCATAGCGGAGATAGCTGGCGACTTTGGGCCGCTGCCTCCCATGCGGATCCAGGGGCTCGGGTACGGAGTGGGGCAGAGGGATTTGCCCCATCGCCCCAATCTCCTTCGCCTCATCCTGGGGGAGGGGGAGCCGGGTTCCTTGCGGGAGGACTGGGTGCTGGAGGCCAACATCGACGACATGAACCCGGAGTTCTGCGAGCACCTAGCGGAGCGGTTGATGTCACAGGGGGCCCTGGATGTGAGTTGGTCCCCCCTGACCATGAAGAAGGGCAGGCCGGGGCTTCTCCTCAGGGTCCTGTCGGAGCCTCATCGCAGGGACGCCATGGCCGAGATCATCCTCAGGGAGTCGACATCCATCGGGGTGCGTTTCCTCCCGGTCCTCAGGCGCTGTCTCGAGCGAAGGCACGAGGTGGCGGAGACCCCCTGGGGGCCGGTGCGCATCAAGGTCTCTCATGCGGGGGGGGAGGTCCTGAACGCCCTTCCCGAGTACCAGGACTGCCGGGAGATCGCTACCCGCACAGGCCTCCCCATAAAGGAGGTCTACCAGGAGGCCCTCTCCATCCACAGGAAAAAGAAGGCTCTCCCTTGAGTTCAGAGCGGGGATCGGATATAAACGAATCATCCGGGCGGGGGGATCGACGCAGGGACTGGGCGGATTCCTTTGCCCTGGCAGTGGCCACCTGTCTCGGGATCGGGCGCTGTCCGAAGGCCCCGGGCACGGTGGGGAGCCTCTTCGGGATCCCGCTCTGCCTGATATTCCAGGCCCAGCCTCCAGGGCTCGGGGCCCTGAGCGTGGTGGCATTCGTGGCCCTTTCGGTCTGGGCCGCGGGGCGGGCCGCGACCCTCCTGGGGGACAACGACCCCCCCAGGGTGGTGATAGACGAGGCCGCCGGGCTGCTGCTGGCCCTGTATTGGGTGGAGCCCGGGGCCCTCTCCATGTGTCTGGGGTTCGCCCTGTTCCGCCTCTTCGACGTGACCAAGGTCCCGCCGGCAGGCTGGGTCGAGAGGCGGCTCCCCGGCGGCCTGGGGGTAGTGGGCGACGACCTCGTTGCCGGGCTCTACGCCCACATGAGCCTGAGGGCGCTTCTGGCCGTGGCGGGGTGAGAGGAGATGGGGCCCGACAGAGGTCCCCAACGACTGACCCGCGGGGGGAAGGGGCTGGGTGAAGGATGACTTCGGTGGAGATTCCAGAGCCAGGGGCAGGGGCTGCCAGCCTCAGGGCGGAGGTGGTCACCATAGGGGACGAGCTCCTCTCGGGTGCCATCGTGGATACGAATTCCTCCTTGATCGCCGAGAAGCTCCTCGGGCTCGGTATCTCCGTGTGGCGCATGACCTCCGTGGGGGATGAATCCACGGGGATCGTGGATCTCCTCAGGGAGGTGGCAGGCCGCTCCCACCTCGGGATCGTCTCAGGGGGGCTGGGCCCTACCGAGGACGACCGCACCTCCCAGGCAGTGGCCGAGGCCTTCGGGAGGCCCCTTGCCCTGCACGAGCCGAGCCTCCGAAAGATCAGGGAGCTCTTCGAGAGGCTCGGCTTCGAGATGACCCCCAACAACGAGAGGCAGGCCTGGATCCCGCAAGGCGCGCAGGTAATACCCAACCGCATGGGCACGGCCCCAGGCTTCGCCCTGGAGGTGGGTGGGTGTCTATTGGCCTTTCTCCCTGGGGTCCCCAGGGAGCTCGAGGCCATGTTGGACGAGGGGCTCCTGCCCCTCCTGGAGAGCCGGGTGGGGCTGAGGGGGAGGGTGGCGTCGCGAACCCTCAAGCTCTTCGGCGTGACCGAGGCCAAGCTGGACCAGATGGTCAGGGGGGCCCTGGACGGGCTTCCCGGCACCAGCTTGGCCTCCTTGCCCAGATTCCCTGAGAACCGTCTCAGGGTAACGGTCAGGGCGCGAGGGCCGAAGGAGGCCATGGATCTGCTCCAGGAGGCGGAAAGACGCCTGAGGGAGAGGGTGGGCCCCTGGGTTTACGGGGTGGACGATGAGGAGCTGGAGTCAGTGGTGCAGGGGCTCCTGAGGAGACAGGGGAAGACCCTGGCCGTGGCCGAGTCCTGCACCGGGGGTCTCGTAGCCCACCGACTCACCAATATAGCGGGGAGCTCCGACGTGTTGGAGCGCGCGGTGGTGGCCTACAGCCTCAGGGCCAAAGAGGAGCTCCTGGGGGTGCCCAGGGGGCTCCTGGAGAGAGAGGGCCCGGTGAGCGGCGAGGCGGCGCGGGCCATGGCCCGGGGGGCAAGGGAGAGGGCAGGGACCACCATCGGGCTTTCTGTCACGGGGATCGCAGGGCCCTCTGGGGGGAGCGAGGAGACCCCGGTGGGGACGGTCTTCATGGGGCTGGCCGAGGGGGGCAGGAGTTTCGCCCAACGCTTCTGGTTCCGGGGAGGGCGGGGCAATGTCAAGACCATGGCCTCCAATGTGGCCCTGGACTGGCTCAGGCGCTATCTCCTCGGCGAAGACCCATGCGCATATCCGGGGCCGTGGAGGTAGACCGATGGGAGGAAGGGTGCCGAGACCTTGAGGTCCTTCGTGGCAGTGGAGATCCCCTCCTCCATCAGGCAGGGCCTGGGAGCCCTTCAGGCGAAGCTGAGGGGATCGGGGGAAGTGAAATGGGTGCGCCCCGAGTCGATCCATCTCACCCTCAAGTTCCTGGGGGAGATACAGCCCGAGGCGGTGGCCGAGATCCGCGAGGTCTTGGGGGAGGTGACGAGGAGGCACGAGCCTTTCTCGGTGAGGGTGAGCGGGGTGGGTTGTTTTCCGGGCCTCAGTCAGCCCAGGGTGGTGTGGGTGGGGCTCTCCGGGGACGGAGGCCGGCTCCACTCCCTTCAGGGGGATGTGGAGTCCGCCATGGAGCGCCTGGGTTTTCCCAAGGAGGAGCGCCCGTTCCGCCCGCATCTGACCCTGGGTCGCGTCCGATCCCCCAGGGGGAGGGATCTGCTGGTGGCCAGGATTCGGGCCCTGGAGGAAATGGAGCTGGGGGAATTCACGGTGCGCTCAGTGGTCCAGTTCCAGAGCGAGCTCCACCCGTCCGGGGCCAGATATACGCCGCTTTGGGAGGCCCTCCTTGGGCCTGCGCGAGAGGGGGGAGGGGCTCATCCATGAGCGCCTCGACTCGTAACAGGGCATCGTCTCCATAACGGGGAGGTGTGTTCCATGGAACTGGGTAAACAGAAGGACAAGGCACTGGAGCTCGCCATGGCCCAGATCGAGAAGCAGTTCGGCAAGGGCTCCATCATGCGCCTCGGGGCCGGGGCCCCTCTGGAGGATGTCAGGGTGATCTCCACCGGCTCCCCGAGCCTGGACCTGGCCTTGGGAGTCGGGGGGATCCCCAGGGGTAGGGTCACGGAGATCTACGGGCCGGAGGCCTCTGGCAAGACCACCTTGGCCCTCCATGTGGTGGCCGAGGCCCAGAAGGCGGGAGGGGTGGCGGCCTTCATCGATGCGGAGCACGCACTGGACGTGCACTACGCCCGCAGGCTAGGGGTCAACACCGACGAACTGCTCATCAGCCAGCCGGACACCGGCGAGCAGGCCCTGGAGATCGCCGAGATCCTGGTGCGCAGCGGGGCCATAGACGCCCTGGTGGTGGATTCGGTGGCGGCCTTGGCCCCGAGGGCGGAGATAGAGGGGGAGATGGGCGACGCCCACGTCGGGCTCCAGGCCAGGCTCATGTCCCAGGCCCTGCGGAAGCTCACCGCCGCCATCAGCAAGTCCCAGACAGCGGTGATCTTCATCAACCAGATCCGCATGCGGATCGGGGTCATGTTCGGCAACCCGGAGACGACCACGGGGGGGACCGCCCTGAAGTTCTACTCCTCCGTCCGTTTGGAGATCAGGAGGGTAGGGGCCATAAAGGACGGCCAGGAGGTGGTGGGAAGCCGCACCAGGGTCAAGGTGGTCAAGAACAAGATCGCCCCGCCGTTCAAGGAGGTGGAGTTCGATATCCTTTATGGCCACGGGATCTCCAGGGAGGGCGACGTCTTGGACCTGGCCACCGAGAAGGGGATCGTGGAGAAGCTCGGGACCTGGTACTCCTACAAGGGAGAGCGGCTCGGTCAGGGGAGGGAAAACGCCAAGACATTCCTCCTGGAGCACCCCGATGTCCTCAAGGCCATAGAGGGGGAGATCTGGGGGCAGACCGGGCTTCCCGGACCGGTGACGGAAAAGGAGGGGTGAACCCATGCTGGAGATCAAGAAGATCCTCGCCTTGGCCCTGGAGAAGAAGGCCTCCGACGTGCACCTCAAGGTCGGGCTTCCCCCCATCCTCAGGATCCACGGCAAGCTGGTGCCCGTCAAGGGGGAGAAGAGGCTCATGCCGGAGGACACCAAGGAGCTTGCCTATGCCATCATGAACGAGAGGCAAAAGGAGAGATTCAGGCAGGCCCTCGAGGTGGATCTGGCCTACGGGATCTCAGGCTTGGGGAGGTTTAGGGTGAACATATTCTCCCAGAGGGATTCCTTGGGCATGGTCCTCAGGACCATCTCGGTCGACCCCCCCACCATCCGGGAGCTCAATCTTCCTCCCATCCTGGAGAAGCTCGCCATGGAGCCCCGCGGCCTGGTGCTCGTGACAGGGACCACGGGGAGCGGCAAGTCCACCACATTGGCGGCCATGGTGAACCACATCAACAACAACCGCAACTGCCACATCATCACCATCGAGGACCCCATCGAGTTCCTTCACAGGGACAAGAAGGCCATCATCAACCAGCGGGAGGTGGGACAGGATACGAGCTCCTTCGCCTCTGCGCTGAGGGTGGCCCTCAGGCAGGATCCGGACGTGATCCTGGTGGGGGAGATGAGGGATCTGGAGACCATAGAGATCGCCATCCTCGCCGCCGAGACGGGCCACCTGGTCTTCAGCACCCTCCACACCCTGGACGCCCAGGAGACCATAAACCGTATCGTGGCCGTCTTCCCGTTCCAGCAGCAGAAACAGATCAGGCTTCAGCTCTCCTCCATCATCAAGGGGATCATCTCCCAACGCCTGGTGAACAGGGCAGACGGGCTCGGGCGGGTCCCGGCGGTGGAGGTGATGCTCTCCACGGCCAGGATAAGGGAGTGCATCGCCGAAGAGACCAAGACCCGCGAGATCCATGACGCCATAGCCCAGGGGCAGGCCAGCTACGGGATGCAGACCTTCGACCAGTCCCTCATGTCCATGTTCCGGAGGGGGATCATAAGTTACGACGAGGCGCTCGCCAACGCCAGCAACCCGGACGACTTCGCCCTCAGGGTGAGCGGGATCTCCGGGACGAGCGAGTCGCGTTGGGCCGGGGACCGGGAGGAGGAGTCGGAGCTGAAGCTGGATCTCGAGTGAGGCGCCCTTGTCCGGCGATAGCCAGGAGGCCATTGGTGTCGCCCTGAGGCATCTGGCCCGGCGGGACCGCACGGAGCTGGAGCTTCGAAGGATCCTCACGAAAAAGGGGTTCGAAGAGGAGGCGGTGCGGGGAGCCCTGGGGAGGCTCAGGGGGTGGGGATACCTCGACGATGAAAGGGTGGCCTTGGCCTTGGCCAGGGACCGTCTAGAGAGGTCGGGGTGGGGGCCGATGCGCGTCAGGGAGGAGCTCCTCCGACGCGGGATCGACCCCTCGGTCGTATCCAGGGTCATGCAACAGGTGATGGAGGGCAAAGAGGAGGAATCCCTCGCCAGGGCCGCGGCAAGGCGCTATAGCAGGACCCACCCCGGGGCCACGGGGGAGCGGGGGATGCGCCGCCTGGCCGGGTATCTGGCGCGGAGGGGATACTCCACAGAGGTCATCGTCAGGGTCCTCAAGGGATAACGCGAAGGAGATGGGTTCGGGGCCGGGCGAAGGTGATGACAGGGTCTGAGATCAGAGGTTATTTCCTGGAGTTCTTCCGCAAGAAGGGACATACCATCGTCTCCAGCTCTCCCTTGGTGCCAAAGGACGACCCCAGTCTGCTCTTCACCAATGCGGGGATGGTCCAGTTCAAGAAGGTCTTCCTGGGCGAGGAGAGGCGCGATTATCTCCGTGCCGCCAGCTCGCAGAAGTGCGTTCGGGCGGGGGGGAAGCACAACGACCTGGAGAACGTGGGAAGGACGGCCAGGCATCACACCTTCTTCGAGATGCTGGGGAACTTCTCCTTCGGGGACTATTTCAAGGAGGGGGCCATAGAGATGGCCTGGGAGCTCTTGGTTCGGGAGCTGGGCCTGCCACAGGATCGGCTCTGGGTGACCATCCACGAGGGAGACAGGGCCATGGGATTGGGGGCGGACGAGGAGGCGCGGGAGATCTGGGCCCGTTATGTCCCCCCCGAGCGCATCGTGGCCTGCCCCACAAAGGACAACTTCTGGCAGATGGGGGATACCGGTCCCTGCGGGCCCTGCTCCGAGATCGTCATGGACCAGGGCCCGGCGGTGGGGTGCGGCTCGTCTCAGTGCCGTGTGGGGTGCGACTGCGACCGTTATCTGGAACTGTGGAACCTGGTCTTCATGCAATACAACCGCGACCCTCAAGGGAGGCTCACCCCGCTGCCCAGGCCGAGCATCGACACAGGCATGGGCCTGGAGCGCATAACCGCGGTCATCCAAGGGAAGTCGAGCAATTACGATTCGGACCTCTTCTCCCCCATCATCCGCCTCATGGAGGAGATCTCCGGGAGGGCTTACGGGGTTGACGGCAAGGCGGACGTCTCCATGCGCGTGGTGGCCGACCACGCCCGAGGTGTGGCCTTCCTCATCTGCGAAGGGATAGTCCCGTCCAACGAGGGGAGGGGATACGTCCTCAGGAGGATCATCCGGCGCGCGGCCAGGCACGGCCGCCTGCTCGGTATCGATGGGCCGTTTCTCCACAGGGCCTCCCAGGTGGTGGTTGAGCAGATGAAGGATGCCTACCCCGAGCTGGGTCACAGGAGGGCCGCCATCGCCCAGATCGTCCTGAGGGAGGAGGAGAGATTCGCCGAGACCTTGGACAAGGGGCTTCGGATCCTCTGGGAGGAGAAGGAGCGCCTCAGGGCCAGAGGCCTCAGGATCGTCCCTGGGGAGGTGGTGTTTCGGCTCTACGACACCTACGGGTTTCCCGTGGACCTGACGGAGGACGTGGCCGCAGAGGATGGGTTCGGCATAGACGCAGAGGGGTTCGAGCGGGCCATGGAGGAGCAGAGGAGAAGGGCCAGGGCCGCCTGGGCCGGATCGGGCGAGGAGGAGGTCCCTGAGCCCTACAGGAGGATAGCGTCTCGCGGGATCTCCACGGAGTTCGTGGGCTACGAGGGGCTCTCGGCGGTGAGCGAGGTGGCGGCGCTCCTGGTGGGTGGCGAGGAGGCAGCACGGGCCGAGGCCGGGGCCCCTGTCGAGGTGATCGTCCCCAGGACCCCTTTTTACGGGGAGTCAGGGGGACAGGTGGGGGACCGGGGGGTGATCCATGCCCCCGGGCTCAGGGTCGAGGTGAGAGACACGCTTCGGCCGCTGCCAGGGCTCACGGTCCACGTGGGAGAGATCGTGGAAGGGTCGCTCTGCGTCGGCCAGGAGGTGGAGCTCAGGGTGGACGAGGGGGCGAGGTGGGACACGGCCAGGAACCACAGCGCCACCCACATCCTCCAGTCGGTCCTGCGGGAGGTCCTGGGGGAGGTGGTCCACCAGTCAGGTTCCAAGGTGACCCCCGATGGTTTCCGCTTCGACTACACCTATTCCTCCCCCGTGAGTGCAGAGGAGATCGCCCGCATAGAGAGGCGGGTCAACGAGCGGATCCGCGAGAACGTCCCGGTGGATGTGGCCTTTCTCCCTTATCGGGAGGCCATCGCCTTGGGGGCCATGGCCCTCTTCGATGAAAAATACGGAGAGACGGTGCGGGTGGTGCGCATGGGGGACTTCTCCACGGAGCTCTGTGGGGGCACCCACGTCCTGCGCACGGGAGATGTGGGTTTTTTCAAGATCCTCAGCGACCGCAGCATCTCTGCGGACACAAGACGCGTGGAGGCCCTCACCGGTAGGGCGGCTGTGGAGTACGTCCAGGCCAAGGAACAGGCCATGGCGGAGCTGGCGGTCCTCCTCAAGGCCGCCCCAGAGGAGATCATGGACAAGGCGCGCCGCCTCCTGGAGCGCCAGAAGGAGCTGGAACGGGAGATCCGGGAGCTGAGGGCCAAGGTGGCCAGCGGCCAGTCCCGGGACCTACTGGAGGAGGCCAGGGAGATCGGCGGGGTCAGGGTCCTGGCAGCGGAGGTGGATCTCGAAGACCCCAAGGCCATGGGTGATCTGAGCGACCGACTCAAGGACAGGCTGGGCTCGGGGATAGTCCTCCTTGGGTCCAGGTCCAAGGAGAAGGTGATACTCACAGTCTCGGTGTCCAAGGACCTGCAGGGCCGTTTTCCTGCAGGGGAGCTGATGAAAGAAATCTCCCGGGCAGTGGGTGGCAAGGGGGGAGGAAGACCGCACTTCGCCCAGGGAGGCGGACCGGAGGTGGATAGGCTTCCCCAGGCCCTCCAAATGCTCCAGAGGCTGGTGGAGGGGGCAACGGATTAAAGGGCTTAGACCCTGTGGTCATCCGCGCGGCATGCCGCGTACTCCCGCAAGCAAGGCGCAACTGGTCGCGGGGGACGGCGGCATTGGACTGTCTCGTCTATCTGGTCTATTCCGTCTGTTTCGTCTATGCCCGATTTCCTAGGGATTTAACCTCCGGGGGATCCTTGCCCCCTCCCTCGGTCGGCCTCAGCCTTGCTTGGGCCAAGAGGGCTTCCCCAGCTCCAAATCCTGGAAAATCAAAACGCCTCCGCCCTGCCTGCGCCAAGCGGAGCGCGGCAGGCAAGCCGCTCCGAGAGACGCCGCCACCCTGTGATCACTTACAGCAAGGCGGCCCTGAGGCGCTCCTCCCATCTCCTGGCCACCTCCCAGAGGCGTTCTTCCTCTATCTCAGGGGTGGAGCTCAGCAGCTCCTGGGCTTCCTCCTCCCCTATTTCCAGCTCTTGGGACAACAAGAAGGGGTCGAGCTCCTCCCCCACCAAGGCCCTGGAGCAGGAGGCGACGGCCCCGAGGAATCGATCGCCCCTGAAGATGGGGATCACCATCTTGCAAAGCCCGATCTGGCAGAGCTCCACCACCGGCCCCCGTGACCGCTCGGCCTGCTTCATGAGGGCCTGGCTGCTCTGGCCGCACACGAAGGTCAGCGATTGGGGCCTCCTGCGCACCTTGAGACATGTCTCCGGGTATTCGCCTTCGTGCAGCAATATCATGCCCTGGGGATCGACGAGGGTGGCCACCATCCCCAGCTCCGCGGCGATCTCCCCCAGGATGGCCGACCATCCATCCCTGTCCCGGATCTCAAAAAGTTCGTCCTTTCCCATGGTTTTCCTCCGGAGGCTCGCACGCTGCGGCCCGCTCTCAGACCCACAACCCCCCCGTTGTCAAGGATGGAGCTGCCTCCTCTTGGCGATGTCCACTACCTGCTGCTGAGTCGGCAGGCGGCGAAGGGAGGCACCGCCGTCCACATGGATGATCTGGCCGGTGACGAAAGAGGACTCGTCGCTGGCCAGCCAGAGGGCGGCACTGGCCACCTCCTCCACCTTGCCCAGCCGCCCCAAAGGGGTTTCCTCGGTCAGGGCCTGGATGAGGTCCGGGTACCTCTCGAAGTATCTCTCGGTCATGGGCGTCCGCATGAAACCCGGGGCCAAGGCGTTGATGCGGATCCCCTTGGGTCCGTATTCCACGGCGGCTATCTTGGTGGCGTGGTTCAGGGCCGCCTTGGCCCCGGAATAGGCCACCAGCCCCTCCCCCACCAAGGTCGCATTGACGGACGAGAACAGGATCAGGGAGCCGCCCGGGCCCATGGCGTTTGCCGCATGGCGCATGAAGGAGACTGCACCGAAGAAGTGGACAGCGGTCATGGCATGGAGCTTCTCCGGGGTGAGATCCTTGAGGGGCGTGGCCTGATCGAAGCCCACGGTGTTGACGGCCACATCGATCCGCCCGAATCTTCGAACGGTCTCCCGGATGAGCCCCATTACCTCCTCGTCCGAGGTGATGTCGCACCTGAGCGCGACCCCGTCGATCCTCTCGGCCAGCTCCTCCAGAAGCGCCACGCGCCTGGCCGCTGCCACCACCTTGGCCCCCTCCGAGGCGAAACGCTCCGCAATGGCCTTCCCGAACCCGCTGGACGCCCCCAGGACCACCGCAACCTTTCCGTCCAATCTCCCCATCTTTTCCTCACGGAGCCAGCATACAGAAGGGCGCGCCACCGCATGCCCTCACGGGACGACTGCCCCCCCCAAAACGGCTACAGAGAGTAGCAGACAGGACCGCCAGAGTCAATTCGGTCTCGAGGGCCTTCAAGGATGAGGGGGGTACTGAAGCCGGCCCTGGTGGAGGTTGGAGCGGGACGGCCCTAGGGGGCCTCCGTAACGGGCGCACGGCACCCTGCCTGATGGGTGGCGAGGGGGCGGGTAAGATGCCGCCCCCTCGTGACCGGCTGCCTTTTTTTCAGCCTCCAAGTATGAGGATCACCCTCGTGCGGGCGCACGCGCTGGGCCGCGTGGTCACTTGCGAAAATCCAGGACGCCGGAGATCTTCTTCCACTTCCCTCCCTGGACCTGGAACATGAAGACGTTGTACGCCCCCTGATGGCTCTCCTTGGTGAAGGTTACAGGGACCCCGCCGAAGATGTCATCGTTGACGGTCCCCATGGTCTCCATGGTGTCGATGAGTCTCTCCCTGGTCAAATCCTTGCCCGTCTTCTGTGCGGCCAAGGCGAAATGATGGACACCCCAATAGCCTGCCGTAGTAGGCAGATCCGGCGGCTTTGCGAACCAGGCCACATGCCTCTTGAACCACTCCCTGACGGACTCCAGGGGACTGTCCTCGTAAGGATATTCCGTCTGACCGGTGACATAGAGCCCGTCCGGGGAAACACCCGCATCCCTGAGCAAGTTGACCACCATCTGGGTGTAAGCCGGGGTCATCCCGCACATGTCAACCTGCCAGCCCAACTTCCTGGCCTCGCGAAAGGCCCCGACGGTCTCGCGGATCACCGTGGCGAGGACGACCAGCTGCACATCTGCCCTCTTGAGATTGGCTATCTGGGAGCTGAACTCTGTGGCGCCCCTCTTGTAGGACTCCGCCGCGGCCAGCTCCAGCTTGTGCACGGCCAGCTGGTCCTTGACCCCCTTGAGCATGATGTCGCCCATCTCGTCGTCCTGGTAGAGGATTCCGATCCTCTTGTACCCCTTGTTCTCAACGAAGTATTTCACCAGGCAGCGGGCCTGATCGTAGTACGGCACAAACCCCCCGAAGCTGTAACGGTCGTACGGGTCGTAGAAGCCGGAGGCCGCGGTCAAAGGGTACATCTGCGGGATCTTCTTCCCTGAGATGATGGGCTTTGTGGCCAGGGCCGTGGGGCTCCCCATGTTCCCTATGAAGCAGAAGACCTTGTCCATGTTGATCATCTTGTTGGTGACCATGATGGCCTTCTTGGGGTCGTAGGCGCTGTCCTCGATGACGAACCTGATCTTGCGGCCGTGGATGCCGCCTGCCTCGTTGATCTCCCTGGCCCTCATCTCCAGCCCCATCTTCACCTGGATCCCCCATCCCGCTATGGGCCCGCTGAGGTCCTGATGGGAGCCGATGAGGATCTCGGTGTCGGTCACCCCCTCCTCCGCCGCTGCACGCACGGCCAAGGGTCCGAATGCCATGAAGAGCGCCATGACACCAAAGAGCAATGCCTTTTTCATGTCGGATCCTCCTTTCCGGTCTGTTTGATGCCCTGGCTCCACGCCAAGGTCATGGACGCGGGCGGGCTTGAAGCCCGCCCGGAGGCCCTCAACGCTGTGGGTTACATCTTTGCAGGCGGTCGTCACCAGGCCCAACAAGCCACTTCCAACCCGCAAAGGGCCTTTGTCTGCCCGCTCAGAAAGGAGTCCATCCCTCACCGCCAGCGGCCCGTGGCTTGTCCCGACACGCGACGTGCCACTGGCAACGGTCCCTTGCGGCAAGCCCGCATCGGGCGGGAAGGCGCAAGTCACTTCTCATAGCTTATCCAGTCCGAGATCTTGACGAATTTTCCCCCCTTTATCTGGCTCATGAAGTAGTACTTGGATCCCAGGTGGCTCGTGGGGCTGAAGCTCACAGGCGGGCCGCCCAGAGGGGTCGGGACGTCCTTGAAGGTCTCCAGGGCGTCTATGAGCTTCTCCCTGGTCAGGTCTCTCCCCGCCCTCTCCGCGGCCACGCCGAAGAAGTGGACGGCTTCGTATCCCGGATAGCAGGTCATCTCCGGGGGCTTCTGGAACCACTCCTGGTACCTCTTGGCCCATTCCTTGAGGGAAGGGAGGTCCGTGGCCTGGGGATCCGGGTAACTGGAGAGTATGTAAGTCCCATCGGCCGAAAACCCGGACTGCTGAGAAAGGATCGGGACATAGTGGGATGCCGAGGCCGAGGTGCAGGCCACATCCACCTCCCAGTTGAGCTTGCGGATCTCCTTCAAGGCCCCCACGGTCTCCCTGATCACCGTGGCCAGGACCACCACCTGCGGGTCGGCCTTCTTGAGGTTGGCTATCTGGGAGCTGAAGTCAGTGGCCCCCCGCTTGTAAGGCTCCGCCGCCACGAGCTTCAGGTTGTACAGGGCGAGCTGATCGGTCAGCCCCTTCTGGACCTCTGCCCCCAACTCGTCGTCCTGGTACATGAGAGCGAACTTGGTGTACTTCTTGGTGTCCACGAAGTATTTGGCGATGTTCCTCCCCTGGACGATGTAAGAGGCGTACAAGATGAAGCTGTATCTGTTCAGGGGGGTGTGGAACTGGTCCGAGAGGGAGACTGGAAAGAGGGCTGGTATCTTCTTCTGTGTCATGGTGGGGAGCACAGCGAGGGCAGCTGGGGTCCCGAAGATGGCCACGAAGGCGAAGACCTTGTCCAGGTTGATCATCTTGTTGGTGAGCATCACGGCCTTCTTGGGGTCGTATGCGTGGTCCTCGACGATGAGTTTGATCTTCCTGCCGTGGATCCCGCCCGCCTCGTTTATCTCCCTGACCCTCATCTCCAGACCGTTCTTCACCGCCACACCGAAGGCCACGGCGGGCCCGCTCAGGTCCTGCTGAGAACCGAGGACGATCTCGGTGTCGGTCACCCCCTCTTCGGCCGCCGATATGGACGGCAGCAGCATGCCCAACGCAATGGTGACAAGTCCCACGAGCTTCATCTTCCTCATGATCGGCCTCCTTTCCCACACTGTTTGAGAGATGGGCCCCCGCCGAACGGGCCCGGTTTCGAGCATGGATCTTGTTGGCATCTAGTTTCCCTCGACCCTCGATACGCCTCATGGGTCGCCCCGTTCGCCTCCCTGCGATCACCCCGAGGCAGGGGGATGACACGGGTTCGAGCCGGCCTCACCGCCTTTCTCTAAGCCCCCCTGTACATGGATTCTATCAGATCCTTGAACCTCTCGCTTATCATCTTCCGTTTGAGCTTCATCGTGGGGGTGATCTCGTCGTCGTCCGTAGTGAGCCTGATATCGATCAAACTGAACTTCTTGATGGTCTCCACTCGTGCGAACTGCTTGTTGACCTCTTCCACCTCCTTTTCGATGAGTTTGATGATCTCCGGGGCCTTGGTGAGGCTGGCGTAAGTGGTGAACGGAATGCGGTTGTCCTGGGCGTACTTCATGACGTTTTCCTCATCTATCATGATAAGGGCCGTCAAGTACTTCCGTCCGTCCCCTATGACCACCGCGTCGTTGATATAAGGGCTGAACTTGAGCTGGTTTTCGATCTCGGAAGGTGTGATGTTCTTTCCTCCGGAGGTGATGATGATGTCCTTCTTGCGATCCGTTATGACGAGATGGCCGTCCTCGTCCAACCTCCCCACATCCCCGGTATAGAGCCACCCGTCGATCACCGTTTCCCTTGTCTTCTCCGGCTCCTTGTAATAGCCCATAAAGACGTGGGGGCCCCTCAAGAGGATCTCGCCGTCCTCGGCGATCTTGACCTCCGTCTCCAGTATCGGGGTCCCAACCGTGCCGAACTTCACCTGGTTGCGCGGGTGGATGGTGGACACCCCGGAGCTCTCGGTTTGCCCGTAAGCTTCCAGCATCTCGAGACCTAGGGCCTTGTAGAACCTGAGGAGATCTGGGGAAATGGGCGCGGCACCGGAGGCCAGGTACCTGGCCTTGCTCAGGCCCAGCATCTTCTTCAAGTTCTTGAGCACAGCCCAGTCGGCCAGCCAAAAGAGGATGCGCAGGTAAAAAGGGACAGGCCTGTGGGCCAATCGGAGGTCCCCCACCTTGTGGCCGATCTCCAAGGCCCATTTGAAGGCGAGCTTCTCCAGTCGGGTGGAGTCCTTGATCTGGATGACCAGGGAGGAGTAGAACTTCTCCCATATCCTCGGCACAGCGAAGAAGACCGTGGGCGATACCTCCCGGAGGTTCTCGGGGACCGTATCGAGTTCCTCCACGAAGTTTATGGTGTAGCCCACCAGGAGGTGGTTGAAGACCGATCCTGTGCGCTGGGCCACGTGGCACAAGGGGAGGAAGGAGAGCATCTCGTCGGTGGGGTATCCGGGGTTGATCGTCTGCTGGAGGCGGCTCACGGCCAGGATGTTCCTGTGGGAGATCATGGCGCCCTTGGGGGGCCCGGTGGTGCCCGACGTGTAGACCAGTATGGCCAAGTCATCGGGCTTGGTCTCCCGTAGGCGTCGCTCGAAGAGCTCGGGCTCCTGTGCATCCAAGACCCTCCCAAGTTCGAGCAACTCCTCGAAGCTCATCATCATGGGGTCCCTGAAGTGGCGAAGCCCCTCCATGTCTATGACTACGATCTTCTCCAGGTTCGGGAGCTCGTTGCGGACCTCCAGGACCTTGTCCAGCTGTTCCTCGTCCTGGACGACGACGAACCTGGCCCCGCAATGGTTCACTATGTAGCGGACCTGCGCCGGCGAGTCGGTGGTGTAGATCCCCACGGTCACACCGCCTGCGGCCAGGATCCCCATGTCGCTGTAAAGCCACTCCGGGTTGTTCTCGTCGATGATGGCCACAGTGTCGCCCTTGGTCAGGCCCAAGGAGATGAGGCCCAGGGCCACGTGCCTGGCGTTCTCGCCGTACTGGCGCCATGAGATATCCCGCCAGATGCCGAAGACCTTCTCCCGCATGGCGGTCCGCTCTCCCCAC
>Ga0068707_1000208_pt1 | contig 34080 bp, 30 predicted proteins | sample YNPNPMetaG_FD_66600 | JGI IMG/M metagenome (GOLD analysis project Ga0068707, IMG submission 66600) | Anoxygenic and chlorotrophic microbial mat microbial communities from Yellowstone National Park, USA - YNP NP MetaG | ecosystem: Environmental > Aquatic > Thermal springs > Hot (42-90C) >... | reverse complement strand
GATGGGAAGACGGCGGCGGTGGCCCCTAGGTCCACCCCCATGTTGGAGATGGTCCCACGGGCGGCCATATCCAGCTCCTCCACTCCAGGGCCGAAGAACTCCATGATGGTCCCCAATCCCCCCTTGACGCTGTGACGCCTCAGCAGCTCCAGGATGACGTCCTTTCCCGAGACCCAGGGCTTGAGCCTCCCTGTGAGGTGGATCCCCCAGATCCTGGGCATCACGAAGTGGAAGGGCCTTCCAGCCATGGCCAGGGCCACATCCATCCCCCCGGCCCCTATGGCGAGCATACCAAGGCATCCACCGGTGGTGGTGTGGCTGTCGGAGCCCAGCAGCGACTTGCCTGGTACCCCGAACCTTTCTCTGTGGACGTGATGGGAGATGCCGTTTCCCGCTGGGGAGAGCAAGACCCCGAACTTGGCCGCCGTGGACTGGAGGAACCTGTGGTCGTCGGCGTTCTTGAAATCGGTCTGGAGGATGTTGTGGTCGATATAGCTGACGGAAAGCTCCGTCTTGACCCTGGGGATCCCCATGGCCTCGAAGGCGAGATAGACCATGGTGCCCGTGGCGTCCTGGGTGAGGGTCTGATCGATCCGGATGCCCACCTCTTCCCCTCGCACCATTCGACCCTCCACCAGGTGAGTTTCTATCAGCTTCTCGGCAAGGGTCATTCCCATCGGAACCTCCAACTCTTGCTGGTTTTGCAAAATCGCCTCTCGTGCGCCGGTCGGGGCGATACGAGAGAACAGGGTTCTTGCGACATCATTGATTATGCCTCTTGCCGGAAAAAACGCAAGGAAGGCCCCTTCCAGCGAGTCGGGCTGGGGAGTGCTAGGAGTTTCCCAACATCCCCTGCAGCCTCCAGGCATCCTGTGCAGCGTAGCCCGCCTCGTCATTGTCGAAGTAGCAGAAGACGTCCTTGCCGGAGCCGGCCCACGTTCTGATGGCGCTCGCCCACCCGCCGAGGGCCCGCTCGTCGTACTGGCCCTGGTAGGCGCCCTTTGGGCCGTGGAGCCTCACGTACACGAACTTTGCTGTGACCTCTCGAGGAGAGAAGAGACCTGCCAGCTCGAAGATGCAAAAGGCCACATCCCTTTCGGCCATGGCCAGGAAGGCCTTCTCGTTGAACCAACTGGGATCCCGCAACTCCATGGCGTACCTCGGTCCCGCCGGGAGTGCCCAGAGAAAATCGCGGAGCCTCCCCGCATCGAAGCGCCAACGAGGAGGCAGCTGAAAGAGGATCGGCCCCAGCTTGCCGCCGAGGGTGGCCACCGTGTCCAGAAAAGGCGAAAGCGTCCTCTCCGGATCGGCGAGTTTTTTCATGTGGGTGATGAACCGGCTCGCCTTCACTGCGAAGAGGAACCCCTCCGGTGTGGTCTCCCTCCACCTTGCCAGGGTCTCCCTGCTGGGGAGGCGGTAAAAGGAGTTGTTGACCTCAACCGTTCGGAACCGCGCGGCGTAATGGCGCAGAAACTCCGTCTTTGGCAGCCCCGAAGGATAAAAGGGACCGCGCCAATGCTCGTAGTGCCAACCGGAGGTCCCGATCAGGACCCTGCCCACCGTTTTCGCGTCACCTCCTCCTTAGACCATACTCCCACCCGGGCCCCCGCGGCAATCCTCCTTCAGGTCCTCTTGCAGCATTTCATTTTCCTTCCCATCCTCGACGGGCGCCGCCCCCCAGCCGGAGGCACGCGCCGTGCTGCGACGCGAGGCCCTTTCAGCGACGCCCCACTGACAGCTTGCGGCTCCGACAAGATGGAACTTGACACCCCATGGCGAGGCGTAGTAGAAGCGTCTGCAGGCGGGTGCTTCCCGAATTCGCCTCGGATGCCGACAGAGGAGGCCAGTGGGATGAGCGGGGAAAAGCGTCGCCGGTTGCTGGAGATGCTCCTCGAGAGGTCCTACCAGTATCGCCCGGAGAAGCCCTTCACCCTCTCTTCCGGGAGGGTCAGTCCCTACTTCATAGACTGCAAACCGGTCACCAACAGCGCTGCTGGGCTCGCCTTGGTGGGGGAGATCTTCTTCGACCTCGTCGCAGGGCTGGACATAGCTGCCATCGGGGGCCTGACCATGGGCGCTGACCCCATCGCCCACGCGGTCTCGCTGATCAGCTGGCAAAAGGGCAAACCTGTCAATTCCTTCAGCGTCCGCAAGGTGGCCAAGGACCACGGGCACGAGAGCTCCAGGGTCCTGGTCGGCTACGTTCGTAGTGGGGATCGTGTGGCCATAGTGGACGACGTGATCACCACGGGGCAGTCGACCATCCAGGCTATCGAACAGGCCGCGGCGGGCGGACTCCTGGTGGTCAAGGCGGTGGTGCTGGTGGACAGGGAGGAGGGCGGAAAGGGGGAGATAGAGAAAAGGGGCGTGGAAGTGGAATCCATCTTCACCTTGTCGGAGCTGAGGGAGGAGGCCGCCAAACGATCGAGGGGGTCGGTGGGAGCCCCCAGCGATGAAACCCGCAACGGGTAAACCGGGCCGTTGACCCACTACCTCGGGTGTCTCCCGAGGACCTACCGAGGGCGGCGTAACCGGAAAAGGTGTTTCCTCATCCGCGCCGAATGGATATAATGCATCGGTATGACAGGTTGCTCGACAAATGGCTGGAGGGCTTTTCAGGTCATCGCTATGTGTGCTGGTCCCAGTCTGCCTCCGTAGTCTTTACGAAGGGAATTCCGGGACCAAGCCAATTCGGGCGGTCCGGGACCTTGGCTTGCGCTGCGGTCATGATCCCGGAGACCTTTTCCACATCCCCTTCGATAGGATCACCGGTTGAGGGAACGAAGGCCTTACGGTGTAGGTCGATTGCAGGGAGTTTTTCGGGGCGTGCGATGGATTTCAAAGGTATGGACAGACGCTCGGGGCTGGACCGACGGGTAGAAAGGGAGATCCGCCTTCCGGAGCGCAGGGTGGCGGAGAGGAGATCGTCGGTGCCGGATGAGTTCTATTTCGACTCGGTGGACGCGGCCTTGAGGAGATTTCCGGACCAGTTGTGGCTGGCCAAGGGCAAGCCGAGACTGTGGGTGAGATTGTACGAGAACGAGGGCGTCACCGTTTGGAGGGACTTGGGCTTCGGGCTGATCAGGTTGGTGACCCCTGAAGGGGTGAGCGAGGGAAAGGACATGGTCGCGGTCAAAGGGGTCTACGCGGTGTGCCGCGACCGAAAGATAGAGGTCTATATGGAAGAGGCCGCGACAAAGGCGGCCTCCGACCATACGGGATCAGGGGAGTGGATCTCCCCCACGGAAGACACATTGGAACTCGAGGTGGAGGCGGAGGTGGTACTCGACGATCTCGACGAGGGGCCGTCGGAGCCCTGAAAGGGTGGGGGTCGGGTATCCTGTCCGACACGCGGTGGGGACGGGAGGGAAAGCGGGGGACATGACCATCCAATGCCAGTGACTGACCGGGCGCCAGTAGATTCATGCGTGAGGTTCGAGAAATGGCGTACACGTATCAGGAGCTGAGGGAAAAGACAGTGGCGGAGCTTCGCGAGATCGCCTCGGGGATAGAGCACGAGGCGGTCCAGGGTCACACCCAGATGAACAAGGCCCGCCTTCTGGCCGCCATATGTGAGGCGCTGGGCATCGAGATGCGCGAGCGGCATCAGGTAGTAGGCCTCGACAAGGCGGCCATCAAGGCGCAGATCAAGCGACTCAAGGCGAAGCGCACCGAGGCCCTGGCAGCGCGGGATTACGCGAGCCTCAAGAGCACGCGCAGGCAGATCCACTTTCTCAAGCGGCGCCTTCGCAAGGCGATGGTCTGAAAAGGGTCATTTGCGGTTTCAGCGTCACCGTGCGACCTCCACGGGGGTCCTCCCTCGGCGATCCAGAGGTGGATCGCATTTCACGAGGCACTTTCCGGACCCCATCTGTAAAGCCCTCGCCGCCCGCACGGAATTCCACGGCTCCGGGTAACGGCCAGGTTTGTTGGGTCCCTTGACAGAGCCAGACCGGAGGGATATATGGAGACCTCAGGATCCGGGCCTCGCCCGGCCAAGGAGAGAAGGGCCGAGATCGGAGGAGAGACGGACAGGGGGGAAGTGGAATGGACGCGGGGATTCAGGGAGCCGTCTTGCGCAGGAGGGGAGGAGAGCCATGAGATGCTTCGGTCTGGGAGGAAAAGTCGCGGTACTTTTTTGGGGGATCCTTTTTTGCACAGCGGCAGGCAGGTCGGCCTGGGCCGAGGTGGGGGTCACGGACAACAGCATCCTCATCGGGTCCATACAGGATACGACCGGGGCGGTGGCGGCCTTTGGGATTTCACGCCTCGAGGCGATAAAGGCCTTGCTGAATCATGTCAACGAACAGGGAGGGGTCAACGGGAGGAAGATCCTTTACGTGAGCGAGAGCGACAACTACGAGCCTCCCAAGACGGTCCTGGCATTCAAGAAGCTGACGGAGGTGGACAAGGTCTTTTGCATCGTTGGCCCGTTGGGCGTGCCGAACATCATGGCCATGATACCGCTGGCCCAGGAGCGCAAGATACCGACCTTGTTCATAGGGGGGAACACCTCCAAGCTCTACCACCCCCCGCAGCGTTACATTTTCGGGCTCTGGCCGGCCTACGAGGACTTCGCCAAGGTCCTCGCCGATTACCTCGCCCTGGACCTCAGGATGCCCGACGCCAAGGTCGCACATATACACCAGGACAGCGACTCCGGCAGGGACAGCCTGAAGGGATTCCAGGAGCAGATGGCCAAGCACTACCCCGGAATGAAGCTTGTGGCCTCGGAGGGTTTCAAGTACGGCACGGTGGATTTCAGCGCCAACGTCTACAGGATGAGGGAGGCAAACCCGGATGCGGTGGTATTCAGCACGATTTTCACCTACTCCGCTCAGATAGCCCGGGAGATGGAGAAGGTGGGGTGGAAGCCGATCCTCCTCATGGACGCCACAAGCGGGGATGACCGCTTCATCGCACTGGGCGGATCCGCGGTCCAGGGCGCGGTGGCCCAGAAGACCCTGCCCCTCATGACAGAGGATCTCCCCGGAATAAAGTTCTACAAGGAGCTCATCAAGAAGTATTTCCCGGAGAGCAAGATCAACCCGTCTCAGTTCGGGGCCACCGGCTTCGTGGAGATGCAGCTGGCCCTGGAGGCCATCAAGCGGGCGGGGAAGGATCTCACCCGGGAGGGTCTGGTGGATACCTTGGATTCGTTCCGGGACGTGGACATAGGGAGCATACCACCCGTCAGCTACAGCCCGCAGAAGCGCTGGGGGTTGAACCAGGTCATCCTCGTCAAGGTCCAAGGCAACGAATTCGTGAAGGTGAGCGGCTGGCGCGGGCCCAGATAGAGGGCCAAGACGGCCCTCCGGTGCCCCAAGGCGAAGCCCGTGGCGGGCTGCGGCCCTGGAATCGCGCCCCCTGAGCGGGCGGTCGCCGGGATGTCGCTCCGCAGGGCGACTCTGTCCACTCAGGCTGTTGTCCTCGGGCCTCGCTGAACGTGCCGTCGATCAGGGCGCCTCTCCTTGGCCTCTTGGAGGCCAGATGGGCCCAAAGGGAGGTATGGCCATGGAGGCCGAAAAGGAGATTCAGTCCCTTCTGGAGGCCCGGCTCGGCCAATTGGAGCGGGCAAAGAGGGGGGGAAGCAGGATCGTCGGCTATATGCCGGGGGGCTACTTTCCAGAGGAGCTGGCCCTGGCCTGCGGGGCCATCCCCGTGTGTCTGATCCGGGGGGGGGATCACTGGGCCACCGAGATCGCAGATGCCTATGTGAGCCGCTGGATAGATACCTTTTGTAGGGCCCAGATAGGCTATGCCATTTCGGGAAGGGACCGGTATTATGGCCTCCTGGATCTGCTGGTGATCCCGGTCACTGACAACAATGTGAGGGCCGTCTCTGACGTGCTGGGCTATCACACCAGCATGGAGGTGTTTCCCTTCGGGGTGCCCCACGTCAAGGAGGAAAGTAGCCGAAGATATTATCTGCACGGGATCACGAGGCTCAAGCAAAGGCTGGAGGCGCTGACCGGGGTCCCCATCACGGAGGAGAGACTCCAGGACGCCATCGCCTTGTGCAACCGGGAGAGACGGCTTCTCAGGGAGATCAGCCTCACGAGAAACAAGGAAGGCGTGCCCATCAGCGCCAGGGATTTCGTCCGGCTGAATCACGCCTCCATGCTCTGTGACAAGGAGGCGATGGTCGGGGAGCTGGAGGAGGTTCGCCGGGGGCTCGAGGTGCGGGAGGGCCCCAAGGCCGAGGGTCCCAGGGTCCTGATCACGGGCTCCACCCTGGCCATGGGTGACTACAAGGTCCTGGATCTCCTCGAAGAAGCCGGGGCGACGGTCGTGGTGGAGGAGTTCGCCGAGGGGATCAGACCCTACTGGGAGGATGTGAGCAGTGGGGGTGACCCCATGGAGTCGCTGGCAGAGTGCTACTTCATGCGGAGGGCGGCACCGGCCTGGTTCAGGCCAGGGGACGAGAGGCATGAGTTCCTCATGAGGCTGGCCGAGGAGTTTCGGGTGGATGGTGTGGTCTGGTACTCCCTGATGTATCGCGAGTCCTACAAGATAGAGTCGCATTATTTCAGGGACATGCTCAAGAGGGAAAGAGGGCTCAACATGTTGGTCCTGGAGTCCGACTACGATCCATCGGAGGAAGGTCCCATGAGGACCAGGGTGGAGACCTTTGTCCAGACCCTGGGGGTGTGAAGATGGCCGAGTATTACGACGAGGTCCTCGAGCTCTGTGGGTTCGAGGCTCAGGAGGTGGAAAGGGGTCGGCCCAGGATCGAGAGGGCGTTGGAGAGGCTGAGGTTGGGTCCCGGGGATATGGAGGTGGCCAAGGAGCGTCTGGGGAGGTTCTTCGAGATCGAGCTGCGGGGGGTCAGGAGGCTCCTCAGGGTCTGGCTCCAGGAGACCTTCGATGCGGTATTGGCGCGGGAAGATGGCAAGGGGGTGGTGTATTTCGGATATCCTCCCATCCAGGCAACGGGCATGGCCATCAGGGTGGCCTCCAAGGGGAAGCTCTATGTGGGCTGCCCCGAGATGGTCCTGTGCCACACGTTGGGTCAGATCTTCGACAAACTCACCCCGTTGCTGGAGGCCGCAGAGGGGGGAGGCCTGCCGCCCGGCCACGCCATGTGTGCCCTGCTCCAGATCAAACACGGGGCGCTGGCCATGGGGATCCTCCCGGTGCCGGATCTCGCGGTGGCCACCAGCTATTACTGCGACATGGGGCCGAAGGCCGACGAGCTCATGGAGAAGCTCCATGGCCATCGCACCATCTACATCGACAGTTGCATGGATTCCCCTTGGGGGGAGTGGCCCTCCTTTCACACCGAGAGGGTCGCCTACCTGGGGGCCCAGATAAACAAGTTCTTCGATGAGGTACGACGGCTCTTCGGGGTCGAGGTGGACGAGGCCGCTTGGGGCGAGGCCAAGGCCATAGGTCGCCACCTGTACGAGAGCTCGAATCGGCTCAATCAACTGATGATGGCCGATCCCATGCCGCTCAGCGGGGCCGACGTGGAGCTGGCGCTGCAGTTCGCCACCGCTTGCACGGGGAGCGCCATGATCGATGGGCCGGAGGCCATCGATCTTTTGTGCCAGGAGGTGGAGGAGAAGATCAAAGAGGGGAGGGGTGTGGTGGAGAAGGGGGCCCCGAGGGTCCTGATCTTCAACCAGCACTACTCCGATCCGGCCGTGACCAAGATGATGGAGGAGGCCGGCCTGGCGGTCTCGGCCACCCTCGCGACCATCCCGCCCCGGAGGCCTGTCAAGCCCGGTGCCTACAGGACCATAGGGGAGAGGAGGGCCGAGCAGGCCATGTGGAGCGGCATTTATCACAGCACCTACGGCTGGGCCAAGCGGTTCGAGGACGTGGCCAAGGCCCTGAGGGTCGATGGCGTGATCTACAACTACCAGTACAGTTGTCGGCCGCTGGCCCTCAGCTCCGACCTGGTGAAACGGTTCTTGGAGCAGAATACCGGGGTCCCGACCCTCGCCCTCGAGATGGATTATTACGATAGCCGCAACTACAGCGCCGCTGCCCTCCGGACGAGGGTGGAGGCCTTCGCAGAGATGTTGCGGGCGAAAAGGCGGCCCTCTGGCCGGGTCCAAGATGAAAGTCGCTCTTAGCCAGAGACGGTGTTACAGGGATTCTGGAAAGGGGACCCTGGGGGCTTCCCCATGAGAAGGGACGCAGCCATTGTGGCGGGGGTCGATGTCGGCGCTGCCACGGCCAAGGCCGTCGTCCTGGGCGCCGAGGGACTCATCTCTTCATCCGTCCTCCCTACAGGGGCCAGCGCGTCCAAGGCCGCCGAAGAGGTCACGATGCTGGCCCTGGAGTCGGCCGGACTCTCCATGGATGCCCTGAAATACGTGGTATCCACGGGCTACGGCCGCAGGGCGGTCTCCTTCTCCCACAAGACCGTCACCGAGATCATGTGCCATGCACGGGGGGCCAGCTCGTTGGTCGCTGCGGCACGAACGGTCATCGACATCGGGGGACAGGACAGCAAGGTGATCGCCCTCGACGGCCGCGGCGGGGTGATCAACTTCGCCATGAACGACAAGTGTGCTGCGGGCACCGGCAGGTTCTTGGAGGTCATGGCCGGGGTGCTCCACGTGGAGATCGGAGAGATCGGGCAGGCCTCCCTTCGGGCAAAGGAGAGGTGCCGGGTCACCAGCACCTGCACGGTCTTCGCCGAGTCCGAGATGGTCTCCCTTCGTGCGGAGGGACGGGCCCTGGAGGATATCCTAGCCGGAATCCACCACGCCATGGCCCACCGGGTGGTGGTGATGGGCCGGTCCGTGGGATTCAACGCGGCGGTCGTCTTCACCGGCGGTGTCGCCAGAAACATCGGCATGAGAAAGGCCCTCGAGGGGCTCATCGGACTGGAGATCGTCGTCCCAGAGGAGCCTCAGATCGTGGGGGCATTGGGTGCGGCCATATTGGCCAGGGAAGAGCTGATGGGTGCCGAGGTGACCGTTGGTCCTGGTATGTCCCATGAGGGGACGACCTGGGTCCGGCGCAACGGACCATAGGGGGAACGGATTCGAGGCATGGACGATCGGATTAAGGTAGGCATAAGTGCCTGTCTTTTGGGACAGAACGTGCGCTATGACGGCGGGCACAAGCTGGACCGCTACATCAGGGATACCCTCGGACAGTATCTCGAGTTCGTCCCGGTCTGTCCCGAAGTGGAGTGCGGCCTGGGGGTGCCGAGGGAGGCCATGCGTTTGGTGGGGGATCCGAACTCCCCGAGGCTCGTCACGATCCGCACAGGCCGGGATCTCACCGGACGGATGCTCGCCTGGGCACGGGGCCGGCTCGAGGAGCTCGAGGCCCAGGGATTGTGCGGGTTCATCTTCAAGAGCGGCTCCCCTTCGAGCGGCATGGAACGGGTGAAGGTCTACACAGAGGGGGGGATGCCTTCCCAACGGGGAAGGGGGCTTTTCGCCAGGGCCTTCATGGAGCGATTCCCTCTCTTGCCTGTGGAGGACGACGGTAGGCTGCACGACCCGAAGATCCGGGAGAACTTCGTGGAGCGTCTCTTCGTGATGCGCAGATGGCGCGAGATCCGTTCGGACCGAAGGGGCGGGGCCTCCCCATTGGTCGATTTCCACACCAGACACAAGTTGCTCATCATGTCCCACAGCCCCAAGCATCTCAGGGAGATGGGAAGGCTGGTGGCCCAGGCCAGGGGGATGCCGCGCACCCGTCTGCTGGAGCTGTACGAGACCTCACTCATGGGGGCCCTGAGCCTCCGGGCCACTCCCAGCAAACACGCCAACGTGCTCCAGCACATGCTGGGATATTTCAAGAAGGAGCTCTCCGGCGACGAGAAACAGGAGATGCTGGAGCTGATCGAGGCCTTGAGGCGTGGCCATATCCCGCTCATCGTCCCGGTGACCTTGATGAAACACTACGTTAGAAAATACGGGCAGCGATACCTCAAGGAACAGGTCTATCTGTCTCCCCACCCACTTGAGCTACAGCTCCGAAACCACGTCTGAAGGCCCCCCCTCACTCGACAATTCCCTCCTTGAGGGCCCCCAGGGTGGGAACGGGGACGGGCATGCAGCGGCCCCTTTCTGGGTCATACATGCACCGGTAAGACATGCCCCGGTTCCCCTGCTCCTCCATTACCTGCCAGCCACGCACCAGATAGGGACAGGCGTCGTTGAAGCAGATGTACATGAACTCCGTGTCCCACTCGGTGAAGGGTGTCTGGGGCACCATCCACTTGTTCATTCGTTCCCCGCAATAGGGGCATCGAAGGGTCGCGCCCACCTGATCCATCTTTTGGCTGATCTCCTCCTGCTCTCGGGCGGAAAGGCTACGGGGCCTGGGCGAGGGTCTTTTCTTGGGTTTCCCCCCGGAGCGGTCCGCATACACCGCATAGACCGGATCGCTCGGTATGCCCAGGTGCGCGTAACGGTCATCCTTGGGCCTAGGCCTCCCCTTGGAGACGAAGGTCCTGGGAGGGTCGAAAAGACCGGACAGGCGAAAGAGGTCCTCCACGTACATGACCCTCTCCTCCTCGCTGGCCTGACGCCAGAGCTTGATCGCCTTCTGGGGGAACATCCTGTTGGAGAAGACCACGAGGAAGAGCCCTCCCGGCCGCAGGATCCTGCCGACCTCGCGAAATACCTCCAGGGGCCTCGTCATGTAATCCACCGAGACAGTGTTCAAGACCACGTCAAAGGATGCATCGGGAAACGGCAAGGCCGGCTGCCTGTTGAGGTCGTGGATGAGGTGCTCGGTCAGGGCAGGGTTCGCCCCGAGCTCCCGGGCGTTCAGACCGAGGCCGACGACCTTCGAGGGTTTGACCCGAGGCGGAATATGGGAGTCACACCCAGCCATGAGATCCAGTATGACGGGGGCATCCTCGACGACGAGCCCCCCAACGAGCTCCTCCACAGTGGAGAGGGCAAGGGAGTCCAGGTGTTCCACGAGCCGGTCGCGTCCATAGAAGATGGCGTCTTCGGACTCGTCCAACCGGGTGAACGCATCCGGCGGGAAGGGCCCGAAGGGGGATGCTTGGTCTTGTCGCTGCTGCAACATGAGATGACCTCCACGATGATGTGATCGGGGCGAAGTGACGGAGCCCTTTTTGGGCGCTGTCCTTGATCGACGACGCCTATTTCAGGATATAGCCTGCTCCGGCAGGGTCAAGAAGGTGCGGCGGGCAGCTTCGGGTGGCAGGCGGGCCTCACTCATCGTCGGGCCACGGGGCTGCCCTCTGGCGTTTCAGGACTCCCCGGTGGACCTTTTGCCTGAGGCGGCGTTCCTTGGCCCCTTGGGGGATTCGGGTCTTCCTCCTGGGCCTCTCTGGCCTCAAGGCGTCTCTCAGGAGGTGCACGAACCGCTCCAGGACCGCCTCCCTGTTTGCAGCCTGGCTCCGACTCCGTTGGGACACGAGCCGAAGCACACCCTTGCCGCTCACCCGACGGCCGAGACGAGCGATGAGCATCCGCTTCTGGTCATCGGTCAGGCTGGGGGAGTTGACCACATCGAACCAGAGGGTGACCCTGGTGTTGAGCTTGTTGACGTTTTGCCCCCCTGGTCCGCTGCTTCGCGAAGCGGCGAACCTCAGTTCCTCCTCAGGGATGTAGACTTGCGAGGTGACCTCGATCATGGAGCGTCAAGCCCAAAGGGCCTTTCAGATTCGGTCTTGCTTCACCGAGACACCCCCGTCGTATCTGCCGCTGATAGGGGCCCGCTCGCCACGGAATGGGTGGGCACGGACGTGGGCCCCTTCGGTTCAACGCAGGCCGTGCACACCGTAGACGAGCTCCACCAGGACATCGCCCACCTGTTTGAGACTGGCGGGGCTGCACTTGTCGGGGGCATCCTCCATCGTGTGCCAGTACGGGTAGTCGAAATCGATGAGGTTCGCCACCATGATGCCCCTCTTCAGGAACGCGATGTGGTCATCCAGGACAGGCCCCCCCAAGGAGGTCACAAAGGCCTTGGACCCCACCCTACCGGCCGCCTCCCAGATCATCTCCACCACGGGCCTTGCGCTCACGTAGGAATACCCTTCCATCCTTATGCTCAGGTCGCGATCGCCGACCATGTCCACGAGGATACCGAGGCTGGGACGGTACCAAGGGTGATCCTGTACGAAACGCTCCGAGCCGATGGCAAAGGGGTTTGGGGAATTCCCCTCATCTCCTATGTCCTCGAGGTCGAAGAGGACGATGTCCACCCCCATCCGGGGCGGCCTCTTGTGCATTATCCTCGCCATCTCCAAAAGCACGGCCACCCCAGAGGCGCCATCGTTGGCACCCAGGATAGGCCTTCGCCGCTTTTCTGGATCCGGGTCGCGATCTGCCCACGGCCTCGTGTCCCAATGGGCGCAAAGCATGATGCGCCTTTCCTGCCGGGGAATGGGATCGAAAGAGGCGATGATATTTGCGCCTTCGTAGATCCTTCCCGGGTCGTTCCTGTCCGCATACGTGAAACGATGCGTGTCCACTCTCTTGGCGTGCCTGCCCAATTCCTGGAGCAGGTACCCCAGGCATCGCCTGTGCCCCTCGGACCCCGGGGCCCTCGGCCCGAAATCGCACTGCGCGAGCAGGTATCTGAAGGCGCTCTGGGCGTCGAACCGCGGCGCCCCCCTTCCTCTCTGGATCCATATGAAGATGGCCGAGGCGACGCACAGGCCCAAGACCAAGACCGCCAAGAGTGCCTTGGTCTCGAGGGGCGATCCTCCTCTTTTGGGTTTGTGGGCTCTCCGTGGGGACCTCGCAGGGGGAGTACGGGTCATGATCGGTCGCCCTTAAGGTCACCTCCCTGCCCGAGGGTCCACAGCGGGCAATGGACGCCCGGGCCGGACTCAGTAAGCGTACAAGGACCCGTAAGGCCTGTGGGTGGCCGGCTCTATCTTGCTGAATTCCCCGTCCAGGATCGACTCCGGGACGAGTTCGAATTCCTGGGCGAAGGCCCGGATGGCCCCATCGAGGAACTCCAGGTCACCGTCTTCCAAGGGCTTGGAGGCAAGGCCCTTGCCCAGCCGGTACGGATCCACACTCCCCCTCACGTAGATCGTTCCCCCGTGCATCCCCGTTCCGAGATAATTGCCGCAGATGGGTCGCTCGGGGGGCGAAGTCCCGAACATCCCGAGGAGCACGATGCGCCCTCCGGCCATGTACTCACCGAGGAAATCACCGGCCTTGCCGCCGATCACTATGAGCGGGACCTTCTCCTTGTAAGACTTCATATGGATCCCGACTCGGTAGCCCACATCGCCCAAGATGTGGATGACCCCGCCCCTCATGCCGTAACCCACCACGTCTCCGGCCATGCCTCTGACGGCGACCTTTCCCGCGTCCATGGTGTTGCCGACGCCGTCCTGGGCGTTTCCATGGACCCGGACCTTCGGTCCGTTCATGAAGGCGGCCAAGTCCTGTCCCGGGGTCCCCAAGATCTCGATCTCGATCTCCCCTTCGAGACCGTCCGCTATGTATCTCTGGCCGTTCACCCCCACCAGTTCCAAGTGATTCTCGCCTCGGCGCACGGCCTCCCTGATCCTCCGGTTCAAGTCCCTGTAATGGAGTCCTGTGGCGTCTATCCTCATGATCTCACGCCGCCTCCTTCAAGGAAGCGATCACTGGCTCGCCGGCCTTTGGGGCCCACACCCGATCCGGCTCGCTGCATATGGCCCTTATGGCGCTTTCCTCGCTGGCCATGTAGACAACGTCCCCCTTGGTCGCGGCCACCAGCGGGCGCAGCTTGATCCGGTCGTTCAACCCCACCAGCGATCCGCTGCGCGCGAAGAGGATGGCGAAGGGCCCGTTGAGCAGGGCGCTACCGTAGACCATGCGAATCGCCCTGAAGAGCTCGCGCTGCTGGGGGGGCATCCGCTCGATCTCCTCCCAAAGGGGCGGGGCGAGGGCGAGGCACGCCAGCTCCGTGGGCAGTCCATGTCGGCGGATGAGGAGGTCCAAGAGGTAGGCCACCACCTCGGTGTCCGTCTGGAGCGTGCAGTGGTACCCGTACATCTCCAGGTAGCGCCGGTTGATGCCGTAAGAGCTTATCTCGCCGTTGTGGACTATGGACCAGTCAAGGATCGTGAATGGATGGGCCCCACCCCACCACCCTGGCGTGTTGGTGGGGAAGCGGCTGTGGGCCGTCCAAAGATAGGCGCGGTAGTCCGATATGCGAAAAAAGTCCGCGATCTCCTCCGGAAAGCCCACGCCCTTGAAGGCGCCCATGTTCTTTCCTGAGGAGACGACGAAGGCGCCAGGTATCTCCCGGTTTATGTTCATGACTATCCGGACCATGTAATCGTCCTCGTCAAGGCGCAGCCCCTCGGCCAACTGGGTCTCGGATAGGTCCCGCTTGGGTCGGACGAAGTATCTCCTCAGCCTCGGGTGCCCCTTGATGGCGGAGATGTGGCGGTGGGGGATCTGTTCCTGGTGCTCCACGTGGAGGTGTTCCTGAAGCAGGTCCTCTGTTCGGGACAGGGCCACCAGGTCCTCGTACATGATGTGGAGGGCGTAGAACTCCTGGTACTCAGGGTAGATCCCGTAGGCAGCGAACCCGGCGCCGAGGCCGTTTCCCCTCTCGTACATGTGACAGATGGAGCGAATTATCACCTCCCCCGGGACCAGTTGCCCCCGGGTGTGGATCAGTCCCGTCAGCCCGCAACCGGATATCTCCTTGCCGTAACCCCAGTTCATCAATCCTCAGCCTCTCTCTTGGAATCACCCTCCCATGCGCAATGAACGCCCTTGCAAGGCCGGCTCGCCCGACGACCTTCTCAGCCCGTCCGGACCCCGAATGGGACCTCTTCCGTGGGAAGGCCCAGCCTCTCCTTTCGGATCTCCCTGGGCAGGTCCAGGAGCGAGAGCTCCTCCTTGAGCAGGACCTCCTTGAACGGCTCCACGAATCTCTTCTCACGGATGAGCCCGGTCAGGATCCCCGCCCTCTCCACCGGCCCCACCAGGACGTACCCCACCAGGACCCCGTCTTTGAGCACGAGCTTTTTGTAGGTCCTCGCCTCCTCTTCGAGGAGGACCGAGACCTCGTACCCCCCTCCTGCGGGGGGATTTATCACCCCCACGGACATGGTCGGTATCCCGTAGAAGGCGATGGAGTTCATGGGTATGCTGCCGGAGAAGGAGATCCTCTGTCCGGCCATGTTCCTTCCGGCCACTTGCCCCTGTTTGTAAGCATTGGGCCAGATGGGAACGACCCTCCATTCCGCGAAGTGCCAGTCCCGGGCCTCGGCCACATCACCGGCAGCGAACACCCCAGGGACGTTGGTCTCCATGAACTCGTCCACCAGGATCCCCCTCCGGTACTGGATGTCGCTGTCGCGGACCACCTCCAGGTTCGGGGAGACCCCGATGGCCACCACTGCAGCCTGGCAGGATATAACGGTCCCATCCCTGAGCCTGACGCCGCTGACCTGGTTGTCCCGGTGGCGCAGGATCTCCTCGACGGTAGTGGATGTGACTATCTGGATCCCGATCTCCTGCAACCGCTTAGCGATGATCCGCGATGCAGTCTCGTCGAAGGCCATGGAGAGGATGCGATCCGCCAGCTCCACGATGGTCACCTGTATCCCCAGGTCGTGGAGGCTCTCCGCTGCCTTTAGCCCGATGAGCCCTCCGCCTATGACCGTGACATGGCGGAGCCGATTGGCAGCCTGCCTGAGGGCCTTGGCATCCTGAAGGGTGACGAAGGTGTAGACATCCGGACCATCCAGGCCCGGGATGGGCGGCACGATGGGGTTTCCCCCTGTGGCCAGCAAGAGCCTTTGGAAGGGTATCTCCTCCCCCCCTTGCACCTCCACGACCCGCCTCTGGGTGCTCAGGCCCGTCGCCGGGAGCCCTATGATGACGCGGACTCCCCGGCGTTCGTAGAAGTCCGGCTCCCTGAGGGCCAGTTCGGACTCCTTGAGCTTCCCCTTCAGGTAATTGGCGATAAGGGGCCTGCCGTATGCCGCATATGGCTCCTTCGAGATGACCGTGATAGGGGTCCCGCGGTCATGTCTCCGAATCCCCTCTATGGCCCCAACCGCGGCTATGCAGTTTCCCACTATGACGTATCCCACGGCTATTCCTCGACCTCCACCAAGATCAGGGCTCGGTTGGGGCAGGCCTCCACACATGCCGGTCTTTGCCGCTCGGGGCAGAGGTCGCACTTCCATGTCACCGACCTCTCCCTGTCCATCTTGATCGCCCCGAAAGGACAGCTCATGACGCAGGACCAGCATCCCACGCATTTCTTGGGGAAATGGACGACGCGGCCCGTCTCTTCGTCCAGGACCATGGCCCCGGCTATGCACGCCTCCACACAGTGCGGTTCGGTGCAATGGCGGCAGGACAGTGAGAAGGACTCGTGTCCCCTCTCCTCCAGCACGTTCCTGGGCCGGGGGCGTGGGGTTTCCTCCTTGAAGGCCTTGATCACATCCTTGCTCCTGGAATGCTCGGTGATGCAGGCCACTTCGCACAACCTGCACCCTATGCACGCCTCCTCCACAGGCATGACACGTTTCCTCTTGCCTCGAGCTACTGCCATCGCCCCCCTCGTCCTTCTCGCCCTCATGCACCGGCAGCCTTGATCCCCAGGACCTCCATCTCGGCGGGGTGGAGCGCGAGCCCCCTCAGTTTGTCGCGATTCCCCCTGAGGCTCTCGAGGGCGTTGAGCCCCATGCCTCCCAGCATCTCCTGGATCTCGTGGCCCCATGCGCGGATCAGGTTGGTGAGTTTCTCCGTTGCCATATCAGGGTGCACCCGCTTGGCGAGATACGGGTCGTTGGTGGCTATCCCCCAAGGGCACTTCCCCGTGTAACAGCGCTGGCACAAGGTGCAGCCCACGGCTATCAGGGCGGCGGTGCCGATATAGACCGCATCCGCTCCGAGGGCTATGGCCTTGACCACATCGGCGCTGCAGCGGATCCCACCTGCCACCACCACCGAGGCCTGGTTTCTAATGCCCTCCTGCCTCAGCCGCTCGTCCACCGATGCCAGGGCCAGCTCGATGGGGATCCCGACGTTGTTTCGGATCATGGTCGGGGCCGCCCCGGTCCCGCCCCTGAAGCCGTCTAGGCAGACCACATCAGCCCCGGCCCTTACCATCCCGGAGGCGATGGCCGCGGAGTTGTGGACCGCCGCGATCTTGACGAAGACAGGTTTCTCGTAATCCGTCGCCTCCTTGAGGGCGTAGATGAGCTGCCTGAGGTCCTCTATGGAATAGATGTCGTGGTGTGGGGCCGGGGAGAGGGCATCGGTCCCCTCAGGTATCATCCTGGTAAGGGAGATCTCGCGGCCGATCTTCTCGCCGGGGAGATGTCCTCCTATGCCGGGCTTGGCCCCTTGGCCGATCTTGATCTCGATCGCCGCCCCGGCCCTGAGATAGGCCGAGTGCACGCCGAAGCGCCCCGAGGCCACCTGCACTATGGTGTGCCTCCCGTACGGATACAAGGACGGATGAAGCCCTCCCTCCCCTGTGTTGTACAGGATGTTGCAGGCCTCTGCAGCCCTGGCCAGCCCCTTGTGCACGTTGAGGTTGATGGAGCCGTAGCTCATGGCCGAGAAGATCAGGGGGTAGTCCAGCTCGAGCTGGGGGGCCAAGTGGGTCCTGAGGATCGGCCTGCCCTCGCCCTCGCCTATCTCCAACCTCTCCGGTTTGCAACCCAGGAACGTCTTCAACTCCATGGGCTCCCGCAGCGGGTCGATGGAGGGGTTGGTCACCTGAGATGCGTCCAGGACCATGTGATCCCAGTAAATGGGGTAAGGGGCGGGGTTGCCCATCCCGGTCAAAAGGACCCCCCCTGTGTCGGCCTGCTTGTAGATGTTCTTGATGTAGTGTGCCTCCCACAGGGCGTTTTCCCTGAAATCCGAAGGGGTGCGTCGTATGGTGATCGCCCCCGTAGGGCACATGGCCTCGCACCTGTGACATCCAACGCACTTGGCCTCGTCCTCGGTCATCTGCCCCATGGTCTCGTCGAAGGCGTGGACCAGGTAAGGGCACTGACGCACGCAGACCTGGCAGGCGATGCACCTTTGGGGGTCTCTCGCCACGCTGAAATCCCGGTAATTCTGGTTTATGGGCCTGTAGAGCAACCGATCCCCTCCTCCGTGCCCCCTCTCATCGCCCCGTAACCGAGGGCGACAGGGCCGATGGGGCTCCCCCTCTAGATGGTTATTATCTCGCCGGTCTCCGCGACAGGGAGTATGAACCTCGGGGGGGCTGTGGGCGCCTCCTGGAGGACGCCGCGGTACTTGATGATGGAAAGGACCTCCTGGGTCTCGGTCCCCGCCACCGATTCCGTCCCCTTCACCCTCCGGATGAGGTGGAAGACCTCGTCGTCCAGGTGGGCCATGAACTCGAGGAGGAAGACGTACCTCCCCTGAAGGTACAGGATGGACTTTATCAGCGGGTCGTCCAGCACCTGTCCCAGGAACCCGTCGTCGTGGCGCAGGTTGTTCACCCACATGAACCCGTAGATCCTGTCTCCCAGGTAATGGGTGATGTTGAACTCCCTGGAGCTCTTGAACACCTTGAGGATCTTCTGGGTGGTGAGGGTCCTCACCACAGGGACCTGGGCCGGGTGGCCCAGGGGGTATCCCTTGATCTCCAGGATGAGGTCTCGAAGGTGGAGCCTGTCCCGGCAAAACACGTCCAGGAGATAGCTCGTCCCCCCCATGATATGGAATATGGAGTAGACCTCGTCCTTGGATTTGAGACGGTTGATGAGCCCGGAGCCTTCGCCCCAGCTCGCTATGCGAACTATGGCGTGAAAAAGTCCAGAGCCGCCCTCACCCAACCGATCGACCGGATCCCTCTCCATCATCGCCTTCCCAGCGTCACGCCCCCATGGCGCGGCGTGAATCGCGGCCTTTCCATCTCGAATTCATGTTACAAGATGCGCGGGCTCCAGTCCAGGGTCTCGAGCGGCACCTGACCGCGCCCCTCACCTGCGGAGGACCCAGAGGAACTTCGCCTCGGCGTCCTCGGGATTGACCCATCCGTCGGGGATCTCATGGATCAGGTGGATCACATCCCCTGCCACCATGCGCTGTTCCTTGCCCTGGAGGCGCACTCGAACCTCGCCCTCCAGAAGGAATCCCACCTCCTCCCCCTTTTGCAGGAAGAAGTGACCTTGAAGCTGGGAGCCGGGCATGATGTGGATCTGATACGCCTCCAGCTCGCTCATACGGCTCCAGTGGGTCAGGCAGTAGGCAACGATCTCGTCCTCGCTGAAGGGGCTCAGGCGTATCAGGGTCCGCTGGTTGTGAGGGCACACGGGGCTTCTGGAGTCCATGCCCTCCGGGGAGACGAGGGCGTCCAAGGTGACATCCAGGGCCCTGGCCACCCGAACCAGGGCGGGTAAGGACAGGAGGATCTGCTCCCCCTCGACTTGGGATATGGTGCTGGCCGAGACATCGATGGCTCGGGCCAGCTCCACCTGGGACATCCCTTTGCGAAGGCGAAAGGCCCGGATCCTGGGACCGATGGGGATCTCTGTTTCCTTTCTCCGTTCCTCGAGGAACTCCACGCGGGATCGCCGCACCTGGAAGGACCTGGGGGTCAGGACACTGGAGCTCTCTCGCCCCTCCGCCTTGAGCACGGTGAGCACAGGGGTGCTCTCCCTGACGCTCAGGTCGATGGCCACCTGGGTGATGTGGTTGATCTGGGCCCTGAAATTGGCGCTGTGGGCGCTCTTCTCCAGTAGCCAATAGGCGATGGTGTCCAACTCGAAGAGCCTGGGGCACTGCCGGGTGAAGAGGGTGATCACGTTCTCCTCCCCGCCCCATATCTGGCCCATGCCCGTGAGGCTGTCGAAGAGATACCGGGTACCCTCCGGCATCTCCTCCTCGATCCGGTTGATCACCTCGATGAAGACGTCCAGTCGATGGGGGTCGACGACCTTCTCCACCTTGCAGCGGAGCTTTGGATAGAGCGACTCGTAGTACCCGGCGAAAAGCCGAGCCCCCTCTCCCTTGCCCCAGGTGAAGCCATCGACCATTGTCACATCCGGATGGTTCACCACTGCCCCCAGCCGTCCCAGGAGGGTCTTGGGGGAGGCATTGAAGGTAACCAGCACGACACGGTGTCCCTCTTTTCTGGAGCTCTTGAGAAATCCCCCCGTGAAGACCTCCATGAAGGTCCCGGACTCCATGTGCCAGACCACGTTGTCACCTATGTGCAGCCCCCCGATTATCCGGTCCAGACTCGGGATCCCGGAACTCACCTTCCTCCGCTTCATTCGTACCTCCAGGAAATGGCCCCTCGATCCGGAATGGCGCCTCCGCCGATTGCGCGTCCAGGCAAAAAAGGAGGGCTCGGCCCCTCGGTGCCTCGAATTCCCCAGCCCATTTGCCGATCTGACGGTTTCCGTCCATCTTATCACATCTCCCCGGAGGCCGTAACGATCGATCCGAGAGGCACCTGTTGTTCGTTTTCGACGGTCTTCGGATGGATCTGTTGAAGGGGCCTTGGTGAATGCCCTATAATGCCCCAGTGGCTCGGGAGGAGACCCCGCGGCTAGCGGCGCAAGAAATGGGTTGGCTGCGCGGGTTATCAGGAGTGGAGAGTGGTGGGGGAGATGAACCCGTTCGACGTCGCTCGGCAGCAAGTGGATATCGCGGCATGCTATCTGGAGGTGGATCCGGGCCTACTGGAGAAGCTCAAGCACACCAAGCGGGAGCTCATCGTCCACTTCCCTGTCAAGATGGACGACGGGGGCGTCAGGGTCTTCACGGGGTTCAGGGTGGTCCACAGCGACACCCGCGGGCCGGCCAAGGGCGGGATCCGCTACCACCCGGACGTGAACCTGGACGAGGTGCGGGCCCTGGCCATGTGGATGACCTGGAAGGCGGCCGTGGTCAACATCCCTTTCGGCGGGGCCAAAGGGGGTGTGGAGTGCAACCCCAAGGAGATGTCCCAGAGGGAGATCGAGAACATGACCCGCCGTTTCGCCTGGGAGATCTCGCCGATGATAGGCCCCGAGAGCGACATCCCTGCGCCGGATGTGTACACCAATCCGCAGGTGATGGCCTGGATCATGGATACCTACAGCATCCTCAAGGGGTACGCGGTCCCAGGGGTGGTCACAGGGAAGCCTCTGGAATTGGGCGGCTCCGTCGGGAGGATGGAGGCCACGGGAAAGGGGGTCTTCATCTCGGCGCAGGAGGCGGCCCGGGAGATCGGGCTTTCCATGGAGGGTGCTAGGGTAGTGATCCAGGGTTCGGGCAACGTGGGCGGTATAGCGGCCCAGTACTTCCATCGTGCTGGGGCCAAGGTCATCGGGATCAGCGACTCGAAGGGGGGCCTCTACAATCCGAAAGGGCTGGACATCGACAGGGTGCTCGCCTGCAAGAACCGCTACCAATGTTTCTTGAGCAGGGAGCTGGGAGGGGAGGAGATATCCAACCGGGAGCTCTTGGAGCTCCCGTGCGACGTCCTGGTCCCGGCGGCCCTGGAGAATCAGATCACCGGGGAAAACGCATCGAGGCTCAGATGCCGCATGATCGTGGAGGGGGCCAACGGGCCCACCACCCCGGAGGCCGATGCCATACTCTTCGACAGGGGTGTCTTCGTGGTGCCGGACATCCTGGCCAACGCGGGCGGGGTGACGGTCTCTTACTTCGAATGGGTGCAGAACCTCCAGGAACTGTTGTGGAGCGAGGAGGAGGTTTCGGACAGGCTCCAGAGGATCATGACACGGGCCTTCGCCGAGACCCTCGCCATAGCTAAGAGCCACAAGGTGCACATGCGCACCGCTGCCTATATCCTGGGGGTGGGGCGCGTGGCCAGGGCGAGCCAGCTCAGAGGGATATATCCGTGAGACGGTGTGCGTCTAGAAGTTATCGCACTGGCAGGGAGGATTGGCCAGGGATGGGCAGGCCGGCCGCGAGCTACAGTCCGGGGTTGGCGGTCGGTGGTCTCGAAGGGCGACGGGCTGCTTGACGCGAGCTCGGAAACATTCGGATGAACCCCTGAGGGGCCTTTGCGCCACTCACCACGGGCCACTGACTACGGACGGTCTTGGTGCGCCGCGGTGCCGCGTAACGGTGCATCCGGGCCTCCGACGTCAGGGCTGTGACGGTCCTTGGATCATGACATGAGTTCGAAGACCACCGTTGAACGTCAGATAGAGGTCCTCTCCGAGATCAGCAAGGCCATAACCTCGGACCTCTATCTGGACGACATCCTGAAGCTCATAGTGACCCTCACAGCGGGTGTGATGGATTCCAAGATCGTGTCGCTTTGGCTCTTGGACGAGAAGGATGGGCGCTTCAAGCTGCGTGCCACCCAGACCATCAGCAAGGAGTATCTCAAGGAGCGGAGCCTCAAGTGGGGGGAAGGGGTCGTCGGGCATGTCGCCCAGTGCAAGGAGCCGATGCAGTTCTATAACGTCCTGGAGGAGCCGCTCTACAAGGAGAAGGAGATGGCGCGCAAGGAAGGGCTCACCTCCATGCTCAGCGTTCCCATGTGCGTCAAGGATCGCGTCATAGGGGTCCTGAACTGTTACAGCTCTTCCCAGCGTCGTTTCTCGGAGACCGAGGTGAAGCTCCTGATCGCGGTGGCGAACCAGGCGGCGGTGGCCATAGAGAACACGGAGCTCATGGTGAAGACCAGGGTCATCCAGGAGGAACTGGAGGCGCGGAAGCTGGTGGAGAAGGCCAAGGAGATCCTGATGAGCCGCAAGGGCCTGGGCCCGGAGGAGGCTTTCCGTCGTATCCAGAAGCAGAGCATGGATTCCCGGCGCTCCATGAGGGAGATAGCGGAGGCGATCATACTGGCCGAGCAGATCTGAAGCCATAGCCTGGTGGAGCCCCAAAAAAACAAGGAATCCAGAGGCCCCAAAACAGGCCCAAAAAAGTACTTGACTTTTCCTTAAGCGGGGATTAAAAAAAGGGGGTCAGCCACAAAGGCGTGGCCGACGCGATACGAGGCGGTATCAAGTAAGAGGACAAAGGCGTCTGAGGTCAGGCGCCTTTTTTTGTTCTCATCGCGTTTGGCTGGAGTGATTGAATTATCGCGGGGTTGAGTCGTGCTTACAGGGCCCGCGAACCATACTCGATACCAGAGGAGGCAATGACCATGAACTACAGTCGTCCCAACGCCAGTTCCGCCACCCTTTCCAAGACCCGCGTCTCACCGGCTCCGACGTCCGGTCTTTGCGTCACCTGTCTTGATGGATGCCCAGGCCCGTGCGAGGTGGGCCGTTCGGCCATTCGCGGCCGGGAGGTGATCTACCCCGCGCCCTTCGGAAAGGTCACATCCGGGGCCGAGAAGATCTACCCCATCGATTACTCGCACTTCAACATCCAGGGTACCTGTGTGGGGGCCGTCGGCATGGAGGCGGACTCGGACAAGGCCACCTTCCCCGCGGTCGACGTCTCCACATCCATCGGGAACGGAAACGGGACCGTCAAGCTGAACATCCCGGTCTTCACCGGGGCCTTGGGCTCCACGGACATAGCCAAGAACAACTGGGACGGGATGGCCGTCGGCGCGGCCCTGATCGGGACGATAGTCGTGGTGGGAGAGAATGTCTGCGCAATGGACCCGGAGGCGGAGATCAGGAACGGCCGTGTGGTGCACTCGCCGGAGATGGCGCGCAGGGTGGCTACCTTCAAGGAGTGGGCCAACGAGGCCGGGAGCATAATCGTCCAGGCCAACGTGGAGGACACCCGCCTGGGGGTGGCCGAGTACGTGATGGAGAAGCTGGGGGTGGATTTCTTCGAGCTGAAATGGGGACAGGGTGCCAAGAACATCGGGGGCGAGGTGAAACTGCCCAGCCTCAAGAGGGCCCTTCAGCTCAAGGAAAGGGGATACATAGTCCTGCCCGATCCCAAGGACCCGGTGGTGGCCGAGTCCTTCCAGAGAAAGGGGTTCAAGGAGTTCGAGAGGCATTCCCGCCTCGGCATGGTGGAGGAGGATGGCTTCTACAGAGAGGTGGAGAGGCTGAGGTCTCTGGGAGCCAGGTTCGTCTCCTTGAAGACCGGGGCGTATCGTCCCGCTGACCTGGCCAGGGCGGTGAAGTTCGCATCCAATGCCAAAGTGGACCTCCTCACTGTGGACGGCGCGGGCGGCGGCACAGGGATGAGCCCGTGGCGCATGATGAACGAGTGGGGGATCCCAACGGTCTATCTGGAGTGCCTGCTTTACTCCTATCTCAAACGGTTGCAGGCCAAGGGGGCCCATATCCCGACATGCGCCATAGCCGGGGGGTTCTCCCTGGAGGACCACGTGTTCAAGGGGATCGCCCTCGGGGCGCCGTTCGTCAAGGCGGTCTGCATGGGCCGGGCCATGATGACCGCCGCCATGGTGGGCAAGACCCACGGGAACCGCTTGGAGAGGAAGGTCCAGAAGGAAGGCGGTGACCTGGAGGAGGCCTACCTCAAGCTGTTCGAGAGCGCCGCTCAGCTCAAGGAGCGTTACGGAAAGGATTTCCGGAGGATCCCGGCGGGGGCCTTGGGGATGTTCACATTTGCCCAGCGCCTCAAGCAGGGGCTCCAGCAGTTGATGGCCGGGGCGCGGAAATTCTCACTGGAGCACATAAGCAGGGATGACCTCGTGGCCCTCACCAGGGGCGCGGCCGAGATCTCCGGTATCCCCTTCGTCATGGAGGCGGATGCCGAGGAGGTGGAGCGGATCCTCAACTCTTGATCGGGCCTGAGCCGGAGATGGGGTGCCCCAGTTGACTGCCCAGGAATCGAAGGGGATCGCTCCTCGGCCCCATCTCTTGTTGGATGGCCTCTTGTAGGGGCGCACGGCCGTGCGCCCCTACACCGTCCTGCCATACGCCTTTCCAAACCCGTCGGGCTATCACCCGACGCTCCGCGAAGGTGTCATAGAATGGGCAGATAGGTCTCCAGCTCGTACTGGGAGACGTGGGTACGGTACCGGTCCCACTCCACCTTTTTGTTCTCTATGAACTTGTGAAAGATGTGATCCCCCAGGGCGTTTCTCACCACCTGGCTCTTCTCCACCTCCTGGATGGCAGCGTAAAGGTTGTCCGGCAGAGAGTCGATACCCAGTTCCCTGCGGCGCTCCTGCGGCATCTCGAAGATGTCCTCCTCCACGGGCGGCGGTAGCCTGTACCCCTTCTCGATCCCCTCGAGTCCCGCCGCCAGCATGACGGCGAAGGCCAGATAGGGATTGCATGCCGGGTCCGGGCTCCTGAACTCGACCCTGGTGGCCCGCTCCTTGCCTGGCTTGTACATGGGGACCCGCACCAGGGTGGATCGGTTCCGCCGGGCCCAGGATATGTAGACGGGGGCCTCGTATCCGGGGACCAGCCGCTTGTAGGAGTTCACCCATTGGCTGGTGATGGCCGTGATCTCCTTGGCGTGGGTCAAGAGCCCGGCGATATATGCCTTGGCGGTCTCCGAGAGGTGGTACGGGTCCAGGGGGTCGTAAAAGGCGTTTCGATCTCCGAGAAACAGGCTCTGGTGGGTGTGCATCCCGGAGCCGTTTACACCGTAAATCGGCTTGGGCATGAAGGATGCGTAGACCCCCCGGAGCCTTGCCACCTCCTTGACCGCCACCCGGTAGGTCATGGTCTTGTCGGCCATGCGCAAGGCCTCGTCGTATCTGAGATCGATCTCGTGCTGGCTGGGGGCGACCTCATGGTGGCTGTACTCCACGTCTATCCCCATCTTCTCCAGCACGAAGATGGTCTCGCGCCGCAAATCGTTGCCCAGGTCCAGGGGCGTGGTGTCGAAATAACCACCGTGGTCCAGTATGGCCGCCTCGGTGGGGCCCTTGAAGTAGAAATACTCCAGCTCGGGACCGACGTAAAAGGTGAAGCCCTTCGACTTGGCCCTCTGAAGGACCCGTTTGAGCACATACCTCGGGTCCCCGGCGTAAGGGGTCCCGTCCGGCTCGAGGATGTCGCAGAACATCCGGGCGGAGGGCTGGTCCTGGGGCCTCCACGGGATTATCTGGAAGGTGGTGGGATCGGGCTTCGCGATCATATCGCTTTCCTCGATACGCGCGAATCCCTCAATGGAGGAGCCGTCGAAGCCCATCCCCTCCGTCATGCCCTCCTCCAGCTCCGAGGGATCTATGGAGAAGCTCTTCAGCATCCCCAGGACGTCGCAGAACCAGAAGTGTATGAAGCGCACTTTGTGGTCCCTGACGGCCCTGAAGACGTCCTCCTCGTTCGTGCACTGTATCACGGCTTCGATCCCTCCTCTGTTGGAAAGACGTGTGGCGCCTGGGACCCTGAAGGGCGTGGCAGCCTCTGCAGGCCGTAGGTCTCAAGGAGCCGGTTTATGTCGGTGCTCTTCACATCCAGGCTCCCCCCGGAAATGGGGAGGAGCACGATGGGCTTGCCCTGCAGGGCCTCGGCTATCTTGAGTTTCACCTGCGCCTCCCCGCCCTTTCCCTCCAGGGCCTGGATCATCTCCCTGAGCCCTTTGGCCTCAGCCAATGCCTCGGCTCGGACCGCCTTGGCCAGCTTCTCCTGCTGGTCATAGTACGCATCCGCCTCGATCTTGGTCTGCAGATACGCCCCGTCCGCCCTGGCCACCTTCTGGTTCACCTCCCCTATGGCCTCCTGGAGCTTCTGGCGGTATTCCTCCTCGGCGGCCCTGGCCTCGCTCTTGGCCTTCTCGGCCAGCTGATCCGCCACCTTTCGGTCCTCAATGGCCTTCTGATAAGACGGGTTGAAGCGATAATCCTTGGTCAGGACGTTGTCCACCACCACCCCGAAGGGGTTCAGGATCTGGTTCAGCACCTCCTTGGCCCTTTCGGCTTTCCGAGCCCTGGCATCGGCCACGTAGAGTTCCTCGGTCTTGAGCTCCCCGAAGATATCGCGAGGCGCGCTCCTGGTCACTGTCCGGACCAGGTTCTCCCTCAACTCCTGGTCGCTCCTGGCTACGAACTGCAAGATGTGGGGGGCCATCTTGGGGTCGACCCGGTAGGAGATGATCACATCCAGGCTGATGTCGTTTCCGTCGATGGTCTTGAACAGGAGATCGTCCCTGCCCTTGCGGTCCCCCTTTTCGGGCTCCATGGTCATCTCTATCACCTGGATCCTGGTGTCGAACGTGTGCCAATCGTTTATGATCGGGACGAACCAGTAGGTGGCCCCCGGGGCGTATGCCTTGGGCTCGACCCCGGACTTCCGGAGGATGCCGAACTTGATGGTCCTGACGCCCACCTCGGTCGGCCCCGTGGTATACGGCATGCAGCCGGCCGAGGTCAACCCTAGCAGGAGAAGGGCAACCCAATACGATCCGGCCCTGAGCTTGACTCGGTGCAACATCTCTCTTCCCCCTTGACGACACCGGAGATCCGTGTTCCCAAGATCCATCCTCGAAGATCCCGTCCCACCTCGATGCCCGGCAGAAAGAAACGCGCGTGGTTTCGAGCTTGCCACCTCGGGTCCTCATATGCGGCCCTGTTCGAAGCCTCCATCGACGGATTCCCTCGTCTCACCATCTGCTTCAGGGTGCAGAGGTCACCGGGGACGGATGTCGAAGAGCCTGAGCGTGTGATCCAGGTCCAGCGGGTTCAGCCCCTCCTTGCCGTCGCTGGGCAGGATCACCAGTTGCATCCCCCGATAGACCTCCGCCATCTGGAGGCCCACCAGGAGATCCGCCCCCCTGCCCTCCAGTGCCTGGTTCCTGAGGGCGGTCCGCTCCGCCTCGGCCAGCCTGACCAACAGGTCTCCTTCCGCCCTCCGGGTTCGGGCGTAGAGCTCCTGCTCGGCCTTCCTGCGGACCGTATAGGCATCCCCTTCCTGGAGCTTTACCAGGACGGCCGCCTTGCCTTCTTCCACCACCTTCTTGAGTTTGGCCAGCTCTGCAGAGGCACGCGCCTCCGCCTGGTTCTTGAACACGAGTTGATCCTTGAGCTTCTTCTCCTCGATGTTCTTCTGGATCTCCTCGCTGTACTGGAAGTATCGGATGAGCACCTGGGCAACCTCCAGCCCCCTGGGCTTGAGCTCCTCGTTCATGAGATCCTTGGCCTGTTGCACCTTCTGTACCCGCAAGGGGCTGTTGTAGAACTCCTCGGTGGTCAACTCGCCCAGGGTCTGCTTGAGGAGCGGCTCTGCCCGGGGGATGATCCCGTTGTCCTCGAAGAGCCTCCCTGGTCCCAGGGTCACCATCACCTGGTAGGGGTCGACGATGCGGTAAAGGATGGATGCGTCAACCTCCACGAAGAACCCGTCCGAGGTCTGGATGTAGGCGGCCTTCTCGTGGCGGGCGAAGCGCGCCCTTGTGATGGGGCTGTTGCTCATCTCCAGGACCCGGAGGGACTTGGGAAAGCGGTGCATCCGCTCGAAGGGCTCGGGCAACACGAAATGATACCCTGTTTGGTATACCTCCTTGTGAATCCCTCGCCGAAGGCCGATCATCACCTGCTTGATCCCGTATTCGTCAGGGTTGATATAGGTGAGGCAGGAGATGTAACCGATCACGACCAACAAGGCCAAGGCCGTCAACAGCAAACCGAGCCTCCGTCCTCCTCCCCTCCGCTCCTCTCCTGAATGGCCTCCCATGGATGCTGCAACCTTCATCGGACCATCCCTCCGCAAGGGTTAGACGCCCCCTTTCTTAGCACAATCGGACCGATTGTCAATCCCGTATTGACTGCCCCTTGGGGATTTGATAAGGTGGGATCGCCGATGGGGATGTAGCTCAGCGGGAGAGCATTGCCTTCGCAAGGCAGGGGTCGGGGGTTCAAATCCCCTCATCTCCACCATGTTCCGGACCTGGAGGGGCGGCCTTGCGCCCTTCGGGACCTCCCATACAAAGATCCCCCGAGTCAGGAAAGCCGCAGTGAGAAGGGCCGCAGTAGAGCGAAAGACATCCGAGACAGAGGTCAGGGTGGAGCTCTCTCTTGATGGGAGCGGGAGGTCCGAGGTCCAGACCGGGATCCCATTTCTCGACCACATGCTGGATCAGCTGGCCCGTCACGGCTTCCTCGACCTGAAAGTCTCGGCCAAGGGGGATCTGGAGGTGGACTTCCACCACACGGTGGAAGACCTGGGGATCTGTCTCGGCAAGGCCCTGCGCGAGGCGATAGGGGACGCCTCTGGGCTCCGGAGGTTCGGCCACGCGCAGATCCCAATGGACGACAGCCTGGTGTCGGTCAGCATGGATATCAGCGGGAGGCCTTATCTGGTGTATCGGGTCGCCACTGGCACGGATCGGGTGGGGAACTTCCCGGTGGAACTGGTCAGGGAATTCTTCAGGGCTGTGAGCACCCACGCTGGCATTACCCTGCACATCCACGCCTTGGAGGGTCAGGAGGCGCACCACACGGTCGAGGCCACCTTCAAGGCCTTTGCCAGGGCGCTGGCGGAGGCGGGAAAGCGGGACGAGCGGATGAAAGGGATTCCGTCCACGAAAGGTTCCCTGTGAAGCCCTCTGGGGGAAAGGGTCGAGCGATGAAGCACGCGTTGGTCCGGGCGATGGTCATTGGGGGGATGATCTCGGGGCTGCTGGCACAGGGGTGTTCTCCTCCCGTGAGGGTGACGACCCTCTCTCATCCCGGGCTCTCGGGGACCCGGTTGGAGAAGATAGGGGTGATGCCCTTTCTCAAGGGGAGACACCCGAGCAATGTCTCCGAGACCTTGAACTGCAATCTGTGCCGGCTGGCCTTCGACCCTGAAAGCGTCATCGTCGGTGCGGAGAACACCTTGACCCGTTACGTGTATGACGAGATGCGCAACCGCTTCGAGGACCTCGTGATCCCGCAACACCAGGTCATAAAGGCCTACGAGGGGGTGGCCAGGGACGAGGAGAGGGACACCCCTTTGACTTTGACCCGGAAGGTGGGCCAGGCATTGGGGGCCAACCTGATGATCCTCGGGACGGTGTGGCGGTACAGGGACAGGACAGGGAGCTCGGCTGGCTCCATGCACCCGGCCTCGGTGGCCTTCGATGTCTACCTCGTGGACGTGAAGAGCGGCGAGACGCTTTGGGCGGCCAACTTCGACGAGACCCAGAGGCCCTTGTCCGAGAACATCCTCGATTACCAGACCTTCTTCAGTCGCGGGAGCAAGTGGCTCTCCGCCAACGAGCTGGCCAGCTTCGGGGTCAAGGAGGTCATCAAGCAACTGCCTTTGTGAAGGGGCGAGCCGGAGGCCGTCGGGACATGATCGTCATCCCTGCCGTGGATCTCCTGGGCGGCAAGGCAGTGAGGCTCTTTCGAGGTGACCCCGGCCGAAAGACGGTCTTCTCCGACGATCCCGTGGGAGTAGCCCTCAGGTGGTTCGAGGAGGGGGCCCAGCTCCTCCATGTGGTGGACCTGGACGGCTCCTTCGAGGGGGTCCCGAGGAATCGCGCTTTGGTGGAGGAGATCGCAAGGGCGCTTCCCATACCCGTGCAACTGGGTGGTGGCATTCGAGATCTGGATACTGCCGAGGCCTACCTCCATGCGGGTGTGGAGAGAATAATCCTGGGGACCGCTGTGGTGGAGGACCCGGCCTTGGTGGCCGAGGCGTGCGCCAGGTGGCCGGGGCGGGTGGCCGCTGCCATCGATGCCCGCGCAGGGCGCGTGACGGTCAGGGGATGGCGCGAGGCCACCTCCTTGGACGCCGTGGATCTGGCCAGGCGTCTGGAGGGGACGGGCGTGGCGGCCTTGGTTTACACGGACGTGGAACGGGACGGTACTGAAGGGGGACTCAACCTGGAGGCCGCCCGGGCCCTGGCCAGCTCGGTGAGCGTTCCTGTCATCGCCTCGGGGGGTGTGGCATCCCTGGAGGACCTTCTGGCCATCGCGGAGCTCGCCCCTTACGGGGTCGAGGGGGTGATCGTGGGCCGCGCCCTTTACACAGGCGCCTTGGACCTCCGCCAGGCCATGGCCGCGCTTCGGGGAGCCCTTTGACATGGAAGGGGAGTGGATCCGGGAGGTGAGGTTCGACCGGGAGGGGCTGGTGCCGGCCATAGTCCAGGATGCGACGGACCATCGTGTCCTCATGCTGGGTTACATGAACCTGGAGGCCCTTGGCCTCACCCTTCAAACGGGACGGGTGCATTTCTGGAGCAGGTCACGGAGGGCCCTCTGGTGCAAAGGGGAGACCTCCGGGCACATCCAACGCCTCGTAAGGATCAGGATAGACTGCGACGGCGACGCCCTGCTCGTCGAAGTGGAACAAGAAGTCGCGGCCTGTCACACCGGCCACAGGAGCTGTTTCTACAGGCTCTGGACCGCCGGGGGGTGGAAAGAGGCCGAAGATCCTGTCTTCGACCCCCGCAAGGTCTACGAGCGCTGAAGGATATGGGCCATCGTCGTGCAGGGGCCGGCCCGAGAGTGGAGGGGTGCGTCCTTTTTCCGGGGAAGGGCGATGGTCGACGCTGGGGTCGACGCTGGGTGGCTTGACAAAGTCGGCTCCCTCTGATAGAAACCGTCTCCGCGGTCCTTGACTCTACCGTCGTGGTTGCGAGGGCGTGATATTGAGGGGTCCAGTCCAATTCCCCGGTGACGCTGTTCTTGCTGTCCCCCCGTTCCTGCAGATTCCCCTTTTCGAGGCACATTGCCCTGCGTCGTATGACGACGGAGGATGCGAGGACGTCTGCGCCCGCTTTGGGTCTTTGGCCCGTGGGCGCGCTGATGAAAGCGGCCGCCCCGACCCTTTCTGAGGCCTCTGGGGGCGTCGAGACCATGCTCGAAAAGTGACCTTCGTAGAGTCGTGAGGGGCAATTGGTCACAGGGGGTGGTGGCGCATTTCCCTTCGCTTCAACTCTTCGGGGCTCGATTTTCCAGAGGATTTGGCCTCCGGGGGACGCTTGCCCCTCCCTCGGTCGGCCTCAGCTCAGCTTCGGCCGGGAGGGCCTCCCCCAGGTCCAAATCATGGAAAATCGAGGCGCTTCCACCAAGCCGCTCCGAGACGCCGTCACCCCGTGACAATTTGCCGTGAGGGACCGGTGAAGGAGTCGCTTTCATGAAAGGCACTGCCTCGCAGGACAGCCAGCTTCCCCCCCTTCTGCAAGTGGAGGGGATCGGTATCTCCTTCGGAGGGGTCCAGGCCGTTTACGGGATCTCCTTCGGCGTGAGAAAGGGTGAGATATTCTCCATAATCGGCCCCAACGGTGCAGGCAAGACCGTGACCCTCAACTGCATAAGCGGCTTGTACAGGCCGGAAACGGGGCGGATCCTTTTCGACGGGATGGAAATCACCCATATGCGGCCGCACAAGAGGGCCGAAATGGGCCTGGCGAGGACCTTCCAGAAGATAGAGCTCTTCTCCGGCATGACGGTACTGGACAACATACGTCTGGGCCGCCACGTTCACCTGCGCTCGGGGATCCTCAGCGGGTCCATTTACCTGGGCAAGGCCGCCAGGGAAGAGGTCGAGAGCCGAAAATTCATCGAGGAGGAGATCATCGATCTGCTGGAGATCGAGCACATCCGTCACAAGGTGGTGGGGATGCTCCCCTACGGTCTTCAGAAGAGAGTGGAGCTGGCCAGGGCCCTGGCCCTGGATCCCAAGCTTCTGCTCCTCGACGAGCCCATGGCCGGGCTCAACCTGGAGGAAGTGGAGGACATGGCCCGCTTCATCCTGGACGTCAACGAGGAGGAGCGCTGGCAGGTGACCTGTGTCCTGGTGGAGCACGACATGGGCGTGGTGATGGATATATCCGATCGGGTCGCTGTCCTGAACTTCGGCCAGAAGATAGCCGAGGGAAGGCCCAAAGAGGTGCAACAAAACCCAGAGGTGATCCGGGCGTACCTGGGAGACGTGGAGGACCTCTATGCCACGAGACGATGAGCGGCAACTCGAGATCACCAAGGAGCTGACCCTGCCCAAGCTCTTCTTGCGCATGTGCAAGCGTTACGGCGACAAGAAGGTGGCCATGAGGGAGAAGGAATACGGGCTTTGGCGTCCCATCACCTGGGCGGGCTACCTGGAGAACGTCAAGTACATCTGCCTCGGGCTGGTGTCGCTGGGTCTCCAGAGGGGGGACAAGGTGGCCATGATAGGCGACAACCGCCCCGAGGGCCTCTGGGCCGAGATGGCCACCATGTGCGCCGGCGGGATGGGGGTTTGGCTGTTCCAGGACAGCCTGATGGACGAGGTCCAATACATAGTCGACCATTCCGACACCAAGTTCCTCATCGGGGAGGGGCAGGAGGAGGTGGACAAGGGCTTGGCCATCCGGGAGAAATGCCCCAAGCTCCAGAAGATCATCTGGGACGACCCCAAGGGGATGCGGGGCTATGACGACCCCATGCTCATGAGCCTCCAACAGGTGAAGGATCTCGGCAGGGAGTTGGAGCGGCAGAGGCCGAACCTCTTCGAGGAGCTGGTGGCACAGGGCCGCGGGGACGACCCCTGTCTCCTGTTCTACACCTCCGGGACCACGGACCTGCCCAAGGGAGTCCTGCTCAGCCACTACAACATGCTGAAGATGGGCCAGAACCTCATGAGGGTGGACCCCTGCTACCCCGAAGATGATTTCGTCTCCTATCTTCCGTTCGCCTGGATAGGCGAGCAGATGATGTCCATCTCCTGCGGCCTTCAGGTTGGCTTCACCATCAACTTCCCGGAGGAGCCGGAGACGGCCCAGGAGAACATCCGGGAGATAGGGGCCCAGACCATGTTCGCCCCCCCCCGCATCTACGAGCAGATGGTTCGCACGGTCCAGGTCAAGTACCTGGATGCGGGTTGGCTCAAGCGAAAGTGCTACGAGTGGGGCATGAAGGCCGGTTACGCCTGGGCCGACTGCCTCTTTTCCAAGAAGGAGCCTGGCATTGGGCTCCGCGTCAGGAGGCAGCTGGCCGAGTGGCTGGTCTTCAAGAAGCTCAAGGACCACTTGGGTCTGTCCAGGATCAGGCATGCCTATACGGGCGGCGCTGCCATGGGGCCGGACCACTTCCGTTTCTTCCACGCCATCGGGGTCAATCTCAAGCAGATCTACGGGCAGACGGAGATCGCCGGCATCTCAGTCCTCCACAGGGATGGCGACGTCAAGTTCGATACGGTGGGCAAGCCGCTGCCCGAGACCGACGTCACTATCACGGAGAGCGACGAGATCATCTCCCGGAGCCCCAGCGTCTTCCTCGGTTATTACAAGAACGAGGAGGCCACGGCCAAGACCCTCAAGGACGGCTGGCTCCATTCAGGGGACACCGGGTTCATCGATGAGGACGGCCACCTGGTGGTCTTCGACCGCTCCAAGGACATCATGATCCTGAGCG
>Ga0068707_1000207_pt1 | contig 34080 bp, 23 predicted proteins | sample YNPNPMetaG_FD_66600 | JGI IMG/M metagenome (GOLD analysis project Ga0068707, IMG submission 66600) | Anoxygenic and chlorotrophic microbial mat microbial communities from Yellowstone National Park, USA - YNP NP MetaG | ecosystem: Environmental > Aquatic > Thermal springs > Hot (42-90C) >... | reverse complement strand
TTTTTCAACAACATCATTGTCCAAAATCCGACCCTAAGGACTATTTTAGCGACTGGGACAACACGATAAGAGACTTGCCCAAGTCTCAATCACAAGTCAAGAGCTGCCAAAACCACCGGCGGAGGCCCTATTCTCTGAAGACCTTTCGCGACCCGCTCAGACCCGAGGTCATAATGGCCGGAGCAAACCTCGCGGTGAGGATCTCATTCCTTCGCCTGGATTCCCACCGCTTGCACCTGCGTTGGGGCTTCGATGTAATCGAGAATCAACCCCAGAATCTTTCGCACTTCTGGCGGCGATTGAGTGCTTTGATTATACCGCTCGTACTGCTGAAGGATTTGTTGCGTCGTCAATTGGACCCCGCGTTTCTCCACGGCCTTTCGGAATGCGCCCAGGGCCTTGACCCGAAGAGCAATAGGCCAGTCGTTGCGGCTGACCGTCTCCACGAGGGCAGATTGAGACTTAGGAGTGGCCAGTTGTCCTAAAATTTCCAGGCTAAGCTCCTGTAATTGGGGAACCTCCAGTGCGCTGATGGCGGCCGATTCGATCTCCATTCGCGAAATCCCTTCCGGCGGGTGCTCCACAAAGACCAGAAACCAGGCCATGGCCGCCCGCGCCCATTCCAATCGCTGGTCAATACTAACAGAACGAACTGTCGGCACCATTTTTGCCCGGGCAATCAGCCCCGCCAGATCTTGGGGATCTGACGGTACCGCCACACTGAGGGCGGAAGGAATGCCGCGTACCGTAGCGTCCGCTAAGGGCAGCCAGTCAGGATCGGCGTAAACGAGCACCGGGACGCCCGCCAATCTGGGTTCCGCACGCAGCCGTTGCAACGTCAAATTCAGCGGCGGTCGCTGAATGCCCGCTGAGACGAGGATGATTTCGTAATCCGGTGATCGCGGCGCCGCGTCCAGAAGAGACCCACCATCAGAGACAATATCGACACGCGAATAGCCGCTTTCTTTGAGGTAGGACGCGATCTGGTTGGCATGCGAAAGGACGGGATCGGCCACCAGAGCACCGGCCTTCCCCTCCGAGGCGGCAAAATAGGCAAGTTCCTTCATAACATAACTTGCCCCACGAAAAGTCCCCCCTGCTGCCAGCTTCAACACAGTATCCGTTGCAACAAAGCGAAGCTCTGGGTCAGGCGATTGAACGGCTCGAATCAGGGGTGGAACATCCCGCCCCAGCAAACCCACGGCGTCCCCTGACTCCCTCATCCAGCAAACGGCAACCCAGGCCCCGTGATACCATTCCCGCGCCAAACATTGGCCAAGCCATCGGTTGAAATCCTCAACTTCAGGGTCCCATCGTTCCAGGGCTTGACTCGCCTTTACAGCAACTGCACGGGAATCGTTCTTTTGCAAATTGGGCGTGCCCGACGAATCCGTTGGCGGAGCATTCGTTTCCCATTCCACACGTTCCAAATACCCAATTTTTTCCAGGATTAAGCAACTCGCCAGATCCCGCAACTCAGAATCGTCGGCAACCAATTGGGCGGCCTTTTCGCCAAGGTATGCGGCCCTTTCTCGCCGCCACATCTCGAACGACACCCGTTTTGCTTCGACTCGATTCGCGGCAGAATCCCACCATAAAAGGCTGAGGACCTCAGAACCCTGCGGAACAGGCTGGGTCAGTATTGTCTCGATTTCTGTCCGCAGAATACGCGCTGCCTGACGTTGTGTGGGAAGCGGACCGCTCAACTGTTCACAAGCCCTTTTGCCCAGCTCTGCAACCTCTGCCTTCCCATCGAGTCCAAAAGCGAGAGGTAACAAATACGGGACAGTGCCGGTGATTCTTAACGCCACAATGCCGCCCACGACCCCCGATTTCTTCTCATCGGGAACGGTCAAGAGTAGCGATATCAACGCCGCGTCGGCATCAGGCCGAAACTGCCCCAGGACATAATACACGCGGGGCCAAGCCGCATGCTTCGAAGGATCAAGCAAGGCTTCACAGAGGGGCGGCACCACAACGGGTCCCGCCTTAATGAGTGCTTCCGCGACTTGATACCAACGATCATTCGGTGATTGACACAAGTCGTTAACCAGGCCCGCCAGCCGACCTGGATCACTGCGACTCTTGCGGACTGCGTCAAACACGGCTGTGGCCAGGTTTGTTCCTTCCGGCGCCAACTCCGGATGACTGGCAAAACGAAAGAACGTTGCAGAGCCAAATTCTTCATCGAGAGCCAAAAGGGTGACCTCGTCCAGCGGACTTTTCAAGACCTGTTCCAACATCTGTTTTGCCAAATCCGGTCGATTCAGCCTGAGGAGAACGTCCGCTGCGCGAACGCGTTCTCGCGGTGTCAATGGATTGGCAGCCAGAACGGCCGCAACGCCAGGATCTTCCAGAACCGGCACCTGAATTGCGTCCGTCGCCGCCGGATTCTGAGCTTTGCCGGCACTGTCAGCACCAGGCACAGGGACCTTCCCCAGCTCCGCCGACAATGACTGGACAGACAGGACAACCAGACACAATGCCGCGATTACCAACCTGGCATCTCGGACTAACTTCATGACCCAGTCCTCTGGTGTGGCAATACCGCAAAGATGCAACCACCACTCATCGGAGGCTGCCGATGAGTTTCAAATCCGGTATTTTGAGTAATCTAGCACGCAGGGCACTTCTAAGGCTGCTAAAAATGCCCCTAGTACCCATAATAATTGGGCTGTCAAAAATTGTCGCACAGATTCACGATACCCCGCCTGGAGATGGGGTCAGTATGGTCACAAAGACGGGAACCGTCAATCTTTGAGGCTGCTGGCCAAGCGTTGTTTCCAGCATTCGATCTGTTCGCGGACCTGCTCCGGGGCCGTTGATCCGAAACTGTGGAAGGCTTGGATCGCATTTTGTACTCCAAGAACGCCATACACGTTCGCATCCAGGGATGGCACCACCGCGCGGAAAACCTCCAACGGCAAATCGACCAGGCGACACTGTCGATCCATGGCCTCACGGACAATTCGGCCGACGAGGGAATGGGCAACTCGTTGCGGTATTCCACGAGAAATCAAGTATTCCATCAGCGTTGTCGCATCGAGGTATCCTCGGTCCAATTTCTCGGCGATCCGCGAACGATTCAACTCGGTCACTTCAACAACGGGAATAGCGACCTCCAGGCAACTGACTACCGTGTCAAATGCATCGAAGACCCCAGGTTTATCCTCTTGCAAGTCGCGGTTATAGGCCAGGGGAAGACCCTTGAGCAGAAGGAAAAGTTGCTGCAGGTGGCCGACGACACGAGCCGTCTTTCCCCGAATAAGCTCCAGCACGTCGGGATTGACCTTTTGCGGCATGATCGACGAGCCGGTGCAAAACCCTTCCGGCAATCTCAGGAAACCGAACTCCTCCGTGGACCAAATGATCCACTCTTCGGCCCAATGACTCAAATGGACAGCGAGCAAAGAGAGATCAAAGACGAATTCCACGGCGAAGTCACGATCACTTGTTGCATCCAGACTGTTGGGGGATGGATGATCAAAACCGAGGGCCTGGGCCGTCATGTGGCGATCAATCGGCAAGCTGGATCCGGCGAGGGCGGCCGAACCGAGCGGGCAGATGTTCACCCGCTTCCGACAATCCAGCAATCGCTCCACGTCCCGTTCGAACTTCTCGCAATAGGCCAACCAATAATGCGGTGCCAGCACCGGCTGGGCGCGACGCAAGTGTGTGTAGCCCGGCAAGATACAATCAAAATCGCCTTCGCATCGATTGACAAACGCAGCCTGGAGCTTTCGGATCAGCGGGATAAGTGTATCGATGGCATCACGGACCCAAAGGCGAAAATCGGTAGCGACCTGGTCGTTTCGACTGCGTGCCGTATGCAATTTCCGCCCAATGTCACCGAGCCGCTCCGTGAGCACTCGCTCGATGTGCATGTGGATGTCTTCCCAGCCGATGCGGAATTCAAACTTTCCCGCGGCGATTTCCTCGCGGATCTGCTCGAGCGTCTTGACAATCTGATCCGCCTCGTCGAGGGTCAATAGTCCCACACTGGCTAGCATTCGGGCATGAGCGATCGAACCCGCAATATCCTGTTGATAAAGACGGTGATCAAAACTGATACTTTCCGTAAACAATTCCACCCGGTGGTCCGTCTCCACACGAAAAACACCACCCCACGGCTTCTCAGTCACAGCTTGACTCCTCAGGTCCACAAGAGATGATGACGCCTTCAGATACCATTTCTCGGCCGAAGTACGTCGCGTTACCGGTATCTTGCCAACAATTCGAAGACCGGTCATTTCGGCCGGTACGGGCAAGGATCGAAAGTTTGCAATCGATAGTCCTTAATTTGACAATTCTTTTTTCTAGATGGTTCGGAATCCGCTTGTCAATCGGCTTGACGTGTAGGCTTCGTCGGGCATGACAAGCATGCCCCTCCGCTCCTCGAAGGGACCCGCTTGTCGGGTCGGCCCCTCGGAGGAACCCGCTTGTCGCGTCCGCTGCGCAACGTTACATCATCAATTTCGCTTCGGCGGGCAGGACGAGCGAGCCCCTCGGAACAAGCGTGACAAACGTGCCACCTTATTTCCCCCGGGCGATGCCCGCCTATCGGGCCATCTTTACGAACAAACCTGAGGCCTACACAGGCCATGTGGAGATGGATCACCACTTTAGGGTGGGTTGCGAACAACCAAAAATTCGGCATAACATGAGAAGATTTGTTCAGTCAGAAAGCCGGGTTTGTCGGAATGACCATGTCAATCAAATTCATCGAAAAAGCGTCGCCTGGGAACTTCTGGCCAATGGACAGGAAGGTCGTTTCTGGTCGCCGCATTCGATGAGGAAGCGTCCAACGATTCTTTGAAACCACCTGAATTTGATGGTGGTCCACTTCACAGTCAGGCATTTTAGGGAGATATTACGGACGTGCCACGCCGCAACGACATCCACAAGATTCTCTTGATCGGGTCAGGGCCAATCGTCATTGGTCAGGCCTGTGAATTCGATTATTCGGGTTCTCAGGCGTGCAAAGCCTTGCGTGAAGAAGGGTACGAAGTCGTCCTCGTCAACTCGAATCCGGCGACCATTATGACGGATCCCGAAATGGCCGACCGGACCTATATCGAACCAATCACCTGGGAGTTCGTTGCCAAGATCATTGAGAAAGAACGGCCCGATGCCCTGTTGCCCACTTTGGGGGGCCAAACCGGTCTGAACGTTGCCATGGATTTGCACCGGCATGGCGTGTTGGATCAATTCAAGGTGGAAATGATCGGGGCCAATGCCGCGGCTATCGCCAAGGCCGAAGAACGTGATCAATTTCGTCTCGCCATGGAGCGGATCGGCCTCGATGTGTGTCGCGGTCGAACGGTCCACAACCTGAAAGAAGCGCACGAGGTACTCAAAGAGATTGGCTTGCCGTGTGTCGTTCGGCCTAGCTTCACCCTAGGGGGAACCGGATCGAGTGTTGCCTACAATCGGGACCAATTCGTTGATCTTGTCACTCGGGGGCTGACCGCTTCACCTATTCATGAGGTGCTCCTCGAAGAATCGGTCTTGGGCTGGAAAGAATTCGAGCTGGAGGTGATGCGCGATGCGGATGATAACGTGATCATCATTTGCTCGATCGAAAACCTTGATCCGATGGGTGTTCACACGGGAGACTCCATCACCGTGGCCCCCGTGCAGACACTGACGGACAAGGAATATCAGCGGATGCGGGATGCGGCTATTGCAGTGATCCGCGAAATCGGTGTGGACACAGGGGGATCCAACATTCAGTTCGCCGTTCATCCTTCAACCGGACGGACTGTCGTGATCGAGATGAATCCTCGGGTCAGTCGCTCCAGTGCCCTGGCATCGAAGGCCACAGGATTTCCCATCGCCAAGATTGCGGCCAAACTCGCGGTCGGTTATCGGCTCCACGAGCTGGCCAATGATATCACGCGAAAAACAAAGGCCTGTTTTGAACCCACGATTGATTATGTCGTGACGAAAATCCCACGTTTTGCCTTCGAGAAGTTTCCCGAAGCCGATCCGATCCTCACCACACAGATGAAGAGTGTTGGCGAGACGATGGCAATTGGCCGAACTTTCAAAGAATCCCTGCAAAAGGCCCTGCGGGGACTTGAAGTCGGCTCGTTTGGGTTGGGTTGCGATGGAAAGGACCTGTGGGGAACGCCGCAACAACCGGGAATCGACGAGATTCGTTACAAGCTGTCGCACCCCAATGCCCAGAGAATCTGGTACATCCGTTACGCTTTCAAAGCCGGGATGAGCATCGAGGAAGTCAATGAGTTGACATCCATCGATCCGTGGTTCCTTGCCAACATTAAAGAGATTGTTGACCTTGAGAACGAATTACGAACGTACAGGGACATCACTGAAGTCAGCGATGCCAAGCTGCGTCAGGCCAAGCGCTACGGGTTTTCGGACCGGCAATTGGCCCACATCTGGACCCGGGCGGAGGTCGAGATCCGAGAGGAACGGAAACGTCGTGGGATCGTTGCAACGTTCAAGGCCGTCGATACGTGCGCGGCTGAATTCGAGGCTTATACGCCCTACTATTACTCGACCTATGAAGACGAAGACGAGACCCCGCCGAAGAAGCCGGGTAAGAAGCGGATCATGATCCTTGGAGGTGGCCCTAATCGAATCGGTCAGGGAATTGAGTTCGACTACTGCTGCTGTCACGCCAGTTTTGCCCTCCGTGAGTTAGGGATGGAAACCATTATGGTGAACTCCAATCCCGAGACCGTGAGCACGGATTACGATACGAGCGACATCTTGTTCTTCGAGCCGCTGACGTGCGAGGATATTCTGAACATTCAGGATCGGATCCAGGCCGATGGTGTCATTGTGCAATTTGGCGGCCAAACACCGCTCAATCTGGCCAAAGCCCTGGAGATGGCAGGGGTCCCCATCATCGGTACAAGTGTGAACACGATCGAGGACGCCGAAGACCGAGAGAAGTTTGCCGAGGTTCTCCGACGATTGAACTTGCGTCAGCCCCCAAATGCCACTGCGCGGACTCTTTCGCAAGCACAGCTCGCCGTCCAGCGGATCGGTTTTCCCGTGCTGGTGCGACCGAGCTTTGTGCTTGGCGGGCGGGCGATGGAAATCTGTTACGACATGAACCAGTTCGAACGATTCGTGAAAGAGGCCTTCGACGCCGCTGAAGGGCAACCCGTTCTCATTGATCGCTTCCTGGAAGATGCCACTGAAGTGGATGTTGACGCAATCGCCGATGGTGAGCTGGCGATCGTGGCCGGTATCATGGAACACATTGAAGAGGCCGGTGTCCATTCGGGGGATTCCGCCTGTGCCATTCCCCCCTACAGTCTGCCGGGGCCTGTTGTAGAAGAAATTCGCCAGGCCACCTGCTTGATGGCCAAGACCTTGCAGGTCAAAGGCCTTATGAATGTTCAATACGCTGTCAAAAAGGAAGGCGGACGCCCGCTGGTGTACGTGCTCGAAGTCAATCCACGGGCGAGCCGAACCGTACCTTTTGTGTCAAAGGCGATCGGTTGGCCGCTGGCCAAGTCAGCATCGAAGGTCATGGTTGGTATCTCTCTCCGGGAACAAGGCTGGACCAAGGCCCCCACACCGAATCGTGTTTCGGTCAAAGAAGCGGTGTTACCCTTTGTGAAGTTCTCCGGCGTGGACATTGTTCTCGGTCCAGAAATGAAATCCACGGGCGAAGTGATGGGTGTCAGTCGCTATTTCTCGATCGCCTACGCCAAGAGCCAGATTGCCGCAGGGACAGCCCTCCCTCACAGTGGCCGGATCTTCATCAGCGTCGCCGACCGAAACAAGCATCAGATTGTCGATCTCGCGCGCCGGTTGCAAAAGCTCGGTTTCGACCTTTTGGCAACTAAGGGCACGGCTGATCGCCTGGAACAAAATGGTGTATCCGTGACCCGGCTTAAGAAAATCAAAGAAGGTCACCCAAACGTCCTTGATTACATCGTCAATGGCGACATCCAGTTGATCATCAATACGCCCAGCGGAAAAGGGGCGAGAACGGACGAAGGGTACATTCGCGCATCCGCCACCGCCCAGGGGATCCCCTGCATCACGACGATTCCGGCAGCCGAGGCCGCCGTTAAGGCCATCGAGGCCATGGCACTTAATACCGAATTCGAAGTGGAATCGGTCCAGGAACGATTCCCCAACTACGGTCAACCGCCGAAGCCCTGACTCGAATCCGTACCGGGCTTTACCTATCTCGCACATCTTCGCAGAAATACCAATTTCCCCGTGGCAAACCGCGCATTCGAGGGATTGCGATTCTTGAATTGATACATCCAAAATTGCCCTTGACCCTTTTTTCGGGAATTGGGTATTCTGACACCAAGAATGGAAAAGACGTTTGGAGGCCGACGATCATTTGCGAATCCCTCAACGGCACAGATCAAGAGATGTTTGGAAACGGGCGAATGACGCCCAGCCGTTGTTAAGCCACGGAAGGCTTTGACGCAAGTGTGGTCCGCATCGGCACGTCAGGAGGATGGCTCCCGATACGAACTCTGGCCTCCCATCGCTCCCGGAAGAGACTTCTGTCCTCCCCCCTGGGACACGGCCTTTCCGGGAGCTTTTTTCTGCGCGGGGCGACCATGGCCGCTATGACCCAGCTTCTTCCCATAATTCGCTTGATGTCTCGGCCTTGGCAATCACGGTGACGCCACTTTCCGTGACCACAAATCCCCTGGCTTTATCTTTGGCCGCATCGTAGCCAATCTCGGTGCCCTCCGGAATTCGAACTCGCTTGTCGATGATGGCGCGGCGTATTCTCGCGTGGCGGCCAATCTCCACACCGGCAAAAAGGATCGAGTCTTCGACGTGGGCATAACTGTTGATCCGGACACGGTGCCCCAAAATCGAGCGGATCACCGTTCCCCCGGAGACAATCGTCCCATTGCAGACGATACTATCCAGGGCTTGTCCTCTTCGCTGCGGATCGGCGAACACGAACTTCGGCGGTGGGAGGTTCGGCTGATACGTTCGAATCGGCCAAAGCTCATCGTAGAGATTCAGTTCCGGCTCCACCGAAACCAGGTCCATATTGGCCTCGTAATAGCTGTCCAGTGTTCCCACATCTCGCCAATAAGAATTCTTCTTGCGATTTTCATCCATGAACGGATAAGCAAAGACTCGGTGCCCCTCGATGAGCGAAGGAATCACATCTCGACCGAAATCATGAGTGCTGCCTCGCTTGGTCGCATCACGGCAGAGGACCTCGAACAAAAAACGCGACGGAAAAACATATATCCCCATCGAGGCATAACAGAAGCCTGGTTCCGCTGGGATCGGCTTTGGGTCATCCGGCTTTTCCTGAAAACCAACGACGCGGTTACTCGCATCGACTTCCATAACACCAAAGCGCCGCCGCGCAGCTTCGCATCGTTCTTTCAGGACGCCGATCGTCACATCGGCTCCCAACGTGACGTGATAATCAACGAGTTTCCGATAGTCCATCTTGTAAATGTGGTCCCCGGCCAGCACCACCACATAATCAGGCTGTTCTTTCTCGATGGCATAAATGTTCTGGTAAACGGCGTCCGCCGTCCCTTGATACCAGTTTTCGTCGATGCGCTGCTGGGGTGGGACCACATCGGCGAATTCGCCCAACTCGCGGCAGAAGTACCTTTGCCAACCCATGTTGATATGGCGATCTAGACTCATCGCCTTGTACTGCGTCAAGATAAGGATCTTCCTCAAGCCGCTGTTGAGGCAATTTGACATCGTGAAATCGATGATTCGATAAGCACCGCCGAAAGGCACGGCCGGTTTTGCCCTATCACGAGTCAGAGGATCAAGTCGCGTCCCTTTCCCCCCAGCCAGGATGACCGTCACGATCTGTTCGTTCTTTACCGTGGCCATCATTTCCCTCCTTGACGTTCAAAACGAGTGATTACCCCCAAGCAATTCCAAGGAGACGCTTTGTGACGCATAGCTTCTGTGTTTACCGGTTCCGCTATCCGTTACCTCCGCTCGTATTCTGAAAACCGATCTGACTGATGTCTGTTTGGACTGTCCAAATTGGCCGATAGCAACCTTACCGTTTCTCCCCGCCCCGTTATCCCTCGAATTCGCCCTGGCAATTCTTTAACGCTTTTCAATTCACGTTTTACCTTTCCCGCTTCCTATCCCGCCTTCAAATACTTCGTACCAAATGTTACGCCTATTCTACGAAATTCCGTCCGAATGCCCAACTGTTTGGCAAGGGCCATCATGAGCTGTTGGCCTACCTATATCTTTATTCTTTATCTGATTTATCTGGAGAAAGAGCCTCCAATGAATCAATGAAGGGCACGTCGATTGCCATCTTCCTCAAGAGATGCTGGCCAAAGGCCGATCCAAGTCGCGGATCTCATCGCCGTCAATCCATTTTCGCTGCCATAACTCGAAAAAGAGAAGTGCCCAGATGCGATGACTATGGTTCCACAACCCGCTGTTGTGTTCGTACAGGAGCTTTTCGATGGCCTCACGACGAAAGTAACCCCGCTGCACTGTCCGTGGATTGAGTAAGATGTGCCGCGTTAATTGTGCCAGAGGTCCGCGAAACCAATGATCCAAAGGGACACCGAATCCCATCTTCGCCCGGGTTTGGATCGCCGGCGGAATGAGGTCGCGGAATGCTGAAATAAGTATCTGCTTCCCCTTGCGTCCTTGAAGTTTCAATCGTCCGGGAAGTCGTCCGGCAAATTCGACGAACTCATGATCGAGAAACGGAGGTCGCGTCTCCAGACTATGAGCCATCGCAGCGATATCGACCTTGACGAGCAAGTCACACGGCAAATATGAGAAGAGGTCGGACAGGCTAATCGCGGAGACAACTTCGCGGGACTGAAGCTTCGTATAAATCTCGACAAAAAAATCTTCTGGAGGATCACCCAACCGTTCCTGAAATTCCTGACTATAAAGCGCCAAACGGCGTGATCTGTTGAAGATCGCGATCCAATCGACATATCGTTCCGGCGTTGGCAGATGTAATGATTCTGTGAAGCGGCGCACCTTGCTGAAAAAGGATTTTTGCCGGGCCTGCGACGCCCAAGACCAAACTTTTCCATGAAAAACCCAGCGGATCCACCAGGGCAGCGAAAGGATCTGCTCGGCCAAGACACTTGCCCAGTAACGGGGATATCCGCAGAAAAGCTCGTCTCCCCCATCGCCAGTCAACGCTACGGTCACATGTTGCCGGGTCTTTTCGGCCACATACCATGTCGGAATCGCCGAGCTATCGGCAAAGGGTTCATCATAATGCCAGACAAGGGACGGCAGGATACTGATCGCATCTGGGGTGACTTGGTACTCGCGATGTTCCGTCCCAAAGGCCTCTGCTGCGGTGCGGGCATAATGGGTTTCGTCATATTCACCCACGGGAAATCCGATGGAAAAGGTACGGACCTTCTCGCGCGAGTTTTTCTGCATCAGGCCGACCACAATCGTCGAATCGATCCCTCCGGAGAGAAAGGCCCCCAGAGGGACATCGGCCTCCATGCGCATGGTGACGGCCTTTTCCAAGCGCGACCGCAGCTCCTCCTCGATGGCCTCTCGCGACATTTCGGTTTCAGCATGGCTGAAGTCCGGTTCCCAGTAGCGGCGCAAGGTGAGGCCGCCGCGTTCATAGACCGCCATTGTTGCGGGAGGGAGCTTCTGGATACCACGATAAATCGTCCACGGATGGGGGATATATTGATAGAGCAAATAGGCATCAACCGCAAAGGGATCAACCGCCCGCGGAATACCCGGGGCCTTAAGCAGGGCCTTCAATTCGCTGGCGAAGACAAGTCGCTGAGAATCGAGATAATAAACGAGCGGCTTCTCTCCGAGACGATCCCGCGCAAGCACCAAACGCCGTTTTGGCTCGTCCCACAGGGCCAGGGCGAACATCCCGTTGACGAATTTGAGAAAGTCCAGCCCTCTTTCTTCATAGAGATGGAGGAGGACCTCCGTATCGGACCGGGTACGGAACCGGTGACCGACCGCCTCCAGTTCTTGCCGCAGAAGGCGAAAGTTGTAGATTTCGCCATTAAAGACAATCCATATTGTCTCGTCTTCGTTGCTCATCGGCTGATGGCCGCCGACCAGGTCGATAATCGACAATCGCCGGTGTCCCAGGGCCACACCGCAGGCTGGGCCGGTACCGTCACCTGCAATGCTCTTCAAGTAAAAACCTTCGTCGTCTGGGCCGCGGTGCCGCAGCACATCGGTCATTTGGGCTAAAGTTGCTGCGTCAATCGCACTGGTGGGTTTATGCCAAACCCCACCTGCAATGCCACACATCGAGTCACCTCGTCGTTACAATCTTGGGTTTTCTTGATCAGCCGTTCGGGGGGCCTGCATCAATTCGTGATAAACCTTTTCGTAGGCCGAAACCATCCGCTCCACAGAGAACTCCGATACCACACGGTGGTGAGCAGCTTCCCCGAGACGCCGGGCCAACTCCGCATCTTCGAGAATCCTCTTTGTGGCCGCTGCAATTCCTGCCCGAAAGTGAGGCCCCAGCGGCACCAGAAACCCTGTAACCCCATGCACGATCAGATCTCGATTGCCTGGGATATCGGAAGCCACCACAGGGACCTTCAGGGCCATCGCTTCCAAAATCGCGTTGGATTGGCCTTCGTAACGACTCGTATTCCAGAGTGCGTCGAAATGCGGCATGAGGTTCAGCACATCGTCTCGATGCCCGAGAAAGTGTACCCGATCCTCAATCTCAACACTCTTGCGATAGCGGATCAGGGCCTCGCGCTCAGGGCCATCACCGATGATAAGAAGATGCACATCATTCCGAATGCGTTTCAAGAGGTCCGCCGCCCAGATCGCATCACGAATACCCTTCTGCGGCCAAAGGCGGCCTACCAGTCCGATCAACCGGGCATCCTGGGGTAATCCCAGCTCAGCGAGAATCGTGTGGCGAGACACTTTTTCCGGTTCGGGAATGACGACCCCGTTCGGAATCACGGCGATTTTCTCCGTTGGGATCCCTTGCTGAACATAAAAATCCTGGACTCCCGAACTGTTCACGATTACGCGATCCGTGAGACGTGCCAGGTGGCGATCGATCCAGAAATGCCACCACGACTTCCAGAGGTCCACACATCTTTCACAGGCGATCAAATGAGGGACTTTGGCCCATCGGGCCGCAAGCCGGCCGTAAGCATTGCCGGCAAAAAGCCACGTCTGCACAATGTCAGGCTGAAGTTCCATCAGAGTCCGCTGGAGTCGCCGCAAGGCCCCCAAATCGATCTTCCCCCGCTTGCCGATCAGGATTACGGGAATCCCTGCACACTCCAGTTCCTTGCGGTAGGGGCCATCCCGCGTCAACACACAAACATGGACGTCGATCCCCCGTGCCTTCAGCCCACAAGCGAGATAAACCATCTGCTTCTCTGCCCCTGCACGATCCAGCGTCGGAATAATCTGGACAATTCTCATCGGATTTGATCTTGATCCTGTCAAGCCAACACAACGAACACTATGTTTCTCGCAGACGTTCGCAATTCCTCTGATGACCAAACAGAAGACACCTCACACTCAAGCTGCCGGAGACAGTGTGCGACTTGAAGAAGTTGAGAAGCCATTCGTCTCTCAGCCACCAGTCCGGCCAGGATCCCTCATTTCTTCGGGTGAAAGGGCCGCAATATAGGGGAGGTTTCGGAATCGCCCATGGTGATCCATGCCATACCCGACGACGAACACATCCGGGATTTCAAATCCCACCAGGGTTGGCCCCAAGGGGACACGTTGCCGCCCTTTCTTTTTCAGCAACACGGCAGCGTGGACCGAGGCAACTTTAAACTCATCGAATTGCGGGATTAACTGCCAAAGCGTCTCGCCCGTGTCATAAATGTCGTCGATGATCAGGACGTGACGCCCGGCAACCTCCGGGGCCAAGAGATCGGCCTGGATAATCAGCGGCCCTTGGGAATTACTCTCATCTGTCATTTGGCGCGACGAAATCATCTCAAGACCATACGGGATGGTCAGCCGCCGCATCAGATCAGCTAGGAAAATTACACTTCCGAGCAGTACTCCAACCAGCGTCAACGGTTTGCCACGGTAACGGTTCTCGATCTCCATCGCTAGCCGATCGACCCCAGCGCGGAGCGTGTTCTCGTCGATCAACACATTCATGAGGCACCTCACACTTTCCGCATGGGCAGAGCAGAATACCTTACCTATCTTATACACCCTGCGGGATAGTACAGGATAGTCGTCATTCCTGGCAAGGGCTTCATTCGTAACACCACGCAAACGGGACGCTCGTGGGTTGCCGAAATGCTTTTCGGACCATGGTTGACAACATCGGTTGTCGGGAATAGCATCACATTTGGGCCAGCTAGCGGACTTGAAAACTAATCGGATCGTTTTTGGCCAGTTCGCGCTATGCGCCACAGGCAAGGTCCTTCAGAAAGATAGGATGGTGTGGGTGGCAGGAGGGAGATTCTACTGCGCTAGGCTTTGCTATCAGTCCTTCCCGCTGGTCGGATGGGCCGCTGGGCTTCTGCTCGCTTGCTCCACTGTCTCCGATCACGTCCAGGCACAGTTCAGTCCAGAGCATCCCGCCGTCCGACGGGCCGTGGAGCGCGGTCTGGCGTTTCTTGGTGGTCCCGAGGCAGACCAGGGGTATCTCCAGATCGGAGCGTGGGCCTTGAGAGGATTGGCCTTCCTCAAAGCAGGTTTGCCGCACGACCATCCCATCATCGTGAAATCGGCCGAACAGATTGTCAAACAGATCCCAGAAAGCGGACGTCCGCAGGATTTCCCGATGGGAAATTGGGATAATTACAGCACGGGCTTGTCGCTCATTTTCCTCTGCAACTATGATCCTCAGAAATTCAATCGCGAGATCCAGTCAATCCTGGGATACTCTTTTTTCCGCCAGAAGAGCCATGGTGGCTGGGGTTATCCATCGTCCGGCGAGAACGAGGGCACCGGCGATACGTCACAAACGCAATACCAGGTTCTTGGGCTATGGGAGGCCATTCGGGCAGGATTTCACGTCCCCACAGAGGTGCTCAACAAGGCCGCCCTGTGGCTGGTCTGGACCCAGGACCCGAGTGGGGGCTTCGCCTATCAGGGACAATTCCCCCCAACTCCCCAACTTATTCCTCAATCCGATGTTCGCATCGGTATGGGCGTCGCCGGAACAGGGTCCACCTATGTGCTTGCGTCGCTCCTGCCCGGTTTTCGCGGGACAGCGGAACGGGGTGACCTCCCCCCGGCCTTGCAAAAAATCGAACAAGCACGTCAAGCCGGTCGCGGACGGTTGACTATCGACCCCAAGCTCCTCCGAATGACCATTCAGCGTGGGAATGCGTTCATCGAAAAGAACTTCCAAATCGCCCCGGATCGTTACCGCTACTACTATATCTACAGTCTTGAGCGCTACTTCACGTTCCGCGAAGCTGTGGAAGGCCGTCAGCCGGGGCTGTTCGACTGGTACTCCGCCGGGGCAGACTACCTCTTGCGAACGCAGGAAAAAGATGGCAGTTGGATGCACCAATGCGGAAAAGTCGTGGATACGGCGTTCGCCATCCTGTTTCTTGTTCGCTCGACCAAACAGAGCGTCGAAGGTGTTCGAGATTACGGGCCGGGGATTCTGGTTGGTGCACGTGGATTGCCGAAACAGACGGACAATGTGATTCTCAAAAATGGTCAAGTGGTTGCCCTCCCGCTCCGGACATCACCGGAAGATTTGGCTGCCGTGCTGAACTCGCCCGAAATGTCCGACCTTGTCTCCGCCATTGAGGCCATCGAAGAAATGCCCCCGGAAGAAGTGCGACTTCTTGTCTCGGATCAAGCAGAGAAGCTGCGACAACTTGCGGGAAGTGACCGCCCTGAAGCCAAGATCGCTGCGATTGCCGTCATGGGTAAGAGTGGTGATCTCAGGCATGTCCCGACGTTGATTTTTGCACTTGCCGATCCTGACCCGGAAGTTGCCGTCGCTGCCGATCGGGCGCTGCGGAGACTGACGCGGCTATTTGGTGATGGACTGCGACCCGGTTTTTCAGAAACGGAACGGCAATCCACAATTGACCGTTGGAAAACCTGGTATCGTCGGATCTGTCCAACAGCCGAGGTGAACAACTGAGACGAGCTGTTTGAGTTTTCCGTTGCGTTGCCGGAGGTGTTCATAACAGTCTGAAGCAAATCGTTTTGTCTCTCCACGAGTACCAATATGGAAGTCATACGCCGTCAAGCCTGGACCGACTCAAGCTATGGCCTTCGGGTCACTGCTTTCGACCGGGCCGTCAGTATGCTCGTGGCTTTGCTCATCCTGTTGGGTTTTTGCGTGGTGGCGCTTTTCATCATCTGGATCACCGGCAGCAGCCGGAGCACGCAAACCGCCGTCCCAGTGGTTCTTCAGCCGATCGGGGACGGTGGCCTGCCGCTAGGGTCGGATCTAGAGATTAATACGGAGAATCCCGGACAGGTCGAAGACCTCGAACAACCACAATTGCGAGATGCCCTGGCCTCCGTAGCCGATATTGTGGCTTCCCGCCTGGCCGATCTCGATAATCCTTTGATCAGCGATCCCGATTCGGCAGAAGCAGGCGGTTCCAAGGGTGAATTGGTCCGCGGCCAAGGGACCGGGGGAAATGGCATCCGTCGCCGCTGGGAGATTTTTTTTGATAAAGGGAATACGATCGAGACCTATGCCCAGCAGCTCGATTTTTTCGGCATCGAACTTGGCCTTCTTCTTCCGGGCAATCAGGTCCAGTATGTTTCCGGATTCAGTCAACCTCGTCCCCGAGTCAGAGTCGGACCCGCCGATGCGGAAAAGAGGTTCTACCTCACCTGGCAACGTGGGGACCTGCAACAAGCCGACCGGGAACTATTGGCCCGCGCCGGAATCGATCCCGGAAACCGCCTGATCTTGAAGTTTTTGCCTCCTGAAGTCGAGGCCCGACTTGTGGCGCTGGAACGTGCTTATGCGTCAGGCCGGGCCGACCAGGTGAGTTCAACACGGTTCGGGATTCGTCGTGAGGGGAACGGTTTCGCATTTTACGTGATTTCTCAACAATATCGGTAAAGCCTGTATCATGTAGTCTGACGATTGTGAGTCGGGAAAGTTACGACACGCGTGGATGGACAATATAACCAGCAGATAATGGAAGAGACATGAAACTCGATTTGACTGCCGTCATCAACTACCTGGGTATCGCAGACTATATTGCCTTGGCCCTTGTCGCCCTTTGGGGTGCATTTTGTGTGGTTATGGTCTTGCGGCGAATTCGTCGTGTCCGTTTTGCAAATGAGCAATTGCAGGAAGATTTTCTGACCCGCGTCGAAGAAGCTATTCTTCGCAACGATTTTGACTCGGTAACCCATTTCTGCGAGGACGATCCCCGCGCGCTTTCCCAATTGACACGATTGGCGATATTAAATCGTCGTCTCGGGTTATCTCGGCTCCGAACTCTTCTGGCGGAACGTTTTCAACGCGACGTGCTGAGCGATCTCGAGTATCGTCTGTCGTGGATTTATACCGTGATCAAAAGTGCCCCGATGCTCGGTCTATTTGGAACAGTCCTGGGGATGATGGGGGCCTTCGCAAAACTCTCGGGTGGCGAAAAAGTGGACCCCACGAAGTTGGCCGACGATATCAGCCTGGCCCTGGTGACTACGGCGATCGGCTTGGCCATCGCGATTCCACTCGTACTTTGCACGGCTTCGGTCAGCATTCAGATCAAGAAGCTGGAAGATTATGTCAGTTCGGGACTCAATCGTGTCCTGGACGTCCTTCGGTCAGTGGGCACGAAACAAGAGGTGACGCCCCTTCCCCCTGTTGGGGTAGCAGCAACTGCTGGTGGCCCGCGAACCTCAGCAGAAAAGACGTTTCGGAAAGAGTGATTCAGGCGCGAGCCTCCATTTGGCGACACTTCGGAAGGCAAAAAGTAAGACATTCGGGCACTAGTGAAGATCAAAACATAACCATCGTGGCAGGTGTGGCATGCCCAAAAGTGTGTGGGAAAAGTTGGCGGGCGATGAGGCAGAGGCGATTGTCTTTCGCCGCCCGTTACAAGAGGCGGTCGATTTCGACATCACGCCCATGATCGACGTGACGTTCTTGCTCCTTGTCTTCTTTCTCGTCACCTCGGCCATGGACGTGGGCAGAGCCGTGGAACTTCCCCCTGCCCGATTTGGCAAGGGGATGAATCCGTCACAGGCCCTGGTTATAACGGTGGCGTACGAGGGTGAGGAATCGCCGCCTTCCATCTATCTTGCGGACGGAAAGGTGGGCTCACCCTTGCCCGAGGCCCCCGATCAACAACGGAGCCAAATCCTTGCAGCTATTCGAGACAGCATTGCCGCAGGGAAACCGCGCGTCCTGCTAAAGGCTGAGCGAAAAGTCAAGCATAAAAACATTGCCAGGATTTTGGAAATCATCAACGAAACGCCAGGCGTCAGCACCTACGTTGCTGTGTTCGAACGGGATTAAGAGCCTATCGACCAGCCAAGGGATTACGACAACGTGTTGCTATGCGAACCGTAATCTGTGAAAGCTGCGGAATAGGAATAACCATTGCGGACGTCGTTTCCGAGCGGCAGATGTTTTGTCCGAAATGTGGGCAACCCGTGAGTGTTATGAATGAGCCGACCGATGGATCACAGGCGGGCGATCAATCGGACCACAAGTCGTCCGAAACGGCAATGTCTTTCGAACGGGTTGAGGTTCCCGAAGATACAATGGATATGACGCCGATGGTGGACGTCGTCTTTCAACTGCTCATTTTCTTTATGATGACGGCGGCCTTCAGCCTTCAGAAATCACTGGAATTGCCGCCGTCCAGTCCTCAGGATCCGACGGCGCAAAGTATGACTCTGGACGAGCTCGACAATGAAAGCGACTTCATTATTGTCCGTATCGACCATGAGGACAACATTACGGTTGATGGGGAAGATGCACCGAGCGAACAAGAGTTGCTCCGAAAATTGAAGGGGGCCAAAAGCGGGGCACTTCATGAGGGAGAGCCGCCCAGGACGGGCCTCCTCGTCTTGGCCGATCCCGACTGCCATCATGAAACTGTTGTGATGGTCCTCGATGCAGGAAATGCCGCAGGTATGGAACGCGTCCGCCTGGCAACGGTGGAAGATACAATGTTCTGATTCATGAACGTCCATTCGAGTATTTTGCGGACGCGACGAGCGGGTCCCTCCGAAAGGCGGAATCGGAGGGGCATGTTCGTCGTACCCGATGAAGCGGAATTAATGATCGAACGTGGAGCAGCGGACCCGACAAGCGGGTCCCTCCGAAAGGCGGAATCGGAGGGGCACGCTCGTCGTGCCCACCGAAGCGGAATGGATGATCCAACGTAACGCGGCGGACCTGACAATCAGGTCCGTCCGACGGAGAATTCGGAGGGGCATGCCTGTCATGCCCGCTCACGTGAAATGGATTATCAAACGGTGTTCAGCGGACGCGACAAGCGCGTCCCTCCGACCTACATATTCGTGAAAGACCGGCAATAATGTGATGGACGAGGTTCACAAGATCACTTGTAAGAATATGTGGGGTTAGGGCATTGTCGAATACGAGCTATGATTGGAAGCGAATACTGGTTTTTGACTTAACACCCCGGCACTGGCCATGACCAATATCCCTGCGGAAGAATTGATCAAGCTTTTAGAAGAAAAAGACCTCGTGGCTCCCGAGGTCCTTGCTGACATCCGCGCACAGGTGGCTCAATCGCGAAAGGGCCCAAAACCGATTTATGCGGCGGCCCTGGCAAAGATTCTGGTGGACAATGGTTATCTTTCACGGCTCCTGGCGCAGCGGTTGATGACTAAGCTCGAAGCGGAATGGGCCCAGAAGCCACATCGCCAGAAACCAGATCCTTTGCTTCTCGCGCCCTTGGGGTCAACGCCAACTCCCCCCGAGGAGGAGCTTCGGCTGGCTGATGAAGAACCGGTCATCGAGCTGATTGCTCTGGAAGATGACAAGCCGACCCCGCCGCCCGTCCCAAGCCAGTCTGCCACTCCGGAACGACCACCTAAACCGGAACCAAGTCCCACCACTGCGGCAGGAGAGCGATCACAATTCGATGACTTGCTCAGCGAGCTGGCCCCGGCGGCAGCTCCAACTCCAGCCTCAGCACCGGTCCTCACGCCCGACGCATGGAAAAAACGTCGCAAGAACCCCTGGGAGTCGCCGCTATTTCTATTCGGAGGTGGAAGTCTTCTGATCCTCGTGTTCGTTGGTGTTGTCTTGCTCTGGTCGCTCAATCGGCGGAGCGGTGACGAACTTCTGGCCGAGGCCGACGCCGATTTCCACTCAGGCTCGTACACCCAGGCCGTCTATAAGTATGGCAAGTTTTTGGAAGATTTTCCTCAGCATCCTCAAGCCCGCCTTGCCCAAATCCGCATGGGTTTGGCCCGCATCCGCCAGACCCTGGAAACCAGCGACCCGGTGACAACCTTCCAAATCTTGAAAGAAATTGTTCCCGAGCTTGTCAAACTGCCCGACTTTCACGCCGAAGCTGATGCCGAAATGACGTCGATTCTCCCCGGATTGGCCCAACAGATCGCCCAGCAAGCCCTGAAAAACCGGGATCCATCACTCGTGTCGGTGGCCGAGGAGGTACTGGCCTTCTGTAACAAGTACGTCCCTAGAGATCGGCTTCCTACTGCCAAATTGGCTGACATCCAGGCCACCGTAGAATTGGCAAAACGGAGCATTTCAGAAAAAGACGCTTTGGCGACAACCGTCAAACAATTGGCAGATTGCCGGACCACCGGACGGTTGGACGAAGCGTATGCGATTTACGAAAAGTTTTGCCGCGAATACCCCCATTCCAGGACCGATTCGCAATTGCAACAGGTGATGGCTGAATTGGCCGAGGCAGAGAAAGACCGTGTTCGTTTCGAACCCGCCCAACCGCTTGAGTCACCGGCACTTCCCAGTTCGTCGTTACGGGAGCTTACGCTGTATTCATCCTGGATCGGTGGCCCCGCACCGTTTCCGGAAAACTCGATTGCTGTCTTGACCGACCAGCAATCTGTTTATAGCGTGCAGATGGCCACCGGCAAGGTCTTCTGGCAGCGACCAATCGGAGGCTCTCTTGACGGGAGTTCACTGAGCACCTATCCGCGGATCGCTATCGACGGCGAAGAAACTGTCGCCCTTCCCGACCGCTCTCTGCAAGCCCTCGTTTTGACCGCTGTCGTCACCGGCCAAATCAAGAAGATCATTCCCCTCGGGGAATCCCCATCCGGTTGGATGACGAGCGATCGGAGCCATATCCTTCTACTCGGCCGATCCGGTAAACTTCTTGTCGTTAACCCACTCGAAGGCCAGCTTGTCGGAAGTTTCTCTTTCCCTCAATCGCCAGCGTATCCCCCTGTGATTGACCCCGCGTCCCGACGGGCCTTTATCCTGGGCGAGCACTCCCATTTGTTTATCCTCCGCCTGGATTCTCGGGAATGTGAACAGGTCGTCTATTTGGGGCACGAGCGAGGACAGTTGTGTGCCCCACCGGCGATCATCTCAGGTTATCTTGTGATCCCCGAACGACGGGGATCAATGGCAGGATGCCTACAGATCGTTGACGTGAATACCCCCGATCGGATTCGGGTGGTCCAGACCGTTGAGTTACCCCGTCCAGTCGCCAGTTCTCTCCAAGTCCTTGGAATACGATTCGTTCTGATCACAACTGACGGGCAATTGCAGGTCTATCAATTGCGAGGGGGAGAAGAGAAGCAACCTTTTGCCCTCCTGGCCGAAGGAAAAACTCCCGATCCATCGCCGTCACAAAAAGGCTGGGTCATCCCGCGGTTCATCCTCGTCCATAAGGACCAGGTTATCGCCGCTGATACGGCACTCACGCAGTTCGGGCTACAGGCATCCGCGGGAAAACTTGTCCCTCAATGGGTTGCCTGCCAGGAAACGATGGCCGTCTCAGCCCTCTTCGCCCAAGATTCGACGGTCATTTACACGCATCGGTATCCTGACCGCCCGGGTATCTTCATGACAGCAGTCGATGTGGAAAGTGGCCGTGTCTTCTGGGAAACCCAGGTGGCCGATCCACCTCTCACCGAGGCTCGCTTAAGTGATAACGCTCAAAGCATCGAAGCCATCGGTCAAAGTGGGGTGATCTATCGGTTTGATCCTGCAAGCAATGCCATCAGTCTGTCGGGGATTCGCCCTGACCGCGTCTTGAGATTTCCTGAACTTACGGATGGAAGAATCCCCCGCGGTTGTGTCCTGCCCTCGAACCTGTGGATCATGGGTACTCCGGGAAATCGTGAGCTTTTCGTGCTGCAACCTCATCAGGATCGGACAAAGGTTACCACCCTCTCACTCCCGCGACCGCTTAGTTCAGTTCCGGTGTCGTTCCGCAATGGGGTGCTAATAGGTCTGGAGGATGGAAGTCTCGCCCTTCTGGATGTAACCACCCAACAACCAATCGGACAGCCCTTCCAATGCGACGTTGCTCCCGGGGAGCGAATCACCTGGCGGGACATTGTCCCAATCGACGCGGAGACCGTTTTGGCCGCAAATTCAGCCGGCTGGCTGCTGAAACTCGCCTGGACGGATCAACCCACCGGTCATTTTGAGATCAAACAGAGCCGACTGTTCGACTCGCCTGCCGCGTCACCGCTGTGCATGTTGGGCGACTATATTGTGATGATCGATGCCAATCATAACGCATTGGCGTTGACCCTCAATGATCTGGCAACGGCGGCAAACCAGCAACTTCCGAGCAATGTCGTCTGGGGACCGCTGAACGCGGGTTCTGTCGCTTGTTTGGCAATGGCCGATGGGACAGTGGTGCTGCTATCCCCCGATCTGAATTTCACGAAGGTTGATCTTGATGGCGAATTGCCCGTCGGAAAGCCGGTCGTCCTGGACAATCGTCTGGTAATCGCCACACAGCAGGGTAGCCTTTTTGCTGTCGATCCTGTGCAGGGGACTGTCGTGCGGCGCGTGACTTTCCCTGCCGCGTGTGCTACCGGGCCAACTGTGGTTGGCGAAACACTTGTAGTAGGAACTCTTGATGGACGCTGGATCATGGTACCAAAAGCCGACGCGCTGCATGACGCGACCAAGAACTGACGTTGCGAGAGATCGTTGGCCAATGCATCAGACGAGACGTTCCCCGCAAGCAATGTTCTTTGTCGTGCTTCTGTTGCTATTTCTTGTCGATCCCGTCCACATATTCTCAGAGGAATCACAACGCCAGGGATCCGACACGCGGGTGTCACCGGGCCAAAAAATTGCCGACGCTATCAAGACGCTCATCGACGAAAAGTTGCCGCTCTATGAGCAAGCCCCGTTCGATCTGATTATTCTCGACGCGGCAAACGATCATGCGGTGCTTAAGGTCACACCGCTTGCTCTACCGGAACGCAAGCTCCCCCAACCCTTGCCCAAGACGGGGAATCTTGAACTCGAACTGTTTGACGAACCTGGCGAGAGATATCGCGTCGCCTGGCGGAATGTCGCAGAAATCAGGCTTTTTGAAATGCTGCTCCTTGACAGGGCAAGTCAACTCATCCGCGAGAAACGCTTTGGCGAGGCTTATGACTATCTGGATCATTTATCGCAGTTTTACCCCAAGACGGCTAGACTTCCCGAAGTTCAGCAGCTTTTCCTTTTCGAGGAGGCCGTTGCTTCACTCGAGTCACATGCTTTTGACCGTGCCTTTGCCAACCTGCTGAATCTTTTTCAAGCTAATCCCCAGTATCCAGGTCTGGGAGATAAGCTTTCGCAGGCAGCCGATGGCCTCATTCAGAGTTACGTGCAGGCCTCTGATTATGCCAATGCCCGAGGTGTCGTTGACTCCCTTGCGCAACTCATCCCGCAAGACCCAGTCGTCCAGCGATGGAGAGCCGCCTGGCTTCAGCAAGGAGAGGAGTTGCGGAGTCAGATCGAAGCGGCACTGACAAGCGGCAATTTGCGACAGGCTGACCGTTTATTGCGGCAGCTTGGGCAGATTTGCCCAACGCTCAGCGGCCTGGCTGATCTGTCACGTCGTGTTCAAGAGGCCTATCCCCGAGTTCGCGTTGCCGTAACGCTTCCGCCCGTTTCCTTCGATCCTAATTCCCTCACGGATTGGGCAGCGCGACGATCGGGGCGCTTGCTTTTCCGATCACTTCTGGAATACACGGCCCCGAGCGGCGAAGGCGGCGTCTATCAATCGCAAATCGTTGACTGTCAGATTCAAGCATTGGAACGTCGTTTGGTTTTTCAGCTCCGTGCTGATCGTCCAACCTTTCGACCATCGGGATACCTCTACTCAACCTATGATTTGGCTCAGCAATTGGTGAATGCGGCCGATCCCCAACGACCGGAATATCACGCCGACTGGGCAGCAATCGTCGATCGTGTCCGGATTCTTTCGCCAGACACGGTTGTCGTCGAGTTACGACATTCCCATGTGCGTCCTGAGGGAATCTTGCGTTGGCTGCCAACCGCAGCTTGGACGCTAACCGGTCAAGAGCTTAGCAATCCACCAGAAAACGGTGCCTTCACCCGATCCCAGCAGGAATCAGACGATAGGACCACCGTTTATCTTCGCATCTCGGAATCGGGAAGACCGTCACCCGAATTGGCCGAGATCGAAGAGACTGCTTTTGCCCGAGGCCGAGATGCCATCCGAGCACTCAAGCAAGGTGATGTGGATGTGATTGATCGGGTCAATCCCTGGGAGTTGCAACTCCTCGAAAATGAGCCTGCGGTTGTCATCAAGCCGTATCGTGTCCCGCTGGTCCACATGCTGGTCCCCAATTTGTCGCGTGTGCTGCCTGCCAATCGTGATTTTCGACGCGCTTTGCTCTATGCAACCGATCGGAAGAAGATCCTCCAGACCCTTCTCAATCAACGTGATCTGCCGGGCTGTCAGGTCATCAGCGGACCAATGCCCACCGGCCGTCGATTTGATGATCCCCTTGGATATGGCTACGACTCGCAGATCCAGCCTCGTCCGTATCAGCCATCTCTTGGGTTGGCGCTGGCGGAGCTAGCCTATCGGCAATCGATTGAATTCGCCAAGAAACGTGGTTTACCTGCCCCCCCGCAACACAAGCTGACGCTTGTTCATCCTCCCCATGAGATTGCCCGCGAAGCCTGCTCGCAGATTCGGCGACAATGGCAACTCATTGGATGGGAAACAACCCTGGTGGAGGTCCATCCGGGCAAGGCCGCGATGCCCCCTGATTGTGACTTCCTTTACGTTGAGGCCGCCATCTGGGATCCGATTACTGATCTTTCTCGATGTTTTACAGGGATTCGCAAAAGCGAGTTCTTTCCAACTCAGGTTGACACCTTACTGCAAGTATTGGGACAAGCCGTTGACTGGCCCGACGCGTCCAATCGGTTAGCAACGTTACATCGGCGAATCTACGAAGACGCAACCGTTTTGCCGCTCTGGCAATTGACCGACTATTATGCGTTCCGAAAGGGTCTCCAAGGGTTAGAAAGCCCGCGGGTCACTCTGTACCAGAATGTCGAGTCGTGGCGAATAAACAAATCATCGGAATGATGACCAATCCAGTATCAAAAAATGGAACTTTCGGGATTCCCAACGCTTCCGGTCCGGTGACACGGCACAGCCGAGCGCATTCCGGAGATAATCGATTCCGTCTTTGTCTCGAAACGATGGCAACCTTCCTGAGAACAATCAGAGCATGGTCTGACGTGTGTTGGACACGGCAATACCGTCTCGCCTGTCCTATCGGGGGACTGTCGTCCGTCGGAATCCGGCTCGGTTTCTTTTTTGCCGCTCTGCTTGTTTGTTCCTCTGTCGGTTACGCCCAGGCGACATGGCTATTTTCGCCCTATCGTGTGCAGGTCTTTGTCGATCTTGAGCCAGGCCCGCCGATGACCGAGGACGGCCTTGCCCAATTTCACGCGCAACTTGCCACAAGACTCCGCGGCATGGTCGGCCATCGCTGGAACCTGAGCGTCGATCATTTCCCAACAGAAATTCCACCGCTGTCTTTGGATTTGGGAAATCCCCCCTCGCGAGAGCGGTTACCGTCCGAATGGAAGAATGTGGCAAAATACGATAAGGTCATGCTAGTCAGGGCAACCAATTGCGGTGTCGGCTGGTCTGTTCGCGTCCGTGAATGGGACGTGCGATTGGAACAGTGGGGCCAACTTGTCATCCTCGCAACTCCGGGAATGGCTGGGCTAAGCGATGCTATGGCCCAAGCGATCCTGAGTGCCCACGTCCCTGTCGGAGAGATTCAAATCACCGAGGAACAAATTGTTCGCGTTGCTCTCCGGGGAAGTCTTCTCGCTGAACCAGAAGAAAAACTTGTGAGCCCGACCATGCCCCAACTGTTCCTGGCTGCTGCCAGATACGAAGACCGGGAAGGAAATGCAAGGGCTATTATCCCGATTCCCTGGACTGTCCTTAAACCGCTTTCTCCTGATAAAAGTCAGCCATTTTTGGGAATCGAGTGTCAGGTCATTTCTGGCCTTCGTAACCCCTTGAGTGCCCGGCGGCGTGGTCGTGTACGGATCTATGCCTATGCTGCGCAGCCCACCCCCGAAACGCCCACCAGATTACGGCTGCGAAGCCGTCAAGAGGGGCAAAAACCTCTTGTCGGGTACGAGGTCTATCTTCAAGCCGCGGGCGACGGCCCCACTGTCTTCTTGGGACGCACAGATGTTGCAGGCGAAATCACGGTCCCCGGGACCGATCCCTGGTACCTCATCTCGATCAAGCATGGCCAACGGTTATTGGCACGAGTCCCCCTCGTCCCTGGCCAGGACAGCCCTGCTGAGGTGGCTCTTCCCGATGATGAAGCTCGGCTCACTGCGGAGACCTACCTGTCGGGTATCCAGGATGAGCTTGTTGACCTCGTCACAGCGAGAACGATCATGGTTGCCCGGATGCGAGCACGGATGATTGCCCAAGACTGGCAGGCCGCCCAGCGGATTCGCGACCAATTGCTCAGACTGAAACCCCGCGAGATTTTCTCCAGCGAATTGACCCGGCAACAGCAAAGGATCTTCTGTCCCGATCCTGTTGGTCAGAAGCAGATCGACCTGATGTTTTCCGAAATGCAACGACTGATTCAGGTCTATCTCAACCCCGCCGAGGTTGAACAACTTGTGAAGCTCCTCGCGTCACGTCAGAAGCCGGCGACATGAATTCCATCACATGACGTTGGTCGCAGTTTTGCTCGAACGCACACGGAGGCCATGTCATTCGGGCTGCCGAGCCGTCTCTCGCCGAATAACTTCCACTGTCCCCGAAAACCCGCGGATCATTTCGTCCGGCGTTAGATTCATGTGAACCTTGGGATCAGTCGTCCAGTGTTTCGCATCGAAACGGAACACAGCTACGCCGTGACCACGCGATGTACCGTCCAATTCCACGGCCCACGGGGTCTCTGGACCAAGGGTCACAACGACGAGCGCCAGCAATTCCCCGGTCCGTCGATCCCTGAGAAAAGTAACCTGATCATCGAAATCGCAATCGAGCCATTCTACCTCCCCTGTGACGACAGGGACGGCAATCTGTTTGACGAGCCGTGCCTCCAGCCGTTCGCGCTCTCGATGGAAAAGTGCCCGGGCCTTCTCAAATTGGAGACCATGCCAGAACCGTACCACCGGCCGCCACAATGTTGCGGCAGCCAACGCTGCCAGTGCTGCCAATAAAATAACCGATTCGGGATACGGCATCCGATCGCCCCACAACCCCCAAACAGTTCACGCCTTGCCTATCGATATTCTATGGGAATTGCTAAAAAGAATGCAACCAATTGGTCCGGGTCTTTGCAAGAAACCAAGCCTCGAGTAACTCGGGCCGATACTACTGTCACCAGGGTTGAACGAAGGTCACTCTTGTAATACACTGAGTCGCGCACGAAATGCTACCGCGGCTAATCGATGACGACCATTGGTTGATCTGTACGGCATGGCACGAATGTCAACCATCTCGACTATATAGGACTGTATCGGTATTCCTTTTTCAACCCATGATGTAAGGAGGTCGGCACGCCATGTCAGGAAAACTTTCTCTCTTTGCTATGACCCTGTTATTGGGAGCAGTTGTGCTCCCTCATCACGCAGGCGCTGCATCGCCCGTTGACTGGCCGCAGTGGCGCGGACCAAACCGAGACGGGATCCTTGCAGATTTTGTGGCACCGGAGAAATGGCCAGATACTCTGAAGCAGGTCTGGCAGGTGACGGTCGGTGCTGGCGATTCAACCCCTGCCCTCGTTGACGGACGACTTTACTTGCACACGCGGCAGGGTGAGGAAGAGGTCATTCTCTGTTTAGACGCCGATAGTGGAAAGGTTATCTGGACAAACAAATACCCAAGTCCTCCCGTCACCGGCCCGGCAGCACGTCATCCTGGACCGAGGAGCTCCCCGGCTGTGGCTCAAGGCAAGATCGTGACTCTGGGCGCGACAGGGATCGTTTCCTGCATCGATGCCACCAATGGCAGCACGCTCTGGCGAAACGACTCGTTCAAGGGCGTCCCGCGATTCTTTACATCCATGTCACCCATCGTCGTGGACGACTTGGCTATTTTCCACCTCGACGGACCGAACACAGGATCGGTTGTGGCGTTTGACCTGGCTACAGGAAGAATTCAGTGGCGATGGGACGGTGATGGACCAGCCTACGCCTCACCCGTGCTCGCCACAGTCGAAGGTAGCCGACAACTGGTGATGCTGACGGACAGGAACCTCATTGGTTTGGATGTTCGCAACGGTCAACGCCTTTGGAACATCGAGTTCATACCCAGCGGTATGAATTACAACGCTGCCACTCCCATCGTTGATGGTTCCGTGATCTACTTCGCAGGGGCCGGAAGAGGAAGCCGGGCCATCCGCCTGGAAAAGAATGGCGACTCATTTTCTGTCAAAGATTTGTGGAACAATCCAGACCTAGCCCCCCAGTTTAATTCACCTGTTTTATTAAACGGGAGACTTTTCGGACTCTCCCAGCGCGGAAATCTCTACTGTTTGGACGCCGCAACTGGTAAGACACTTTGGGTCGATGAAAATCGTTACAGTGGTTTCGGGGCCATTCTTGGGAGCCCCCGGGCATTGTTTGTAATGACAGAACGTTCCGGACTGATTGTCTTTGCGCCAGATTCCGATACCTTTCAGTCGCTGGCAACATTTCAGGTCTCTTCCGGACCAGTGTACGCCACTCCTGTCATCGCGGGGAATCGAATCTACATCAAGGACGCGGAAACGTTAACCCTTTGGCAGCTTCCGCAGCCTTGACCAGAATCGATGCAACGACAAGACACGTGGCCTTCCCGAGTGGTTGCCACATTCGACACAAAACATGCCCTTTTGATTGGGTGATTTCCACCTCGCCCGTGAATGCGTTACATTCATAGATGAGGCGATTAGCAAATCGGAGGGGCACGCTTGTCGTGCCCGATGTATCGGAATGGATCATCCAACATTGTGCGGCGGACCTGACCAGCAGGTCCCGCCAGCAATCGGAGGCGCGTGCTTGTCACGCCCACTTTTCGGAGGGACCCGCTTGTCGGGTCCGCCGAATAACCTTGGATCATCGACCCCGCTTCAGCGGACGCGACAAGCGCGTCCCGCCGAAGGATGAACGTGACATGTCCACCGACGACGCCGGATAACGTTTTATGTCTTTGGGCGCTAACACATTTCGACCATAAAGTCTTCGTTTTTAAATTAAATAATGAAACTAGGAATCTTTGGCGGTAGTTTTGACCCTGTTCATTACGGCCATTTGCTGCTGGCCGAGTCCTGTCGGGAACAGTTGAATCTGGACAAGGTTTTTTTTGTCCCGGCAGGTTTGCCTCCTCATAAACGGGGAGCCAAGCTCACACCGGCCATCCATCGCTTGGCGATGCTTGAACTGGCGATCGGAGGAGAGCCAGGTTTTGAAATTTGCCGTTTTGAGATTGATCGGCAGGAAACCAGCTATACGGTGGAAACACTGCGGTGGTTTCGGACACAATTTCAGCAAGCAGAATTGTTTCTACTCGTCGGCGCCGATATGCTCAACGACCTCCCCAACTGGCGTGAGGCAGACGAAATCTGCCGTCTAGCGCAACCGGTCGGGGTGCGACGTGGGGGATCGGCTCCCCCGTCCTTCGAGCGATTGACTCCATTACTTCCGCCCGAGCGGCTGGAATGGCTGAAAAACACCCACGTCGATATGCCCGAAGTCGCCCTGTCATCCTCGGAAATTCGCCGTCGTGTCCGACAGCAACAAAGCATTCGTTTTCGGGTGCCGAAGGCCGTAGAGCAGTACATCCTCACTCACGGCCTGTACCGCGATTCCGTGGGAGAGAACGTCAGTGGCGAAACGAATCGCAATGGCTGTCAATAAGACGAACGCAAAAGGCCCCCAAACTAGGAAATTCCCGGTGTCGGGGGATCATCTATGCCCCGCATTGAGAGTCCGCTCCTGCCATTGGCCCTGTAACTGGTCGATGATCCGTTGAAGCGATCCCGCCAGTTCCGAGGGCGAGTTGCCCAAATCAACAAAAACAACTCTTTTTCCTCGAACTTCACAAACTGTGCAGTCTTTGCCACCAAGCCAATCTTCCCGGATTTCACAACCCATGCTTTGAAGCTCTTTCTTGAGATGCTCCACCCGAACGATAATATCCTGGCCTTCCATGGCCGGTCTCCCAGTCTAAAAGAGAGAATCTGCAAAAGCTCTGACGATTGTACCAATGGCAAGTCGAGTAATGCCGGGCCTTCCGTCGATATTCCTTTTAGCTTTGATCATCCGCAGTGGTCACTTTCGACCGGGAAAGCCGCGGATCGACTCGTTCGCGCCACAAATGCGGATCGTGGTGATTCCATCATTTGACGACATGGCTACAGAAGTGTATTCGTCGCCATGCAAAACTGCAAGGGTGCTCCTGTGGACCAGAATTCTTCCGATGTCCCCCTGCAACAACAACTTGCCGTTTTAAAGGAACGGTTGGCCCATGCCCAGCGCTACACCGCTCTGGGTGAACTGGTGGGCACAACAACCCACGAGTTCAACAATGTGCTCACCACGATCATCAACTGGGCCAAACACGGGTTACGACACAAAGATGAGGCCACCAGAGACAAGGCCTTTGAAGCAATCCTGAATTCAGCCCTGCGGGGAGCGAAAATCACGCAAACCATTCTCGGGATGGCGCGGAAAAGACAGAACTCGCTCGAGCCGACCGACCTTAAGCAACTTCTCTCCGATACCCTGCTTCTGCTCGAGCGGGAAATGAACAAGTACCACATCCGCGTGGAGGTTTTCGCCCAAGCTGTGCCACCTGTTCTGGCAGATGGCAATCAGATTCAGCAGGTGCTTCTCAATATGCTTGTGAATGCCCGACAGGCTATGCCACGTGGGGGTCGAATCGTCATTCGATTGCAGCATGATCCCGATTCCCCGTTCGTCGATCTGCAAATCCGCGATTTCGGCACGGGAATCCCCCCGGAGATACTCCCCAGAATCTTTGATCCATTTTTCACAACCAAAACTGGCCCGGACGCCAGCGGCAAAGGCGGTTCAGGCCTTGGCCTCTCCGCATGCCGGGACATCATCGAGGCTCATAACGGTCGCATTCGCGTAGAAAGTGCCGTCGGGAAGGGAACGTGTTTTACGATTCGCCTGCCGGTGATATCCCGTGCCAATGATGCTGAATCTCGGCCATCTGAAGAAGAGCCAAGCAAAGCCAGTGCGTCTTCCCCTGCTGCACCCGTTTTCTCGCTCGCAGAGACGCCCCAGCCGCACTGTCCCACGCAAGGGATGCCCCTCGGTTAGCGGAGTATGTGTCGGCGTCTTGTCCGCAAATAGGTGGCGTTCGATTAATCTCTAAACCACCCTTCGGAGGGACGCGCTTGTTGGGTCTGCCCTTCGGAGGGACGCGCTTGTCGCGTCCGCAGCGCTACGCTGGATGATCCATTGCGATTCGGCGGGCATGACAAGCATGCCCCTCCATGTGTCAAAGGGACGCGATTGTCACGTCGGCCTTTCGGAGGGACGCGCTTGTCGCGTCCGCAGCGCTACGCTGAATGATCCATTGCGATTCGGCGGGCATGACAAGCATGCCCCTCCATACGGGCACGACAGGCGTGCCCCTCCGATATGGGCGCAACACATGCGGTCACTCACGGATTTTGATTCACCACCGTTGGTCCGGTGGGGATGTCCACAAGAGGGGGCGTCGGCTGCGCGGATGGTGCTAACCCGAATCGGAGGGCAATCTTCTCAATCAGTCGCTGCTCCAACACGGTATCCCTCCCTGACGGAATCCAACCGGCATTGACCTGCTGCTCACCAATTGGGCTGACGACGCGAGTTAACGAGCTATCATTGCGAAACGTTGCCGAGCTTGTCGTGGCTGCCAGGGGCTGATTCACGTCCTCAAGCTCTTTGAAGACCAGGATGGCCACCCAATAGCCGCCATCCCGCGGATCAACACGGACTTCCACCCGGCGACGGATACTCTGGAGGGTCGCTTCCCAGCGGGCATAAGGGTCGGGTGAGTCCTGATGCCAAGGTTCGAAAATCGTTGCACCGATCTTCGGGCGAGTCTCAATTCGTCCCGAGGTCAAGACCGTCTCGAACTGCCGCACCGGCTCTTCTCTTTCGATCTCGAAATCGTCATCGATAATATCCACCAGGTTTTCCCAGAAGGCCTGCGGGTTCTTTGCCCGAACGAAGATGGGATTTGGATAATAGCAACTGAGCACCGAGGGAGGTGTCAGGAACCATGGCCGGAAGCATCCCGAGGACACGAGGACCAGGATGCCCGCGACCAAAGTTTTTATAAGATGGCCGAAACACGACTCCATAAGCAGCGACACCGAGCGAACGTCCGTATTCACGCGATCCTTGCCAATTGACGGAAGTGTCCTTAAATACCCCAAACCGGACAAGGGCATTTTGTTTTACGGTGGCCAAAGGCGTGAAGGGAACCCTGGGGGAACCTGGATGTCAAGTCCGCTTTGGAGGGATACACCTGTCGCCTCCGTGGCATGCCATTTGCCGCCCATTTCCATTCTTCGGGTACGACAACCGAGTGCCCCGCCATTTCCCTTTGCTCGTTCCAGCCGCCGGTGCACAGACCGTCAACAAACGGAACCAGAGGTGAGTCACAGCCACGCCGGGTGGCGACCGTCTGGACCCGCCTCCAGCCAATTAAACATCCGGAATGAGACATCCCCTCACACTAGGGGGCATATCCCCGACAAAAGCATTTCAACTTACCGGGCATAGACCGGACGGCGGACCGAGGTCCGCTGCTTTCCCGCTGTATCGTTCGTCGATAAAACGCGCTGCGCCTTGCTGAGGTCATTAACTTTGATGACGGCCACCCCCCCTCCTTTGGCGCCGACTTCATTCCCAAACGAGTGGTAAGCGTAATCGATATTTAAGTGGTGTTCGGCCAATCGCTCACAGATTTTTCGGAATCCGCCCGGTTGCTTGGGCACATCCACGAGTAGCACATCTGCCAATTCGTAGGGCAGGTTCAGTCCTTCCAGGACCTTGCGGGCACGTTCCCATTCCGTGGGGACGAAGCGGATGATTCCGCGATCGCCCGAGTCCATCACGACCAAGGCCCGACAGCGAACCTTAGCCTTTGCCATCGCATCCAGCAACTGTGCGAGACGTCCGGGTTTGTTGACGAGCTTGACAGAGATCTGCTTGGCCGTTTCCATTGCTTCTCCCTTTCATTGAAAAACTGGGTTGGCCAACGACATCCCTTATGGACAAGTAACGTCGAATCCTCCTCACCGACGATTGGGAGTCGGTTCAGCCCTAGCCATCAACCAGATCGACTCCCGATAAAAGAATACGCTACATGATCCGGGCAAGTCAACAATTGATTAGGAGATCGCTCGGCAAACATTGGTTCGCTTGACCTTAAGGGAACTTTCCCACCACCGGGGACGTCAATTAAATTGAAACTTTCCTCCGATTCTGCATCACCGGTTTGTATCGCTTCCTCGTCTGTAACAATACCGGTCTTGAGGTTGTATCGCGTTGACCTTTGGAGATGGTCTCTTAAGGGATGAGAGGTGGACTATGTTTCGATGGACCGTCACGCATGTGGCTCGTAGCATTTTGAAAGCGACGGGATTGGTGGCCCTTTTCCTGGCCTCCGGGAGTTTGGCATGGGGTCAAGGAGTCCTGGTCATCGAAGAGCCGGGGGTGCC
>Ga0068707_1000205_pt1 | contig 34124 bp, 24 predicted proteins | sample YNPNPMetaG_FD_66600 | JGI IMG/M metagenome (GOLD analysis project Ga0068707, IMG submission 66600) | Anoxygenic and chlorotrophic microbial mat microbial communities from Yellowstone National Park, USA - YNP NP MetaG | ecosystem: Environmental > Aquatic > Thermal springs > Hot (42-90C) >... | reverse complement strand
GGCTCCTCAAGGCGGCCGCCTACCTGCGGGACACCGGCCACGCCATCAACGACATGGCCCACCACAAGCACTCGCAGTACATCGTGGCCAACGCCGACCTCGGCGGCTTCACCGACGAGGAGCGCCACCTGGTGGCCTTGCTGTGCCGTTACCACCGCAAGGCGCCGCCATCGGCCCGCCATGACGACTTTGCCGCGCTCGCGCCCGAACAACAGCGGCTGATTCTGTTCCTGTACCCTCTTCTCCGCATCGCCGATGCGCTCGACCGCAGCCGCGACCAGCGGGTGGAGGCGATCGAATGCGCCCTCGACGACGGCGCGCTGACGATTACCATGAAATCGGAGAGGGATCTCGGACTGGAGCTGTGGGCCGTCGAGCGCGCCGCCGCAGCATTCCGCCAGGTTTACGGCAGACAGCTCCGGCCCGTGGCGCAGAGGCGATGACGCTCACCGAACACGCGCGCGCGGCCTTGCAGGCGCGCCTCGAAAAACTCGACCAGCAGATGGAGCTGGCCTTCGCGCGCTGCGGCGAGGACGAGGTGCACGATTTCCGCGTCGCCGTGCGGCGCATCTCCCAGGCGCTGCGCGTGTTCGCCGACCTGCTCCCCGACAAGGAGGCGAAGCGGATGCGCAAGGCGCTCAAGCCCGCCCTCGACGCCGCGGCGCACGTGCGCGACCTGGATGTCGACTCCGACCTTCTGGTGCGCCTCGGGCTGCGCGCCGACCACCCGCTGCTCGCCAAGATGAAAGCCGACCGGGAACGCGGCGCGCTGGCGTTTCTCGGGCAGCTGTACCTGCTGCGCTCGCAGGACATTCCGCGCGGCTGGCTCGGGCGGCTCGAGCTGTTGCGCGACACCGGCGAGGATGCCGTCGCCTTCGCGCGGCGCACGCTGCCCGCCATGGCGGCGGATTTCTTCAAGGCAGGGCGCAAGGCCGCCCTGCACCCTTCGGCCGCGCCGCAACTGCATGCCTTCCGTCTCGAGGCCAAACGCTTCCGCTACACGCTGGAACTGTTCGAGGAGTTCTACGGGCCGGTCTACAGGAAGCGGCTCGCGCAGGTGCGGGAAATCCAGGGAATCCTCGGCAGGAGGCAGGATTGCGCGGCCACCGAGGCGCTGCTCCAGGCTGCGGCGGACTTCGATCCGGAGGCCGCGCGGGTCATGCAGGCGCTCCGGCGGCGCGCGCGGAAGCTGGAAGCCGAATTCGTCGAATACTGGAAAGGAACATTCGACAGCGAAGGACAGGAACGCCTCTGGCTCCGCTACTTGGCGCGCCGCGCTCCCGCGCGACGCGCCGCGGCATGACCGGGCGCGCTGGCGGCGCGCGAGCCGGTAGAATAGCGTGCCATGTGGCAGCAGACCTACGCGCCTGTGGGCGGAAGCCTCGCCTGGTCGGCCCTTGCCGCGGCACTCCCGCTGTTCGTGCTGCTGTATCTGCTGGGCGTCCGGCGCACGGCGGCCTGGACGGCGGCGCTCGCCGGGCTCGGGGCGGCAGCGGCGGTCGCGGTGCTCGTTTACGGGATGCCGCCGGCAGTGGCGCTCAGCGCGGCGCTCTACGGCGCCGCGTTCGGGCTGTTCCCCATCTGCTGGATCATCTTCTGGGCCATCTTTCTTTACCGACTCACGGTGGAGACGGGGCAGTTTGAAATCATCAAGGACTCGATCGGTTCGGTGACGCCGGACCGCCGGTTGCAGGCGCTGCTGATCGCGTTCGCCTTTGGCGCCTTCGTGGAAGGCGCGGCCGGCTTCGGCGCGCCGGTGGCAGTGGCGGCGGCGATGCTCGCCGGGCTGGGCTTTTCGCCGTTCTACGCGGCAGGCATCTGCCTGCTGGCCAACACGGCGCCGGTGGCCTTCGGCTCCATCGGCATCCCGGTGATCACGCTGGCCGGCATCACGGGGCTGCCCGTCGAAAAGTTGAGCGCGGCGGTGGGGCGGATCTGCGCGCCCATATCGCTGCTGGTGCCCGCCTACCTCGTGCTGGTGATGGGCAGCTGGCGCGCCCTTCGCGGCGTGCTGCCGGCGGTGGCGGCCTGCGGCCTGGCATTTGCGGCCGCGCAATTCCATGCGTCGAACTATCTCGGCCCGGAGCTCACCGATATTCTGAGTTCGCTGGCGGCGATCGGCGCCTGCCTGGCGGCCACGCGGCTGTGGAAGCCGTCGAACGCCTTCGTTTTCGACGGCGCGGCGGCCGAGGCGGCGCTGCCGCCGCGACACGCGGGACGGGCCGTTCTGAAGGCGTGGTCGCCTTACATTCTGCTTGTGGCATGCGTGCTCGCCTGGGGGCGCGCGGACATCAAGGCCGTGCTGAATTCGTACACGGTAACGGTGGAATGGCCGGGCCTGCACAACCGGGTGTGGCAGGCGCCGCCGGTGGTCGCGCAAGCCGCGCCTTACGCGGCGCGGTATGCGTTCCAGTGGCTCGCGGCGGCAGGCACGGCGTGCCTGCTGGCATGCCTGCTGGCGGCGGCGATGTTGCGGGTGCGGGCGGAGCTGCTCCGGAAGGTGCTCAAGGACACCTCGGGGCAGCTGGCCAAGCCGGTGCTGACGGTGGCCAGCGTCCTCGGGCTCGCCTTCCTGATGAACTATTCGGGAGCCACGGCCACGCTGGGGCTGGCGATGGCGGCCACCGGCGCGGCGTTCCCGTTCTTCAGCGCGCTGCTCGGCTGGCTGGGGGTGTTCCTGACGGGGAGCGACACGAGCGCCAACGCCCTGTTCGGCAATCTTCAGGTGGTGACCGCTCGCAGCCTGGGGCTCAACCCGGTGCTGATGGCGGCGTCGAATTCCGCCGGCGGGGTCATGGGCAAGATGATCTCGCTTCAGTCGATTGCGGTGGCGGCGGCGGCCACGGGGATGCCAGCGCGGGACGAGTCGCGGCTGTTCCGCTTCACCCTCCGGCACAGCGTGCTGCTGGCCTCGCTGATCGGACTGCTGGTGACAGCCTACGCCAGGCTTGTCCCTCGCTGGATGCCGGCGCCCTGAGGCATGCCCGCCGGCCAATGCATTCGGCGGAGACGAGCTTCTTGACACCGGATTCAAACGGACGTATGATTCAGTCAAACGAATGTTTCAATCTGCGTTTGAGCCGCCTCTCACGCCGCCGGGCAGCGCGCCGCACGGCGGGGAGGCGCGCGCCCGGGCGACCCGGGACCGGATTCTCGATGCCGCCGAAGAGCTGTTCGCCGAGCGCGGCTTCGCCGCCACGTCCCTTCGCCAGGTGACCGCGCGGGCGCGCGTGAACCTGGCCGCCGTGAACTACCACTTCGGCTCGAAGGAGGAGCTGTTTCTGGCGGCGGTGCTCCGGCGCCTGGAGCCGGTGAACCGGCGGCGCATCGAGCTGCTCGAGCAGGCCGAAGCGCGCCGTGACCCGCCGCAGCTGGAGGCCGTGGTGCGGGCCTTCATCGAACCCGTGCTCGAGGTTCGCGGCGATCACGGCCAGCCCGGCCCCCTGCCGCGGCTGCTCGCGCGCATCCTCGGCGAGCCGGGAGGATGGGCGCAAAAGATCTGGCCGGCGGCCATCGGCGCCGTCGCGGCGCGGTTCCTGGAGGCGCTCGGGAAGATCTTTCCCCGCGCTCGCCGGGAGGACCTTGTGTGGGGACTGCTGCTCACCGCAGGAGCGATTGCGCAGTACGTGCTTGCGGGCGGCCTGCTGCGCACCCTGGCCGAAGCCGGTCGCGCGGAGGCGGATCACGCATCGGCGTCGGACCGTCTGGTTCGCTTCGCGGCGGCGGGGCTGCGCGCGCTGGGCGGGGAAGAACGCGAGCCGAAGAAGGCGGCGGGCAAGAAGAAGAGGAAGAAATGAAGCGGGCGTTCCTGTTGATTGTGGCGGCAGCGGCGGCGCAGGGCGAGCCGCGGCGGCTTGTACTGAGCCTGCGCGAGGCGGTCGAGATGGCCGCTGCGCCAGGCGGCGCAACGCGGCTCGAACTGGCGCGCGAGGCGGCGCGCCAGGCGCAGGCAAGGCGGCGGCAGGCGCTGTCGCCGCTCGTGCCGAACATCGATGGCGCCTACACGTTCCGGAGCTTCACCAACAACCTGGCCGCGTTCGGCATCCAGTTCCCCGCCGTGCCGGGCCTCGTGTTTCCGCTCTTTGTCGGGCCGATCGAGGTGCAGGACGCGCGCCTGACGGCTTCGCAAAGCCTGTTCGACCTGGCCTCGATCCGACGCTGGCAGGCGGCGAAAGCGCAGGCGCGGGCGGCTTCGGCCGAACAGGAGGAGGCGCTTCTCAAAACCAAAGAGGCGGTGGCCAAGGCCTACCTGACCGCCGTGCGGGCGGAGGCCGCGCTTGAGGCGGCGCGGGCCAACGTGGCTCTGGCCGGGAGGATCCTCCAGCTGGCGCGCACGCAGAAAGAGGCCGGGACGGGAACGGGCATCGAGGTGACGCGCGCTGCCGCAGTGCTCGAGCAGGAGCGCCAGCGTCTCATCGCCGCCGAAGAGGAACGCACGGGCGCGCGGCTGGCGCTGTTGCGCGCGATGGGCGCCGGGCTGGATACGGAGGTCGAGCTCACCGACAGGCTGCGCTATGTGCCGGCCGAGATCCCGGAGCCGGCCAGGGCGCTCGAGGCGGCGCGCGAGCTGCGTCCGGAGCTGAAGGCGCAGGCGGAGCGCCAGCGGGCCGCGCGGCTGAATGCCGCCGCGGCCAAATGGGAGCGGTTGCCTTCCGCGCGCGCGTTCGGCGATTACGGCGTCACCGGGCGCACGGGCAGCGTGTATCTGCCGACGCGCAGCGCCGGCGTGCAACTGGCCGTGCCGCTCTGGGACGGCGGCAGGCGCGACGCGCGGCGCGCGGAGGCGCAATCGCAGCAGCGCGCCGAAGACATCCGGGCGCGCGACACGGCGCAGCAGGTGGAGCTGGAGATCCGGCTGGCCATCGAGGCGCTGCGGTCGGCCGAGGCGCAGGCAGCCGCGGCGCGGGAAACTCTGGCGCAGGCGGAGCGGGAGCTGGCGCAGGCCGAAAGGCGCGTCGCCGCCGGCGTGACCACCGGGCTTGAGGTGACCGAGGCCCAGGCCCGCGTGGCCCGGGCGCGCGAGGCCGTGGTGTCGGCCACCTTCCGCCAGAAGGCGGCGCAGATCGCGCTCGGCGCCGCCGTGGGCAACCTGGATCTGATGCTGGACTGAGGAAACAACGGCGATGCGAGCGACACGAACAATGGCAGGGATTGCCGCGCTGGCCGCGGCGGCGGGCTTCCTCGCCTGGCGCGCGCTGCGCGAACAGGAAGCGGCCGGCGAGCTGCGTTTGAGCGGCAACATCGAGATGACCGAGGTCGCGCTCTCGTTCAAGCTGCCGGGCCGCGTGGAGGAACTCCTGGTGGAAGAGGGCGACGCTGTCCGCGCCGGCCAGATCCTCGCCCGCCAGGACACGGCCGAGCTGGAGCGGCAACGCGAGCGGGAAGCGGCGGCGGCCGCGGCGGCGGAAAAGGCCATCGAGCAGACGCGCGCCGCCATCGCATACCAGGAGCGGGCCGTCCAGCAGGAAACCGCACTGCGCCGCGCCGAGCTGGATGCGGCCCTGCGCCGGCTGGAAGAGCTGCGCAACGGCAGCCGCCCGCAGGAAGTGGAGGCGGCGCAGGCCGCGCTGCGAGAAGCCGAAACGCTGTACGAACAGGCGCGGCGGGACTGGGAACGGGCTCAAACGCTTTACCGCCATGAGGACATTTCGGCGGCGCAGTACGACCAGTTCCGGGCGCGTTTCGAAGCGGCCGCGGCCGCCGCCGCGCGGGCGCGCCAGCACGCCTCGCTGGTCCGGGAAGGGCCGAGGCGGGAGCAGATCGCGCAGCAGGAGTCCGCCGTCGAACGGGCGCGCGCCGCGCTGCGGCTGGCCGAGGCGGGCGCGCTCGAACTGGAGCGGCGGCGCAAGGAGCTGGCCATGCGCGAGGCCGAGCTCGCGCGGGCGCGGGCGCAACTTCAGGTGATCGAGGTCCAGCTGGCCGAGCGGGTGCTGAAATCCCCCGTGGACGGCATCGTGCTCAGCAAGAGCGCCGAACGCGGCGAGGTCGTCGCCGGAGGCGCGGCCATCGTGACCGTGGCGGATATCGCGCGGCCATGGCTGCGCGGCTACATCGGCGAGCGCCATCTCGGCCGCGTGAAGCCGGGCATGCCGGCCCGGGTCACCACCGACTCTTACCCCGGCAAGACGTACCCCGGCAAGGTGACCTTCATTTCCTCCGAAGCCGAGTTCACGCCCAAGCAGATCCAGACGGAGGAAGAGCGCCAGAAGCTCGTCTACCGCATCAAGATCGAACTCGAGAACCCGCGCCTCGAGCTGAAGCTGAACATGCCGGCCGACGCGGTTCTGAGGCTGGAGTGACGGGCCATGATCCGCGCGGAGAACCTGAGCCGGCGCTTCGGGGACGTGCAGGCCGTGCGCGGCCTGACGCTCGAGGTGCGCCCGGGCGAGCTCTTCGCGCTTGTCGGACCGGACGGCGCGGGCAAGACGACGGCCCTGCGGCTGCTGGCCGGCTTGCTGGACGCCGACGAGGGGCGGGCGGAGATCTGCGGCTGCGACGTGCGCACGCGCCCCGACGCGGTCAAGGACCGCATCGGGTACATGCCCCAGCGGTTCGGGCTGTACACGGACCTCACCGTGGAGGAAAACATCGCCTTCTTCGGCGAGCTGTTCGGCACAGACCGAAAGGAGCGCGAACGGCTGGCCGGCGAGTATCTGGCGATGACGCGCATGGCGGAGTTCCGCCGGCGGCGCGCCGGCCAGCTCAGCGGCGGGATGAAACAGAAGCTCGCGCTGATCTGTACGCTGCTGCACCGCCCGCAGGCCCTGCTGCTCGACGAGCCGACCTGCGGCGTGGACCCGCTGTCGCGCCGCGATTTCTGGCGGATCCTCGAGGCGCTGGCCGCCGGGGGCATGGCGGTGCTGGTTTCCACCGCGTATCTCGACGAAGCCGAACGGTGCGCGCGCGCCGGCCTCATGCACCGGGGGCGGCTTGTGTGGAGCGGCCCGCCCGAAGAGATCCGGAACAAAGTCGCCCCTTTCTGTTTCCGCGTTGCGGCGCCCGACCGGCGCGCGGCCCGCGAAAGGCTCGCTCAAGCGCCGGGAGTGCTGGCGGCCGAGCCGGCCGGCGGGGCGCTGCACGTGTATCTGGAAGAGCAGGCGAACGCCCGCGAGGTGGCGCGCGCCGCCGGCGTGGAGCTGGAACCGCTTGCGCCCTCGCTCGAGGATGCGTTTATCGTGCTGATCCGGAGGATGGACCGTGCAGCGTGATGCGCCGATGGTGGACGTGCGCGGCCTGGTGAAGCGTTTCGGCGGCTTCACGGCGGTGGATCGCGTCACGCTCAGCATCGGCCGCGGGGAGATCTTCGGATTTTTGGGCCCGAACGGCGCGGGCAAGACGACGACGATCCGGATCCTCTGCGGCCTGCTCGCGCCCACCGAAGGCGAGGCGCGGGTCAACGGCTTCGACGTGGCGTCGGAGCCGGAAAGCGTGAAGCGCTCCATCGGCTACATGTCGCAGAAATTCTCGCTGTACGACGACCTGACGGTGGAGGAAAACCTCGACTTTTTCAGCGGTATTTACGGCGTTCCGCCCGGGCGGCGCGAGGAGCGGAAGGCGCACGTGCTCCGGATGGCGGGGCTCGAGCGCGAGCGCGCGCGCATGACGCGGGAGCTGGCCGGCGGATGGAAGCAGCGGCTTGCGCTTGGCTGCGCGCTGCTGCATGAGCCGCCCGTGCTCTTTCTGGACGAGCCCACTTCCGGCGTCGATCCGATCGCGCGGAGGCGGTTCTGGGACCTGATCTACGAGATGGCGGAGCGCGGATCCACCGTGATCGTGTCCACGCACTACATGGACGAAGCCGAATACTGCCGGCGGCTGGCGCTGATGCACCGCGGCCGCGTGGTGGCGCTGGGCTCGCCCGCCGAACTCCGGGCGCAATGCCGGCCCGGGGCCTCCATGGAGGACGTGTTTGCCGCCTGCGTCGAACGCGAGGAGGCGCAGCCGCGATGAACCTCCGGCGTCTGGCTGCGGTGTTGCGAAAAGAGCTCCTGCACATTGTGCGGGACTGGCGGAGCCTGGGCATGGCTCTGGCGGTGCCGGTGGTGTTGCTGTTGCTGTTCGGCTACGCGTTGACGCTCGATGTGGACCGCATCCCCACCCGCATCCACGACCAGGACGGCACGGCGGAAAGCCGCGAGCTGGCCGAGCGCTTCCGCGGTTCGCGCTTCTTCGCGGTGTCGGGCGTGCGGCAAGGTTGCGCGGAGGCCGTGCGCGCGCTGGACGAGGGCAGCGCCCTGCTCGTGGTGGTGATCCCGCGGGGCTACTCCCGGCGCTTGGCCGAAGGAGGCGCGGCGAAGGTGCAGCTGCTGCTGGACGGCAGCGATTCCAACACCGCGTCGATCGCCGCCGGGTATGCGGAAGCGGTGGTCATGGCGCATTCCATGGAGCTGCGCGAGCGCTGGCTGGAACGCCGCGGCGCGGGGAAGCTGGACGCGCCGGCCGACCTGCGGGCGCGCGTGCTCTTCAACAACGCCATGCTGTCGCGGAACTTCATCGTCCCCGGGCTGATCGCAGTCATCCTGATGATCATCGCGTCGCTGCTGACCTCGCTCACCGTGGCGCGCGAGTGGGAGAACGGCACGATGGAGCAACTGCTGGCGACGCCGCTGCGGCCCGCCGAGCTGCTGCTCGGCAAGCTCGCCGCCTATTTCCTGCTCGGCGCCGCGGACACGGCCATCGCGCTGGTGCTCGGCGTGGGCGTCTTCGGCGTGCCCATGCGCGGCAGCCTCCTGTTGCTGGCCTTCACGAGCGGCCTGTTCCTGTTCGGGGCGCTGTGCTGGGGCATCTTTCTTTCGACGGTGGCCCGGTCGCAGCTGCTCGCCTATCAGGCGTCGCTCATTACCAGCTTCCTGCCGGCGTTTCTGCTCAGCGGCTTTGTGTTCGCGCTGGAGAACATGCCGTTCGCGGTCCAGCAGATTTCGCGCATCGTGCCGGCGCGGTACTTCGTGGCCATCCTGCACGGGATCTTCCTGAAGGGCGTGGGGCTGGAGGTCCTGTGGACGCCCGCGTTGTTCCTGCTGATTTACGCCGCCGCCGTCTTCGGCGTGGCGCGGCAGAAGCTCCGGCAAAAGGTGGCATGAACATGGGATCGCGGATTGCAGAGATCGTCAGAAAAGAGTTCCGCCAGGCGCTGCGCGAGCCGCGGATGCGCGTGTTTCTGTTCCTGCCGCCGATCCTGCAAACGCTGATCTTCGGCTACGCCGTCAACATGGACGTGGAACAGGTGAAGCTCGGCTGGATGGACCTGGACCGCGGCCCGGCGGCCCGGGAGCTGTTCCACGCCTTCGATGCGACGCATGAGTTCCGCATCGTGGCCCGCGCGTCGGACGAAAACGCGGCGCAGGCGTTGCTGGACCGCGGCGAGGTGCAGGCGCTCGTGCGAATCGCTCCCGGCTTCAGCCGCGACGTGGCCGCACACCGGCAGGGGCAGGTGCAGTTGCTGCTCGACGGGACGAATTCGAACACCGCGGCGATCATCCTGAGCCACGCGACCGGCGTGGTGGCGGGCTTCAACCGCCGGGCGCTGCTCAGGCAGCAAAAGGAAAGACTGGTGGACCGCACGCGCGCCGGGGCGGTGCTCGCGCGCATCCCGGGCCTCGAGGCCGAGCGCCGGGTGTGGTTCAACCCCGAGCTCAGGAGCCGCAACTATTTCGTCCCGGGCGTGATTGTGAACGTGCTCACGCTGGTGACGCTCATGCTGACCGCCCTCAGCATCGTGCGCGAGAAAGAGATCGGCACCATGGAGCAGCTGATGGTGACGCCGCTGCGCCCGCTGGAGCTGATCCTCGGCAAGACGATCCCGTTTGCCCTCGCAGGGATGTTCGACCTGCTGCTGCTGACGGGGCTGGCGATGGCCGTCTTCCGCATTCCGCTGCGCGGCAGCCTGCTGCTGCTCGCCGCGGCGGGAGCGCTGTTCGTGCTGTCCACGCTGGGCATGGGGCTGTTCATGAGCACGGTGAGCCACACGCAGCAGCAAGCCATGATGGCCTCGTTCTTCTTCTTCCAGCCCGCGTTCATGCTCAGCGGGTTTGCGTTCCCCATCCGGAACATGCCGGAGCCGGTGCAGTGGCTCACCCTTCTCAACCCGCTGCGCTATTTCATGGAGATCGTGCGGGGCGTGTTCCTCAAGGGCAGCCCGGCGGGCGAGCTGTGGCCGCAGCTGGCGGCCCTCGCGGCGATGGGCGCCGGGATTCTCGCCTTCAGCGCGCTGCGTTTCCACAAACGCCTGGAGTAGGGCGCGCCGGTCAGCGCTGGCGCCGGATGTGGTCGACGGCGATCGCCGTGAACCTTTCCACAAAGGGCGCGCCGCCGGAGACGAGATTCTCGCGCGTCATGTAGTCGAGCTCGACGTCCGGCCGCACGCCCACGTTTTCGATGTACGGCGTGGGCGGAAACTCCGGCGTGACGACGTCGTAGCGGCGGTGCATGAGCGAGCGCGTCACGCGCGTGTTCGCCTCGGCGTACCATGTGCCGCTGCGGTCGACGACGTTGCCGCCGGCGCCCATGGTGCGCATGCCGGCCAGCAGGGCGCGCTGGTTGTCCTGGAGCGTGGCGGCGAAAGCGTCTCCGCCGGACGCGGAGAACTCGTCGATGAGAACCACGATGGGCTTCGTGTACGCAGCGCGGGCGGGCTCGAGCCACAGCCAGGGCTGGGTGAGCGAGATGGGCCCCGTGCGGCCGCGGTTCTCGCGGTAGGCCGACAGCACGTCGTTGTAGCGGGCTTCGAAGCCGGCGATGATGTGTTCCGGCAGATTGGCCCGGCGGGCCGCATTCAGCGCGGCGCCGAAGCTGGCCACGTCGCCGGCCGTGGCGCGGAGCTCGAACCCGATCGAGCGGAACGAATACGGGATGAGCCGCTGGCAGAGGTTTTCGACATACAGCACGCTGCCGCCAGGGTTGCGCATGATGTCGATGATGAGACCGTCGGTGTTCTCCTCCATCCAGGCGATTTCGCGTTCGAACTGCTGGAGGGCGGCCGAAGTGCCGAGCGACGGGCTCATATTCGGGATGCGGATGAAGCCGAGACGCAGGCCGCCGGCTGTGTAGGAGCCGCTCGTGAAGCTGTCGGCGGCCGCATTGCCGGCCAGCCGCGTCTCGAAGCCCTGCGGCAAGGCGAAAACGGGTCTCAGACCAGGATTGATGACGGCCAGGCTGGTGTCGTCGATGCGTGCTTCGAGCAGTTCCGCCAGGGGCCGCTGCCAGGGTTCCAGGCTGTCTTCGTACTCAAACGCCGGAGCGGCGCGTCCTTGCGAGGCGGCCCGCCCGAATGGCGAGGGCAGCAGCCCGCCCTCGGTTACCGGCATGCCGGTCTTGTTCCAGGGAATCGTGTAAGTGACCTCTTCGCCGGAGGCGTGGCGGATGACCACCTCGGCGGTGTCGCCGATGCGGTGGGCCCACGGGATGCGGGATTGCGGGCGGGTGGTGATGCGCGCGACAGCGTTGCGCGCGGTGGAGCGCGCGTTGGCGGCGATCGAGTACTTGCGCAGCCGCTCGATCCATTCCGCTACGGGAATGCCGTCCACGCTCAGCAGCTCGTCGCCGATGGCGAACGGGTATTCGGAGGCAGGCAGTTGCGAGCGGTTGATCGAGTCGACCAGCGCGCGCCCGTCGTACAGGTCCGCCGTGAAGCCCAGCGTGGCGGAGAAGGTGAAAGGGAAGCTGACGACGTCATGGGCGTCATCGAGCGAGGCGACGTATTCGACCAGCAGGTCCAGGAACTCGATGTCATCGGAGACGGCCTCGGCGCGCTTCAGCCACGGGCGGAGATCGTAGAGGTCGAAGCCGATCACGTCGCGCTTCCACTCGTAGGGGCCGTACTGTTTGGCATACAGCGCCGCGAGCATTTTCAGGTCGTCGGCGCGCTGTTCGGCAGTGAGGTTCTGCGCGTGCGCCAGGCAGGCGCACAGGGCGAGGGAGAGGACCAGTCGGGCGGTCATGGGCACAGTGTAAAACGAAGCGGCCCGGTCCGCCGCCGGGCGGGCCGGGCCGTGAGGTGAAAGGAGGCTGAAGGGACTAGAAGTCCACGCGGAGGTTGAACTGGATGACGCGCGACAGGCCGCGCTGGGAGGTAACACGGCCGAAGTTGGCGCTGGTCGGGTCTGTGTTCGGCCCGCTGAAATTGGTGTGGTTGGTGGCGTTCAGCAGGTCGACGGAGAAGCGGGTCTGGATGCCGCGCTCGGGCCTGATCGGGAAGATGCGCTCGATCTTGAGGTCGAGGTTCATGATGCCGTCGGCGCGGATCGAGTCAAGCCGCACCGGGAACACCCGAACATGATAGGAGCCCGGCTGCGCGGCCGTGCGCCCCTCGAAGCCGACAAAGTCGGGGGGCGGAGCGCCGGTGCCACGCCACGAGATGGAGCCGTCGAACCATTGCAGGATGTCCTTGCTCCGCATCTCGTCGGACTTCCACAGCTTGTCCAGTTGCTTGATATCGCCGTAGAAGAAGCGGTTTCCCCAATCCGTTGCGGGTCCGGACTGCAACTGGTAAACCCACGAGATGTTCCAGTTGCCGACCACGTGGCTGAGGAATCCTTCTTTCAGGAACGTCCGGCCTTTGCCGAAAGGCGTTTCGTAGACGGCGGTCCATGCGAGGCGGTGCGGCCGCGTGTTGTTGTTCACCCGCTCCGAGGGCATCGGGTCGAACTCGTTGAGGAAATAGTCTGCCGTGTAGCTGGAGGACCAGGTGTACATGAAGCTGGTCTGGAAGCCTTTGGTCATGCGGCGCTCGACGAGCAGTTGCATGTCGTGGTACGTCACATAACCATCCCGGACGTTGTCGCTGCCCGGCTTCCCGTAACTGGTGAGCGTTCCGAACTGCGGATAGGGGCGCAGGAAACGGTGGCGGGCGAGGTTGGAGGAGGTGAAGAAGCCCTGGCCCGCCATGTACTGGTAAAGCCGCGGATTGCTTTGCTGGATGGCAGTCAGATTCTTGATGTTGAACGGATTCTTGAGGTTGGCATTCAGGTAGTTGTCGTTGGCCTGGTTGCGGACCATGCCCGTGGACCAGTACTGCTCGGGCAGCGCATTCAGGCGGCGCTGCACAGGCAGATAGGAATAGGCGCCGTTGTAAGAGAAATCCACCATGGTGTTCTGGAAGACTTCCCGCTGGAAGCCGATACGCCAGCGGTGCTGAAGGGCCGGCTTGTAGTTCCACGGGCGGGCGTTGAAGGTGCCGCCGAACAACGCGATGCCGTCGAGGCTGTTTCCGTAGAACTCGTCAAACCGCGTGTTGTTCACCGTCGGCCGGACGGGGAAGGGATCGTTCATCACCGTCCTGCCTTGCGCAATGCCGGCGGCCGCGTCGATCCCGCAGCAGAAAGTCAGCCCTGCATCGTTGCTGATGGGCGTGGAGGTGGGTTGAGCGAACCCGTTGACGTAGGGCCGGTCGTTGGAGACGTTCAGCGTGTCCTGATACATGCCCCAGCCGCCCCGGATGACGGTCTTGTTGTTCACCGAATACACGAGGCCGAACTTGGGCAGAAGAACGTGCGTGCCGGCGGTGGCCGTCTTGTAGCCGTTCTGGCCGAGGTAGGTGGAGATCCCGGTCACCCGGAAAGCGGAGGGAGCGACTTCCGGAATGGGGGAAGCGGCGTAAGCAGCCTCCACGAGATCGGTGATCGGGCTCTTTTGGTCCAGCAGGACCCAGGAGATGCCGCGGTTCAGCTTTTCGTCGCTGCCCCCTTCCCGCTCGTAACGGAGGCCGAGCGAGAGGCGCAGTTTCGTCGTGACGCGCCAGTCGTCCTGGAAGAACAGCGCGCGCCGCGGGGTGCGGAAATAGAACGTGTCGTTGTAGTCGATCGAGACCCCGCTCGGCATTCCCATCAGGAAGCTGGCCCAATCATGGACGTGGTTGGATGCCTGGTTGTCGACGTTGGAGGCGCGGGTCCACGGGTTGCGGAAGGTGAAGTAGCCTGTGCTGGAACCGGGGCCGGCGGCAGCGAAGTAGTGGCGGCGTTCCTGCCAGCCGTACTTGAAGGTGTGGCTGCCGCGGATGGTGGTCATGGTGGCGCGCAGTTCGCCGTTGGTCAGGAGGGTTCCGATCACCGGGTAGCCGCCCCCGATATCGGTGATGTTGTTGAAGTCGAATCGCGGCAGTTGCGTGAACCGGCCGGCGCGCTGGTCGATGTAGGCGGGCAGTCCAACGTCGGCGGCCTTGACCTTCGTGCGCGTCTGGTTCCGGCTGCCCTCTTCCCACCGCGAGATGCCGAAATTCAGGTCGAGAATGTTGTTGGAGTTGATCGTCCACAGATAACCGATGTTGCCGCCCCGGTTGATGCGCGTCAGGCCGTTGGAGTGGAGGCCGCGGACAGTCTCATACGTCCAGTCGTACTCGTCGGCGAGGCGGTCGTTCCACTGCCAGCGGAAGTTGAACCGCATATCCTGGTTGATCACCCAGTCGTAGCGGTTGACCACCGAGTTGAACTTCTCGTCCTTCGGCATGGCATAGGCGTAATAGTTGTTGAACATCTCCGGCGTCACCTTGCCGGGGACGTTGTTGGGCATGGGAAACAGCTTCACGACGTAGTTGTAGGTCGGGTTCAGGATGGGCACGCCCTTGTTGCCGGGGAACGGCGTGCGCACCACCGTGTTGCCGTCCAGACGCGCCGACCGCGGATCATAAATCGTGTACAGCTTCGCACCGTTGGGAACGGTGAGGAAGTAGGAGAAATCGCCCTGGCGCATTTCCGGCGTGGGCACGGTCCGGTCGGTGGAGCTGGTCGTCTCGGCTTTTGCCTGGCGGATGCCGTTCCAGGTGAACGACCAGAAAAGCTTGTCCTTGCCGTTGATCACCTTCGGGATCCAGACCGGTCCGGACGCCGACAGGCCGTAGTTGTTCGAGCGGCCGGTGGCCTGCTTCTTCGTTGTTTTGGGATCGATCAGGCCGGCACGGACTTTCGCGTTGTAGGATTCGCGCTGGAAGAAAGGCGTGGCGTTCCACCGCTGCTGCCAGTGCTGGTCGAAGACCGAGCCATGCAGGGTGTTCGTCCCCGAGCGGGAACTCACGTTGACCGACGCGCCGGATGTGAAGCCCTGGCTGGCGTCGAAGTTGGAGGTTTCGAGTTTGAATTCGGTGATGGAGTCGGCCGGAGGGACGAAAGCGACGCGCCGGCCGGAACCGGTGACGGTCATGCCGTCGATGGTGTACTCGTTCTGGCCAACGCCGCCCATCGTGTTGAAGGAGGACGTGCCGGCGTTGTCGAACGGGCGGCGGTATTCGGGCTGCCCGGTCCACTGCATGCCCGGCGCCAGCGTGGCCAAGGCGAACGGGTTCAGGTCGGAGAATGGCAGATTGATGAGCTGCTTCTGGTCCAGCACCCGGCCGCCGCTGGCGGTGGTGGTTTCCAGCAACGGCGCCTCGGCAGTGACCTGCACTGTCTCGGCCACCGCGCCGATTTCGAGCGAGAGGTTGATTTCAAGGCGTGCGCTGACGTTGACGGTGATGCCCGAGCGCACGAGCCGCTTGAAGCCCGGGGCTTCAACGGCGATGGTGTAGGTGGAAGGCTCGAGGAAGTTGACCTCGTAATAGCCGGTTTCGTTGGTCACCGCGCGGCGCGTCTCGTTGGTCTGGGTGTTGGTCACCGTGACCTGGGCGTTGGGGACGACGGCGCCCTGCGGGTCGGTGACTCGGCCGGTGATGGCGCCGCGGGATTCCTGGGCGGCAAGAAACGCGGGGAGCAGAAGCGCAAGGCAGATCCCCGCCATGACGGGATTTCTCATGGTTGAAAAGACCTCCTGGGGCACCCGCTGGTGCCGTGCTTGCAGCGTGCCAGTTTATTCAATCACGAATCCCCGTTCGCGTCAACCACTCCGGAGGAAAACGAACCCGGATTTCACTTTTGTGTAACAGCGGCTCCCGCCTCGCCGACCCCGGGCGGCGAGTGGGAAAGGGTTGAGCCCTGCCTCCGGACCACGGGCGGGTCCGCCGTCTCGTTGCGGCGAGTGGTATAAGGGAGTACAGCATCCGAATTACGGCAGGAGGCGCCCATCATGCAGGGATTGTTCGATCTCACCGGGAAAGTGGCGGCGGTCATCGGCGGCGGGGGCGTGTTGGCCGGCGAGATGGCCTTGGGGCTGGCGCGCGCGGGAGCGGACGTCGCCATTCTGGATTACAACGAGGCCGCAGCGCAGAAAAAGGCAGCGGAAGTGGATTCGACCGGCCGCCGCGGGCTGGCCGTGCGCGTGGACGCCTCGAAGAAGGCGGATCTGGAGGCCGCCCTCGCGAAGATCCTGGAAACCTTCGGCAGGGTAGACATCCTTATCAACGCGGCCGGCATCAACAGCGGCACGCCGTTTCTTGAAATCACCGAGGAGGAATGGCAGCGCATCCTCGACGTCGACCTGAAGAGCGTGTTCCTCGCCTGCCAGGTTTTCGGCGCCTGGATGACCCAGCCGGGCCGCGGCGGCTCGATCATCAACATCAGTTCCGCATCCTCGGGCCCGCCGCTGTCGAAAGTGTTCACCTACTCCATCGCAAAAGCGGGCGTGAACCAGATCACGCAGTTTCTGGCTCGGGAGTGGGCGCAGAAGGGCGTCCGGGTCAACGCCATCATCCCGGGGTTCTTTCCGGCCGAGCAAAACCGGAAGCTCCTCACGCAAGAGCGGGTGGCCGACATCATGCGGCACACCCCGATGGGCAGGTTCGGCGAGCCCCATGAGCTGGTGGGGGCGGTGCTGTTCCTGGCATCGGACAAGGCGTCCAGCTTTGTCACCGGCACGCTGTTGCGGGTCGACGGCGGGTTTCTGGCCATGACCATCTAGCAGGTGGGCGGAACCACCCACTGCAAATTCTGCGCTTGGGAGAAATTCCGCTAGCCGGGTGCGCAAAAATTGCGCGGAGCTCCTCCCAAGGCGTCCCGCGTGTTGTGTTCCGCCACAGTTACAGGCAAAAGGGTCTGATTCTCCCGGTTGGTTCATGGATTGCATACGACCATGGCGGTTTGGACTGTTCAACCGGAGTCATTCACTATGGCGGCATACGGCTGGCTGATTGACGAAAAGCGATGCATCGAATGCAGGGCGTGCGAATCGGCCTGCAAAATGTGGAACCAGGTGGAGACCGGCGTCGGGGTACGGCGCCGGCAGGTACGCGTACATACGATGGGCGTGTTTCCCCAGGTGCGCCAGCAGGCGCTCACCGGCGCCTGTTACCACTGCGAGAACGCGTGGTGTATGAAGGTCTGCCCGGTGAAGGCGATCTGGCGCAGGGAAGAGGACGGCGTGGTGCTGATCGACCAGGAGAAGTGCGTCGGGTGCCAGCAGTGCGCCATGTTTTGTCCATACGGCGCGCCCCAGTTCAATCTGCGGACCCGGAAGATGGACAAGTGCACGATGTGCTTTGACCGGCTCGAGCAGGGGCTGGATCCGGCCTGCGTCACGCTGTGTCCGACCGGGGCGCTGCGCTACGGCCCGTGGGAAGAGGTGCGGAAGCATGGCGCGGAAACCACGGCCAACTTCGCCCCGCCGCGGCAGACAAGGCCGAAGGTGCGGTTCATCCAGGAAGGGTTCCCGACGGGCAACTAACAAGAGGAGGCAGCCATGGCATTGACGAGAAGAGACTGGCTCAAGGCGACGGGCACGGGCTTGCTGGCGGCGCCGGCGACGCTCCAGGGGTTTGAGGACTACTTCCAGCCGGCGGCCGGCGGCGGGCCGGCGGGAATGACGCGGATTGTGACCGCGTGCGGGATCTGCTCGCCCTCCTGCGGCATCCAGGCCTGGGTGCAGGACGGGCGCGTGCGGTTCCTGGAGGGCCTGCCCGGCGATGCTTCCGGCGACGGGCATCTGTGCGGGAAAGGCGCGGCCGGGGCGATGCAACTGTACGACCCCGACCGGCTCAAGTACCCAATGAAGAGAACCAACCCGCGCAAGGGGCTGGACGAGGACCCGGGCTGGGTGCGGATCTCCTGGACGGAGGCGCTCGACGAGATCGCCTTCCGCATGAAGCAGACCGTGGACAACTACGGCGCCGAGGCGCTGCTGTTTGTGACGCTGCCGTTGCCTGATCTGTGGGCGCGGTTCATGAACGCGATGGGCGTGGTGAACCGCATCGACCACCGCGACGAGTGCTTTCAGACGGACACGATCATCCAGAAGTACACCACCGGCGGGAAGACGTGGTGCAACGACTTCGAGAACTCGAAGTACATCCTTCTTTTCGGCTGGGACATTCTCGCCAAGGCGAAGCTCGCCTATGCCACCGGCATCGTCAAGGCGCGCTCGAACGGGGCGAAAGTGGTGCATTTCTCGCCCAACTACACCGCAACCAGCCGGTTCTCCAACGAATGGTTCACCATCAAGCCGGGCACGGACCTCGCCGTGGCGCTCGCAATGATCCAGGTGATCATCAGCGAGAACCTCTACAACAAGGAATTCGTGGAAAAGTACACGAATTTCGGCAAGTACGAGACGGAAATCCGGGCGCATTTCGCGCAATACACGCCGGAATGGGCCGAGCAGATCAGCGGCGTGAAGGCCTCCGACATCCGCCGCATCGCCCGCGAATTCGCCACCAACGGCCCCGCGATCGCGCCGGCGCACAAGAAGAGCCTCTGCGCCAACTACATGAACAGCACCCATCTGGTGCATGCGATCTCCATCCTGAACATCCTCGCCGGAACCATCGACCGCCCCGGCGGCCGGTACTTCCCGCGCATGTTCAGCATTCCGGGTGTTGACGCCATCTATCCCCCGCCGCCGTACCCGCCCAAGAAGGGCCGGCGCGTGGACGGACGCGACAAGCTCCCGCTGGTGCACGAAGTCGACCAGGGGATGTTCTCCACGCTCGCCGACGGGATGCTGAACAAGTACCCCGGCATGATCAAGTTTTCGTTCTGGAACGCCTACACCATCCTCGGGTTCCCCAACCCGCCGAGAATGGTGGAGGCGTTGAAGACCGTGGACTTCACGGTGGTGATGGACTTCCTGCCCACCGACACGGTGACGCTGGCCGACATTGTGTTGCCTTCTGCCATGTACCTGGAGGGCAACGACGCCGTGGCGCGGGACTACATTGCGAAGTACCCGCAAGCTGTGGCGCGGAAGGCGGTGTCGGCGCCCATCTTCGAGGCAAAGTCGATTGGGTACGTGGCCATCGAGCTGGGCAAGCGGCTGTGCCCGGATTACTTCAAGACCCCGGACGGGAGCTGGATCAACCCCGCGACGCTGCTCGATGAAAAGGTGAAACGCGCCGGGCTCGGCGAAAACTTCGCCGACTTCGCCGCGAAGGGGCTGGTCGAGAAGCAGCAACCGTTCACGCCGCGGACTGCATTCGTTTCCGTCGCGGGCGCGGAAGGCAAATGCCAGATCTACGTCCCGCAGTTCCCGGCCAAGGGAGCGGACCCGCTGCCGAGATGGATCCCGAAACGGGACCAGCCGAACGAAATCTACCCCTACTACTACATGACCTTCATCCCGGCGGTCCACCGCCGCAACACGACCGAGAACAACTCGATCCTGCACGAGATCATGCCGACCAACCACGCCATCATCAACCCCGCGATGGCAAAGAAGCACGGCATCGTGGAAGGGCAAACCGTGCTGGTGCGCTCCCGCGCCGGCCAGATCGAGCTGCCGGCGCACTTGAGCGAGACCGTGCCGCCGGACGTCGTCATGGTGGCCCACGGCTTCGGCCATGCGAGCCGCGCGATGAGCCTCGCCGGGGGGCTCGGCGCCCGCGACGGCGACCTGATCCCCGACGCGTCGATCGATGACTTCGTGGCGGCGGGCAACTACGGCGGCGCGTCCTGCATCATGGATGCCGTCTGTAGTATTGAACCCTTATGAGCGAAATGCGCGAGCGCCTGGCCCGGCTGTATGCCGAGCTGGGCCAGGCACTCCTGAAGCCGCCCGAAGAGCAGGAAGCGGCCATCGAGTACTACCGGCTCTTCTTCAATCCGCAAGGCACGCCCTGTCCGCTGTGGCAGTCGGTGTGGGAGAAGGAGGAGGGCAAGCCGCCACAGCTTTTCGGCGAGGCGCATCACCGCGCGCTCGGCTGGTACCGCCGCTACGGCTTCGAGCCTGCGTCGAAGAACGAGCCGGCCGACCACCTGGGGCTGTTGCTGCTCTTCTACGCCAAGCTGCTGGCGGACGGCGAGCCGGCCGACGTGCTGGAGAAGTTCGAGAACGAACACCTGCGCTGGACAGGGCCGTTCGTGGAAAAACTGAAGGCGGAAGCGCGGCACCCTTATTTTCAGCAGTTGGCCGAGCGGCTCGACGAGAACCTCTAGCCCGGGGCGCAGCGCGCTGATAAGATCCATCCCATGAAGAGTGCATGGATGGGCTGGGTCTGTTTCTGCGCGGCAATGGCGCAGCCGGGCGACTGGACCGTCTGGAGCGCGCGCGAGGAATTGCGGCCAGAAACGGCACGCGAGGGCGGGTGGCTCGTAGTTCGCGGCGGCGGGCGGCCGGAAAGTTACGGCGGCTGGGTGCGGCGCGTTGATGGCGTCCGCGGCGGCGCGTGGTATCGCTTCACCGCCGAGTACATGGTGCGCGGGGTGCAGGCGGAGAACTGGCAGGTCGTGGCGCGCGTCGACTGGCTCGACGCGCATGGGCGGCGCGCCGGGCAGCCGGACTACGCGGCGTGGATCGAGAGGCAGGGTGACGCCACGAGGCTTTCCGTTTCGGCGCCCGCCCCCGCCAATGCTGCCGCGGCGAAGCTCGAGCTTCTGCTGGCCAACGCTCCCTCGGGCGAGGTGCGCTGGCGCGACGCGCGGCTCGAAGAGATCCCCGCGCCGGCGCCGCGCCGCATCCGCGTCGCCTCCATCAATCTCAAGCCGGAGCGCACGGCAAGCGCCGCCGAAAGCGTGGAGCAGTTCCTCCGCACTGTGGAGCAGCGCGTGGAAGGACGCGCCGATCTCATCGTCCTGCCCGAAGGCATCACGGTCGTCGGCACGGGCAAGTCGTATACGGAGGTGGCCGAAACAGTTCCGGGTCCGACAACGGAAAAGCTCGGCGCGCTGGCGCGGCGGCACAAGGCGTGGGTGGCTGCGGGCATCTACGAACGCGACGGGCGCGCTGTGTACAACACGGCGGTGCTGGTGGACCGCGAAGGGCGCCTCGCGGGCAAGTATCGCAAGGTGTACCTGCCGCGCGAGGAAGTGGAGCGCGGGCTCACGCCCGGCAATGCGTATCCGGTGTTTGAGACCGATTTCGGGCGCGTGGGCCTGATGATCTGCTACGACGTCTTCTTCCCCGACCCCGCCCGGGCATTGGCCGCGCAGGGCGCCGACATCCTCGTGCTGCCCATCTGGGGCGGCGACGAGACGCTCGCGGCGGCGCGCGCTATCGAGAACAAAGTGTTCCTGGTCGCTTCGGGGTACGACCACCCGACCTACATCATGGACCCCGACGGGAAGCGTGTGGCGCAGGCGCCGCAGCGGGGCGAGGCCGCCATTGCCGAGATCGACCTTTCGCGTCGGTATGTAGACCCGTGGCTCGGCGACATGCGCACTCGGCGGCTGAAGGAAATCCGGCTGGACGTTCCCGTGCCGCTGCCCGGCCGGCTGCGGTGACCGCGGTGCGGCGGTAGAATCGGCTCGTCATGACTGCACTGCTGTTGCTGCTGGCCTTTGCGCAGCCTCCGGAAGAACTGCGCGCCAAAATGCTGGACCTGATCGGCGGGCTGCCCGAAGTGCGCACGCCGCTGAATGCGCGCGTCACCGGGGTTTTCGAGCGCCCGGGCTACCGGGTGGAGAAGTTGCTCTTCGATTCGCTGCCCGGCTTTCACGTCACCGCGAATCTCTATGTGCCGCTGGGCAAGCCGGGGCCGTTCCCGGCGGTGCTCGGGACGGCCGGGCACAGCCAGGCGGGCAAGGCGGCGGCCACCTACCAGCGGGCGTGGATCTCGCTGGCCAGGCGCGGATATGTGGTGCTCGCCTGGGACCCGCCGGGGCAGGGGGAGCGGATCGAGTACTTCGACCCCGAGATGCAGCGCCCGCGGCTCCGCCCCGGCGGCGTCGACGAGCACATCATGGCCGGGCTGCAATGCCTGCTTGCCGGACACTCGATTGCGCGGTACTTCGTATGGGACGGCATCCGCGCCTTCGACTATCTGACGACGCGGCCGGAGGTGGACCCAAGACGCATTGGCGTGGCGGGCAACTCGGGCGGCGGGACGCAGGCGGCGTATCTGGCCGTCTTCGAGCCGCGGCTCGCGGCGGCTGTTTCCAGCTGCTACATCACGCGCTGGAAGGAGCTGTGGGACGGCCCCGGGCCGCAGGACGCCGAGCAGGTGTGGCCGGGGTTTCTCTCTTCGCAGCTGGATTTTTCCGATTTCATCCGCGCTTTCGCCCCGAAACCCTTCCTGATTACGTCGGCAATTCGCGACTATTTCCCCATCGCCGGCGCGCGGGCGACGTATGAAATTTCCGCGGAATATTACCGGAAACTGGATGCGCCAGGCCGCGTGGAATTCTTCGAGTACGACGACACGCACGGCTGGTCGAAGCCGCGGCGGGAGGCGATGGTTCGCTTCCTCGACAAACACCTGCGGGGCGTCGTGGAGCCGTATCAGGAGCCTGACATCGACACCGAACCCGAGTCCATCCTGTGGGTGATGCCCACCGGGTATCTGGCCAACTCGATCGGCAGCGAGACGGTGTTTACGCTGAACCGGGCCGTGGCGGCGGAAATCTACGCGAAGCGGCGGGCGCTGTCCATCCGCCGGCCGGACGAGCTGCGGGCGCTGATCCGCGAACGGCTCCATCTTGGCCCGGGCGCGCTCCCTGCGCCGTCGGGCCCCGCGGGCAAGGCCGCGGCGGTGGTCGTGGCAGGCGTGCCGAAAGCGGACGCCGAACAGTTGCGGCAGGCCGGGTTCATCGTGGAGGAAGCGGACCTGGGCGCGCTGCCCGAAGGGCGCAGCGGATACTCGGCGGCTTACCAGGCGGCGGCGCGGGAGTGGCTCTACGGCCGGAGCCTCGTGGCGCGCCACACCGAACGGGTGCTCGAGGCGGTGCGGAAGGCGAGACAGAAGGCGGAAGTGGACCCGGGGCGGGTCTGGTTGTGGGGCCGCGGCGCGGCCGGCGTCGCGGTGTTGATTGCCGCTGCGCTCGACGAACAGGTGGCCGGCGTGGCGGCCGAGCGGACGGTCACCAGCTGGTACGCCGTGACCCAGGCGAAGCTCCATGAGGGCACGGCCGAAATCGTCGTGCCGGGTGTGCTGAAGGATTTCGATCTGCCGGATCTCGTCAACCTGATCGCGCCGCGCCCGCTCTGGCTGGTGGACCCGCGCGCGCCGGGAGGGGGCCGCAGCGGCGCGCCCGAGTATCCTCGCACATGGGTGCGCGTCGTGGAGCGCCCGGAGGATTGGCCCGTCATGAAGTGGCTGGGGCCTCTGTTTGCGAGGCGGTAGCAGCCGGGAGGCTCCCGGAGAATCCGGCCGCCAGGCACGACCGAAATAGGGAAGATGAAAAGACCGATTATCCTTGACATTTTCAAGGTGCGGGTGCAATATTATCGGTGATTTTTTCCGGTGGAGGAGACCACAGTCATGAAGAGCTTCGCTGCCGCCCTGACACTGGTGTTTCTGGTTTGCGCTTGAGCCCCGGCCGCGGTGATCTATAACGAGACGGAGCCGAATGACTCATGGGTCACGGCGAACATAGTATCTGGCCATGACGGGACGCTGGTCATCAACAGGTCGCGCGTTGGCGACTCCTCGGCGGACTACTTCCGCTTCCCGGCGGTGCCGGGCCTGTTCACCAAGACGGTGTGTTGCGCCAGGGACCCGATGCTCGCGCTGTTCGACCCGGTGGGGAATATGGTGGCGGCCAACGATGACTATTACGGCCTGCTTCCATACATCGCTTACAACCTCACAACCGCCGGCATATGGACCGTCACTGTTACGGGCTGGCCAGACAGGGGATTTGTTGGAGGAGACGGCTCGAATTGGGCTTACCAGGCAACCGTGACCTTCGGCTCGCCCGCCAGTGCCGAAATCCCCGAGCCGGGAACTGTGGTGCTGCTGGCCGCCGGACTGGCAGGCCTTGGCCTCCGGCGGCGCAGAACGTCCTGAATCGGTAGCCCGCAACCCAAACCACGCGAACGGCTGTCCTGGGCGCAAACCGGGCTCCGCCACGCACACCGAAGGACCAATTGAGATGCAAAGACGTCCTCGGGCGGCACGCCTTCCCGCCCGCAAGCTTGTTGCCGCGGGATGCCTGAGTCAATCCTTCTTCTTTTTTCTGGCGGATTCGTTCTCCGCAGGCTTTGTCTGTTCGTAATCGGCGGGCGTGGCTTCGCGCCAGCCGCCCGAGGGTTTCTCCGCCTTGCCGCCGGCCGGTACCGGCTCATTCGGGGCCGGGACGCCGAGCCGCGGATCGGGTCCGCGAGTCCCATACGATTCACCGGCCGGGCGACGGCGCAGCTGCGGAGGAGCGTCGCGCGCGGCATTGGGCGGCGTGTCTTCCGCCGGGGGCGCCTGCATCCCTTCCACCGGTTGGCCGGTGGTGGCGGAAATCTCCTCGCGCGGGGGCGGCGACCAATCGGAAGGAACCACATATTGGGCCCGGTACTTCAACTGGGCGCCGGGATATCTCCGGGCGGCCTCCACCGCCAGCGCCACGGAAATGGTGCGGCGCTCGCCGACGCGCGCGTCCGCGGGCACGGAGAAAAAGAGCGAGTAGCGCTGCCGCAGGTTTTCGAGCGTCTCCTGCAAAGCCGAAGCGTGCTCGACGGGGAGGCTGTCGCCGCCTGAAGCGCGCGCGATTTCGGCCGTTCCCGCCGATTGCGTATGCGGCCGCATCGAGACGGGCGCGCGGCCCGGGTAGCGCGGGCCGAAGATGATGTCGCCCCAGCCCGGGCTGCGCGGACGGCGGCCGGTGCCGAGGGCGTCCGGCGCGATGAGGGCGCTGAGCACAGCGTCGGCGTCTTCGAGCGCCCGCAGCACGCGCTGTTCGTTGCGGTCGCGCTCGGTCTGGTCGTCGGTCAGGATGATGATGGCGCGCCGCCCGTCGCGCCGCCCGGAAGACTGCACATAGCGCGCCGCGTCCACCAGTGCGCGCGTGATGTCGGTGCCGCCGTCGAAGCGCTCCTCGTCGACCACGTCCTGGAGGCCGCGGGCAAGAACCTCGAGCGAATCGGTCCAGCCCATCCTCACCCTGGAGCGGCGGTCGAACACCATGATGGCGCCGCGGTCGCCCGGCGCCAGCGTGCGCAGCGCGGAGCGCGAGGCGCGCGCGATCCGTTCCACGTGCGGCTTCATGCTCACGCTGACGTCGATCAGGAACAGCACGTCGAGCGGCATCTCCTCGGCGGCGAAGCTGCGAATCGGCTGCTGCCGGTGGTTGTCGTACAGAAGAAAGTCCTGCGCGCCCAGGCCGCGCACCGGGCGCCGCTCCGGAATCGAAACGAGGACATCGACGCGGACCAGGCTGACGTCGCTCTTGAAGACGGGCGTCTCCTGCGCCGCGGCCAGCGCGGCCAGAAGGAGCGCCGGAATGAGGCGCGCAACCATCACTCTGTGCGACGCCGCCGACGGCCCGGCCGTTGCGGCGCCAATTCGAGCATCGCACCCGCCGGCCGGAAGGGCAAGCGAAAAGCTCAGAACGGCGTGCACGCGGCTGCGACGGGCCTGCCCTCCAGGTGGGCGCGGATCGCGCAGCGGTCCGGCCGGATCCGGAACGTCGTGCGGCGCTGGAGGCCAAGAGAAGCCTCGCCAGGAATTGGCCTTGTGTCGGCGTAGCCGATTGCAAAAAGGCGCAGCGGCGAGTCCGGCCGCGGTTCGATGCCGCACTCGCGGAATTCGTAAAGCACGGAGGCGGCGCGGTTGCTGCTGAGACGCCAGTTGAAAAGATACCTGTCGCGTTCGAATTCCGCCCATTTTGGTTGGGTCCGGTCGGTGTGCCCCTCAATCCAGATCTCCACCTCGCCGGGCTTCAATGTGCCGTCATCCAGAAGAGATTTCAAGGCCGTACACGCGGCGCGCACTTTCAGCCGGTCCGCGTCGGCAATCTCGTCCTTGTTCAGTTCGAAGTTCAGGCGCACGTCCAGAAACGTGTCGCCGCCGAGTTCGCGCGTCTGCCCGCCAAGCGTGGCCTGCAGCTTCCGGACGATTTGCCCGCTGATGTCGCGGGCCCGCAACTCCACGGGGTCTTCCTTCCCTTTCCCGGCGCCTGTGAACAGCATCAGGCCGCCGAAGGTGGCCACAAGCAGCCCCGAGAACAGGTCGGAGAGTGCGGGCCAAGGGTTGAGGTGGCGTCTCATCTCAAACCCGTTTCCAGAACGGAACCGTCTTCACCGAAAGCACCGGCTTGCCGTCCTCGAAGCCGAGGGCGAAGGCCGATACCACCTGGGAAGGAAGCCTTTCGGCGATCGCCCTGAACTCCGCGAGGATTTTCTCCGGTACCTGCTTGTCCCCGTCGGCCTGCCGCACGCCGATGGCGGCAAGCTCCCGGGCCGCTCTCTCGAGCTCGCCCGCGGCCCTCGCGATCATGTCGCGAAGGGCTTCGGACCTGCGAAGAATCTCCCTTGCCGACTCCTCGAACTGGCGGTTGGCCTCCGCCGCTGCCTCCTGGAACCGCCGCGTCGCTTCGACCGCCAGCTGCAGATTCTCCAGGGCCTTGGGGTAGGCCAGCCGTGCAGCCTCTTCCAGCTGATGAAGACGCGGCTCCAGCTCGCTCGCAGCCCGGTCGAGCAGCTCCGGTATCAGCGAATGCAGCGAGTTCTTCACGCCGTTGGCGACGTCGGTCACATGATTGGCAGCGTCGGCCAGCCTTTTGCAGGCTTCTTCGGAAGCGTACCGGATCGACTGAATCGGGGAAATCAGCGCCTCGCGCAGCGAGTCAATCATCAGTCCGGCCCCGTCCCGCCAAACCTGCGCCGAGGACTCCACCATCCTGCCCGTGGCCTCTTCGTACCGATTTTCGATACTTCCGAGATGCTCGGCAAAGGCCCGGTTCGTGTCGGCAACAAAACGCCGCATCTCCTCTTCCATTCCTGCCGGCAGCTGGCGCAGGCGGCCGGATGCGGCGCCAAGATCCTCCGACGCGGACTTCAGTCCTCCGGAAGCCTGAGACAGGTCTTCGAAGAAGCGCGAGGAGGACTGCTGCCACGCGGACTCGATTCCGGCAATAGTCCGGGCAAGTTCCTGCTCCAGGATCGTCCCGAGCTCATCCGGCAGTGCCGAGAGGCGGTGAGCCGCTTTCAGCAGAGCGTCGGACAAAGCACGCAGCTGCTCGTCGAACTCATCGATCACCTTCCTGGTCCGGGTAACCAGCTTGAGATTCTTCTCTTGTAGCTCGCCGAATTTATCGAGAATGTCGCCAAACTCTCGCACGGATTTGGTCAACTGACCGATGGCCGCAGCCATTTTCTCGTTCGTCCCGTTCAGCCGTTCGGTCACCTCGGCCAGCGGTTGCACCTGCCGGGCCATGATTTCGTGGGTCTGCTTCAGCTGCTCCCGGAAGCTTTCAATCACGGGCTGCAAGGTGCGGCTCAGCGTGGCTTCAAGATTTTTCAGCGGTTCGATGGCCTCGAGGACGGCGGACTCGACAGTCTTCAGCTTCCGGCTCCGCCACTCAAGCCCCTTGTGAACGGCGTCGTCCGCCGCGGCGCGAAAGAGCCCCTCCAGCCAATCTGTGGCCGGGTGGGCGATCATGGTGAGGATCAGGCCCATGAATCCGATGGGGAACGCCGCCGCCAGCCCCTGGGAAAGCCGCTGTCCGATCAGCTCGGGCAGCAATCCCTTTTGCACGTCGAAAGCGAACTGAAACAGCGCGAAGAAGGTGCCCATCACCCCGATGACCAGGAACAGGTTCGCTTTGGTCGCCAAGGCTGCGATTGTGTGGTCGATGTGCGCGTCGAGGCGGTCCGAGTAGTCGGTCAGCGGGATCAGCGAGCCCTCCTGGCCGTGTTTTCCCGTATCGGCAACGAACTGGCTGACGATGCGGGCAGAAGTGTATCGCGGCGGGGTCTCGCGCTCCGCGGACCAGACCTCCAATTCTCGAACCTCGAGCCAGACTTTCCGGAAACTCCACAGGAAAAAGCCCAACAGCAAGAAGTGCGCTAGCAGGAAAGGCCACCCGTGGTACAAATAGTTCGACAGAAGCGCTTTGATCAGCCTTAGCAGCAGATCAAGCGAAAGTCCGTTGCCTTCCATGGCCATCAAATCTTATTGAATCCAGCAAAGGTCGACCTGCCCGAGCACAGCTTCGGCCGGGTTGGGGTCAAGCGACTCCACTGTCCGGTAGAAGCGTTCCAGGGTTTCGGTCAGCTGAAACGCGCGGTGCGGTGAGTAGATGATCGAGCTGCTGCTGAGGGATCGCAGGAGATTCGTGGCGGCGTTGCCGGGCCTCACCCCCAGCAGCCCCTCCACTGTCGAGGGGATGTCCTTCCGCGAAACAATTCTCCCCGCGGTGGCGCAAGCAGAGGAAAGCCGGCCTTGCCAGGTTCGGCTGCAGGCAAGGTGCAGGCGAAGCTGCAAAGGGTCGGAAGGAGAAAGGGCCGAGCCGCGCCATGCGGCCTGGCGAATGGAAGGGAGTCCCCTGTCCGGCCGCAGCTCCGTGCGCAGGACCGGGAGGTTCAACAGGCGGGCGCAGTCCAGGCTTTCCGGCGCGGATGCCGCGGTCAAGGTCACGATGGCTTCATCGTTCGGGTTGGAGCAGGCGATGGCGAGCTTTCCGTCGGGGCGGATCCGTGCGTCGAAGGTCACACATGCCGGCTGGGCGACGCGAAGCTGGGTCCAGCGCAGGCCGGTGGCCACTCCGGGGAAAAGCTCCACTGCCGGCAAGGCCGCCAGCTTGCCGGAAAAGCCGGCCAGCGAGTCAATGGACTGGATCTGGGAGTAATCCCGCCGCGCCTGCAGCGCGGCAATAAAAGCCCTGCCGAGATCCGACCGCCGGGCCAGAACCAGCAGCAGCAGCACGCGCGGCCCCTTGTACTGGTAAAAAAGCTGGCCGTCGCGGTCCAGCCGGAAACTGTCGGCTTCCGCGGAAGCCTTCGTCTCCTTCGCGACCGTCTCGCGGATGCGGGCCGGGTCGATCGAAGACAGCTCGGCGCGTTGCTCGGTATACAAGGGTCCCGCATGCTGGGCCATGAGCGGAACCAGCCACAAGCCGCCCCGGATCCCGGCCGGCTCCCCGGCCCGAGGCTGTAGCGTCTCGGCCAAGGCCCGCCCCACGCACGCCGCATCCACGCCGGATGCACAGACGCCCGTCGGGCTGCCGGAAGCCCCGGCCCCGTCCGTGAGGATAACGGTCAAATCGTAATCCTTCGCAGACGCAATCGCCGTGTCCAGCGTGGTGCCGCCCGAGCCCTGAAATCCGGTTGGCGATATGCGGGCCGACTGGCAGGAGGCGACAGGTCTGGCGGCGCTGAAAAAGCAGCCGCGGCTGCGGCTCCACGCCATCTCAAAGCGGAGCATGTGGCTGAGGGCCTGTTCGATCCAGGCCAGTGCATCCGGCAGCTGCCGGCCCAATCCGCGCATGGAGCCGGAGTCGTCGACCAGAATTTGATACGAGGCATCCCGGATGCCAAGTTTCTGCGGTGTGCAGTAGCGGGCGGCCTCTGCGCCGGGGTACGTCCTTTCGCCCCCGAGGGCGGGCAGCTTGCAAGGCTGGGCGGCAGCCCAAGCCGCCAGGAGGCTGAAGCAGAGCAGCAGGCGAGGTCTCATATCAGGTGCTTCCAGTGGTTCTCGATCAGCAGCTGGAGGGGGCCCTTCAGGAGGAAGCTCTCATAGAACTGTCCGAGGATCCATTCACGCAACTGATCCTCGGAGGGCGCCTGGGCGAGGAAATCGCCAATCTGGGCCTTCCATGCGGGAGGCATGGGAGGGTGCTCTTCGCGGTGAATGAGGATCCTTCCCTGTCTGGCGCGCGCGGAATCCGTCAGTCTTGCGCCAGCATCGCCTACGAGCACATGCCAATCCCAATGGTCTCCGCTGCCCTCGAACACGATCTTGCGACCGGCGGGCAACCTGGAGCCCTCATAGGCGCCTTGGCCGGCCAAGGCCGTGTCCAAAGCCTTGCTGTTGTACTTCAATGCCCCCACCGCAACGTAATGCTTGGTGCTGGTGATACCCTGCACAAGATTTCCGGTAACCGTCAGTTCGGGTTGGCCGGTCTTCCTCACCTGCTCCTCTGCCCACTTCGCCGACGCGGTCAGAGGATCCAGGTTCTTCGCCAGACCGTCCCGCAAACGCCATCCGTTGCCGACGAGCATGATTCGAACAGGACCATTCGAGGTCATCCTGTGGGCGGCGGCCATGGTGCGGATGAACTCAAAGGCCAGAGAGTGGAGTCTGTCGAGAGACCTGGCCGCCTGAGGATTCCCTCCCAAAACCGCGGCTGCGTTGCCGGCAGCAATCTGGTCTCGATACTTCCAATACATATCCGGATTGCCGCCCGCGAGCTTGATGACGAAGGTTTCCGCGCCGAGGTCGATCGAACCAACCTGCAATATTTCCTCCGGCTGGTCATGGCCCCTCTTGCGGAACAGAACCAGATCGAGTGTTCTGCCGCCAAGGTCCGCAACCAGCGTCAGCGAGCCATACATGGCCTCGCCCGTGGCGGTCATTGCAGCCCGGCTCTCGTCCACACGGTACCACCTCATCTGATGGCCGAAGCGCTCAGCCACGCGATTCTGGAGTTCCGTCAGGGATTCTTCCATCTGCAAACGTTGCGCCGCGCTGAAAGCCAATGGGAAGCTGACGGTGAGGTGAAATGGGGCATCGGTATTGGTGCCCTTCATTTTGTGCAAAACAACCGGTATGGCCCAGAATAGAACCTCCTGAAGATAGGCCACTCTCAGCTGGCTGCGGTCCTCGAGCCCCTCGTCCCATTTGAATCCCGACACTGCCTTGGCCCCCGTTTGGGGAGGCTGGTCGTTCCAGCGGATCACCGCGTTGTCTTGCCAGACCCAGAGGGCGGAGGGTACAAGGTATTCGTCCCACCTGGGAACCAGCTGATGTTCCGGCGGGAACCAGCAGGAGGGAGGGACCTGCGGCGGCTCGACGATCCAGTGGAGGAGTTTCCTGACATCAGCAGGGGAGAAGCCATGGGATGCGGTCTTGATGAGTCCCCCGATTTCGCCCTGGCGGCAGAAATAAAGAACGGAGTTCGTCGTGCCGAAGTCCAGTCCGAGAAAAATGCTCCCTTTCGCCGGGGCAGGTGCTGGAGGTCGATCCCGCAGCAGGAAACTGGCTCCAGTCTTGCCGTTCCGGGTTTCTGCGGCCAGCGCGGAGGGCCATTCTTTCGTTTCCCACGCATCCCCGGCAGAAGTCAGCGGCTTTCCCCGAGCCTTGAGAACAAACTCCCCGGGCGGCGCGCCAACGAGGAAGACGCGCCGCATGGAAAAGCCTGAGTGGATATCGGGGCCGGGATAAACGGCGATTCCGGCCCCCGGCAGGGAGCGGTTCTCTGTTCCGCACAGGCGGCTAAAGCGGAATGGCAATCCGTGAACCCCGAGATTGCGGAACAGGATGCCGCCCCCCTGCCTAGCGGTTTCCACCTTCTCCGGATCTTTGGCGGCATCCAGCCAGTCCCAGCGGTAGGGAAGGCCCTCGATCGCGGCATCCGCCCCGCCGAATTCGATGAACCCGCCGTAGAGGACATCGTTGCGAATCGAGGCCCGGACGACGTCGCCATCGAACCGGATCGATAACCAGCGGTTGTGCGAGTCCAGTGTGTCGGCTTCGTTCCAGCAGAGCTTCAGAACATTGCCCGTCACCTCGGCGTCGGGCGGGAACTCGGCTTCCGGCGGGGCATCTGCAAAGCCTCCACGGTCCGTCCAGATGACGAACGTGTTCTTGCCGCACTCCTCGCGCCGGTGGCGCCGCCATACAAAGAACTTCTCGAGCGGGATATCGTTTTCCACGCTGCACTTCCAGCAGCGAACACGCACAAAATCATCGCCTGTGACCGCTGCCGGACTGGCTTCGCCTGCCGTGAGAAGCGCTCTGCAGCTTTCGCATTTCGGCACAAATGCCCGGGGGCCCGACGCCTTGCGATCGCGGCAATACACAGAAATATCGATCAGACGGGGCTCTTCATGGCCGAAGTATGGAATGTCCAGCAGCAGGCGGTGCGGGACCGGTCTCACGCGTCCGCCATGCTCCAGGGCGCCCAGATCATTTGCCTCCTTCTCGAGGATCCCCAGCAGGACGGGGAGAACCTTGGGGCGGGAGTCGTCAGGCAATTCAGCCGCCTTGTCGGAGCGGCGCTTTTTGATCGAATCGATCACGAGCTGGAGGGCGCTTCGGGCGCCCGGAAATTCCTCGGCCTTCACTTCAGGCAGGCGGGGTTCGCCGTCCGGCAGCGGGCGCACAAGGACCACCGGGCTGAGCACGCCCACGACCTTGCCCTCCCACTTCAGCAGCTGGAGGCTGGTGATGCCGTAACGGTTCAGGTAGGGTTTGATGTGCGCCTCCAGCTCGTGGGGGGTCACCTCCAGGTGGCCGGCGAGGAAGGCGTGCAGAAGCTTTCGCCACACACGAATCCGCGTTTGCCACTCCGGCGGCACATAGTCCCACGGACGGGAAAGCATCCACAGGTAGGCAAGATCCCAATGCAGCAGGTGCGGGATCGATGACGCTTTTAAAGGCACGGTGCCGAAATCGTCCGGATTCATCGCTCGCCTCCGGTGCGAAGAAGGGTGAACAGGGCCAAAGCGGCGACGCGGCGTGCCGCATCCTCCGGGCTGCCAAGGGCATTCTCGGTCACGTCATTCGCACATTTCTTCCAGCCGCAGCGCAATGAAGCCGACAGCGGCGGCATGCGGAGATTCCAGTCCGGAAAAATGTGCTTTATCCCGTAATCCGCGTCAACGGGAGGGGCCCAGAGCCTGTCGAAGCAGGTTTGCACTAGGTTCGCAAAAGAGAGCCGCTCCTGGCGCAATTTGTCGGCGTAACTAGCAAGAAAAACCGGTATTTCCCGCCAAGCCTGGCGGGCCAGCACCTCCCGGGACATATTGCGAATCGCCTTGTGCTGGAAGAACGAATACACCCTTCCGAGAGAAGCCTGCATCTTTGAGAAGGCAAGGTTCCTGTCCAGCCCCTTGACGTCATAGGCGTCCTCCCGCCTTAAATCTCGTGTGGTATCGGTCAGCACCTCACTCAGACCGGATGCGGCCCTCCAATAGGGATGCTTATCGCTCTCGGGCCAAGGCCAGTGCCGCATTTCCGATTCGGCCTTCTTGTCTCGGTCAATCGCCGGGATATCGTTATCGGCTTTGATTGTGGCGTAAAGCTGGAGCGGCTTCAGCAGGCGGCGCCGGGTTTCGTGGAAAAAGGCATCATTCGATTTGAACGTTTCCAGCTGGTCCGTCTTCACGCCCGGATCCGGTTTGAAATATTGACCCATGAAAACCGCTCGGATCTGGTAGTTGCCGTCCCGCCGATTCTGGAGGTAAGCAATCACAGGCAGCGTCAGGCCGCCCCCGGTGCCTCCGATGGAGCTGCTGACCACGCCGATGCGGGCGCCTTCGGGAATGTGCCTGAGCCTCTCCCACAGTTCCGAGAGCGACAGCACGGCCGAGAGCGCAGGCCGCGCGAAGAGCCCCTCCTTGACACTCTGTTTTCGGTCTTCTGCCGCGAAAAAGGCCTGGACCGAGTGCTCGAATTCATTTATGGCAATGTCTTGCCCGCCCGTGAGGACCTCTTCGACCGACCCTGCCATGTCCGAGCTGGCCCGGAGATATTCGATCTCTGGTATGTCGTTGGCGGCTGCAGGCCCGGCTGCCGCCCGGACGTCAGCCAGAAATCCTTGAAGCCCGGCCAGCGAGGGCGACAATTTGTCCGTGTCTACCACCAGCAGCCGGAAAGGCTCGCGAATGAAGCCGGTGAGAAAAAGATTCGCATACAGATGAGCGACCATCTGGCCGGAGCCGCCGATCGCAATGATCTGGTGGATGTCCATGGCGCTGCCTCCGGATTATTTCACGCTTTCCAGCCCCGTCAGCTTGCGAAGGAGGAAAAATACCCCCACGCCGAGAAGAAACCAGACAATAAGGAAGACGAAGGGGAGAACCATCAGCACCACCGGGTTTTCCGGGATCAGCCCGTGGGGCGGCATGAGCCACGTGATTCTCCCAAAGAACAGACCCGGGTTGGTGACGCCGTCCCGGCAGGGCCGGCACGCCTCGACGAACCGGCCGTCCAGGATCCAATTGATCGGGCCCACTTCCAGCCGGATGGG
>Ga0068707_1000201_pt1 | contig 34339 bp, 31 predicted proteins | sample YNPNPMetaG_FD_66600 | JGI IMG/M metagenome (GOLD analysis project Ga0068707, IMG submission 66600) | Anoxygenic and chlorotrophic microbial mat microbial communities from Yellowstone National Park, USA - YNP NP MetaG | ecosystem: Environmental > Aquatic > Thermal springs > Hot (42-90C) >... | reverse complement strand
CATCCGCGCCCGCAACCCGCAGTACTGCTGGGCCGGGCTCATCCACGAGGATGTGGAGATCTCGCAGGTGAACGACCGCGTGGACCCGGTGTTCTTGTACATTGAAGTGCCGTGAGGAGAGAGATTGGGCTATGCAGCATCGCCATCTCACACACCAGGGGTACACCCTGGCGGCCATTGACGATGTGATTGCTCGCGGAAAGCGGCAGGATTGGGCCGCGCTGCGCAAAGCAGCACAAGCCGACCGGGCTGTGATGGAGAAAGTTTTGCGTGTCTGTCAGGCGCATATTGCCGACCCCTATGCCCAGCGTTACCATTTTTGGAAAGAATATGCCGAACGCTACCTTACCTGATTGGGAGCGCGTACTTTCTGCTGCTGCCCATTTGCAGCAGATCTTGCCCGGTGCCATTCTGGTCGGCGGCAGCGCGGCAGCGCTGTATGCAGAGCATCGTTTCTCCACTGACGCCGATCATGTGCTCCCTGACCTGCGGGAGCGTTTCGACCGGGTGCTGGCCGATCTGGAGGCGGTAGCGGGTTGGAAGACGGCGCGCATCCGGCGCCCCGTTCAGATTCTTGGCAGCCTGGATGGTATTGAGACTGGGGTGAGGCAGATGATTCGTCGGGAGCCGTTGGAGACAACCCAAATTGACTATCAGGGCGAAAAGATCACTCTTCCGACGGAAGCAGAGATGCTGCGTATAAAGGGAGTGTTGATTCTACAGCGGAATGCAACGCGTGACTATCTCGATTTCGTGGCGCTTGCTAATCACCTCGGTGATGAGAAGGTGATAGATGCGCTTCGGCCCTTTGACCGTCTTTATCCGCAACCCAACGAAGAATCCGCTTTGCAACAACTGCAGATTCAGCTGGCCAATCCGCTGCCTTACGATCTGGAGGGAATGGATTTAAGTGAGTACAAGAACCTGGCTGCCCGCTGGCAAGATTGGAGAGCAGTTAAGGCGGCGTGTGTTCACTACGCCATCTTGATCTTCGATCACATTGTTGGGCTCTAGGGTCTCTCGTCTCTGCCTTCAGGCTGGCCACATCGCGGCGCGTTCCCCCAGACTGAAGGCGCTGTCCAGCGCGGTGGGGTGCTCCCGAATGGCGCCGCGCCGATCCACGCCGCTGATGAGCAGTTCGCCCCAGTAGTCCGCCTCGTACAGGCCGAAGAATCCCCTGACGGTGCGTATCGCGCCCTTGAAGTCCGCCTGCTCTTCGCCGCCCACGGAGAGGAATACCCCTCGCCGGCGGGTGTGGCCCGCAGCCGTTGGGGGAAGCGGAGCCTTGAGGATGAACTTGCGCGCCCACTGGCACTGGCTGCGGTCCACCAGCGCCTTGGTTGCTGCGGGCAGGTTCCAGAAGAACAGGGGCGCGGCCAGCGCGATCACGTCGGCGGCGATGAGCATCTCATTGAGGGCCTGGAAGTCATCCTTCACCACGCAGTGCCCATCTTTGTGGCAGCCGTCGCAGGCGATGCAGCCAGCGATCTTCAGCCGTGTCACGACGATCTTCTCCACGGCTGCGCCGACGCTCTGCGCGCCGTCCAGAAAACGGTCGAGGAGCAGTTCGGAGTTTCCCCCGCGTCGAGGGCTGCCAGCAAGGCCCAACACGCGGGTCGTCGCCGCCATCACGCCCCCGTTGCCCTCTGCTCCGGCAGGACGTAGGTGCAGACCTGCTCGCCGCTGGACATCGTCTTCACCTCCAGCGGCTCGACGTCCAGCAACGTGGAGATGAGATGGCGATCCAGCGCGCAGGGGATCGGGTGTTGGCGGGCGACACGTTCGTATGGGCAGTGGTATACGTGCAGGAGCAGATGTCCGGCCTCATCCAGTTCGGTGCTCGCCATATAGCCCTGTGCTTTCAGGAAGCGGAGGGTGACCTCCAGCCGTTCGGCGGGGGGGGCGTCGGCAGGTATGTTCGCCTCGTCAGCGATGTGGCGGGCGATGCGGGCTGCGGCCTGCTCGATTTCGGCGGGGTTGAGGCTGGCTTCCATATCGCGGAGCAGGACGGTGGCCAGCAGGTCGTAGCGGTTGGGGAACAGACTGGCGGCGGCGTCGGAGAGGCGGTAAATGTACTGGGGACGGCCAGGGCCGGGCCGGCGCATCAGAATCGGTGGCATCACCAACCCCTCTTCTTGCAGGATGGCCAGATGGTGGCGGACAGTGACAGAGGTCAGCCCCAGTTCCTGGCTCAGTTCCTCCACCGTCGCCTGCCCGCGGCTCTTCAGGATGCGAATGATGCGCTCGCGGCTCTTCTGCATTTTGGCCCCCTCGCCAGTCCCATTGTAGCACGGCCTGGACAATTTGTCAAATGAATATAATAATTATCTCCTTGTCGTCAGGCAGGAACGTGATATAATCACCCCCTGTCGCCAATCCGGGTCCTATGGGGAGGAGTGTGGTATGTCTCTGTATCTCAACATCGCGCAGATCATTGTCGGCGTGGCGTTGATCGCGATCATCCTGTTGCAGGTGCGTAGCGGCGGCCTGGCCGGGGTGTTCGGCGGCGTACAGACCAGTTTCCAGCGTGTCCGTCGGGGTGTGGAACGGACGTTGTTCATCGTGACCATCGCCCTGGCGCTGCTCTTCTTTGTCATCGCCCTGGTCAACGCATTGGCTGCCCAGGCGCTGCCCTGACGTCGCGGTCGCCTTCCACAAAGCTCTTTTCTCCACGTGGACCCCTTCTCCGACCCGCTCGAGTAGGGAGCACAGTGTCCAGGACACTTCGTTGGCAGGTGCTGCTCATCCTCTGCGGCATGGCCCTGGCGGGCATCCTGCTGACCTACCTGGCATTGACCTACGTCGTCGTCCAGGTGCCTGCGGTGGGCGGCACTTATGTCGAGGGGGTCGCCGGCACACCCCATTACATCAACCCCCTGCTCAGCGCCTACAATGAGGCAGACCAGGACCTGTGTGCCCTGGTCTTCTCCGGACTGACTCGCTTTAACAGTCGTGGGGAGGTTGAGCCGGACCTGGCGCGCAGTTGGGATGTCTCGATTGACGGTCTGATCTACGTTTTTCACCTGCGCGGCAACGCCCGCTGGCACGATGGCACGCCGGTCACCGCCGATGATGTCCTCTTCACCGTGGGGTTGCTTCAGGACCCCGACTACCCTGGTCCTGCTGATGTCGGTGCGGTGTGGCGGGCGCTGCGGGCGGAGAAGGTGGACACGTACACGGTGCGCTTCATCCTTGCCGAACCCTACGCTCCCTTTCTGGACTTCACCACTGTTGGTTTGCTTCCCTCCCACCTGCTGACCGGGACGCGCGCCGCCGACCTGCCGGAGTTGGAGTTTAACCTGCAACCGGTGGGCAGCGGGCCTTTCGAGGTGCAGGAGGTGGACATCACCGATGGGGAGGTCTCCTCAGTCCTTCTGGCGCGCAACGCCAGTTACTACGGGTCGCCGCCGTTGCTGGATTATCTCCGCTTTCGTTTCTACTCCTCTTCCGCCGCCGCTTTTCGCGCTTATGAGGCGGGAGAAGTGGAAGGGGTCAGCCAGATCACGCTGGAGAGCCTGCCCCGCGCCCGCCAGGCCGCGGACCTCGAACTGTATTCCGCGCAGATGGCCCAGACGGCGGTCGTCTTCCTGAACCTGGGCCGCCCGGAGGAACTGCCGTTCTTCCAGCAGGTGGAGGTTCGTCAGGCGTTGTTGTACGGCCTGGACCGGCAGGGATTGGTCGAGCGGCAACTGGATGGGCAGGGTGTCGTGGCCCACAGCCCGATCGTGGCCGGCACCTGGGCTTATGACGACCAGGTTCCTCAGTACGGCTACGATCCTGCCCGGGCCGCGGCGCTTCTGGACGGCGCTGGCTGGCCGCTGCTGGCCGGGATGTCCACGCGGCTCCAGGGGACGCGGACGCTCAGTTTCACCCTGTTGGCCTCTGCTGATGCCTTGCAGACGGCAGTGGCGCAGGAGGTGGCGCGTCAGTGGGGTGAGTTGGGCGTGCGGGCGACGGTGGTTGTCACCTCGCCAGTAGCGCTGCGCCAGGCGCTGGAGGGACGAAACTACCAGGCGCTGCTGATCACCCTGGCCCTGCCTGGCGACCCCGACCCATACCCGTTCTGGCATCAGACGCAGATCGCGGCGGGACAGAACTACGCCGGATGGGACCACCGGCGCGCCAGTGAGGTGCTCGAGGCGGCGCGGGTGATTGTGGACCCGCAGCGGCGCAGGGGACTGTATCAGGAGTTTCAGACCATCTTCGCTCAGGAAGTGCCAGCGATCCTGCTTTATCATCCCGTCTACACCTATGGGGTGGATCGCAGGGTCTATGGGGTGCAGATTGGCCCGCTGATGCGCCCTGCCGACCGCCTGGCGACAGTCAACCGCTGGCATGTAGCCTGGCGGCGCACCATTATCAGCCAGTCCGAAGCCGGGACCCACTGACCTCCTGTCCATCCATCAGAACAAACTTGACAATCCGCGCCTTTGGGGTAAAATCAGGGCCACAAGACGGACTGCGTGCCGAAGTGGCGGAATTGGCAGACGCGCTGCGTTCAGGGCGCAGTGGCCGTACGGCCGTGTGGGTTCGACTCCCACCTTCGGCACCTCTGCCCAGGTCAACCGACCTGGGCAGTTTCTTTTGGGCCACGGACTACGGACCACAGACCACAGACCACGGACCACTATGGATCACTGATCGTTGATACCCGTCGTCCGTCGTCTGTCGTCCGTCGTCTGTCGTCCGTCGTCTGTCGTCTGTCGTCCGTCGTCTGTCGTCCGTCGTCGCCCACTTGCATTTGGCAGCCGCGCCGCGTTGTGCTATACTTGGGGCCAGCGGAGGAGGGCGATGGCGGAGGTTGGCGAGATTTGTCCCGGCCTGGTGGCCCTCTTCGGATCCGGGGAGACGTCGGCGGCGGGGCGCAGAGTGCACGAGGCGCTCTTCCGTAGCCTGAGCGCCTCTCCCCGTGTGGTGGTTTTGGAGACGCCAGCAGGCTTTCAGCCCAATTCCGCCTGGGTGGCTGGCCGCCTGGCCGAGTTCATCCAGGAGCGGTTGCAGAACTTTCACCCGCAAGTGACTGTGCTCCCTGCTCGCCGCCGTGACGGCAACCACAGCACCGATGACCCAGGACTGGCCGCCCCATTGCTCACGGCCAACTACATTTTCGCGGGCCCGGGAAGCCCTACCTACACCGTGCGTCATCTGGCCTCCACCTGGACGTGGCACGCGATCCTTGTCCGCCAGCGGCAAGGGGCGGTGTTGGCGCTGGCCAGCGCGGCGGCTATCGCTGCGAGTGCCCATGCCCTTCCGGTCTACGAGATCTACAAGGTTGGCGCCGACCTGCATTGGGCGGCAGGGTTGAACTTTCTGGGTCCCTATGGGCTGGAACTGGCGATCGTCACCCACTGGGACAATCAGGAGGGCGGGGTCAACCTCGACACCCGTTACGGATTTATGGGCGCAGAGCGGATGGCAGCGCTGGAGGCATTGCTGCCCCCCACGACGACGCTGGTTGGCATAGATGAGCATACCGCTCTCGTGCTAGATCTCGCCGCGGCTGAGGCGCGAGTGATGGGGCGTGGTGGGGTGACGGTGCGTCGCGGCGGGATGACGGAACGTTTCGTCAGCGGCGCTCTCTTTCCCCTGGGACTGCTGGGCGCGCTGCGGCTGCCGGCGTTGGATGAGGGGGTGCCGGCGGAGGTGGCGAAAGCGGCATGCGAGGTGGAGCAGGAGCCGGAGGCCTTGCCCGCGGAAGGGGCAGCGCTTGTCGCTTTGCGCGAGGAGGCCCGCCGCGCGCGCGACTGGAGCCGGGCCGACGGCCTGCGCGCCCGCCTGGCCGATATGGGATACCTCGTCGAGGATACCCCCGCAAGGCCGCGTTGGCGCCGGCCTGGGAGATAAGCCCTCCGCAGACCCTACGCCTGCGAGAGGAGAATCGGAGGTAGGTCTTGGACATCTTGACGCGGTTGAGGGAAGGAGCGGTGCTGGTCGCCGACGGCGCGATGGGCACCTTCTTGCAGGCCGCGGGTCTGCCCGCGGGCCTGCCGGGCGAGGCGTGGGTGCTGGAGCGGCCCGAGGCGGTAGCCGATGTGCACCGCCTGTATCTGGAGGCGGGCGCGGAGTTGATCCTCACATGCACCTTCGGCGGCACGCGAGCACGACTGGAGCGGGCGGGCCTGGGCGAGCATGTGGCGGAGGTCAACCGCCGGGCAGCCCAGGTGGCCCGCCAGGCCGCTGGCGACCGCGCCTTCATCGCTGGAGACATCGGCCCGTTGGGGGAACTGCTGGCCCCCCTGGGACCCCGCACCTACGAGGAGGCCGTGGAACTGTTCTTCGAACAGGCTGCGGCGCTGGTCGAGGGTGGGGTGGACCTGCTCTACGTGGAGACGATGTCCGACCTCAACGAGGCGCGGGCGGCAATCGAAGCCGCCCGTCGTGCTGCGCCTCACCTGCCCCTCTCGGTGACCTTCTCATTCGACACCCGCGGGCGCACCAGCATGGGGTTACGTCCAGAGGATGCGGCACGGGCGCTGGTGGACCTGGGGGTGACGGCGTTGGGGGCTAACTGCGGCCGCAGCCTGGAGATGACCCTGGAAGCGGTGCAGCGGATGCGCCAGGTGGCGCCCGACGTCCCGTTGGTGGCCAAGCCCAACGCAGGCATGCCACGGCTTGAGGAAGGACGGGTCGTCTATGATGCCACCCCAGAGATGATGGCCGGATACGTCCAGCCGTTCCTGGATCTGGGAGTGCGGGTCGTTGGCGGATGTTGTGGCTCGACCCCCGCGCATATCTCTGCCATCGCCGATGCGGTGCGTCGGATGTCTCAGACTGGAGGATAGAATGGATTGGGACGCCATCCGCGACGACGCTGCCAAAACGCTGAGCCGCTACGTTCAGTTCGACACCACCAACCCTCCGGGCAACGAGAAGCCGGCGGCGGAGTGGCTGGCGGAGCAACTGGCCGCCCGCGGCATCACTCGTGATGTGACGGTCTATGAGACTGCCCCTGGCCGCGGCCTGCTTCTGGCACGCATCGCCGGCCGCGAGCGGCTCAAGCCGCTGCTCATCAACCATCACATCGATGTCGTGCCGGCTGACCCTGCACAGTGGACTTACCCGCCCTTCTCCGGCGCTATCGCCGACGGCTTCGTCTGGGGCCGTGGCACGTTGGACACGAAGAGCCTGGGGATCGTGTTCCTCCTGGCGCTGGAGTTGCTGGTCAAAGAGGGGGCTGTGTTTCGCCGTCCGATCCTCTTCACCGCCGTGCCAGACGAGGAGACAGGTGGGGAGCACGGGATGCGCTGGCTGGTCGAAAACCGGCTTGAAGCGCTGGACCCCGAATGGGTGTGGGACGAGGGCAGCGGCGGGGTGCGCGGGGTCCTCGGCGAGGGGGTGCTGTTCGGCGTAGCCGTGGCCGAGAAGCACGCCCAGCCGCTGCGCCTGGTGGCTGAAGGGGAACCAGGCCATGGTTCGATGCCTCACAACAACAACGCCAATGTCATCCTCCTGCAGGCGCTGCAACGGGTGTTGGCGCGTCCCCGCCCGCTGCGTCTTGACATGGTCACCGCGGCCATGTTCCGGGCGATTGCCGAACGGCAACCCTTCCCTCTTTCAGTCCTGTTGCGTCATATCGATAACCCGCTGGTGTTGCGGCTGGCCGGGCGGCGCCTCTCTTCGAACCGCCTGCTCAACGCCATGCTGCGCGATACGATCAGCCTGACCATGCTGCACGGCGGCTACCGCGTCAATGTCATCCCCGAGCGGGCCGAGGCGACGATAGACTGCCGTCTACTGCCGGAGACAGAGGCCGAGGAGTTCGTGGCCTGGGTGCGGCAGCGCATCGCCGATGAACGGGTGAAGTTGGAGGTGGTGGAGGGCGCGCCTCCTTCCGGTGTGGCGCCGTTGGGGGGCCCCTTTATGGAGGCGGCCCGGCGGGCTGTCGCTGAGCACGTGCCCGGTGCGGCAGTCTTCCCCCTGCTGGTGACCGGTGGCACCGATGGGCGCTACTTCCGCCAGCGCGGCTACGCCGCCTATGGTTTCGGTCCCACCCTGCTCGACGCCAGCGACATCTCCCGTGTCCACGGCATTGACGAGCGCATCTCCCTCGACAACCTGGTGTTGGGGGTGAAGATCGTGCGCGATATGCTCCGTGACCTGACCGTCGTCGGATGACCCGCTATGCGCAGACCCCCTATCGGCTGACCATCCCTGCGCGCATCAACCTGCTGGGCAACCCCACCGATGCCTGCGAGGGGGATTTCGCCGTCCTCTCCGCAGCGGTGGATCTCTACGCCGGGGCGCTGATCGAACCGTGCGGGGAGTGGGCGCTGGAGGAGTGGGAGCGCTCCGGCGATGGTTTCCGCGTCGTGCGACGTTACGCCTTTGCGCCCTCCGATCTGCCGTTGCGTTATGACGGCGCTCTCGACCTGGCCAAGGGGGCGCTCAATCGGCTGTGTGGCCACAGTGGCGAATTGCGCGAACGGCTGACCCGCCGTGGCTTCCGCCTGGCTCTCTGGAGCGATGTGCCACGTCAGAGCGGATTGGGTGGCTCCTCACTCTTCGTCCTGCTGACTCTGGCCGCGCTGCGCGCCTTCTATGCCCTTGATCCCCGTCAGCACCACGATTATCTCCTGGCCGAACTGGCCCAACGGGTCGAGGCGCAGGAGATGGGCATCGCCTGCGGCTTTGCTGACCGGTATGTCCCGCTCTTTGGGGGGCTGGCTTACCTGGACTGCCGGGGAAAACTGCACCAGCAGGCGATCGGCGCGGAACCCTTCGCCACTTACGAGCGGCTAGACTCCTGGGTGGATGACCTGCCGCTGGTGGTGATCTCCACTGGTCTGGCGCACGATTCGGGGAATGTGCACGGCTGCCTGCGTCCGCACTACCTGGCCGAGCATGAACGCTGGACGGAGCGCGCCGGCCCACCCCCGCCGATGGTGCGCTGGATGTCCGCGGTCTGGGAGACGGCCTGGCGAGGCAAGATCGCTCTGCTGGCGCGGGACTGGGTCGCTTTCGGTGCGCTGATGGACGAGAACCACCGCCTGGTGGATGAGATGATGACCTGCTGCGGCTTCCCGGAGGGCGTGGGTCAGGTCAACAACCTCCTCATCGCTGCAGCGAAGCGGTACGGCGCGTTGGGTGCCAAACTGACCGGCGCTGGCGGCGGTGGATCGGTCTTCGCGCTCACTCGCCCCGGTGAGGAGGGAGCGCTGGCCGAGGCCTGGCAGCGCGTCGCCGCCGACGCTGGCCTGACCGCAGCGCGGGTCTTCCGGCCACGCCTCTCCGGACAGGGGTTGGTTGTTACCGAAGCGGAGTCGAAGGAGGCCGGGCTATAGATGCTTCCCTTGCGCTGAATGGCTGCTGGCAGTACAATTTGGCCCATCGCTCAGACGGTGACTGAAAAACGCTCTTTTGGGCCCGTGGCCAATCCGCGCGACTCCGGCCAACCCGCGCAGGCGGACTCTGCCATCAGTAGCCGGGACACCAGTCGCCAGTCGAGAGCCCCCTCTGGAAAGAGAGCCACATAACAGGTAAAGGAGAAGCCGATGCCTCCCGTAACGATCCGCCCACGATGGCAGATGCTGTTGGCCCTGTTGTGGCTGACCATCCCCCTCGTCGCCTGCGCGCCGCGTCCTTCCACACCAGTGGGGCCGGCCTCCGGCGCGGAGACGGCGGCGATCCTGGAACGACTGGGTGGCGCTCCATGTCCCGATAGCGACTTCACCTGTGTCACGCTGACCGTCCCTCTTGACCACTTTGACCCGTCCAACCCGGCGACAATCGAGGTCGTCTTCGGCGTGCTGCCGGCCAGCGGCGAACGGCGGGGGATGTTCGTCACCGCCACCGGCGGGCCGGGCTACTCCGGCCTGTCCGCCGCGGACTCCTACACTGCGGCCTTCGACCCCAGCATCCCGGAGCACTTCGACATCGTCTTCTTCGATCAGCGCGGGTTGGGTGCGTCCGGCGGCCTGCAGTGCGTGGAGGCCGCGGCAGCCTACTACCGCGCCGACCTGCGCACCGAGGCCCCCGAACAGGAGGCCGCCACTATCGCCGCCGCCCGCACCTTCGCCCAGGACTGCCTGGCGGAGATGGGCCACGCCGACTGGCTGCCTTTCCTGGGCACCCGCCAGGCCGTAGAGGACCTGGAAGCCTTCCGACAGGCTATCGGCGACGAGAAGTTCTGGCTCTATGGGGAAAGTTACGGCACGCAGTTCGCGCAGACCTACGCCGCCGCTCATCCGGACCATCTGGCCGGGCTGATCCTCGACGGCGCGGTGGACCTGACCCTCAGCGGCGTGGCCTTCTACGAACAACAGGCCCAGGCCTTCAATGACATCCTGCTGGCGACGCTGGAGGCCTGTAACGCCGATGCTGACTGCGCTGCCGACGTCGGCGGCGACGCCGTGGCGGTCTACGACAACCTGGTTGCCCGGCTGGAGGACGGGCCGATCCCCTTCACTTTCCCGCTGCCCTCCGGCGGCCGCGCGCAGCGTCGTTTCACCCTGGCCGACCTGGAGGCGGCAGTTGCCAACTACCTCTACTCGGAGAACTCGCGCATGATCCTGCAGCGGGCGATCGCCGCGGCTGCCCGTGACGACCTGGTGCCTCTGGCGCGCATGCTCTACGAGGCATTGGGCCTCGACCCGGAGACGGAGCGACCGGTGCTGGACCCCACCTGGTCGGATGCGGTCTACTACGGAGTGGAGTGCAACGACTACGCCTACTTCTCCGGCTCGCCGGAGGAGCGCGCCATGGCCTACATTCGCGCCGGTGACGCGGTGGATGCTCGCGTCCCACGACTGGCCTCGATCTTCTACGGCGACCTGCCTTGCGCCTTCTGGCCGGTGGAGGCCGACCCCCGCCCTGCGCCGCTGGTGGCTGAGGGCATCCCCACCCTGGTGCTGGGCGCGACCGCCGACCCGGCGACGCCCGTCTCGAACGGCATCAGCATCTACAACCGCCTGGCCGATGGCTACCTGATCACCACCGAGGGGGGCGCGCACATCATCTTTGGCCGTGGCGATCCCTGCCCGGATGATACGGTCACGGCTTTCCTGGTGGATGGAGTCCTCCCGCCGCAGCGGGAGATGACCTGCTCTGGAGTGGTGGCGGGGGCGTACGTCCCGCTGGCCCCTGCTGACGCCTCCACCTTCGCCGACCCGCTGGAGGCGCTGGCTTCGGCGGACGACGAGATGTACTACCTGCCGGAGTACTATTACTGGGACTACGTCACCCCGACCTCGGTCGGTTGTCCCTATGGGGGCACCTTCGCCTTTTCGGCCACCGATGAAGGGGAGGCATACACCCTGACCGACTGTGCTTTCTCCGCCGGTTTCGTCATGACCGGCGGTGGCTCCTACAACAGCGACAGCGGGCTGTTCCGGCTCGACGTGACGGTGAGCGGTCTCGCCGAGGGCCAGTTGACCTACACCCGCGACGCTGAGGATAACCTCCACGTGACGGGGGAGTACGCCGGTCAGACAGTGGACATTTCGGAGTAGAGCAGCGCGCAACTCTGTGGGGAGGATGAGATGCTTCCAACCAAGATCGTGGTCATTGGCGCGGGCAGCGCCATCTTTGGCCTGAATACGGTCAGCGCTCTGCTGCGCAGCGAACGGCTGCGGGGCAGTCACCTGGCGCTGGTGGACCGTAATGCCGAGACGCTGGCGTTGATGTCCCGCCTGGCTGAGCGCCTCAACTGCGAGTGGGACGCGCAGATGGCCCTCACTTCTCACACCCACCATGCCGAAGCGCTGGACGGGGCACAGTTCGTCATCAGCGCCATCGAGGTGCCACCGCGCGAGGAACTCTGGCGCAAGGATTACGAGATCCCCCTCAAGTATGGCGTGCGCCAGCCGTATGCTGAGAACGGCGGCCCGGGCGGTTTCGCTCATGCCGCGCGCAACATCGCGCCGGTGCTGGAGATCGTCCACGACATGGAGCGGGCCTGCCCCGATGCCTGGTTCATCAACTACACGAACCCCATGGCCCGCATCTGCGATGCTGTGGCTCGCTACAGCCAGATCAAGGTGGTCGGCCTGTGCCACCAGATTCAGGTGGGATATGCTATGGTGGGACGGGCGCTGGCAGACGATCTGGGCTTCACTGTGCCGCCCGAGTTTGTGGACACGCGGGCTTCCTTCGTCACCATCCCCGCGGCCCATCAGGTGGCGCAGCAGGCACTGGCGCGACTGGACATCAAGGCAGCGGGGTTGAATCATTTCACCTGGATGTTGGACCTGCGTGATCGGAAGACTGGCGCTGACCTCTATCCCCTGTTCGCCGAGCGGTGGCTGGAGATGGACCCCGCCTTCGAGCCGCTCACCCGTCGCGTCTTCGAGGCCTTCGGCCTGTTCCCTATCCCCGGCGATGAACACCTCTGCGAGTACCTGCCCTGGGTGAGTGATCCGCAGACCCGTCCATGGGAAAAGTTCGCCATAGATCTCTATGAGTGGGACCTCTGGGCGGCCTACCGTGGTCTGGCTTATGACGACATCGCCCGCATGGCTGATGGTCGGGCCGACATCGCTCACCTGCGGGAGTCGGATAGCGAGGGGGCGCTGGAGATAGTCGAGAACATCGCCGGTGCGGGCGAACACTACCACCTGGCGGTCAATCTGCCTAACTGTGGCTACATCCCCAACCTGCCGGATGGCGCGGTCGTTGAAGTGCCAGGCTGGGTCAGCGGTACGGGCGTGCAGGGACTGGGGGTGGGACCGCTGCCGGAAGGGGTGGCCGAACTCTGCCGGCGCGAGATTGCAGTCACCCAGTTGTGTGTGGACGCGGCCGTGCATGGCGATTATCAGACGGCGCTCCAATGCCTGCTGCTCGACCCGGTGATCACGGACCTGGACGTGGCGCAGAAGGTTCTCGATGACTATCTGACCACGTATCGGGAGTACCTGCCGCAGTTTTGGGAGTAGAGACGGATGTGGTTTCTGGGAGTGGATGCTGGCGGCACGAAGACGCACGCCCTGCTCGCTGATGAGGGCGGGGTGATCCATGGTGTGGGGCGCGCAGGGGCTGGCAACTGGGAGATGGTGGGCCTGGAGGGGGCGTTGGCGGTGCTGCGGCAGGTGGTGGGGCAGGCGCTCGCTCAGGCCGGTGTCGCGCCCGGCGAGGTGGCTGCGGCGGGCTATGGCCTGGCCGGCCTGGACTGGCCTTCGGATGAGGAACGGCTACGCCCGCTGGTGGCGCAACTGGCGGTCGCCGGGCCGCAGGTGGTGGTCAACGACAGCCTGGTGGCCCTGCGCGCTGGCGCGCGTGCCCCTTACGGCGTGGTGCTCATCTCTGGTACGGGCTGTGTCACCGCCGGTCGTAACCCACAGGGGCAGACGGCACGTACGCTCGGCCTGGGCCACCCTTACGACGACTGGGGCAGTGCTGTGGACCTGGCGATGGCGACGCTGCACGCCGTGGCGCGGGCTTATACCGGCCGCGGACCGGCGACGGCCCTGAGCGAGCGCCTGGTGCGGCTGGTGGGGGCGCGCGACCTGGCCGACCTGTTGGAGGGGCTGAGCCGCTGGCGCTATGACGCGGCCGGCGCGGTGACCGACGTCGTCAGAATCCTGATTGAGGAAGTGCGGGCTGGAGACGCCGTAGCCTGCCAGGTTGCCCGCGACGCGGGGCGTGAGATGGCCAGCGGGCCGGTGGCGGTGATCCGTCGCCTGGGGATGGAAAGAGAGGCTTTCGACCTGGTGCTGGCCGGCGGCACGTTCCGCTCCCTGCGCCTTCACAGCAGGCTGGACGATGACCCATTGCTGGACAGCCTGTTCCAGACCGTGCGCGGCGTCGCGCCGCGGGTTCACCCCCTGTTGCTGGAAACCCCTCCGGTGGTGGGTGGAGTGCTCCTGGCGATGGACGCGGCGGGGGTGGAGATAGCGCCAGAGAGGCGCGCCCATCTGGAGCATGAGGCGCTCTCTGCATTTGCTGACGGAACTTCCCGCCAGGGTGACCAGGTGACAGGCTCTTGACCGCCCTTCCGCTTTCCTCGCCTCCCCCTCGTCTGCGGCCGACTCTTGCCGGTCTGGTCACGGCAGGCATCTACCTGCTCTTTGTGCTGCTGTATCCCCTTCCGGTCTACGGACAGGCTGACCGGCCGTTTGACCTGGAGATCCTCTCTCGCAGCCGGCCCTGGGCGGCGTTGCTCTACGTCTTCGGGTTGCTTCTCCTGTTTGCCCTGTTCTGGAGGGCGCTGCGGACGGTCGAGAAAGACACTGTTCCCTGGAGATGGGTGGTCGGTTTTGGGATGCTCTTCGCCCTGATTCTCGTCTGGCTCTACCCGGTGACGGCCACCGATCTCTTCCAGTACGTGCTGCGTGCCCGCGTGCGTGTGGTGCATGGGGCGAACCCCATGACTGTCCCCCCCAGCGCCTTCCCCGACGATCCGCTGTTGCCTTTCGCCGGGGAATGGACCGGCATCGTTTCCCCCTACGGGCCGGCCTGGGAACTGCTGGCTGAGGGGTTGGCCTGGCTGGGCGCGCGCGGGGCGGTGAGTGGCGCACTGGCCTACAAGGGAGTTGCCCTGTTGGCCTACCTGGCCTGCACAGCGCTGGTCGCCTGGGGGGCGCGCGGCGACGCGCAGAGCGTGCTCTTCTTCGCCTGGAACCCTCTGGTCCTGCTGGAGGGGGTCGGCAACGGCCACAATGACCTGCTGATGCTGGTGGGTGGGGTGGGGGCTGTGCTGCTCTGGCAGCGTAAGGGGCGGTGGCCAATTGCCGTAGCGGCAATGAGCCTGGCCGTGCTGACGAAGTTCTCGGTGGCGCTCCTGGCTCCCCTGTTGCTCCTTGCCATCCTGCGTGATCAGCACGGCTGGCGGCCGCGGTTGAAGGTGCTCCTGGGCGGCGGATTGCTGGCGGCGGGGCTGGTGGTCTTGCTGTACCTTCCCTTCTGGCCGCCGTGGGAGAGCATCGCTGGCCTGCTCGATGAGTTTTCCAATCGCTACACCTACACCGTCGCTGCAATGCTGCGCCTGCTGCTCCGCGAGTTCATCCCGAACCACCTGGCGTTGGAGATTCCACGCCGGTTGGGACAGGCCGTCTTCGTCGGCGTCTATATCTGGATTCTGGTCCGATTGTGGCGACGGCGGATGGACCTGGCTGAAGCCAGTGTGTTGGCCTTCTTTACCTACCTGCTCACTTCCACGAATTACCGCATCTGGTATCCGCTGTGGCTGGTGCCGTTCGCCGCGCTCTCACTGACGGAGCGCACGCGCCTGCGTGTCTTCCTGTTTTGCCTGACCTCTGAACTCTCCATCCTGATGTTCTACCTGGTGTGGCGCTGGCTGCTCAACGGTTACGTGCTTCCTGAGGCCACCTGGCTGACCATGCATCTGTTGACGGTCCCCTGGCAGTTTGGCCTCCCGCTGTTGGCGCCGCTTCTGTTGACTTCTCCGTCAAACCGCGCTAAACTTTAGCGCACAGGGCAGGCGCCGGCCTGCCCATGGATTGGAGAGCGCAGGTGGATGAGATTCGGCAGGCGGTGATCTGCGCTACTGAGCGGCTTCTCGGTGCCTCCTCCTGGAGAGAGGCGCTCCCGGAGGTGTTGGAGCGGCTCGGTCGGGCGCTGCACGCCACACGGGTTGGCCTCTTTGAAGCCGCTGGCTCCCCGGATGGCAACGGTTCGGCCTCCCCCGTCTACGAGTGGGTCGCTCCTGATGGTGCAGCGCGAGACGGTGACCCCCTTGCCGTACCGGTGTTCGTGGGTACTGACCGTTGGGGGGACATCGTTTTCGAGAACGTCCGCCTTGCCGGGGATGATCTACAAGCAGCGCTCTCAGCACTGAGGATTATTGCGGGCATCGTCGGCGCGGCCGTTGCCCGCGAACAGGCCGAAGCGGCAGCCCACAACGCCGAGGAGCGGTTTGTCGCCCTGTTCAGAAACTTCCCCCTCCCGGCGCTTGTCTGGCAACGACATGGGGATGACTTCATCCTGGTGGATTTCAACATCGCCGCTTTTGACATCACCTGTGGCGGGATTGACCAGTTGCGGGGGGCACTCCTGAGCGAGGCGTACCACGACGTGCCGGAACTTATGGAGGATATCGCTCACGCCTTTGCTGAGCAGACGGTGACCCGTCGGGAGATGTCCTATCGTTTCCGCACCACCGGCGAACAGAGGTACATGGAGTTCACCTGCTCCTTCGCGCCCCCCGACCTGGTGATCATGCACGCGCAGGATCTCACAGAGCGGCGCCAGACGTTGGGACAACTGCATCTGTTCGAATCGGCGGTCTTCAGTGCCAACGAGCCGTTGGTCATCTTGCAAGGGCTGTCGGCGCTTGGTGCCGGTATGCCCCGTGTGCTTTACGTCAACGAGGCCTTCTCTCGCCTGACCGGCTATCGGGCCGAAGAGGCCGTTGGCCGATCCGTAGATTTTCTGGGCGGGGCAAGGACTGACACCGAGGCAATGGTGGAGGTCCATAACACATTGGCGTCAGGGCAACCCTTCCAGGGGGAGTTCGTCCTCTGTCGTAAGGATGGCAGCGAGTTCTGGGCTGAGGTCAGCCTGCTACCGGTGGCGGTAGAAGCCCTCCCTGGCACTTACTGGGTGGCCCTGTTACGAGACATCACGGCCCGCAAGCAGGCAGAGGAGGCCCTGCGCGAGTCGGAGAACCGCTACCGTATTCTCTCCGAACTGGCCTCGGATTTCGCCTTTGCTTTTCAGGTGACCCCCGATGGTCGCCTGGAATTGGAGTGGATCACCGATGCCTTCAGCCGGATCACCGGCTTTACCCCACAGGAGATGGAGCGGGAGGGGTGGTCGCAGATCGTCCACCCGGGCGACCTGGAGATGATCTTCGGTGGCCTGGATGGTCTCGCGCCAGACCGCTTGCCTGTCTATGAAGTGCGCATTGCCGCAAAGACCGGCGAGATCCGCTGGCTGCGCATCCGTGTGCGACCGATGTGGGATGATGAGGAAGGGCGGGTAGTGCGCCTTTACGGCGTGGGGCAGGACGTCACCGATCGGCGGCTGATGGAGATGAGCCTGCTGCGCTCGGAGCGGCTGGCGGCGATGGGCCGCCTGGCGGCGGCGCTGGCGCATGAGATCAACAACCCCCTGCAGGCAGTCCAGAGCAGCCTGGAACTGGCCCTCGACTTCCCCCTGCCGTCGGCCGAGCGCGAACAGTACCTGCAGGCGGCGCGTCGAGAGATCGAGCACCTGACGACCATCGCCAGCCGGGTGCTGGATTTCGCCCGTCCCCCAAAGGCCGAACGCCGCCCCCTGCAGGTTGTCGAGGCGGTAGACCTGGCCCTGGCCCTGGCCAACAAGCAGATCCAGCACGCCCATATTCGGGTCGAGCGCTGCATACCGGACGGCCTGCCGTCGGTGATGGCGTCGCGCGACCATCTCGTGCAGGTCTTTCTCAACCTGATCATCAATGCCATCGAAGTGATGCCGGAGGGGGGAGGCCTGCGTATCAGCGCCCAGACGAGAGGCGAATGGGTTGAACTGGTGTTTGCGGATAGCGGGCCGGGCATCGCGGAGGACATCTTGCCTGTCCTTTTCGAACCCTTTCGGACAACGAAGGCGGGTGGCGTTGGGCTCGGCCTGGCCGTCAGCCGCGGCATCGTTCAAGAGCACGGTGGGAACATCACGGCCCACAACAGCCTTGAAGGTGGGGCGGTCTTTGTTGTCTCATTGCCCGCAGCGACTTCCCGTTTCTGACGGTTTGCTCTCGGCCTCTTTTGTTCCGCGAAAGGAGGATCCATGGATTTACTGGCGCTGCCTCCGACGACTCAGGCTCGCATCATCGTTGTAGAAGATCAGGAGACCGCGCGCAAGACCTTTGTGCGGGCGCTGGAACTGCGGGGTTACGCCGTCCTTGGCGTGAGCAGTGGAGAGGAAGCCCTGGAGGCCCTCGCTGCTGCGGAGTACGACCTGATGCTGCTTGACCTCCGCCTGCCCGGCATGCAAGGAGAAGAGGTGATGCGCCAGGTGCGGAGATTGTATCCGCACCTCATAGTGATCATCATCACAGCCTATGGGACGTTGGAAACGGCCATCGCCGCTGTGCGGATGGGTGCGGTTGACTATCTGCTGAAGCCGTGTCCGTTGCAAGAGGTCGAGGCCGCCGTCGCTCGGGCCCTTCGCCGACGACATGTGGAGATGCGCCGCCAGTACCTCATCAAGATGATCTCCCAGGCGCTGGAAGCGTTGAAGGCGGAAGAGGAAGCCTCTGCAACCTTGAACAATCCGGCCGACCGTTTCCTGCGGGGTGGCTCGTTGTTGTTGGATCGGGAGAAACGGTTAGTGGTCGTTGCAGATACGGCGGATGAGGCCGGATCACAGACAACGGAACTGACGGCGAATGAGGCCGTCTTGCTGGCCTATTTGCTGCAGCACCCCGAAACGGTCATTTCCTGCCGCGATCTGGCCTGTCTGGCCCTTGGCTATGATGTGGATGAGATTGGAGCGCAGGGCATTGTGCGTCCCCACATCTCCCGCCTGCGCCACAAGTTGGAGCGTGACCCGAGCCGCCCGCGGCTGATCCGCACTGTGCGGGGCAGGGGGTATCTGCTTTCTCTGTAACGGTTCAGCCCCTCAGCAGGGTGTCTCTCGCGCCTCGGCCAGCCGCTTCTTCAGGTAGTCAATAGGAGCCACCTGGGTCGGATTGGCCCGGTTGAGCATCGCCAGGTACAGGCTCACGTAGTCGCCGTAGTGAATCAGCGAGAGCATCTGCGCCAGGCGGTTCTCGCCATACCCCCAGACCACCTCAACGGGCACTTTCGCCTGAGCCAGTAGTTCCCCTGTCACCTGCCAGCGCAACTGGATGCGCGGCGGGTCGAGCGGAGAGCGCAGGAAAAGTACCCTACAACGCTGACGCATCCAGGCCGGGCTGACGTATCCCACTACAGCGTTGTGATTCAGTTCCGGCAACTCCTCCCAGAAGGCCCAGTTCTTGCTATTCTCGTTGAACTGTCCTTTCCAGCGTCGGGCAACGGGGGCAAGGAAACCGGCCCCGTAGACGACCGGGAGGTGTCCTGCCAGCCGCTGTGCCAGCAGTTTGGCGGGGTTCTGGGCTGTCGGTCGCTGTGGCAGCCATTCCTCCTGCCGCTCGCGCAGAAGCGCGATCGCCTCCTCGAGCGCAGCGCTCTGATCCGGCAGCAGTCCGAGCCGGCAAAGGATGCCCAGGAGCAGAGTGAAGGAGTAACCCAGCGCGGCGCGGGGCGAGGCGCGGTAATCGAAGAGCGCTACCGGCCAGCCTTTCCCGGCGGCATGGGTTGCCCACTCCTTTCCGGCTGTCACGACCACGATGGGGCAGCCGCGCGTCTCGGCCTGTGCCAGTGCGCAGAGGGTCTCCTCCGTCCTGCCGGAGTAACTGGAGGCGATCACCAGGGCATCCCTCTGCACGTGGGCAGGCAGATCGTAGCCGCCGACGATCGAGATCGGGACAGCGCAGATGTCCGCCGCCAGAGCGGCGAGCAGGGCGCCGCCGATGGCTGAGCCTCCCATGCCCAGGATCGCTACCTGGCGTATGGTGGCGGTGTCGAAGGGGAGGGACATCTGACGGGTCAGCGCCCAGGCGTCGGCGCACTGCTCCGGAAGTTCGCGGATGCGCGCGCGCATTTCCTCTCCGTCAAGGTCTGCGTATGTCTGCTCGTTGTCCAGATCTACCTGCTCCTTGCTGGTCATGGTCGCCGTTCACCTTTCCACAGTTTGTACACCTGGCGTCGTTCCCATCCGGCCGCGGCGGCTACCTCACGGGCGGCCTGGGATGGGGGGATGCCGGCGTTGACCTTTTCGACCAACGCCTCACACACGCGGCCTTCATCCCACATTTTCTCTGGCCGACTCGCTCCGCCGATGACCAGGGTGAACTCGCCGCGTGGCTCTTCGGTCTGGTAGCGGCCGACGGCCTGGGAGAGCGTGCCGCGCCAGATCTCCTCGTGCTGCTTGGTCAGTTCGCGGCACAGGGCGACCGGGCGATCGCCAAGCGTCTCCAGCAGGTCGGCCAGTGTCGCCCTCAGGCGATGGGGCGCTTCAAAGGCCACCAACGTCGCCGGCTCGCCGACCACGCTGGCGAGGAGGGCGCGTCGCTGTGCCGCGCGGCGTGGGAGGAACCCCAGGTACAGGAAGCAGTCGCCAGGCAACCCTGAGGCGACCAGTGCGGCGATGGGGGCTGACGGCCCCGGAACCGGCACGACCTGGTATCCCTGGGCTACCGCGGCTCGCACCAGTTCGTAGCCGGGGTCGGAGAGGCCAGGCATCCCCGCCTCAGAGATGAGCGCGACGTCGCCGCTGGCTAACGCCCGCAGGAGTTTTTCCAGGCGGGCAACCTTATTACCTTCGAAGTAACTGATCGGCCGCGTGGCAATGCCGTAGTGTTGCAGAAGGATCCGTGCGCGGCGGGTGTCTTCGGCGGCGATGACGGGCACTTCTCGCAGGAGGCGCAACGCCCGCAGGGTGATGTCCTCGAGGTTGCCGATCGGCGTGCCGATCAGATAGAGGGTGCCCATCAGGTGTCTCGACGCCCCGCTGATGCCTGCTCTCCATCACATGGCGCGGTAGGGAATGCCGCTCAGCAACCCCTGTCGGCCCTCGAACACATCCGTCACGATCAGGCCCCCTTTGCGGATCTCGTAGCGGCGGATTTCCTTGGCGTGGTCCGACCCCCGCATCTTGAGGATGAGGATAGCGCGCTGAATGGCGCTCTCGATCTCCACGTACCGCATCAGGATGATCGTATCCACCAGGAAGGAGAGCCCGCCCTTGTCCGCCCGGGCCATCTCGGAGCGGGACTCCTCTCCCAGCAGCATGCTGGTCACCCGCTCACGGCGCAGGCCATTGGCTACCCTGGTGTAGATGTGGCGCAGTTCTGCCGGGTCTCCGGTGAGGCGGTTGAAGTGGCTGATGCTGTCCAGCACCAGCCGGCGAATGTCCCCCTCCTGAATGACGCGATCAAGTGGGCTGCCGGGAGTTTCCAGGCCGGCCAGGAAGACCTCTGGCGAGGTGAACATCAGATGCAGGTGTTTCTGGCGCTCCTGCTCCTCCAGGTTCCAACCCAGGGATGCTGCGTCGCGGTAGAGCGAGCGGGGGAATTGCTCGAAACTGATGAGCAGTCCGGCCTCGCCTTCCTCATGGCCCTGCATCAGGAACTGAAGTCCCAGGGTGGTCTTCCCGGTTCCCGGAGCACCGCGCACCAACACGACAGAGCCGGGCAGAAAGCCGCCGTTCATCATTTCATCAAGGCCTTGTACGCCGGTGCGGACACGTCTCTGACTCACAGGCCCCTCCTTTGGTTGTTGATCGCGATATCACCTACTTCCGTTGATGGAAACGGACCCGCGCCTCGTTCTGCTGACAGTCCGTGGTGAATTCGACGCGGATGATCGGCGAGACGGGCGGATGGTGCCGGACATAGTCGTACTGGTGCAGTTGTACATACCAGGTGCCCGTCACGGGCTGACCGGCTGCGCTGAACGTGACCTGCCACCCGGAAAGGCCATACCGTGCCGCCGTGCCGGAGTAGGTCACTGTCTCTGTGCCGCTGCTCCAGATATGTACCGGGTAGCCGGGCAGGGGGACGCCCTCCGGGTCGCTGACCGTGCCGGCCAGGATGCTCCCCTGACAGGTAGGCGCGGCCCGCCATTCGACCTCCGCCGTGAATGGCCAGGTGAGGGTGAGGGGTGGCGTCGGCGTGGCCACAACGTAGGGGGTGGGGGTGGGCCGGACGGGGGTGGCGGAGGGGGTGGGGGGGATGGTCGTCGGGGTGGCCATCGCCGGCGTCGGCGTCGCTGTCGCCGCAGGGGTCGGAGAAGGGGTAGGGGGTGGGTAGGGATTGATCGGCAGGTCGGGGCGAAGGGCGATTGCCACGAAGCCCAACAGCATCACCCCTGTCGCGGCCAGCGTCATTATGGTGAGCAGGTTTAGCGCCCGGTGTGTGACCCTCCCTTCTGCTCCCTCACGTCTCACGTTTCAAGTCTCACGTTATGCGCTACCGCCAGTTCTCCCAGTTCAATGTGCATGTCACATATCCCAGAGCGGCGCCGGCGTAGTCGCCCAGGGGAATGATGAGCTGCTCGGAGACGGGGCGGTAGGTGCCGTCGCTGTCCGGATGGTCGTTATACATCCGCACCCGCACCTCCATCGCCTGGTAGGACACTGGGTTGCAGGCCTGTTCCCAGGCGGCCTCACTGCCGTACATGATGTTGTATCGGTTGTTGTCCCCCGCGCGCGGCGTGAAAGTGCCCGCGCCTGGACACTCCACCTGGGCGTAGTAGCCGGGCAGGGGATTGCCGTCCAGGTCCTGGAAATGGCCGGCCACGCCGGTCCAGTTGTCGTATTGTGGCCGCTGATAGGTGACCTCACAGGTGAAGGGGTAGGGGGAACGGGTGACGCGTGGTGTGGGGGTCGGCGTGGGTGGCCAGGTGGGGCTGGGGGCTGGCGTGCGCGTGGGCGTTGACGTGGGCCGCGGGGTCGGCGATGCCGCCGGGGTGAAGGTCGCCGTCGGCGTCCACGTGGGCGGCAGGGTGGGGCGGGGTGTCATCGTGGGCGTCGCTGTCGGCAGCCGCGGCGGCGGCGGAAACGGATTGTAGGGGACGTACGGGTTGATCAGCACCGTCCCGTAACACAGGACCAGCATCACCGTCAACGCCAGCAGGGCCACACTGAGCCGGTTGAAGAGAGAGGCGCTGTTTTGCTTCATCGGCATCTTCCCATCCGATTGACCGGCGCGGGATCAGGAATTCTGGCCGACGTACCGCTCAATCTGTGCCTGGCTCCACAACGCTTCTGACCATTCCTGGTAGGCCCGGTCTCGCAACAGTTGCAGGTTCTCTGGGCTGAGGGGGTAGTTCAGTTCCCGCTCGGTGACCTGGATGATGTGATAGCCGAAGGAACTCTGCACGACGCCGCTGGTCTGCCCGGGCTGCAGGCTGAACGCCGTCTCTTCGACTTCCGGCACCATCAGCACGCCACGTGGGAAGAAGCCCAGGTCTCCACCGGCATCGCGGGTACTCTCATCCTGCGAATACTGCCGGGCCAATGCGGCGAAGTCACCTCCGGCCTGGATCTGCGCCAGCAGTTGCTCCGCCTGCTGCTGGGTGGCCACCAGGATGTGCCGGGCGTGGACATGCTCGGCGGTCTCTGGAACCGCAGCGATGACCTGTTCGATGACCTTCTGGCCGATCAATTCGGCGCGCAGTTCGTTCCACATCTCCTGTTGGGTGAGGCCGTTCTGTTCCAGGCGTGCCTGGAAGGCCTCCTCGCTGCCCGCATCCTGGATCATCTGTGCCATCGCCGCCTCGATCTCTGCATCTGTGACGGTGATGCCCTGTTGTGCCGCCGCCTGCTCCACCAGGACGCGCTCGATCATCCAGTTGAGGATTTGCTCACGGGCCTGCATCAGTTGCGCCTGGCCCTCAGGGGACGAGGGGTCCTCGCCGCGGGCGATCATAGCCGCTTCGTACTGGGCGACCTGTCGCTCATAATCCACCAGGTAGATTGGCTGCCCGTTGACCCGCGCTGCCAGTGGGCGTTCTGGCGTTGGCGGCGGGGAGGGCTCTGCAGGAGACATCGTCTCGCCGGAAGAGGGTGTCGGCTGCGGCGCGGGGGATGTCGCAGAGGGGCTTGTGGTGCAGCCGACCAGAAGCAGCACCATCAGGAACGTCAGGCGGATGACAGTCCTTGACAGGGCCATTGTGCCCTCCTCTGTTGGGATGTAAAGCCATTATACTCAGAGGGTGGCTTTTGCGCAACCGGCGATTTGACGCGCCGCCCTTCTCACATTATAATTGGGCTTTGCACGCGGGGCGGCCCGCTCAGGCCGCCTCTTTTCTTGGAGTGGAACGAATGTGGGAGAGACTGGCAGGTGTCGAGCAGCGGTACGAGGAGATCGCGCAGCGGATGGCGGCGCCGGAAGTGATGGCCGACCATACCCTCCTGGCCGATCTGGCCCGCGAGCAGAGCGAACTGGAGGAGGTGGTGACCTGCTACCGCCAGTACCGCGCCGCGCAGATCGAACTTGAGGAAGCGCGCTCGCTGCTCGAGGATGAAGACCCGGAACTTCGGGAACTGGCCGAAGCGGAGATCTCGCGGCTGACGGCTCAACTGGAGAGGCTTGAGCAGGAACTTCATCGCCTGCTCCTGCCGAAGGACCCGCGCGACGAGCGCAACGTCATCATGGAGATCCGCGCCGGCACCGGCGGGGAGGAAGCGGCCCTCTTCGCGGCGGACCTCTATCGGATGTACACCCGCTACGCTGACCGTCAGGGGTGGGAGACCGATCTCTTGAGCAGTCATCCTACGGGCATCGGCGGCTTCAAAGAGGTCATCTTCGAACTGCGGGGGCGGGGTGCTTTCTCGCGGCTGAAGTTCGAGAGCGGCGTCCACCGGGTCCAGCGCGTGCCGGTCACCGAGGCCTCCGGGCGTATCCATACCTCCACCGCCACCGTCGCTGTCCTGCCGGAGGTGGAAGAGGTCGAGGTCTTCATTGACCCCAAGGACATCGAGATCGAGGTCTACGGCTCATCGGGGCCGGGCGGGCAGCACATGCAGAAAAACGCCACCGCCGTGCGCATCATCCACAAGCCCAGCGGTATGGTGGTGGCCTGCGAGTCGGAACGCTCGCAGACCCAGAACAAGATGCGGGCGATGTCGGTGTTGCGGGCGCGGCTGTACGAGCAGGAACGGCGCCGGCAGGAGGAGGAAGTGGCCGAGGCTCGCCGGTCCCAGGTGGGCACGGGTGAGCGGAGCGAGAAGATCCGTACCTACAACTTCCCCCAAAACCGTGTGACTGACCATCGCATCGGCCTTACCCTCTACCGCCTGCCGGATGTGCTGGACGGAGACCTGGATCCGTTCATTGACGAACTGATCACCCGCGATCAGGCGGAGCGGCTGCAGGGCGGGCCGTTGGATTGAGGTGCGACGGTGGCGAGCGGGCTTGGGCCGGTGACGACGGGCGCAGCCCTGCAGGAGGGGGCTGACCTCCTGCGCGGTGTGACGGATGAGGCGCGGCTGGAAGCGGAACTGCTGTTGGCTTACGCTTTGGGCCTTCCCCGCGCTGCGCTTCTGACACACCCTGAACGCCCCATTTCGGCGGAGCAGCAGCGAGCCTACCAGGCCCTGTTGACCCGCCGCATCGCTCATTACCCTCTCCCTTACCTCCTGCGCCGCGTCGAGTTCTGCGGCCTGGAATTCGTGGTGACCCCTGATGTGCTGATCCCCCGACCGGAAACGGAGATGCTGGTGGAACTGGCACTGCGCTACCCGGCGATGACGGCGCTGGACGTGGGGACCGGCAGCGGCTGCATCGCCGTGTCGCTGGCTGTGCGTAACCCCGCCCTCTCCCTGGTCGCTACCGACCTCTCCATAGCGGCGCTACGACTGGCTATGGTCAACGCCCGCCGGAACGGTGTGGGGCATCGCGTGCGATGGGTCTGTGGCGACCTGACGCGGCCATTGCGGGGTCCGGTGGATCTGGTGGTGGCAAACCTCCCCTATGTGGCACAGGACGAGTGGGCGACGTTGCCCCCTTCGGTCCGCGAGCACGAACCGCGCCTGGCGCTCGACGGCGGGCCAGATGGGCTTGGCCTGGTGCGACGGTTGCTCTCTGACGCCCCGCGCCTGCTCCGTCCTGGCGGTGCGTTGTTGCTGGAGATCGGGGCGACGCAGGGCCGACGTGCGGTGGCGCTGGCTCGTTCCCTCTGCGCCGGGGCGCGGGTTGCCCTTCATCTTGACCTGGCCGGGCGGGATCGGGTGGTGGTTGTGGAGTTTGGGGAGGGGTGATGGAGACTGTGGTGGTTCACTCATCGGAGGCCGGGGCAGTGAAACGGGCCGCGGCGGTGCTGCGGGAAGGCGGGTTAGTGGTTTTCCCCACCGATACGGTCTACGGGCTGGCGGCCTTGTTCGACGATCCGGCGGCGGTAACACGTCTTTACCGGGTCAAAGGGCGTGCCTCCGACCGTCCCATTGCCCTGCTGCTGGACCACGTGGATCGGTTGCCGCTGGTGGCTGTTCTGCCCGATGTCGCTCTTCCTCTTGCCCGCCATTTCTGGCCAGGGGGGCTGACCATGGTGCTGCCTAAGACTGGGCGGGTCAGCGAGGAGGTCAGCGCTGGCCCCACGGTGGGCGTGCGCGTGCCTGGTCTGCCATTGACTCGCCGGCTGATCCGGGCTGCAGGTGGGGTGCTGGCCGTGACCAGCGCAAACCGTTCAGGCCAACCCCCTGCCTGTACGGCCGAGGAGGCGTTGGAACAGATGGGCGGAGAGTTCGAAATGCTGGTGGACGGGGGCCGCTGCTGTGGCCTTCCCTCCACGGTGCTCGATTGCACGGTCTGGCCGCCGGTGGTCATGCGCTCTGGCGCTGTGGAGGAGGAAGCGATCTTCGCTCTCCTCCGCCGCGCGGGGGTTTTGTAACCTATATCTTTAGGACTTGCGCAGCTGGCAGATAAACCTTTGAAATTCGCCACGAATTTCACGAATGGACACGAATTTCGTTTCTCTTCATCGTGAAATTCGTGCAATTCGTGGCGAAGAATCGACTGCGTAACTACTAATCTTGTTTGATACTTCAAAGGAGGAGTCTTGAAAGATCAACGTGGCTTCACACTATGGTTCACCGGCCTCTCGGGGTCGGGTAAGACCACCATCGCTCAGGGGGTCGAGCAGGAACTGCGCCGTCGTGGTCTGCGGGTGGAGCGGTTGGACGGGGACACCGTCCGCCAGGGGCTGACGCGGGACCTGGGTTTCAGCAAAGAGGACCGCGACAAGAACATCGAGCGCGTTACCTTCGTCGCCAAACTGCTCACCCGCAACGGAGTCGCGGTGCTGTGTTCCTTCATCTCCCCCTACCGCGAGCGTCGGGCGTTGACCCGCCAGGAGATCGGCGAGTTCATCGAGGTCTATGTCGAGTGTCCGCTGGAGGTCTGCATGCAGCGGGATGTCAAAGGGTTGTATGAGAAGGCGATCGCGGGTCAGATACCGGAGTTCACCGGCATATCCGACCCGTATGAGCCGCCGGAGAACGCGGAGATCATCTGTCACACTGCCGAGGAGACGCCGGAGCAGAGCGTGGCGAAAGTACTTTCCTATCTGGAGGAGCACGGCTACATCTGATCTCGGACAGGGTTTGCGGCCCAATGCGCATCATCTGAGACGTGACGAGGAGGTCTATATGAGGACAGAAGAGTACATTGCACTGGAGGATCGGTACGGAGCGCGGAACTACAAGCCGCTGGATGTCGTCATTACCCATGCACAGGGTGTGTGGGTTTGGGATGTGGATGGCAACCGGTACATGGATTGCCTGAGTGCCTATTCAGCCGTCAACCAGGGCCACTGCCACCCGCGCATCCTGCGCGCCCTGGTGGAGCAGGCAGAGCGGCTGACCCTGACTTCGCGTGCCTTTCGCAATGACCAGTTGCCGCTCCTGGAGCGGGAATTGTGCGAGTTGACCGGCTATGAGATGATGCTGCCGATGAACACCGGCACGGAGGCGGTGGAGACGGCGCTGAAGACGGCGCGCAAGTGGGCCTATATGGTCAAAGGCATTCCCGACAGCCAGGCCGAGGTCATTGTCTGCGCCGGCAACTTCCACGGGCGCAGTATCACCATTGTGGGCTTCTCCACTGAGCCGCTGTATCGTGACGGATTTGGCCCCTTTACGCCTGGCTTCAAGATCATTCCCTACGGCGACAGTGAAGCGCTGGAAGCGGCCATCACGCCGCACACCGCTGCCTTTCTGGTCGAGCCGATTCAGGGAGAGGGTGGGGTGGTCATCCCGCCTGCGGGCTACCTGCAGCGGGCGCGTGAGATCTGCGACCGCCACAACGTGCTGTTTATTGCTGACGAGATCCAGACCGGGTTGGGTCGCACCGGGCGGCTGTTCGCCTGTGATTGGGAGGGGGTGCGGCCCGACATGGTGCTGGTCGGCAAGGCTCTCTCTGGCGGGTTCTACCCGGTTTCAGCGGTGCTGTCCTCGCGGCAGGTCTTGGGGGTGTTCAAGCCAGGCGAGCACGGCTCCACCTTCGGCGGCAACCCGCTGGGTTGCGCGGTGGCCCGCGAAGCGCTCAAGGTGCTGGTGGAGGAGGAGTTGATCAAACGGGCCGCGGAACTCGGTCCCTATTTCCTTGGCCGCCTGGAGCGCATTGAGAGCCGCTATGTCCGTCAGGTGCGTGGGCGGGGCCTGCTCATCGGTGTGGAAGTGTGGCCTGAGACGGGTGGCGCGCGGCGTTTCTGTGAGGCGCTGCAGGAAAGAGGTCTGCTGTGCAAGGAGACGCACGATCTGGTGATCCGCCTGGCCCCACCGCTGGTCATCACCCGCGAGGAGGTGGATTGGGCGGTGGAGCAGGTCGAGGCGGTGCTGATGTCCTGAGAGCGACGTCTCTACGCAGCCACGTCTCTCAAGAAAGAAACCAGCGGGCGATTTCCACGCCCCACAGCATCGTGACCCAGCCGCCGAAGACCAGGAACGGGCCGTAGGGAATCGGGTCGCGCAGGGAGCGCACGCGGGTGACGACCAGCAGCAGGCTGACCAGCCCGCCGCTGAGGATGGTGAGGATGAGCGCTTCGACGACGAGCGGAAAGCCGGTCATCAGCCCGACCAGCGCGGCGAGCTTGACGTCTCCCTGCCCCAGCGCTCCCGGTCCTACCGTCGCGTTGCCGATGACCATCAGCAGGTAGAAGGTGACGTAGCCGAGCAATCCGCCAACGAGGGCACTTTTCCAGGAGAGGCCAGGGAAGAAGAAGGAGCCGATCAGCGCCAATCCCATCGCCGGCAGGGTGACGACGTTGAGGATCAGCCGCCGTTCCAGGTCGGTGACGGTGATGATGGCGAGGATGGCGGTGTAGGCGGCCGCGAAACCGAACTGCGGCGTGAGCCCGTAGTGCAGGAAGAGAAAACCGAAGAGGAAGCCCAGCGCTAACTCGACCAGGGGGTAGCGCAGGGGGATCGGCGCGCCGCACCGGGGGCAACGGTCCCGTCTCGCCACAGCCGCTGGCAGGGCGACCCAGTGATACCACGGGCGCGGTGTACCGCAGTAGGGGCAGCGGGGACGTCGCGGGGGATGGCGAGCCGGCAGGTCCGCCGCCAGCCGGTTGACCAGGGCGCCAGTTGCGATGCCGATGACGGCGAAGAGGGCTACCAACACGGCCCTGATTATACCTTGCCTGTGACATTGTGCAAGGCAGGGAAATCCGTTTCATCTGCTCAATCCGCCGACTCTCTTCGGCTGTTTCGGGCGCCCTCTTCGATCAACACGGGCCATTCCCTCTGCCCGGTTGCCCGCCGGCATCCTGGACAATGGTGAAAATCTGTCTCTAAATTGAAACGTAACCCTTTGCGTTGCTCCATTGACAAGCGCAGGCGTTTATCCTATACTCTTGTGTGTCGTAACCAGGAAACCCTGTAAGGAGGACAACCATGGCCATTAGCAGCGTGCAGGAACTGTTCGACAACATTCTTCAAAGCGATACCAGCAAGATCCAGGGGATCAACGGTATCTTCCTCTTCGACCTCAGCGGCGAGGGGGGAGGCAAGTACGCGCTGGCGATCAGGGAGGGCACCATTAGCATGGAGGACCCCGCTGCGGTGACCCCCAATGTGACGCTGGCGATGGCAGCGCAAGACCTGATCGCTATGGCCAACGGCCAACTGAACCCGGTCTCGGCCTTCATGCAGGGCAAGATCAAGATCAGCGGCGACATGGCCCTGGCGATGCGCATGCAGAGTATCTTGAGCTGATCTCTGTTCGCTCTCGTCTCACCATCTCCGAGGCCAGGTCTTTCGAGAGACCTCTGCCTGCAGCCGGTGGTCTGCCGTCTGTAGTGTGTGGTCCGTTCAACGGGGTCTGTTCCGCAAGGAGGAATAAGGATGGGCAAGAGGTGGGTCTTTCTGGTGACGGTGGTCACTGTGTTTATCTTGCTCTTTACCCTCGCCCCGGTCATCTCTGCCGCCCCTCACTCTGACTCGATCATCCACGTGGTGCGTCCTGGCGAGACGCTCTACGGCATCGCCCGTTACTACGGGGTGGACATGTGGGCCCTGGCGCGGGCCAACGGCATCGTCAACCCCAACCGCATCTACGTGGGCCAGCGCCTGGTCATTCCCACCGGCGGGGTGACGGGCTTCATCCACGTGGTGCAGCGGGGAGAGACGCTCACCTCCATCGCCCTCCGCTACGGTGTCAGCGTCTGGGCCATCGCCCAGGCCAATGGCATCTACGACCTGAACCGCATCTGGGTCGGCCAGCGGCTACTCATCCCTGGCGCTGCCCCGACCACCCCTCCTCCCTCTCCCAGCGGCGGTTGGTACGGCCAGTACTACAACAACCTCACCCTGACCGACCCGCCCTGCGCGACCCGTTACGACGCCAGCATTGACTTCAACTGGGGGAATGCGGCGCCGATGGCCGGCGTGAACGCGGACGGCTTCTCCGTCCGCTGGACACGTACGGTCAACTTCGCCGGGGGCAACTACCGCTTCTACGCCCGCGTGGACGACGGGGTGCGGGTCTGGGTGGACGGGACGCTGATCATTGACCAGTGGACAGATGGCGCGGTGCGCACCTTCAGCGCCGATCGCACTCTGACCGCCGGGAACCACGACCTGCGTGTCGAGTTCTACGACCGGGTGGAGATCGCCCGCATCCATTTCTGGTGGGAGCGCCTCTCTGACGGCACGGTGACGCCCACCCCGACCGCCACCGCTACCGCAGCCCCCAGCACCGTCTGGCATGGGGCCTACTACAACAACCCCGACCTGCGCGAGCCGCCGGTGGCCGAGGCGGACGTCGGCGCGATCGGCTTCGAGTGGGGCAGCGGCTCTCCCATGCCTGGCGTCTGGGCTGACAATTTCTCTGTCCGCTGGACCCGCACTGCCTATTTCAATGCCGACACTTACCGCTTCTGCATGATGATTGACGACGGCGGGCGGATCTACGTGGACGGGGCCGTGGTCGTGGACGAGTGGCACCTGACCAACGCGGTCACCTTCTGCGGCGAACGGTATATGACGGCGGGGAATCATACCATCACCGTCGAGTACTTCGAGTGGACTGGTAACGCGCTGATCTACGTCTGGTGGGAACCGGCGTGAGTTGACCGGCGCCGGTCGTCCCTCTTGTGCTCTTCTCTCCCGGCCGCGTCCTCTGCTGCCGGGAGGGATTTGTTGATGGATGAGCGCAGTGCTACCTGAGCAGTGGCATGAGGGGAAATGGACGATTACCTCTTTCGTGAAGAACTGGACGAACTCGACCCAGCAGTGGCCCGGCTGATCGGCCTGGAGGCCGAGCGACAGGCGCGTAAACTGATCCTCATCCCTTCCGAGAGCGCTACCCCCCGTGCGGTGCGCCAGGCCCTCGGCTCGGTCTTCACCAACATCTACGCCGAAGGCTACCCGTTGCCGGAGACCCGCTGGATGCCTGAGGGGCAGATCCTCGACTACGAGTCGCACATGGCCTTCTACCGCCGCTACGGCGACCTCCGCTACTACATGGGCACCGAGTATGCCGATGTGGCCGAGGCGCTGGCCCGGCGGCGCTGCGCGGAGGCCTTCGCCACCGACGACCTGCCCGCCGACCGCATCTACGTCAACGTGCAGCCCCTCTCCGGTGCGCCGGCCAACATCGCCGTCTACGAGGCATTGCTGAAGCCGGGGGATGTCATCATGGGCATGGCGTTGGGCCACGGCGGCCATCTCACTCACGGCAGCCCGGCCAACGTCTCTGGTCAGCGGTATCGGGCGGTCTCTTACACGGTGGACCCGCGCACCGAACTGCTCGACTACGACCAGATCGAGGACCTGGCGCTGGAGCATCGGCCCAAGATCATCGTCGCGGGCTACACTTCCTATCCCCGTGTGCCCAACTGGGCCAAGTTCCGTCAGATCGCTGACCGGGTGGGGGCGTATCTGCTGGCGGACATCGCCCACGTGGCCGGAATGGTCGCTGCAGGGGCTTACCCTTCACCGCTGGGACACGCTCACGTCATCACCTTCACCACCCATAAGACCCTGTGCGGGCCACGGGGCGCCTGTATCCTCACCACCGACCCGCTGCTGGCGCGGCGCATTGACCACGCGGTCTTCCCCGGCCTGCAGGGAGGGCCGCACGTCAACAAGTTCGTGGCGATGGCGGTGGCCTTCCGCCTGGCCCGCAGCGAACCTTTCCGCGCGCTGCAGCATCAGATTGTCGCCAACGCCAGGGCCCTGGCCCGCGCGTTGACCGAGGAGGGGTTGCGCGTGCCCCACGGCGGCACCGACAGTCATCTCCTGCTGGTGGACTGCAAGACCGTGCGCGGGCCGTTCGGCGAGCCGCTGCTGGGCGACACCGCTGCCCGCGTGCTCGACCTGGTGGGCATCGTCTGCAACCGCAACACCATCCCCGGCGACAACTCTCCGGCGCTGGCCAGCGGCATCCGCCTGGGCACCCCCTGGGTTACCCAGCGGGGCTTCAAGGAGCCAGAGATGCAGGAACTGGCCCATCTCATCGCCTCGACGCTGCGGGCGGTGATCCCCTACACTTATCCCGGTCAACACGGCCCCGTCTACCGCGGCAAGGTGGCCTTCGACGCGCTGGAGGAGGCCCGCCTGGCGGTAGCGGAACTGGCGGCGCGGGGCGGGACGGACGAGCCGGTGGCCTGCAGTGGTTACCCGCATCATTGCCTGGTCACCGACACCCGTCCGCCGCAGGGAGAGTGGGGCCTGGTGGAACTGGAGGGGAACGCCGTCGCCACCTTCCTCGACATGGCGCTGGTGGAGGAGATCGGCAACGTTCAGCAGGATGCCTGGCAACCGGTCACGCTGTTGGAAGCCGACGGGCGGGTGATGGCGCGTGGCTTCCTGCGTCGTCCTGGCTTTCAGCATCAGCGTTATCATCTGGCCCTGCCCGCCGATCGGGTGCCGCGGGCGCTGGCCTGGCTGCGCGACCTCTCGGATGGTTACGTGCGGTTCGACCCCGCCGACCTGCAGGCCAAACTGCCCGGACCGGTGGTGGTACGCAACCTGGGCGAGTTGAAGGAAACGCTTCCTGCGTCGCCGGAGGGGGAGTTCGTCCCCCCGCCATCGCCCAAGCCGTACTATGTGGGCCTCTCTGCTCACCGAAGGGCGGAGCCGAGAGGCGAACCACTGCCTCTTTTCTCCTGGCAGGAACCGGAAGCGGCTGCCCTTTTGCGTACCCCCCTCTATGCCGCTCACGAGAGGCTGGGCGCCCACTTCGTACCCTTCGCCGGTTGGGAGATGCCCTTGCGCTACGGCCCCGTCCTGGATGAACACCGCGCAGTGCGCGGGGCGGCGGGCCTGTTCGATGTGGGGCACATGGGCATCTTCGAGGTCTCCGGCCCCTTTGCTGCTGCCTTTCTTGACCTGGTGACGACGAACGATGTCAATCACTTGCGCCCCGGACAGTCCCTCTACGCCTTCCTGCTCGATGTCGAGGGGCGGGTGCTGGATGACCTGCTCATCTATATGCGCGGCCCGGGACGGTACATGCTGGTGGTCAACGCCGCCAACACGGCGAAGGACTGGGCCTGGTTGAACGCGGTGAATGAGGGGCAGGTCCGCCTGGATGCCGACCGCCCCTGGGTGCGCCCCTCCTTTCGCGCCGAACTGACCGACCTGCGCGCGCCGGGACAGGAGCATCTGGCGCGGGTGGACCTGGCGTTGCAGGGGCCGCGTGCCCGGGACATCCTCCTGGCCTGGCTGGATGCCTCACCCCAGGGGCCGGCCACCGGGCAGATCCGGGGCCTGCTGTTGGGGATGGAGCGCACGGAACTCATCGAGGTGGGCTGGCCGTGGCCCGCTGCCCCCGGCGGCGTGTTCGACCTGATCATCGCTCGCACCGGCTACACGGGCGAGAAGATGGGCTTCGAACTGTTCGTCCACCCCGAGTGGGCGGGCCTGCTGTGGGAGGTGCTGTTGGAGTTCGGCGCGCCGTTCGGCCTGCGTCCGGTGGGACTGGCGGCGCGCGACTCGCTGCGCATCGAGGCCGGGTTGCCCCTCTGGGGGCACGAACTGGCTGGCCCTCTCGACCTGCGGCCCGATGACGCGGGTCTTGAGGGGTATGTGAAACTCTACAAGCCCTTCTTCATCGGCAGAGAGCCTTTCCGCGCCCACGCCGCGCAGCGCAAGATGACCGTCGTGCGTTTCCGGCTCAATGAACGGGGCGTGCCGATGCCCGACCCAGGGGACCGCGTGGTGGACCGCAAGGGGCGGGTCATCGGCCAGGTGACCTCCTGCGCGATGGACACGGACGGCTATCTGGTCGGTATGGCCTACGTGGATCGCCGTTTTGCCACGCCAGGGGAGGAGATTCACCTGCTCTCGACGGCGCGCGCGCCCACGGAGAAGCCTCTGGAGGCGCTGGAGGTAGGCGACCGGGTGGCGCTGGCCAGCGAAGGGCGGGTTGTGGGATGATGAACCGGGGGGCGATCACTCGCCCCCCGACCGTTCCCGC
>Ga0068707_1000198_pt1 | contig 34683 bp, 32 predicted proteins | sample YNPNPMetaG_FD_66600 | JGI IMG/M metagenome (GOLD analysis project Ga0068707, IMG submission 66600) | Anoxygenic and chlorotrophic microbial mat microbial communities from Yellowstone National Park, USA - YNP NP MetaG | ecosystem: Environmental > Aquatic > Thermal springs > Hot (42-90C) >... | reverse complement strand
GGGAAGAATAGATAGGATTTGAGGCAAGTGTCTGCCCTCTGCACAGGTTGCTGTGCAGAGGGCTTTTTTCTTCAGGCGTTCTTTTGGGGGTGAGGGCTGCTCCCCTCTCCCGCTCTGGGAGAGGGGTCGGGGGTGAGGGCCATCTCATCCCTCAGAGGACTGCAGGCTTTGTTTTAGCATCTCGATATACCGCCGCCGATCGATGTCCAAAACGATCTCGACGTTGGGGCACTTCCCCAGAATGCCATTCCAATCGACAATGCTCTGCCCGCGGGTCAGGGAACCCTGGCACTCAACCGTAACCGCTTTCCGCTCGCTCCTTAATATCAACGACTCATCAATGGCGATCGCCATCGCTAGGGGGTCGGGTTCGTTGACCCCGCCATACAACGGCAGTTGTTGAGCCATGCGCAGTTGCATCGTCCGCCGAAAGAAGTCTGCTTTCTTGCCTTCTATTGCAAACAATTCCTCCAACTCCGCTGCCAGCAAGCGATGCTTTTCAACCGTCTCCCATGGGATGAGCAGGATGTTCTTCCAGTTCTCCAATACGACAAAGGCTGCTTCGGGATCGACGTAAAAATTAAACTCGGCGGCTGGCAGCCAGGAATTGCCGCGCCCATTGATCACGCCGCCCAAGATCACCAAGCGCTGAACCCGCTGCGGCAAGGTCGGGTCAAGGCGGGTTGCCAGGGCAAGATTGGTCAGCGGGCCAATGGCAACGATTGTAACCGCGCCGGGAAACTGGCTGGTCAACCGTGCCAGAGCCAGAGCTGCGTGTTCCGCTTCAGGAGATCGGCTGGGAGGGGGGAGCTTCGCATCACCCAGGCCATCGCTGCCATGCGAAATTGCTCTGCGAGGCGGCGATTGGACAAGCGAGTCCGTGCACCCTGCGTAAACCGGCACATCCTTGCCCAGAACCTCCAGGACAGTCAGGGCGTTGCGGGTTGTTTTTTCGAGGGAGACATTTCCGGCTACAGTGGTGATGGCTTCGACTTTAACTGCCTCATGCGACAGGGCAAGGAGTAAGGCATGAGCGTCGTCCACGCCTGGGTCGGTATCGATGATCAATCTTTTCTGGGGGACAGTTTCCTTTTTCATCATCCTGACTTCTTGAAGTCGGTTCGAATGCTAAATGTTAGCATGTTGTTGAACGTCGATCAAGGCATTGAACACGATAAAAGAATGATACAATGGTACTTAGCTGAATGAGGTAACTTTCAACCCTGATGATTCATCCAATGGGAAAAGAGAAGGACGACCCACCCCTTTCCATTGAAGCACTGCGGCGCGGCGATCGTGCTGAATTTGCTCGTCTGGTCGAACGGTATGATGCCTATATCTATCGTCTGGCGATGCGCATTCTCGGTAATCCCCAGGATGCCGAAGACGTGTTGCAGGAAACCTTCATCAAAGCCTACAAGCACTTATCCAGCTTCGATGGTCGCTCCAGCCTCTCTACATGGTTGTACCGCATTGCCACCAATGAAGCCTTGATGCTTTTGCGCAAAGAAAAGGGCGGGATGATTTCCTTAGATGAACCCGGCTCGAATGACGAAGAGGAAACAGAGCCAATTCAAATTGTCGATTGGTGTTGCTTACCGGAAGAGATGTTGATGAACGCCGAAACCAGAAAAATGCTCGAACAAGCCATTGCCAGATTGTCCCCGGCTTTACGGGTAGTTGTTGTGCTGCGCGATTGGCAAGGATTGTCCACCCGCGAGGTCAGTGAAATCCTGCAGATCAGTGAAGAGGCGGTTAAGACGCGCCTTTCGCGGGCGCGTTTGCAACTGCGCCAGTGGCTTTCAGAATATTTTCACCAACAGTATGGCTTGGAAAACTTGGTCCCATGAGCGATCAGCGCCCCTCCTGCCGTGAAATGCTCAGCTCTCTCTCTGAATACCTTGACGGAGAGCTGGAAGCTGAACTTTGCGCTGCCATTGAAAACCATCTGGCAGAGTGCGAAAATTGCCGCATTGTGGTGGACACTCTGCGAAAGACCATCACCCTCTACCACCAACATGCCGAGCAAGATCTTTCCATGCCCGAAGAGGTGCGGCTGCGATTGTTTATACGTCTTCACCTCGAAGATTTCCTGAAAAGCCCGGGGTAAGTAACGTTTTTGGCGGGCAACGCATCTATAAGCACGTGGAAGAGACAAAAATCAGGCTCTCCTTGAACCTGGAGTTGCCAGAAAAAGAAGAAACGCTCCCGCTCAAGCCGCCTCAGGCAGGCGACCGATGTCCAAAATGCCAGATCGAGCGATTGGATTATGATGGGACATTGACGTTGGTCTGCCCAAGGTGTGGCGTGGTGGAAGGCGGTTGTTTTACCTGATAGCGCCATCACCCTCCGGGTGAGGGCAACGAAAGAACACAATGCGTTTTGAGAAACGCATTCCATTTGTGCAAATGGAGACATCAAAAAACTTGTCAGTTCAGGAAGGAAGGAAGATATGAGTGAAAGATTATTGGACGAAGAAATCCGCAGTCAAGTGCGCGAGGTTTTCAATGATCTGAATCAGGATATCGCAGTTTTGTTTTTCGGGAAGGAACAAAATTGCGACACCTGCGCGGATACCTACCAGCTTTTGGAAGAGGTGAGTGAGCTTTCAGAGAAAATCCATCTCTCAAAATATGACCTTGAGTTGGATGCCGAGACCGCCAGACGGTATAACGTGGATAAAGCGCCGGGCATCGTCATTGCCGCCAAAGAGGGCGATCAGATCGTTGATTACGGCGTACGCTATGCCGGTATTCCAGCCGGGCATGAATTCAGCTCGCTGATCCATGACTTCTTGCTGGTTTCCGGACGCGATTCGGGGTTATCGCAGCAAACCCGCGATCTGCTCAAAAAAGTCAACCAACCGGTGCTGCTCCAGGTCTTTGTGACCCCGTCTTGCCCGTATTGTCCGCGAGCGGTGGTACTTGCCCATCAGATGGCGATGGAGCATCCATTGATTCAATCGGAGATGGTGGAAGCCATCGAGTTTCCCGAGCTTTCTGATCGCTTTGGGGTCAGTGGCGTTCCCCAGACAACAATCAACGAAGGGGCTGGGACGATTGTCGGAGCAGTGCCTGAAGAACATCTTCTGGCAGAAATCCTGCGGGTTGTTGGCAAAAAAGCTGAGGCGTGAGGGCTGCTGTCATCGCCCAGCGGGAGATGGGTTGGAGGTTAGGGCTGGCTCTTATCCCTCATCCCCAACCCTTCTCCCTAAGGGAGAAGGGAGTCAATCTCCCCTCTCCCCTTGTGGGAGAGGGGTCGGGGGTGAGGGCATCACTCCCCTCTCCCCTTGTGGGAGAGGGGTCGGGGGTGAGGGCATCACTCCCCTCTCCCTTTGTGGGAGAGGGGTCGGGGGTGAGGGGTTCTCCCCTCGCCCGCAAGGAACATCAATCTACCAATCGAGGGTAGCAGGAAGATGAAGCAAAGAAAATCAACCAAATCTACCTTACCTTCCTCAAATCGCAAAGTTTTCAGCCTGAGCTTGATTGGCGCAGGTTTGATCTTTATTGGAGTGGCAGCTTTTTTCCTGCTCTCCCAAACCGATGGCGGGGTCAGCGCCGACACCCTGGCGGTTCGACCAGCCGAATTGAACCACGCCGCGCCAGACTTAACCCTACGAGACTTAGAAGGCAAGCTGGTTTCCCTTACAGACTACCGCGGACAGGTGATACTGGTCAATAACTGGGCAACCTGGTGTCCTCCCTGCCGCGCCGAAATGCCGGTTCTTGAGGCCTATTATCAAGCGAACCGCCAAAAAGGCTTTGTCATTTTGGCTATTGAAGCCGGTGACCCCGTTGAAGAGGTGCGCGCCTTTGTCCGCCAGTATGGGTTGAGTTTTCCGGTTCTGCTCGACCCGGAAGGGCACTCTTTAGCCGCCTTTAACAACCCGGCCCTGCCGAACACCTATATCATTGACCGGCAGGGAAGGGTTCGGCTGGCATGGACTGGCGCAGTGAACCAAAAAGCCTTAGAAACCTTTCTTACCCCCCTTTTGAAGGAGTGAACGATTATGCAAGTTGAGGTTAACTGGAAAGGAAGACTTTCTTTTGCCGGCAAGGCAGAGAGTGGATTTAACGTCCCTTTGGGTTCTAGCCCTGAGGTGGGTGGAGATAACGACGGCTTCCGTCCAATGGAGCTCATGGCGCTCAGCCTGGCTGGCTGCACGGCAATGGATGTAATCTCGATCTTGAGCAAAAAACGGCAAGCGGTAAGCGACTTTCGAGTTACGGTCAAAACCGAGCGGGCTGACGAGCATCCGAAAGTTTTCACCCATGCCACCATTGAATATCATGTTAGCGGGAAAGGAGTGCAAGAAGATGCAGTTGTACGCGCCATTGAGCTTTCGGCTACCCGCTATTGTCCGGCGCAAGCCATGCTGAAACAAGTTTTTCCAATTGAGTTGATTTATTTCATTTATGATGTAGAAGCGGACGGATCGAAAAAGCTCGTCACCGAGGGGAAATACCACCCTGCCCTTACTTGATGGCTAAGACACCAAACGCCTGGGGTTTGCGGAGCACCCGGCTGAAGCCGGCCTCCAGCAATCGCCGCGTCACCCCGCGCAAAAGACCGGCGCCCATTTTGCTCTGCAGATCGCCGATATAGTGAAACATGCGCCCTCGTTCACGCAAGACGCGCACACACTGACGATAAAATTCACTCGAATAAAGTTCTCCGGCAAGACTAAAGGTGGGAGGGTCATGCAGGATCAAGCTGAAGTGGCCGTCTGGCAGTTCTTGAATAAGCTCAAAGGCATCCCCAATGAGTGAGCGTATCCTGGGATTCTCGAACAGCTCTCTTGACCACGGATTTTGGCGGGCGATCTCGAGCACGGCTGGCTCAATCTCAATGGTCAGCACCTCTTGGGCGGTTTTGGCAGCCAGGATAGCGGTATAGCCCAAACCGGTAGCGGTGTCGAGAATCGCGCCATACGCTCCGCCGGCAGCTTTGAGCTTTCGTTGCGTGTCCTGCCAGGGGTCGGTGTGTTTGATGCGGTGCATCGGCAGACCGCCGACCAACAGCGTGGGAGCGGCGGAGGTTGGCATCAGGCTTAGGGTGAGGTCGCTGTTTTGCCCGATGGCGCGCAGAGGGTGAGGCCGGTTCTGCTCAATCCGATAGCAAGTAGTTTTGCTTTCGCCAATCCGGCGCAGGGCTTCCCAGGTCAGTTGTTGGCCATCCGGCAGAAGAACGCCTTGCGGCCGGAGGATTGCCTGGCAGGTGCTAATCCCTAAATCTAAAGAAACTTCAGCTCGACCTTTGCCCTGTTGGAACTGGTGCAGCAAGGCCTGCGCCGTCTGCCAGGTCAGGATGGGTGGCAGAGCCAGTTGCGCCGACGCCCTGGACGCATCCTGTCGCCTGGGCAGATCGTCCCAAACGATGTCTAAGGAAAGCATCCCTTTGTCCTTTCGCTTTAGAGAAAACAGATTATTCAATGAAAATCTCAACGTGTTCGCCGTCTTCTTCGTCGTAGACATCGATCAATTTGCCTTGCGCGCCTTCCTGGATCGCGGCAATGAGTCCATCAAAAGCGACATCGGGGGCATATTTTGCAGCAATGTTCAATCCAACGTCCACCAGACCGATGGGCAAATTGACCGACGCTTTGGGCTTACCCGTTGCCATATCGGTTACGCGCACCCTGAGCCAGCGGGCTTTATCGCCAGGCGGACGGGTAAAATTGCGCGTTCGAGCGCTCTTCTCTCCGCCGCTGAGGGCAGCGAGCAATTTTGCCCCTTCTTCGGCGGTGATTTTGCCTTCGTCAATCATCTTGAGGATGCGCATGCGTTCTTCTGAAGATACCATGAGCCTGCTCCTTTCAAGCTTCGCCCTCGAGGGCAGCCAGTAATGCCTCCGCCTCTGCAACGGTAATTTTCTTTTGCTCCAGCATCTTTAGGATAAATAGACGTTCTTCGTTGATAGTTTCTGTGACTACCTTTTCAGCCGTCGGCTCTCGTTTGCGGCCGAAGCCAATCTTATCGATAAAACTGAGTTTGGCTTTTTGCTCCGAACGGCGTTGCGCTTCGGCAAGTTTTTGTTCCATTCTTTCCTGAGCGCGACGTATTTTCTCTTGCAGGCGCGCGCTGGGGTCTCGGGCGGCAAACGGAGGGGGTTCAGGTGGCTCTACTCTCGCCGCGGCGGTAGCGCCTAATTTTCCCATCTGTTCCGCAAAGCGATCCATTTGCTCCTGAAAGGCTTCGATTTGGGTTTGAAATTGACGGCGAACCCTTTCGGAGATCTGGTTCACTTCTTCGTTAAAGATGGCATCGAGATCTTCCTCTTCTTCAAGGATCGCCTGACGCACGATGAAAACGATTTTGCCCCCAGCCTGGAGGTCGAAGGGGAAGAGTCCTTCTCCAATGGTCATCTGTAAGGTTGCCTCTGCGAGGTGCTTCTTTTCTCCCATTTGAATGAGGTGAATTTCCTGTGCTCCGCTGCGCAGATTGATCTGCAATGGAAGGGCATCCGAAATTTCGCAGTGAATTGACCCTCCAGCTTTCAAGGTTACCCCGCGGCCGTTGAAGACATTCCATTCAACGCGGCTAAAACCGCCAACGGTTGCCTGCAGGGAGGCGCTCAAGTTGCGTCCATCGAGGTTGCCGCCCACCTGCTCCAAAACCATGTCTCCCTCCACATGGCGGGCAATGACACTGCCTCCCACGCTCTGGCAGTTAATCGAACCCAACACATCTTTGACCATCAGGCTGCCGTTAACCGCTCCAATCGAAAGATTAGCGATACTGCGACAGACCAGAGAGCCGCCAACGTGTTCCACCCGCAGGTCGGCATCCAGATACTTCAGGCGTAGATTGCCGTTGACCCGTCTAATCTGGAGGCGGGCTGCCCGCGGTACACGCAAGACGCAATCGACGGCGCTACGCAAAAGAAGGCCATCTTCTTTCTCGACCAGTTCACTCTGCTCATCATCGCTGCTGACGAAGATCTCGCTTCTCATCCAGCCTTTGATCTGCAAACTTCCACCTACATTTTCGATCTGGATGGAGGGAGTTAATCCGAGAGATTTTTCATAAATTGTTTTCATTCTTCGCCTCCTTCTTCTAAGAGACGTAAGGCTTCCTGGACACCAATCTCCCCTTTTTCAAGGGCTTGCAGTACCTGCTGGCGCTGAGCCGGGGTTCTGGCCGGTTGGTTTTCTTCCGCTCCGTAAGGCTCATAACCTAAGGCGCGGATGATCTCATGCAGGCGGTTACGAATGGTGGGATAGGATAAGCCGATTTCCGCTTCCATTGACTTGATTTTGCCTTCACAGCGGATAAACGTTTTGACGAATTGCCATTGCTCCGGGCTTAGGTGTGCAAAAGCCGGCTGATGAAAACGACCCTCAAAGGCAGTTTCACAGCTTTGGCATTCGAATCGGGTAATGATAAGCTCACCTTGACAAAAAGGACAGAGCGGGGGAAGTTCAGACATACTTTTTGATCCTGAGAGCAATTTTACAGTTGCTTTTATAAAATTATATCAGAATATTTGAAATTAATCAATAGAAATTCTTGATATATTTAATGCCATTTCAATTTTTCGTAATTATCTACCATAGGCTCAACTTGGCAGGGCAAGCCGTCCATGAAGTGCTGTCATTCGGTTATTCGTGGTTTATTCCTGGTTCATTCGTGGTTTATTCGTGGTCCATTCGTGGTTTATTCGTGGACGGTTTTCTCAGCAAATTATCAAAACAATTTGGGATGATAGGTTGTGACATTTTTTCGACTTTCCCTTTGCGATCAAAGCACTGGGGCAGGCAGACAACCATTCTGGTCTGGGGGAGGGATCCGCTTGATTTCGCTTGCTTTTCTATCTTCTCGGCGGCAAAAACGGTCAATCTCTTGCTATAATTCAGGCACTTTACGGTTTAGAGCAAGGCTTATGACGAAGCGTGCTAGATGTTTTGCGGAGGACTCAGATGATCGATCCCTCTTTCCCCCTAATCGACCTACACCGCCATTTAGACGGCAACGTGCGTTTACGAACTATCCTTGAGTTAGCCGATCAGCATGGCATTCCTCTGCCCGCTGATGACGAAGAAAGCCTGCGCCCTTTTGTGCAGGTGACCGATCCGCAGCCGGGGGTGATGGCTTTTCTGGAGAAATTCCGCTACATGGTTGGCGTTCTGGCTGATTATGAGGCTTGCCGGCGGGTTGCTTATGAAAACGTGCTGGATGCCCAAGGTGAGGGACTGGATTATGTCGAATTGCGCTTCAGTCCACTGTTTATGGCTGAACCGCATCACCTCCATCCGCAAGGAGTCGTCGAGGCGGTGATCGACGGCGTAGAAGCCGGTCGGCGGGAGACGGGGATGAAGGTGAACCTGATCGGCATTTTGAGCCGCACTTACGGGCAAGAACTTGCCTGGAAGGAACTGGAAGCTCTGCTGGCATTTGCCGACAAGCTGGTTGCGGTCGATCTTGCCGGAGACGAGGCGAATTATCCGGGTGAATGGTTTACCGAGCACCTCGAGAAAGCTCGTCAACGGGGCTTGCGCCTGACCGTTCATGCCGGCGAGTCGGCCGGAGCGTCATCGGTCTGGCAGGCAGTGCAAGCCTTGCGAGCCGAGCGCCTTGGCCATGCGGTTCATGCCAGCGAAGATCCGCACCTGATGGACACCCTCGCCGACAGAGGCATTGGGATCGAAGCCAACCTGACCAGCAACGTGCAGACCAGCACAGTTAGCAACTATGCGGCTCATCCGCTGCGTCAATTCCTCGCCAAAGGCTTGCTTGCCACCATTAACACCGATGACCCCGGCATTAGCGCCATTGATTTGCGTTACGAGTACGAAGTAGCTGCTCCGGCTGCCGGTTTATCTGCCGAACAAATCGCCCAAGCCCAACGCAATGCCCTGACGGTCGCCTTTTTAACCCCCGAAGAGAAGGAAACATTGCTGGTCCGCAAACAGGAGGCGAGCAGAAAAGGCACTTCGTAATTTCTACTTGACAGCTCGTTACTTTTTCATTATGATTATCCTCAAGGAACTTTGTCATTATCAGTTTATCTGGTAAAAATAATTGTCCAGATAAATTGCGATGCGGTAGGTGGGGCTGCCGTAACTTTAGCTCTGTTGCGTGGTTAATACACATTGGAAGGCACCCACAATGCAATGCGATTATTGAAATTATGGTTTGTTGTTAAAGTCAATAAAGCGGTTCGAGCAGACTCGGCGAAAGAAGGGGTTGGAGATGTATTTTGTCCATTCGAGGTTCAGCCGCTTTTTGATTCCATTGTTAAGGAGGTGAATGGAAACCTATCGAGAAAGACACCTTTCCCACCCTAGTGCAACCAAATTTCATCTTCATTCTTTATTCTAAAGGAGTTTTGCTATGGCTACCCAAACTGCAAAAGAAATCTGGACCCTCGAAGAGGGTGAAGTCCGCAAACCTGGCATCGTTCACGTTGTTATGTTAGCATTGTTCACCGGCATCGGCATCGTGGTCGGTACCTTCGGCAGCCTAGCCGTGCCCATTGGATTTGTATCGGCTTTTTGGCCTGGACAGGCTGTTCAAAGCATCGGTTCCATCTGGTTTGGCTGGTGGGGTGGCATCGCCGCCGGGTTATTCCCGCTGATCTCGAACTCACTGTCGGGGTCTGCGCCTTTGCCGGTCTCCATCGCTTACCTGCCGGCAAATCTATTGCAGGGCATGATCGCCGGTTGGGCGTTCCGCAAATTCTTTGCCGATCCTTCGCTGCGGAGCGGACGCGATTGGTGGATCTGGATTATCTTTGGCGCGCTGCTGCCTAACGCTATCGGTGCAGCCTGGGGCACAACCATGCTGGTCGCCTTTGGCTTGATTACACAAGCTGCTCAACCGACCGCCTTCCTAGGTTGGTTCATCGGAAACACCATCCCAACGGTCATCCTTGGTTCTATCATTCTGAAGTTCGTATCACCGCTGGTTGTGCGCAGCAAAGCCTTCTGCAAAGGCTACTGGGCGTAATTTCCTGCTCAATCCTGGCGAGGCGAGGCGATGGGCTTCGCCTCGCCTTTCTCACCTCTTGTTTTTGTCGATTGGGTCAATCTTATGGCTGAAATAACTACCCTTGCTCCACTGCCCACACGGAAAGCGACAGCACGCAAAACTTTGCTTGGTCAAGTGCCGCTCGACTCTCCGTTTTATGCTTTTCATCCGGTGACGCGGCTGATCTTGTTTATCTTTTTAGGCGTCATTCCTTTATTTATCTTCATTCCTGAAATCAACTTTCTCTTATTACTGGTCAATCTGGCTCTGTTGCGCTGGGGAAAAGTGGACTTGCGCCGGCTGCGAATTTATATGCCGATCATCTTCACGGTGGCAATCTTCATGTTCACCGTAGTCATCCTTGCCCCAGGCAAAGACCCTTCCTATACACCCCTGAAGGTGCTGGGGATCACCATTTACTACCAGCCCTTTTTCTTTACCTTCGCCTCCTATTGGCGCTTGATCGCCATGCTCTTTGGCACGATCTTGTATTTTTCAACCAACCACGAGCGAGATATGCTGGTCGGTTTGCGCACTTTACGGATGCCTTTCGTGGTCTCTTATGTCATCAGCCTCTCGATCCGCGCCGCGGGGATGTTTATGGAAGACTTCCGTATTATTCGCGAAGCCGAACAAGCGCGCGGTTTGGATACCAAAGCCATGCGCTTTTCCGATCAGGCAAAATTGTACGTGATGTACCTCGTACCGCTGTTCTCGATCGCTCTGCGCCGCGCCGATGAGATCAGCAACGCCCTCTTTGCGCGCGGCTATACCCTCACCGGGCGGGTCGGCACAGGTGGAAAACGCTCCGATTACATCCGTTCCCGCTATGTGATGCGCAACCGGGATTGGGTGGCAATCACCATCTTAATCGCCATCTTTGCCGCAGTCGCCATCGCCCAAACGGTCTTTGGCGTCTTTGCCATTGGACATTCTCCCTTGAACATTTATCTTCGCACCATTTTGAATATCCCCAACTAAGCCTATGGAAACCATCATTGAATTTCAGAATCTGGAGTGGAAATACGAAAACACCAAAGAATTTGCCCTGAAAGGCATCGACTTGAAAATCAAGGAGCATTCCTTTGTGGGTGTGGTCGGCGCAAACGAACAGGGCAAAACCTCTTTGCTTTCGGCAATCTGTGGTTTGATCCCGCATAGCTTCAACGGTATCTACCGTGGGCAGGTGCTACTGTTTGGCAAGCCCATCCGTGAGATGGATTCGCTGGAACTGGCGACCAAAGTCGGTCTGGTCTTCTCCGATCCAGAATCTCAGTTTACAGCCATGACCGTTGAAGAAGAATTGGCTTTTGGGCTGGAGAACATTGGCTATTCGCTGAGTGAAATTAAAGAGCGTCTCGAATGGGCAGCTCAGATCACGATGATTGAAGACTTGTTGGACAAAAGCCCATACGATATTTCCGGGGGTCAGAAACAACGCGTGGCGATTGCCTGTGTGCTGGCGATGAATCCGCCAATCATTATGATGGACGAACCGACCTCCATGATTGATCCGTTGGGCAAGCGGTTGATCTTTGACATTTTGCGCAAATTGAAAGAAGAAAAAAAGCACACCCTGATCGTGGCAGAACATAACATCGAGCAGTTAGCGCCTCTGGCTGATGAGATGATCTTGATGGCGGATGGCAAGATTGTGCGCCATGAGCCGACCCTGGACTTCTTTACCAATCCACTTTATTTGCGTGAACAGGGGATTTTACCGCCCGAATGCACTGAGTACGCCCAATGGCTCAAGGATGAAGGTTACCTTGCTCCCAATGTCCGTCTGCCTCTAGACCTGGAGCAAGCTGTTGATCTGATCTTGCCTATCTTTCAGAAAAAGGTAGTGAAATGAACCCATTAATCACGGTTGAAAACCTCGATTTTACCTACCCGGATGGTACTCCAGCCCTTATGGGGATCAACCTAGAAATTGGCGAGCAGGAATTTATCGCCTTTATCGGTCAGAATGGCTCCGGCAAAACCACCCTATCGAAATGCATCAACGGGTTGTTCAAGCCGACCGCCGGAAAAGTTATTGTTGAAGGACTGGACACCAGTCGGCGGGGGATAATCAAACAACTGGTAACCAAAGTGGGCTATGTGTTTCAAAACCCTGATCACCAATTGTTTAACCGCAGCGTCAAGAGCGAGATCGCTTATGGCCCCCGCAATATTAATTTGCCCGACGACGAGGTCGAGCAGCGTGTTCGCGAAGCAGCGCGAGTCGCCGGCGTTAGTGAAGATTTGTTCGAGACCCATCCGTACTTCTTGCCCAAAGGGCTACGACAACGGGTGGCAATTGCTTCAATTCTTGCCCTGAAACCGCGCACGATTATCGTCGATGAACCGACCACCGGACAGGATATGCAGCAATCCCTCGAAGTGATGAACTTTCTGCGCATGTTATGGAAAGAAGAAGGGCACACAATCATCATTATCACCCATGAAATGCGCATTGTCGCCGACTATGCCGAACGAACGGTGGTCTTAGGGCAAGGACAGATTTTACTAGACGCCCCAACACGGCAGGTCTTTGCTCAACCGGAAATTCTTCAGCAAACCTACGTGGAGCCGCCGCAGATTACTCGCCTGGCGCAGAGAGTGAGTCTGGAAGAACCCTTCCGAAGTGTCCTGACGGTAGAAGAAATGAAGAAATTGAGCAAGGAGGTTCTTTCGTGACAGCTCCCACCCGCATCGGCATTGACATCGGCGGCACCTTCACGGATGCCATTGCAGTAACGCCGAGCGGCATCCGCATTGCCAAAGTGCCCTCGACGCACCAGGAACCCTGGCGAGCGGTGATTGCTGCGGTTGAAGCGTTGCAATTAGAAGAGCCTCCCAGCGCATTCTTACATGGGACGACCCTGGTGACCAACATGCTGCTTGAACACAAAGGTGCGCCTACCGGCTTTATCACCAGTCAAGGGATGCGCGATGTGTTACATATCGGTCGCCACGAACGCCCCTTAACCTACGCTATCCGCCAGGAGATTCCCCAGCAACATTACCCGCCGGTACCGCGCAAGTGGCGGCGGACGGTGGCAGAACGTATCGGCGCTGATGGACAGGTAGTGATAGCGTTGGATGAATCCGAAGTTCGCCGCGTGGTGCGCGAACTAGTGGCCCAAGGCGTCCAGGCTATCGCAATCGGATTTTTACATGCCTACCGTTATCCAGAGCACGAGCGTTTGGCTGAGGGCTGGGCACGTAGCGAGGCCCCCCATCTCTTTATTTGCACCTCGCACGAGGTCTCGCCCCGCTTTCGGGAATATGAACGCTTTATGACAACAGCCTGGAATGCGCGAGTAGCGCCTGGCGCTGCTCAGTATCTATCCAATTTGAGCCAAAAAATTCAACAGCGCTGGGAAGGCGTGCGTTTGACCATGATGACCAGTAACGGAGGCTTAGAGGAGGTCAACCTCTCTGCCGAGGAAACCTATGGAGAGCTACGTCGTACCCCCATCCGCTTAGCCCTTTCCGGACCCGCAGCCGCCGGTAACGCTTGCGTGCGGGTCGTTCAGGATTTGGGATTGAAGCATTGTGTCGGCTTAGATGTGGGTGGCACCAGTTCGGATATCGTAGTCGTGCGTGATGGGCGGCTCAACGAAGCCCCCTGGGAAGAACGACGCATCGTTGGCTATCCATTGCAGATTCCCATGCTGGACTTACATACAATCGGCGCCGGCGGCGGTTCGCTGGTGAAGCGGGATGACTATGGCGCCATCCATGTCGGGCCACAGTCGGCCGGCGCAGAGCCAGGTCCGGCTTGTTATGGACGCGGTGGTGCGTTGCCAACCGTCACCGATGCTGCGGTAATTGTTGGGCGCATCCCGGCCAACTTGTTATTGGGCGGTACGTTGCCAATCCATCCTGAATTAGCCTGGCAAGCGTTTGAGCGGACTTTTGGAGGCGAACGAGAGATCATTCTTCAATCGGCATTAGATGTCTTGGGTTTAGCAGAAGCAAATATCGCCTTTGGCATTCGCGAGCGAACAGTCAAACGCGGTTTAGACCCGGCCGAGCTCTCTCTGGTAGCTGCCGGAGGAGCAGGACCCCTGGTGGCTTGTGGTGTTGCAGATGTGCTCGAGCTGGCTGAAGTCATTGTGCCACCGCGGCCAGGATTATTAGCGGCCTGGGGTTTGCTTTCTGCCCCTCAGCGGCGGGAGGCTGCCTCAACCGTTCTACGTCTGCTCCGTTCGGTCGATCCACTGCAAGCCGAAGATCTCTTCCGTCAGACGGCCAGAAAGCTATCTACCCAGCCACCCCCAAGCGCCAAGCTGCTGCGCACCGCCGCGATGCGCTATCTCGGCCAGGGATTTGAAGTTGAAGCGCCTGTGGATGAACCGGTGGATTTGGATGAATTAGAACAACGCTTCCACCACGCCCACGAACATGAATACGGTTTTAGCATGAAAAACTCCCCTGTTGAATGGGTAGAACTCAGGGTGGCCTGGGAACAACCTTCTCAAACCTGGAATTTCGGCTTTGACTCCCCCACTGCTCAGCCTAACCATGGCAAAATCGTCGTATATGAGCAGCTACCTGGCACAAACGCTTTCCAGCCCAGTGAAGCGAGTTTATACGAGCGTCGTTTTCTCCCCCTTAACTTTCAAATCGACGGGCCGGCAGTGATAACTGAGCGGGACGCAACGATTTACATTCCCACCACCTGGTTTGCTCAAGTGGTTGAAAATGGTTATATACGGATTCGGCGAAAATGAATGATCCATCTCATCCTTCAAACATTGCAATGCTCTCTTTAGAAGATCAGGTTATTTATGGCGCCTTGACGACCCTGGCGCGCGAAGTGGGTCATCGGTTGAAACGGGCAGCCTATTCTTCCTTGATCCGCGAATCAGATGATTATGGGGCGGCAATTGTCTCTGCCAATTATGAACTGCTCGGCGAAGCAGAGACCACCCCGCTCCAGATGGGGCCCCTGGCAGGCTACTGTCGGGGAGTCATGGAGACTTTAGCCGAATACGGCGAAACGCTCGATCCCGCGGGAATCTATTTGCACAACGATCCCTTCCGTGGTGCCAGCCACAGTCCCGATATTGGGGCAATCGCCCCACTTTTTGCCGAAGGAGAACTCTTTGGCTTTGTAGGGACAGCCGCCCATCACGTTGATATCGGCGCGGCTGTGCCAGGCACTTGCATTATCAAAGCTCATGACGCCTTTAGCGAGGGGCTGCGCTTGCTGGCTTACCCGGTTGAACTGGACGGGAAACCAGTGGCGGCGAATTGGCGCCTGATCGAGAGTAATGTACGCATGCCCGAGTTGGTCAGCGGCGACTTGCGCGCTCAGGTAGCCGCTTGTCGTTGGGGGCAACGCGGCTTCGCCCGTTTGGTCGAACGCTATGGGTTGCAAAAGTTGCGCGCCGCTACGGAACGCCTGCTGCATGTCACCGAAATGCGGATGCGCGAAGCCATAGCTGCCCTTCCGGATGGTGTATATCGGGCAACCGGTTACCTGGATGGCTATGAAGACACCGGCGAAGTTGATATTCCAATTTGTGTGACATTAGAAATCCGCAGCGATCAAATTTTAGTCGATTTTAGCGGCAGCGCCCCTCAACTCGACCATGCCCCCATTAATATGCCGTTTTATGGCACAACCGACATGGCTGTCCTGTTGACCTTGCGCACCTTATTGCTCCCCGAGACCGACTATCCTAACTTGCCTCATAATGCCGGGATGTTCCGTCCCATTCAAATTTACGCGCCGAAGGGAAGCATTGTCAATGCTACATTCCCGGCGCCTACCATCGGACGCTTCTGCGGCGGTCAAATGGTGGCGAACCTCATCGTACGCGCCCTGCAAGACGTCCTGCCTGAACGAATCTGCGCCGGTTGCTCGACGACCAAGGCGATTACCTTTTCGGGTCAAATTCAGGGCAAACCGTGGATTTACATGGACGTAACCGAAGGCGCTTACGGCGGCATCCACGGGATGGACGGCTTAGATGCCGTTGATGTCCTCTATGCCAACACCAAGAACAACCCCATCGAAGACATCGAAGCGCACTATCCTTTGCGGGTAGAACGTTACGAGCTACGCGAGAACTCGCCTGGGGATGGTAAATGGCGGGGCGGTTTTGGCCCCTTGCGCGACACCAGGCTATTGACTGACGGTTTTATCTCGGTTGAGGGAGATGGCTTTCGGCATGCACCCTGGGGTCTCAAAGGTGGCAAAGATGGCGCAACGGGAGGGGTTGTCCTCTTCACCCCAGAGCATCCCGAAGGGGTTCTATTACCCTCCAAGATCGACAATATGGCGGTCAAAGCCGGCACGGTGGTGCGCGACCTGTGTCCTTCGGGAGGTGGTTTAGGTAATCCTGCCGAACGCGACCCAGCCGCGCGCCAGCAAGATTTTGAAAACGACTTGATCTATCCTCAATGAGGTTTAAGGAATGCCAAGAGCTCTGGTCATTAACCCCAATACCTCTCCGACCATGACAACGGAGATTGAAGCCACGGCGCAGCGAGTCTTTACCGGTGACTGGGATTGTGTGGTTCACCATGCTCCGAGCGGACCCGAATCACTAGAATCCTGGTTTGACTACCATCTGGCAACGGTTTGTGTGCTGCCTTTGGTGTTGCAATCGCCGCAACCCTACGATGGAATGCTGCTGGCTTGTTTTGGCGATCCGGGCATTTTTGCCTTTAAAGAAATTGCCTCGGTGCCGCTGATTGGCATTGCCGAAGCCTCGATGTCGCTGGCATTACTGTTGGGCGGCAAGTTTGGTATCTTAGCTGGAATGCGCCGGGCAGTTGAGTTGATGGACAGCATGGTGCGCACATATGGCTTGGAAGCGCGCTATGCCGGTTGCGAATCGCTGGATATGCGGGTACTCTCGTTCGATGTGGAACCTGAACGCACGCTGGAAACACTGGTCGCTTGCGCCCAAAGGTTGCGCGCCCGCGGCGCGGATGTGATCTTGCTTGGATGCGCCGGCTTGACGGCTTTTGTCGGCCGTTTTCAAGAGCGCATGGCAATGCCGGTCATCGATCCGGTCGAGGCGGGTTGTCGAATACTCAAAACGCTAGTCGAGCAAAGCCTGGAAGTCAGTCATGCTGGCATCTATACCCGCCCTGCTCCGCAGCGACTAAATAACCTGAGCGAATTATTCAGTGAACGGATGCAAAGCGTACTTCCAAAAGCCTACGGCGAGCCAAGCGATTGACCTTTCATCGAAATCAACCAGCGGGATTACGAAGAATTAATTCACCCATTGGAATTGGTTATTGAAACATCCCGGAGTTAACAGCGTGCACTTTGTAGCAAGTCGAGCTTTTGGGACGCTTCTTTAGCTGACTCCGCACTGACATTAGGTTAAGTTATACTTGCCTTGCGATGCGGTTACTGTTTCTTGCCGATGGGCGCTCTCCAATTGCGCTGAACTGGATAGCTTATTTTATCGAATCGGGCGATGAAGTTCATCTCGTCTCTCTCTATCCCTGTCAACCGAACTTGCCCTTCGCCTCTGTGCGTTGTTTGCCAACCCCATTTTTGGGCGGTGAGATCGCCGCTCAATCCGCTCAAGCCAACGTCTTGCGCCACCTGTTGCCAGCCCGGTGGCGCACAAAATTGCGCCAACAGCTCGTCCCGCTTGGCTTGAGGCGGCCTGCCCAACAGCTTCGAGAGTGGATCGAACACCTCCAACCCGACCTGGTTCATGCCATGCGCATCCCCTACGAGGGGATGATTGCGGCGCTTGCCCAGCCGCCTTGTCCCCTACTGATCTCGGTGTGGGGAAACGATTTGACCTTGCATGTGGCTGCCAACTCGCTGATTCGGAAACTGAGCCGCCAAACCCTCGCCCAAGCCGATGGGTTGCATACCGATTGTGTTCGCGATCAGCGCTTAGCCCGTGAATGGGGATTTGCTAAAGATAAGCCATCTATCGTCCTGCCAGGCGCAGGAGGGGTGCAACGACATCTCTTCCATCCTGGAGAGAACGTAAAAAACCAACCGATGGTAGTGAATCCCCGCGGCTTGCGCGCCTATGTGCGCAATGACACGTTCTTTGGCGCCATCCCCATCGTCCGTCAGGCGATGCCCACCGTACGCTTCCTCTGCCCGTCGATGCAGGGAGAGCCGGAAGCCCAACGATGGCTGCTACGAGAGCAGGTCGCTGAAGCGGTTGAGCTATTACCCCGCCTCAGTCGTCCCGCAATGGCTGCCCTGTTCCAACAGGCCGCCGTAACCGTCTCGATAACTGAACATGATGGCACTCCCAACACGTTACTCGAAGCCATGGCTTGCGGTAGCTTTCCCATTGCCGGCGATCTCGAATCCTTACGTGAATGGATTACACCGGGCGTCAACGGCGATCTGGTCTCTCCAGACGACCGTCAGGGCCTGGCATTTGCCATCCTGTGCGCTTTAGAAAACGAGCAACTCCGGCAAAAAGCCCAGGCGATCAATCAAGAACTGATCGCTCAGCGCGCCGATTATGCCAGGGTAATGCCTCAAGCGCGTGACTTTTATCGCTCATTGCTGACTTAGATAACTCAATTATTCTGCAGGCACGCCCACCGGCAGCAGATAGAGCGGTTGGTGGTCGGCGGGCAGGTTCAGCGCTTCCTGTACCCCCCGGTCGTAAAACGCGCCGATCGGCACACTGCCCAAGCCCAGAGCCACGGCTTGCAAGAGGAAATTTTGAGTCGCGTGCCCGGCTTCGAGATGAACATAGCGCGGGCTGCGCTGTTTGCCGTATTTAGCTTCAGTGCGCTCATATACAGCGGTGATGACAAAAACGGCCGGGGCTTGCACGATGGCATCTTGACGCAGGGCAACTGCGTGGAGAGCGGGGCGCAAGTCGCCTTCTTGCCAACGGGTAAGCGTGTGCGCTTGCGGTTCGTAGTGATACACCCCTTGCGGCAGAAGAACATAAACTTCCAACGGATAGAGCGCGCCTGCTGAAGGCGCCGTGCGGTAGCCGGCTGGATGAGTAATCCCCTGGATTGCCCAACAAAGCTGGCTGAGCTGTTCGACGCTTAAAGGAATGGGTCGATACTGGCGCACCGAACGGCGTTTCGCCAAAGTTTCTTCCAGGCTGATTGTTCCCTGCAAACGAGGCGCAGGCAGCGAAATGGTGGCAGCCTCTGGCAGGAGGGTCAACGTCTGATTGCCTGGCGTTGGGCTGGGTTTGGGTTTCTCGTTCCAACGCCAGGCCGTGCAAGCAGTCAGGCCGCTGAGCACAAATAAAACCACCAGTTGTATTAGGACGTTCATGTTTTCAGATGTGAATCGGTTGCCCTTCGACTCCGTGCGCTGCCTCCATCAGCACTTCGCTAAGGGTGGGGTGGGCGTGTATGTTGCGGGCGATCTCATGGGCAGTCAGTTCCATCATTTGAGCGATAGTCAATTCAGGGAGCAACTCGGTGACCTCGGGTCCGATCAGATGCGCGCCGAGGATTTCGCCATATTTCGCTTCGCTGATAATCTTCACCCAGCCGGTCGATTCGCCCAGGCCTAAGGCTTTGCCATTTGCCTGGAAGGGGAAGCGCCCCACTTTAATCTCGTACCCCTGCTCTTTTGCCTGGGCTTCGGTCAAACCAAACGAAGCCACTTGCGGTTGGCAGTAGGTTGCGCGGGGCATGTTAGTATAGTTCAACTTAACCGTCTCAACCCCGGCGATATTTTCGGCGCAGACAATGCCTTGCGCCGAACCGACATGAGCTAACATCAGCTTGGCAGTGACATCGCCAATTGCCCAAATGCCGGGCACACTGGTTGCCATGCGATCGTCGATTTCAATGGCTCCTCGAGCATCGATCCTCACGCCCAGCTCCTCCAGCCCCAAATTGTGAGTGTTGGGTTTAAAGCCAATCGCCACCAGGGCTTGCTCCGCTTCCAGGGTTTTCTCGCCTTGCGGGCTGGAGACACGTACCACCGCCTTGCCATCCTTGACCTCGATGCCTTCGACGCGGTGGCCTGGCAGCGTCTTGATCTTGCGCTTGTTCAGGGCTTTGGTCAATTCTGCGCTAATTTCTTCATCTTCCAGCGGCAGAATGCGCGGCAGCATTTCGACAATCGTCACTTCACTGCCGTAGGAACTCCAGATGGTGGCAAATTCCACGCCAATTGCCCCGGCGCCGATAATCACTGCAGACTGGGGCAGCTTTTCCTGTAAGATGGCTTCATGGTAAGTAACGACTACCTCCCCATCCACCGTCCAGCCTGGGGGGATGGCAACAGTTGCACCGGTCGCGATGACGATGTTTGCGCCCGTAATCGTTTTTGTCGCTCCACTTTCATCGGTTACTGTCACGCTGTTTCGGCCGGTCAGCCTTGCGTTGCCCATGATCACCTCAATGTTGTTCTTCTTCATCAGAAAACCAACCCCTTTGGTCAGACGCGCCGAGACCTGGCGGCTGCGTTTGACTGCTGCGCTGTAATCGAGCTGCAGGTTCTCAAAAGAAAAGCCAAACTCTTTGCCACCTTCGCGCAGCAGGTGAGCGATTTCGGCACTTCGCAGCAGCGCTTTCGAGGGAATGCAGCCCACATTTAAGCAGACGCCCCCCAGCCACTGCTTGTCGATGACAGCGGCTTTCAAACCCAGTTGCGCGGCGCGAATGGCGCACACATATCCGGCCGGTCCAGCGCCAATGACGATCACATCATATTCAGCCATAACTTGCTCCTTCTCATAGGAAATGCGTTGAACAAGGGTATTATAACCGTAGTTTGAGTTAGGAACGATAGCAGCTCTCCGCTGCCCCTATGTTATAATCCGCTGCGGTTTTGGAGTCTTTGCGCGACGAACAGACAGGATAGAAAGTTTTTGCACAGCTCTGATAGCGAGTTAAACCCATGCAACAGTGGAATGGAAGAATCCTTGATGTAAATAAAATGATTTGCACAGCTCTGATAGCGAGTTAAACCCATGCAACCCATTCAACAACTCAAGAAACTTTGTGAGCAATTTTCGATCGATATCCTGTACGTCTTTGGCAGCCGTAGCCAGGAAGCGGCGCGTTTTGTATGGGAAGAGCACCCCATGCCGGATAGCACCAGCGACCTGGATATCGGCGTTCTCCCAGCCCGCCCGCTGACTGCGCGCCAGAAAGTCGAGCTGATGATCGCCTTGGAAGATCTCTTTAATGTCAACCGAGTCGATTTAGTCCTGTTGCCCGAGGCTGATCCCTTTCTGGCAGCCAATATTGTGCGCGGCGAACGCCTCTTTGCCTGCGATACCTACCAAGCTGGTCGATACGAATTCTATATCTTTCGGCGCGCCGGCGATTTGATTCCCCTGGAACGCGAACGATTGGCTATAATCGAGGAAAATCTAAAAAGATGAGCCGCAAAATCTCCCGCCGTGTCCTGCAAGAGCGCCTCAACTATGTCGAGCAAATGATCGAAAAAATCACCGCGCTGCCCCTCGCCGACCGCCCTGCCTTTTTCGCCGATGAACGCAATGTGTGGACGGTTGAATCGTGTTTGCGAAGGGCTTTAGAGGCGTTGCTGGATGCCAGTCGGCATATTTTGGCAAAACGATTTGGGGTAGGCGTTAACGAATACAAACAAATCGCCGTTGAGTTAGGACGCCGTGGCGTATTGAACGCCGAAGAGCAGGTTCTCTTGCGCAGGCTGGTGGGATACCGCAATCGCATAGTGCATTTCTACCATGAATTTGGTCAGGATGATATGTACAAAATTGCCACAACCCATCTGGATGATCTACACAAACTTGCTGCGGTGTTCTTGAATTGGATGAACAGCCATCCAGAAGCTGTGGCAGAAGACCTGTAATCATGTGAGGAGAGAATGAGCGCTTACGTCATTGTCGATATCGAAGTCACCGACCCGGTAGGATATGAAGAATACAAACGCCTGGCAGCTCCAACGGTTGCCCAATACGGCGGCAAATATCTGGCGCGCGGCGGCGCTACAGAGGTGCTGGAAGGGGATTGGCAACCCAGACGGCTAGTAATTCTGGAATTCGAGAACGTCGAGCGCGCCAAAGCCTGGCTTAACTCCGAGGAATACCACCCGGCGCGGCAACTGCGTCACCGCTATGCCCGCTCCAATATGATTGTCGTCGCTGGAGTTGAGTAAGAATTTGCCAGGCTTGCGATTGAGACGACACAACGTCATTCTTTTTACGGTATAATTTAAGCACACGGAAAGCGAGGTGTCGATGAGCGAGAGCAAAACCCGTTCACAAAAGCCGTTCGAAGCGTGCATTCCTGAAGAGACCCGCCAACACCTGCGCGCCGCCGGCGAGGAATTGCGCAAGAGCGTGGCAGCCCTCTTGCCGGAAGGTTTTGTCACTCACCAGAAAAAAGCGCGCAAAGAGGTGTTGTTAGCCTGGCGCAGCTTGATCGATGCCGCTCTCGAACGTTTGGAAGAGAGCGAATCCAAAGCTTAGCGCTTTTGCCCGAAAGACCAGAGGTACAGCAGGGCAGCCAGGGCAAGGCACACAGCGCCTCCTATCTGCGCGCCATTTAGCAGCAAGAATATTCCCCCCAGAAAGAAGACGCCTCCTACCAGGGCATAATAGATGCGCTGCAGAGCTTTCTCGAGGCGCAGAAATTGTTCTTCCAAGCGCGGGCTCTGCACGGTGAGTTTTCCGCTTTCCGCCATTTGCAAGACGCGATCAGCCCGACCTGGCAGGGCAAGAAGAAGGCGAAGCATATCGCCAGCTTCCATCAGCGAGTCGCGCCAATGCGAGGCAGCCTCGTCGCGGATGAGTCTCTCGGCGTAGGGCTGAAGCTGTAACCAAACGTTGAAATTGGGGTCTAAACCGGTACACATGCCAGAGAGTATGGCAACCGTGCGCCCCAGCAACAGCAGGTTATGCGGAATCTGGAAGGGCATCTCGTAAAGCAACTGGCGAAACTGCAAGGCAAAGCGCACCACTTCGGCATGGCTGATCTGGGTAAGCTGACGCATATTCAGCCCCCAATAGCGCTCAAAAAGCTGGGCTTCGGCTTCTTCGATGAGCTTCAGGTCAGCGCCCGGCAAGATAATATCCATGGCTTGGAACGCCCGCACAACGCGGGCTGCATCGCGCGTGCTAACCGCAATCAGCAGCTCGCGCAAGCTCTGGCGCAGGGAATCGGGCACAACCCCAACCATGCCAAAATCGACAAAGGTCAAGCGCCAGGTCAAATCTTCTGCCACAGGAGGCGACACCGGGGTTACAAAGAGATTGCCTGGGTGCGGATCGGCATGGAAAAAGCCATCCTCGAAGATTTGCTGCAGGTAGGTATCCAAAAGTTCTCTGGCGACCTCAGCGGGGTCGATATCCGCCTGACGGATGGCATCATAATCGGTGATCTTGATGGCGTAAACGTCTTCAAGGGTTAGTACCTTTGAGGTCGTCAATTCCCAAACCACGCGGGGCACGTGTACGCGCCTCCGTTTCCGGAAATTCTCCGCAAAGGTTTCGGCGTTGCGCCCCTCGGCGAGGTAATCCACTTCCTGGCGGATAGTGGTGGAAAACTCCTCAATGAGCGCCGACACATTGGCGCGACGGCGGATCGGCGGATAGCGTTCCAGCCAGCCGCCAAAGCGTTTCAGAGCGCGTAAATCGACCTCGATCAAGCTCTCGATATAGGGGCGCTGGATTTTGACCACCACTCTTCGAAATTCTGTAGCCAGAGGTGCATTGGCGCGCAGATAAGCGCGATGCACCTGCCCCAGCGAGGCGGCGGCCAGCGGCGAAGGATCAAAATCAGCAAAAAGCTGGTTGAGCGGCGCGCCTAATTCCGCCTCTGCCAGTTGGCGAATCGCCTCAAAATCTTCCGGCGGCACTTCATCTTGTAAGCCGGCTAACTCTTCGGTCGCCTCGGGCGGTAAGACGTCCAAACGGGAAGAGAGAAACTGCCCAACCTTAATCATCACTCCACCCAATTGCACCGCCAGAGAGCGAAATTGCCGCGCGGCGTTGCGAATACGCTGCGTTCGGGTGCGACGGATGATCGCTCGCAAACCCAGGCGCGGCAACAGCAGTTCCCAGAAGATGAAACTCAAGGTCAGGCGCGTGAAAAATGCCATAATGCGCCGGTAACGCGCTCGCAATCGAGCTTCATCCATGATGGCACGACCTGATCATAAGGATTTATTCTCCCGCTTCAGATACGATCGCAGACTTTCCAAAGCGCAGGTGGTGTAAAACCGTCGAAACGCCTGGCTCTCCTCCAGTTGCCGAATTAACTCAGTCAAGAGATTGGCAGCGTTGGGATTGGCTTTCCCTAACCGTGGCTGAAACGTGAAGCCCTGATCGTCGGCAGCCAGGATTTCAATCAAGCCTTGTTCCGCCAACCAACGTACTCCCAGACGCACTGCTATCGCCCTTTGACAGGTTGCCGCCGCCAGCCATGCCCAGGTAGTCTGTCCATGCTGACGGGTTGCCACCAGCTTTAGCAAGCCGCGCAGTCGCTCCAGAAAACGATTGAGGTCATCGGTTTGGGGATCTACGGCAAAGAAGGAGATGCGCTGCGGGCAAACTTGCTGGATGGCGCGACGCAGCTCACTCGCTCCCGGTGGAATCGTCCAGATCACCAGATGCGGATGAGGAGCAAGTTCATTGCGATCTTTGCCTTGCACCGCAGCTCGCTCGGCGGCTTCGGCCCAGATCAGCGGTTCTTCTTCGCCGCGTAAGGCTTGCAAGCGCTCGATCGCCCTGGCTTCCTGACGATAATCCTCCAACATCAACGCTTCTGCTGCAGTGACCGCCACGGTGGCTTGCGGACAGAGGCGAAAGTCCACCCACTCCAGTTGCAAATGGCGCTCGCCGTTATAACTGCGCCCTCGTAAACGGTAAGCAAGGTCAAACCTTCCTTCCGGCAGTGGCCAACCTGATCCCTGCCACCAAATTAGCCGATAGTCATTGCCTTGCTCATCTTCAACATCTATGAGGAGATGTTCGTTTTGGCGGCCAATTTCCGCAAAGCTCACCAGGATGAGGTTTTGGGCGGCAAAGAGCGGCGCGGGGTTTCCGGCCCCAAACGGCGCCAGGCGTTCCAGTTGTTCTGCCAGCAGCCAGTCGGCCTGATCGAGAGGCAAATAGGCGCTCAATTGCAATTGGGTTTCCAACGCCCGGTCACCCAACATTTCTCGCACAGTATAGCCGATAGCCTGGCGAAAACGGGCAATCCGCTCGGGTAAATCGGCCGCCGGGGCAAAGGCTAAACCGGCCGCCATTGGATGCCCACCAAAACTGCTCAGCATGGCAGCCTGGGCGGTGATGGCCTGGGTGATGTTCACTCCTTCGACTGAGCGCGCCGAGCCACGTGCCCCGCTTTCTTTATCCCCGCAGAGCAAAATCGCCGGCTTGCCAAAGCGCTCGACCAGGCGGCTGGCAACAATCCCAACCACGCCCGGATGCCATTGCGGGTGATATAGCACCAGTACGGGATGTTCCAGCAGAGCGGGTTCCTGTTCCAACTGGTGCAAAGCCGCCTGAAAGACATCTTCGGTTAAGCGTTTGCGCATCTCGTTGAAACCTTCGATCTCAAACGCCAGCCGGCGCGCCAGACTCTCGTCTTGGGTAGTGAGAAACTCGACCATTAGATTGGCATCCGCCAAACGCCCCACCGCATTCAAGCGTGGCGCCAGGACAAAAGAAATTTGCTCTTCGGTTAATTCGGCTGCAGAACCCTCGGCATTTTCCAGCAAGAGGCGCAAGCCCAGGCGAGCGTTTTGGCGCAATTTCTCAATCCCAAGTTGGGCAAGATAACGGGTATCGCCTTGCAGGGTGGCAACATCGGCAATGATGCCTAAGGCTACCAGGTCGAGAAACGCTTCCAGCTCAGCTTCACGCCCCAATGAGCCATACAGGGCTTCGATCACCTTATAGGCAACTCCCACCCCCGGCAAACTACCCAATGGGTGGTCAGGCGGCAAGAATTTTGGATTGACAATGGCTTTGGCGGGCGGCAAATCGGGCGGCAGTTCATGGTGATCGGTCACCAGAAAATCCACACCCCAATCCAGGGCGGCCTGGGCGGCGGCCTGCGCCGTGACGCCGGTATCACAAGTCACAACCAGATGCACCCCCTGTTGGACGAGTTTTTCAAGGTACGGCACATTGACGCCGTGACCCTCCTGGTCGCGCCGCGGAATGTGATACCGCACCTGCCCCCCCAAACGGCGCAACGCTGAGACCAAAAGCGCGGTGGCTGTCTGCCCATCAACGTCAAAATCGCCCCACACGCCGATCACCTCGTCCATTTGCAAGGCACGCTGCAAACGGATCACAACCTGTTCAACGCCTGGTAGTTCTTGCGGCGGGGTTGGACGGTAGGCGTTCGGGTCTAAAAAAGCCCGCGCTGTCTGAGGGTCGGTCAGGCCGCGCTGCACCAGGCTCTGTAACAAGATCGGATGCCCATCAATGGCAGCTTGTAAATCGTCTGGCACCTCAAGTGGTACTGGTTCAAGCCAGATTCTCATTGGCTAATACTCAATCTCCCCGACTTGCTCCCAATCCTCTGGGAGGGAAAGCTGGAATAGCGTGGTGTCCTCTTCATCTTCAGCCAGGTCGGAGGGGGTAAAAGGTCGCTCACAGTAGGTGCGATAGGGGCAGTAAGCGCAGGCTCGCTCATCGTGAGTTAGCTCAAAATCGGTTTCCTGGCGGCCAAGGATTTCCTCGGTCAAACGCAACAGGAAGTCCTCATCGGCTTGAAACTGAGCCTGGGAGTAGCTGAACTGCTCAGGATGGGTTGGGTCGTTAGTAAACCAGTAAATCATGGTTACCAGTTGCGGATCGATGTTTTCTCCTGCCAGCCCGCGCCCTGCACGCACAAGGAGGTAAGGATATAGCCGTGATTGCACCAGGCCACGTAGCACATCCAGGGAAGGCTTTCGTTGGGCTGTCTTCCAATCCAGGATGCTCCAGCGCCCATCGGGGTGGGCGACCAGCAAGTCGTATTTTGCCATCAGACGGGCTTGACCCAAAGGGGCAGTCAGGCTGATCTCGGCGTAGTGTTTGCCGCACAGAGCTCCATCTTTCTCACTTTGCCAAAACCGACCAAGCTGCGTCCACCATTCAAACAGCTCGGCCGATCGCTTTTGAACCAGCGGTTCGAGCAATGGGTCGGGAATCCCCAGGGCTTTCTGGTGCGCCAGATGATGAAAATCCTGCGCCAGGGTCAACCGCCACTCTGCCTCAAAGGCTTCACCACCGGCTGCCCCGGGCCAGGCAAGGCGGCGCACATAGCGCAGGTAAAAGCGACGCGGACAGGTGAGAAAATCCTGCAGAGCGGCTTGACTGAAGATGAAATCAGGGGGCAGTTTGGGCATGGGCTTTCTCCCAATATTCGCTTAGAGCTTGCAGGGCGAGGGCAGGTTGTTTGTCATCCCAACGCCCGGTGTTGGACGTGATAACCAGCTCGCGTTTTGCCCGCGTAATGCCCACGTAGAGCAAACGCAGACGTTCGCGCACATAATCCAGGCGCGCTTGCAGGGTCGCCTCACCTTCTTGCGGAAAAGTGGTTGGCTCAGGGGATAACAACCACTCCAACTGGGCAAGCGTCTCGGCTTGCAAATTTAGTCGATTACGCAAGAACCACTTTTCCGGCTGGTAGGTGTCGTACGGCGCTCCAGATGGGTAATCATAGTTGTTAACCGAAATGAGGTACACACGATCCCATTCCAACCCTTTGGCTTTGTGGACGGTGGAGACCACCACGCGCCCGGCATAGGCTTGCGGATCAAAACCGCTGTCGTCGCGGCTAAATCCCATAAAGCGCCGTTCGTTGTCGGCAATGACCGAAACCTCCTGGGCAAGATTGTGTAAGCGCCAGTTGGGATTGGCATCGCTTGCCTGGCGGAGCATCAGGGCAAGTTTATGGCTCAAGGCAAGCTCGGCCGGCTCGTGGAAGAGATCGCCTTGTAAGGTGAGCACCAGTTGATCAATGGGTAAAAGGATGGCAGCCAGCCAGCGCTGCATTTGGGCGCGGAAGCAATCCAGACGGTAATAGGTCTCCTGCTGGGCTAAGGGAGCGTTGGCGATTTGCCCGCCTTGAGGCGGGCATACTTCCGCCAGCCAATCGGAAGCTAAAGTTGGATAAAGATAGGCTTCAATCTGGGAACACCGCTGGATCAAAGCCTGATCACTGACGACTTGAGCGTGCAGGAGCGGGTCTTCCAGGTCGTCCAGGCGCCAGGCGCCGTAAGCTGCCGCCAGCTTTTTGGCTGAGAGGGGATCGGCAAGGGCATGCAAGATGTCGCGCAGGCGCCGCGCAGCTCGGCGGGTAGAAGCGCTGGAGCGCAACAGCGAATCCTCAAAGGGGATATTTTCGCGCTTCAGAGCTTCCACCACTTCGATCGCCAGGTGGTGGGTTGGCGCCAGCACTGCCACCGTCCAATCGCCGTGCTCTTTCAGCCACCGCTTCAGCGAGCTGGTAATCATTTTGATCTCCTCCTCGACTTTTAGCTTTTTCGGATAGAGAAAGATCTTGGCAGGATCATCGGGAGGGTTGGGTATCGGATCATCGGCCTCGACTGGGGTAATAAAGGGCGGCCCTTGCAAGCCATCGCGCACGGCTTCGACGGGGTGCTGGGTCATCGTCCAGCGCACCAGTTGATTGGCAAGCTCCATAATGCTCAGCGTGGAGCGACTGGAGTTGGGCAAATTGCGTTGCACAACTCCAGCTTCGCCGACAAAGCTGCGCAGATATTTCGGGTTAGCAGTGGTAAAGGTTTCGTATATTGCCTGGTTGGGATCGCCAACGCGCACCCAGTTGCCATCCTCCCCAACCAGGGCGCGCAAGATTTGCTCTTGCGTCCAGCTCGAATCCTGAGCTTCATCTTCGAGAATATACGGCCAACGGTAGCGCAAGCGTTCCAGAAGTTGCGCATCCCATAGTAAGGCATCATACGCCAGACGCACCAGGTCATCGAAATCCACTGCGCCGCGGTAGGTGAGGGAGCGTTGATAATCGGCATAAATCGCCGCCCCCATTTCCAGTAAAGGAAAAGGAAACGGCAACTGGTTGAGCCTGGTGCGCAGTTGCGCAGGAGTCAGACGGCGATCCTTGGCAAGGCGGATAAAGGCAGAGGCGATTTCACGAACCAGCTCCGCTAAGTGCTGGCGCTGGATTTTCTGAATCTCATCTTCCTGAAGGCTTTCATCCAGGTAATCCAGCAATTGATGGCCGTTCTGGTGTAGCCAGCTCTTCACCGCGCTATCTAAGATGCGCCCACACTCGCCTTCATCCAGGATGACAAAGCGTTCGTCCAGGCCAACCACTTCCGGGCGTTCGCGGACGATGTCGTTGGCTAAGCCGTGCAGCGTGCGCACGCGGAAGTTGAGCGGTAAGAAACCCCGCGCCTCCAACAGGGCGCGGATGCGCTGGGTGAAGACATCCACAGCGGAATTAACCAGAGTGACAATCAAGATTTCCTGCCCGCGTTGCAGGGTCGCGTGGGTGAGCAGTTCGGCAGCCAGGAATGCCAGGGTAAGCGTCTTACCGCTACCCGGCACAGCCAGCACTCCCATCCTGCCGCTACGATAGGCAGCGATTTGTTTCTGGGCGGGTCGAAGCTGGATGTTCATCGCGCAACCATCCGCAATCCAAAGCGCCTCAGGCTCGCCTGAGCAGCCCTTCCAGGCTGTCTTGCAAGACGTGCAAGAGCTCACCGCGCTGCTCATAACCGCTGGCGCTGTACTCGGAATAGCCTACATAGATGCGGCTACGACAGCGGCGCACCAACCCCAGGGTGATGCGTTGCAGGTTTTGCTCGGCAACCTGAGCCTCATCCTCTGCCGTCCACTGGCGGCCAGCTTGCCACCGCCGGCTGAGGACATACGGCTGGGTTAAAGGTTGGAACAGGCGTTCATACCAGCCCGAGCTGCCAATATCCAACCAGAATTGCACCTCTACCGCCCGATTGTTCAGTAAAAACGTGTAGGCTGGGCTGATCAAAACGGCTTCTTCCTCCTCTGCCTGCCAACTGCGCAGGTATTGGGCGGCGATCAAGCCTTCGTGTACCATGCGTAAATATTCGCCATTGCGTTCGGTAAGGCTGACATTCATGCTTTCGCGAAAGGCAAGGCGAAACTTGCGCGCCGATTCGGCTAAATTTGCCGTCAATTCCGCGGCGCGTTCATTACGATAGAAGCCATAACCGGGTTGGGAGAGGATTTCATCGAACAGACGCACAAAGAAAACTTCCAGCTCTTCAGGTTCGGCCGAACGCGCATCCTCGATCCAGCGGCGCAGGCGCTCATAGCGTTCTCCAATCCGGTAGGTCAGTCGTTCCTGAACGTCGGCTTGAATTTGTTCAAAGGAACTCAGTGAAGGCAACCCATTGCTTTTGCGCAAAACAATACTGGTTAACAGGCGGGCGCGCACCGCATCCAGACCCTCAATGGCTTGCATCAAGGCAGCCATCAGGTCAAATCCGTGAAACAGGTAGGATGGCAGATGTTCTGGGTAGGCAAAGGCTGCCAGGGTCAGGAGACAACGGATTGGCGCTTCTTCGCGCAAAGCGCGCGACGGACGATGAGAGCGCGAGGGAATTTGTCGTCTTGCCAGCAACTCGCTGAGCGAAAAACGCAAGGCATCCGAGAGATAGGGAGCTAAGATAACGATTTGGGAAGGAGGAATCCCATCTTCCTGGACGCACCGCGCCACCTCTACAGCGACTTGCTCCAGCATTTGCGGATAAAAGCGCCCGAAGATCGGGAGGATTGGCGGCGGGGCAGATTCCTCTAGCGGTGGCGGAGGCGATTCACCAAATGTCCACAGCAAGGTTTGTTCCAGACGCTGCAGGGTTGTGTTGGGCACAAAAGCGGTCTCAAAGGTCACTTGAACCTCGCAGGCCGCCTTGAGGGAATAGGCCGAGAGCGGGTCTGCACCGAGAAAGACGCGATAGCCGCCGCCGTGATCGTAAATCAACAAGGCTGATTCAAAGTACGGCAACCATTGCCCCAAGATGTCATGGGAAACAGGGGCATCTTCCTCGATGTTATCGGCGATCAGATGACGGTATTGCTGCTGTAACGTTTCCTGAACCAGCGGGTTTTGCCAGAGGTAGCGCACAAACACTTCCACCTGAAGCGAGAAATCCAACAAATTGTGTTCCAGACAAAAGGAGCGAAAGAGATTGGCGCAAGTCTGGGCATCGTCATAGATGCTCAACTGACCTGGGCTGCCGCTCCAGGCGCTTTTCAGTCGTTCGCCGATTTCGGTATGCGGAAAGCCAATCAGGGCTGCCTTGTTAAGATTATCGAGGATTTGACTGTAGATGCGGTTGGGATGGGCGTTAACCGAAGCGAAGAATCCCTGCGCCAACAGCGGTTCAACCAGCTTTGCCATAAAATATTGCGCCGTCTCCAGGGTCAAGAAGACCGGCCACTCGTCGGGTTGCCCAAAACCAGCCTGTTCCACAACCAGTGGCCAAAAGGTTTCGATGGTGCGGCGCGCCAAACCGCCCAGGGTTAAGATGCTAACTGCTCCACCAGCCATAACTCCCGGCACAGCCAACGCCTGGCGGTAGGGTTGCGCCAGCGTTCGTTGGGGGACGTAAATCAAAATTTGATGGGCAGGCACACCAATCTGCATCAAATACAGCAGTCGTTCGACTGCGGCGCTAGTTTTGCCGCAAGCGGCTTTTCCCTCCAGAAAACAACGCTCTCCGAGCGGGCGCTGAACCAGATCGAGTTGTTGGGGGGTTAGGGTGAACATAAGTAAATTATAACGTTCTTCTGATGCAGAAACCAAAACATACTGGTAAAATGAAAACACGGAGTTGCCAATGAAGAAGATCATCCTTGGACTGATTCTCTTAAGCCTGTTCAGCCTGACATCTTTAACCGCTTTTGAACCCTCCCCCCGCTCCCAAATCACCATCATCAATAAATCGGGGGTCAAACTGGGCATTCAATTAATTGACCCGCGCGACAAAGAGAATGTTTATTTTCTCACGGTTGAGAAGGGAGACCGCGCCGCGCCCAGCGAAAAGACCTTTGAAATCAAACCAGCCAGCTATTCGATGATCGTCTATTACATGGAAACCTGGGATCCGGTTTATGGTTACCCCACTTGCGGTGGCTTGATTTTAAAGTCTCGGCTGATTGCGCGCGGCAAGCAACGCGTGGTCTTCACCAAATGCGGCGTGATGCCGGTTGACCCTGGGGAGCCAAAGATGATGAAATTCTGGCTCTATACGCCGTTCTTATATCCCTTTCGCTACGTGTATTGAACGGCGCAATAAACCGCTGAAATGTTGGTTTACAACTGAGGGCGGTCTGGAAATAACGGTCATAGATCATCCGATTGACGGGTAAGCTTACGCCAGCCGAAGGGCTTACCCTGATCGCACTTACAACGGGGGCAGGTGAGCAACAGTTTGTCCGGCCAATGCCTGGCAAATACATTGCGTTGCAGCCGCCATGCACAGCTTTGACGGATGGATAGGCGGGCTGGTTTGTGCCGCTCAACCAAAAACCTGATGACCTTCTGCTAAACCTGCACGGTGGTTATGGTCTCCTACGATGTCTGTATTCCCCTGTCTCCTCTAAAAGATAATGCTGCATTGCTCCTTGCGGAATAATGATCCCCTTTGCGCCTTCAGTAATAAGCCTGCTATACAAAGCTCTCACAGTATCTTCGTCGGCTCGGTCAAGAAAACGGAACGCTGAAGCCGCAAGGTAAGACTGATCAATCTCAAAAGCAATCCATCTTCGCCCCAAAGCTTCTGCAACCGCACCTGTCGTGTTAGAACCAGCAAAAATGTCTAAAACGGTATCTCCTACATCGGTGAGAAAGTGGATAAAAAACTCTGGGAGCTTCTCAGGGAACCTGGCTGGGTGACCATTGATGCCAATAATCTGACAGCATCTGAGGTATTGCGAATTGCTCTCAGTATTAGGAATTTGAAGAAGATTTGGCGGGATCGCTCCACCCCTATCCTCCGCAAAACGGCTACTGATGTCGTGTCCAGACGGTCTCTTCTTAGGCGAATAGTATTTGTCGCTGTTCTGTAGCAGAAGCTTCATTCGCTCGGAATAAGGCACCAGAACCTTTGTAATATCAGCCTTGGGAAAGTCCGTCTTAGAAAACCACCATAGGGTATTGACTGCGTCCTTTGCGCGAATTTTGCGTTTGTTCACCCACTCTATAGGCGCCGGTAATTTAGATGGGTTAAACCAGAAGAACTCCTCGGCAAGATTCCAGCCTTGCTCGTCACACATTCTGATGAGAACGCGATAGTTATAGAGCGAGCGAACCGGTCTACCTCTGCGGTAAGCACCTCCAAGGTCCAGCACAAAACTGCCCGTGCTTTTGAGTACCCGTTTTATTTCAGTGGTGAACGATAAAAGCCAATCTACATACTCGTCCTGATCAACATTGCCATATTCTTTCTGACGTTGCAGGGCAAAGGGTGGCGAAGTGAGCACAAGGTCAACGCTCCCATCAGGAAGCCCCTGCAGCAGCTCAAGAGCATCGCCAACATAGGCTGCTCCATAGTGAGTCGTATATAGCGGCTCCGGCAGAGATTTCATCAGTATTCCTCCAGGTTGTAGACCCAACTCGTCATAATCTTCCACAGGACTGTTACGGCAAAATATACCTCTGAGTCTTGCGCCTTCAGTTTCTCTATCTGGTCGATGTATCTTTGCTGATCTTGGGTGCCAAGGATGTATGATACCCAATGACGGGCGTCCTCATCGACGAGTGCGTTGAGCAAGTCCTCAAGTTTGAACTTCCCTGACTTGCTCAATGCCCAAGCTATTCCAGGCCGTTTATCTGGAGCAGCCCGAGGAAACTCTTTCACGATCTCTCCGGTAAAACGTGAGGCCAATTTCGCGAGAGCTCTGGCGGCCTCGATGCGAATACCTTCATCCACGGCAGAAAAGCTATCGATCAGAACACTCAGAGCCAAGTTGTTGTCAAGTTCACCGAGCGCCCAAGCAGCTCCGGCGCGAATTTCAGGATGCTGCTGGTTATCGGTCAGAACGCTGCATAACAGTCGGCAGGATGTATCGTTTGGAATCTCTCCCAAAGCGATAACAGCTTCTAATCTATTTTGGAGATAGTTATCTGTAAGACATTGCTTAATGAAAGACCACCCTTGTTCTTTATTGTGACGTGCCAAACCTGCGGCCGCTTCAAGCCTTCCATAGATGTGTTCATTGCCTTCATTGACCTTATCAATCAGCGCCTCGCAAACAATCTCTGATGGGAAGGTAGATAAAGCTCTTACCGCAGTATATCGGTCGCTCAGAGACGAGCTTGAAAGCTGAGTAATATAATACCCCTGACCGGTTTTCCGCGAGCAGGGGAATTGCTTGACTACAGGGATGACTGCGGCGAGCACTTGATTTTCAGAAATAGCATCGCCTTCACGAACAAGAGGATTCAGATTAAGCCCTTGCTTAGATAGGCTCAATGTGATCATTCTACCATCGTTTTCTCTGCGATATTGAATGCGATCGTTGGTAACGGACTCAATAATACCTGCAGATTTCGCAACCGCGGCAGGCCAACTAATTCTGGCCTCGAATCCTTCCTCCGCACCTTTGGGTTTCACGAGAACAATGAGATTGTTTCTCTGGGCAGAACGGAGATCACGGACGGAGATATACTGGACAAGCTCATCGACCCGCCAGTCTATTGGCCTGTCGCTAACCCGCTTGCTAATCACCAGCGCTACAAAGTCGCTATCGTTGAGACCATAGTCCCAACCTCGTTCTGGATCAGATAATGAATGCGACATAGAGATTTCAAAAGTAGTCTTGGCTCT